>Ga0114945_10000274_pt1 | contig 32575 bp, 31 predicted proteins | sample OV2TP3_FD_87194 | JGI IMG/M metagenome (GOLD analysis project Ga0114945, IMG submission 87194) | Hot spring microbial communities from Beatty, Nevada to study Microbial Dark Matter (Phase II) - OV2 TP3 | ecosystem: Environmental > Aquatic > Thermal springs > Hot (42-90C) | place: USA: Beatty... | reverse complement strand
GTCTCCAGGATTACCTGGTCCCGACGATCCCGTTTCAGCGTGGTGGCGGCCTTCCAGTCGGTTTTGGCGGCGCGAATGAATTCCTTCTGGGACGGGTTGTAAAGGAACTGCTGGGAGTTAAAGTTGACCAGAGATGGCGCAGAGCCCTCGATGCTGAGCGGGAAGCCGAACGACGCCGCCAGTCCCGAGCCGACGACCATCTGGGGCAAGAAAAGGTTTTTGGCGGCACGGTAGGAGTGCTCAGCGCGTTCCTGATCAGCCTCCGCGAGGGCCATGGTGCTGCTGTGCTCCACTGCCAGAGCGACGGCCTGCCGAAATGGAAGTTGCTCTGCCGACGCTGAAGAATTGAGCCAGCCTAGCGCCAAAACTACTACCAAGGGCGCTCGCCACAGATACGATACCCGGCAATTCGATGGCTTCATGGTTTTGTCCTCACTTGTACGTTGAAAAGTGCTTGAATGTGTTTCAGGCTTGGAACCTTGCCCTCTGAGTGCCGCTGCGTTCCTTCCAGTATCCTGGCTACCGCCGCACGCGTTTGAGGGCCTTCTCCGCTTCCTCGTAATTCCCGGCCAGCGACAGGGCGGCCTCGTATTGCGTGGCTGCGCCGTCGCTGTCACCTTGCTTTTCCAGGATGGTTCCCAACAGATAGCGTGCCTGGAAGACCGGCGCCTCCGCCACGGGAGACTCAGAGTTCAAATAGCGGCGAAGCAGCTGCTCGGCAAGTGCAAAGTTGCGCCCGGCGACCAGGAGCAGGGAGGCTGCATCGACCAGAACATGTCCGTCCTTGCCGGTCATGGCTGCAACCGCCTTGTTGATCGCTGACTCCATCTCCGGGAGGCGTCCGCGATTGCGATAAAAAGAAGCCAGATTCAACCAGGCCCCCGCCTGCCCGCTCTTGCCCTGGGTCGCAGCGCGGTATTCCTTTTCGGCTTCGTCGTACTTCTTGTCCTTCTCCGCCAGGCGGGCCCGTACCCAGTGTGCTGCCGCGGTGTCCCGGCCGGCGAGCTGTTCGGCCTGGGCGCGGGCTTTGTCCTTGCCGCCGCCCATGATCCCCGGAGCTTCGATGTAGAATTCGGCCAGATCGGAACGGGCGGCAACGTTGGCTGCATCCAGCTCAACCGCTCGCTCGAACTCCGAGCGCACTTTTCCAGCCAGTCCAGCAGCCGTGAAGAAGTTTGAGTGACTGGCCTTCTCTCCGTAGGCCCGGCCCAGCCACATGTGATAGTTGCTGTTGTTCGGCTCCAGTGCAACGGCGCGTTCGGCGGCTTCCGCCGCCTTGCTCCAGTTTTTCAATGCCAGGTAGGCACGGGACTGCAGGTGGTAGGCCTCGGCGTCGCGGGAGCCGGATTCCAGGCGTGCCTGCAACGCCTTGAGGGCGTCATCCACGCGCCCGGCGGAGAGCATCTGCCGCACCGGTTCCAAGCTTGCCGCCGCCAGTTCGCCCCCCAAAGCCAATGTCAGCGCGGAAACCGTCAATGCGATGATCCAACCCCTCATCGTTCCACAACTCTCACCGGAAGAGCGTCTCGCAGCGCCGGAGAGCCCTCCGCCCCCAGAGCCACCTGCGCGTTTTCTTCCAACCCGCTGGCAATTTCGATGCGGCTCAGGCTGGAAATGGAAGTCTGAACCGCCCGCTTCTTGAGTTCCCCACCGACGATCTGGAAAACATACTGACTTCCGTTCTCCTGGTGGACAGCTTCGCGGGGTACGGTGAGCGCGTTCTCGTGGCGGGCCGTCGTGAGGACGACATTCACATTGACGTTGGGGAGTAACGCTCCGTCACTGTTGTCCACTTCGCAGATGACCTCACCGACGTTGCGCGTGCCCCGTGAGATGACGATGCTGGGAACACGTATGACTTTTCCTTCCCAGACACGCCGGGGCAGCGCATCCCAGCGCAGCGTAATCGGCTGGCCGGGGGCCAGCCGGCCTATCTCCGGTTCGTCCACAAAGGCGCGCACCTGCACACGGGAGAGATTGGCTACCTGTGCCAGCAGGTCGCCGGCCTGAACGTATGCACCCTGACGCACGGGCAGGGAATACACAGTGCCGTCAAACGGGGCGCGCACGTGTGAAGCTTCCAGAACTCGCAGGGCGGCCTCGTGGGCGGCACGAGCCTCCTGGGCCCGGGCCTGCGTGCGGGCTATCTCGGGTCGGGAGTAACGGGCGCCAAGCTTGCTCTCCTGCAGTTCGACGTCCGCCTGGGCGCGCTTCAGACGCGCTTCAGCCTGCTGCACTTCGGCTTGCGAGGCCGCATTGCGGGCCAGCAGTTTGCGCAACGCTTCGAGATTGTGCTGCGCGTCGGCCAATTCCGTCCGCGCCTTGGTGAGTGTAGCTTGCGTCGTCAGGACCTCTTCGCGCGTTCCACCGCTGTCCACCGCGCTCAGTTCGGCCTCCGCAGCGCGCAATTGGGCTCGGGCACGCGCCGCCTCGGCGCGCGCATCGGCGTCGTCGAGCTGCACCAGGAGTTGGCCCTGGCGCACCGCATCGCCTTCCTTGACCAGCACGCGGCGCACCGTGGTCGCAAGGGGAGCGCGTGCCTCGAAATTCTCCGCCGGTTCGACCTTGCCGTTGGTTGTGATGGTGTTGGCGATGGGCTCGCGCACCGCGGCGGCAGCCCGGACGGGGACCTTGGCGCCCCGCAAAGAAACGAACGCCGCCAGCAGCACAACGGCCACTACGGTTCCACCGACCGCCTGCAATAGCCGATTGTTCGACATTAGAGACACGTGCTCTCGATTCTCCTAAGCCGCTGCCTGCGCTACAGTTGGAGCCGGTTCAGTATAGCCAATCCCACGCCCACCGGTAGATTGTACGGCGGACCGAAGCACGGCTCCAGTGGCAGACGGGTGCCACCACTTGCGGCCTTTGTTTCGAATAGTTTCCGGGCCACTGATCCTGTTCTTGCGCTCTCTCTAAGCATTTGGATGCAAAGAACTCTCTTCATGGTCACGGGCAGAATTCGTGCCCCTGCAACTCTTCCGATTCTTGACCGCCAAAGTGGTGCCTATTCGCAACCTCGCGCTTGGCTAGGGCAAGTTCTCCGGATGATATAAATGCGTCGGGAGACATTCTGATGAAATTCGCCTTGCGCCTGCTCGCCGCTATCGCGGTGACGACACTGCTTTCTGCCGAGCAGCTCGTGGTCCTGAACAAGTCCGACCACGAGGCTGCTCTGGTCAACCCGGCTAACTTAGAAGTTACTGCCAAACTGCCTACCGGCAAGGGCCCGCATGAGGTGGCCATTTCGCCCGACGGGCGCTATGCCTACGTGGCCAACTATGGGAGCTTTTCCATTTTCCGGGACGGGAGTCCGCAAACCCCGGAGCGCGGTCGCACCATCACGGTGCTGGATTTGGAGGAGAGAAAAGTCAAGGCCACGTTTGATCTGGGCGAATTCCTGATGCCCCACGGCATCTGGGCCAGCAAGGATGGCTCGCGTCTCTGGGTCACCTGTGAAGGCTCCCAGGCGGTGCTGGAGGTTGACGCCGCGAGCGGAAAGATCCTGCAATCCTGGAAGACGGGCCAGCAAACCAGCCACATGGTTGTTCCCACGCGGGACGAATCGAAGCTCTACGTCGCCAATATTGGGTCAGGGAGCGTTACCGTGATTCACCGAACTTCGGGCAAGGTTTTTTCGCTTCCCACGGGCGCCGGGGCCGAGGGCATAGACGCTTCTCCGAACGGCAAAGAAGTGTGGGTTTCGAATCGCGGAGCAGGCACGGTTTCCATCGTCGACGTGGCCACGGACAAGATCGTGGCCAACCTGCCCAGTGGCGGGGATATGCCCATCCGCGTGAAGTTCACTCCGGACGGCAGGCAGGTCTGGGTGTCGAACGCGCGAAGCAATCGTGTCGCCGTGTTTGAGGCGGCGACGCGGCAGCTCCTGGGTCAAGTGGAAGTCGGCGCCGTGCCTGTGGGCATTCAGATGAGTCCGGATGGCGCCCGCGCCTTCGTGGCCAACACCAACGCCAACCAGGTGACGGTCATCGATGTCGCCTCGCGCAAAGTGGTGCGCTCCTTTACCACCGGTACGGAGCCCGACGGCATGGCCTGGGCGCGGTAACGGCAGCCGCACGGCGCGGAGTTGGCGGTGTGTACAATGAGGCCATGCCGCGCAAGCCGCGCTACACCGCCGATCACGCTCGCGCGGGCCTGAGCGCCCGCTTCCCGGAGATTGAGACCTGGCCCAACCAGTTTCCGGCGTATGAGATCGTGATTGACAGTCCCGAGTTCACCTCGGTCTGCCCCAAGACCGGCCTGCCGGATTTCGGTGTGCTGACCATCCGCTACATGCCCAAACGGCGCTGTCTGGAACTGAAGTCGCTCAAGGAGTACCTGCTCGCCTACCGGAATCTGGGAATTTTCCAGGAGAACATCGTGAACCGCGTTCTGCAGGACGTGGTGCGAGCGGCGCGGCCGGAATGGGCCGTGGTTACCGGAGCGTTCCGTCCCCGCGGCGGCATCGCCACGACCGTCGAGGCTTCCTGGCCCCGTTCTCGCAAGCGGCGATAGGCCCTTCTTCGAAGTCTTGGAGGCGTCCACGAGCCCTAAAATACCCGTGCTATAGTGGCCGCGCCGATCATGACCGCCGAACCCCCTACGCCATCGGTGCCGGCCAGGAACGATTCCAGGAACATTTTCGGCTGGTGCATGTACGACTGGGCCAACTCGGCCTACATCACCACCACCATTGGGTTGCTTCCCATTTATTTCGCGACGGTGGTAGTGGGCGCGGAAGGGCTGCTTTGGCGCGGCACCCGCTATGAGGCCGACACCGTTTGGGCCTTTCTGGTGGGCGCAGCGGATTTTCTCGCCTTTTTGTGCGCGCCAGTGCTGGGCGCGATTGCCGATTTTTCTGCCACCAAGAAGAGGTTCCTGCTCTTCTTCGCGTACCTCGGCGCGCTGTTCACGCTGCTGTTGTTTTTCTCGCAGTCGGGCGACGTGTACCGCACCATGGCCTTTTTTGCCATTGCCCAACTGGGGTTCATCAACGCCAATGTTGTGTATGACGCCTTTCTTCCGGAGATAGCCAGCGAAGACAAGATGGACTGGATCTCGGGCAAGGGATACTCCTACGGCTATGTGGGAGGAGGCATTCAGTTCGGACTGGCGCTGGCTCTGGTGGCCGGACACGATGTGGTCGGCATCTCCCAGCAACTGGCGGTTCGCCTGGGAATTGCCAGCTCGGGAGTGTGGTGGGCGGCCTTCACGCTGTTTACGGCGCGTTATCTTCGAGAAGCGCCGTCGACCGCCACGCTGCCGGATCGTTTTCGCAACTGGCCCGTTTGGTTGGCTTATCCTGCCGTGGGACTGTCACGCACCTGGCGCACCACGTTGCGCGTCGGCCGCTTCCGCCACCTGGTTCTTTTTCTGCTGGCGTTCATGCTGTACAACGACGGCATTCAAACCGTGATTGCCATGGCCACGACGTACGGCACGGTGGAGTTGGGCCTGCCGGCCTGGGCGTTGATGTTGACTCTGCTGATCATCCAGGGCGTGGCTACATTGGGAGCCATCGCCTTTAGCCGCCTGGCGGCGCTGCTGGGCACTCGCCAGACCATCATGGTTACGCTGGTGCTCTGGACGGGGGTTGTTATCTACGCCTATTTCATCCAAACGATCACAGAGTTTTTTGCATTGGGAATGGTGGTGGGTGTGGTACTCGGCGGCTCCCAGGCCCTCAGTCGCTCTTTCTACAGTTCCATGATTCCCCAGGGAGCCAGCGCCGAGTTTTTTGGCTTTTACACGGTGTTTAGCAAGTTCTCCTCGATCTGGGGTCCGCTGGTTTTCGCCGTCATCCGCCACACCGTGGGGTCCTCGCGTTTGGCAATCATTTCGCTCGTAGTGTTTTTTGTGGCCGGGCTTGCCTTGCTGGCATTCGTGGATGAAGGCAAGGCGCGCGAGGCTCGTCTCGCGGGAGCATTCTAGGCGAGGAAGGTACACCATGGCCGTCTTTCATTGGGTGCTCGGGCTGCTGCTGGGAGCGGTGTGGCTACATCGCCTGCTCGACACGGCCCTGGGCATGCGGCGCGTAGCCGACATCTCCCGGCCGGAGTGGGATTGCCTCCCCCCCGGTGGAAACTGGCCCAGCGTCAGCATCATCGTTCCGGCACGCAACGAGGAGGAGCACATCGAGGAGGCGCTCTCCTCCAAGCTGCGACTGGAGTATGACAACTACGAGGTCCTCGCCGTCAACGACCGGTCAGGAGATTCGACGGGCGCGATTCTCGATCGCGTCGCTGCCCGCAAGAGCGGAGACGACAAACCGCGCTTGAGGGTTTTGCACGTCTCCCAACTGCCGGCAGGATGGCTGGGCAAGAACCACGCCATGTGGCAGGCGGCAAAATCAGCTACCGGCGACTGGCTCCTGTTTACCGACGCCGACGTCCACTTTCGTGCCGACGCCTTGCGGCGCGCCGTGGCCTACGCCGAAGCAAACAGCGCCGATCACCTGGTGCTTTTTCCCACGCTCATCATGCACACCATGGGCGAGCGCATGATGATTGCATTCTTCCATTCGCTCTTCATTTTCGGGCACCGGCCATGGAAAGTGGATGACCCCAAAACACGCGATCACATGGGCGTGGGCGCCTTCAACATGGTGCGGCGCAGCGTGTACCAGTCCATCGGAACCCACGAGGCCATCCGCCTCGAAATTATTGATGACATGAAACTGGGCAAGCTCGTGAAGGACAAGGGATTCGCCCAGCGCAACGTAGTGGGCCGCGGCCTGATTCGCCTGCGCTGGGCCCGGGGCGCAACGGGAGTGATCGAAAACCTCACCAAGAACATGTTCGCGCTGATGCTGTTCCGCTGGCCCCGCACGCTCGGCGCCGCCGTCCTGCTGCTATTGCTCAACGTGGGGCCGTTTCTGGGAGTCGCGTTCGCTCCGGGGTGGACGCGCGTGGGCCACGGCCTGGCGGTGGCTGCCATCGCCGCTTTGTACGCGCGCATGGCCCCGCCGCTGGGAATTTCTTCCTGGTACTTTTTGGTGCACCCAGCCAGTGGCTCTCTATTTGCGTTTACGCTCTTGCGCTCCGCGGTTCACGCGCTGCGGCACGGCGGCGTGGTCTGGCGGGGCACGAAATATCCGCTGGACGTGCTGCGCAAGGGAACTTCGTAGAAGCAGCCTAGTTTTTCGGGTCTTTTTCTTCCTCGGCGGGATCCGCGGGCTGAGGGTCGTGTGTCAGAGTGGTGCTGGAGCGTGCCGTGGCGCGCTTGGGCTTTTGCTCTCCCGGAACGTAGGGCGCCTTGGCGCGGTATCGTCCGCGCCTGCTGACGTCATAGGTCTTGGGCGCCGGTGGCAGCTTGGCCGCTTCCCCGCGCAATTGCCGCGACTCTCGCAGGATGATCTCCGCCCGGCCATGGTAACTGCGAATCTTGCCGAAAATCTCGATGGTTCGACCCGCCAGTTGGCGCACGTCGCCAACGTCTTTGAGGTTTTTGGCAAACACCACAACGCTAAACGGGCAAGTCTTGTAATCGTCGCAGAAATTCAGGAACCAGGTTCCACTCTGGCTTTCGGTCACGCCAACTACGGTGCCGCGCACACAAGTCTCGTCGCCGATTTTCTGGGGTGCTTCTTCAAACGGGATGCATTTGGCCTGGGCAGACCCGCACGCCGCCAGCAGGAGAAAGAGAAACAGAACTTGTCCGGATCGGATCACGGTACCCTTCGAGAAACAGAACAAGACAAGACAGCGCCCAGTGGCAGTTTAGTACAAGCAGAGGCAAAGAAAAAACTGGAAATGAGGCGCAGGGCCATTCCGCCAATGGTCCGCAACGCGAAATGCGGAGAAACGACCGCAGGGACCGTTCTGCGACGGGCGAACAGTCCCCAGAACATGCAGTCGGATGCAGCGCTATTTTGCAAAAGCCTGGATCGCCGTGGCCTCGTCATCCTTGATGTCGAACACGGTGTAGAGCTTGGTGATCTGGAGCAGGTCATGCACCTTTTTGGTCAGGTTCAGCAGTTTCAGTTCGCCGCCCCCGTTGCGTACCGTGGTGTAGGCGCTCACCAGTTCTCCGATGCCGGAGCTGTCGATGTAGGTCACATCGCCCAGGTTCAGCAGGATCTTCTTGTTGCCCTTGGTGATCAGGTCGCGGATGGTGTCACGAAGAACCACGCTCCCTTCGCCGAGCGTGATTCGCCCGCTGAAATCCACTACGGTCACGCCATCGACCTGCCGCGTGCTGGCTTTCATTGTCACTTGGAATCCTCCTCCGGTTGCCCCAGCGGGGCGCCCACGTTTTTCACTAAAGTGATTTCGGTTCCGGGCTCCAGGTCCCGAAACTTGACTTCGTCCATGAAGGATCGGATCAAGAAGATGCCTCGCCCCGATGTCTTCAGAAGATTTTCCGGCGCCAGCGGGTCCGGCACAGAATCGGGATCCAGCCCGTTGCCCTGGTCCGCGATGCGGATCACCAGCTTGTCGCCCGTACTCTCGTAGGTTACATTTACCTTTTTCTTGGGGTCGTACGCGTTGCCGTGGAGGACGGCGTTCACCGCCGCCTCCCGTACCGCCATGGCAATGCGCAGACACTCCTCCTCGTCGAAGCCGGCCTTGGCCGCTATCTGCTCAGCCGCCTGCTCCGCCTTGTTTACGCTGTCCAGGGTTGAATCCAGCGTGTATGAGAACCGGTCTCCGGTCATCTGTTGAATATGAATTCTCGCGATCCCTGACTTTTCACGACGAAGCGCCGGCTTGCCTAGAGGCGGACTCACCGGACAGGCGGCTCCTTCGCGAATCTGGTAGTTTGCCTTTCGCCCTCGAAATTGTCAACGCATTCCCTGACCGCTTATCCACCCCTTCGGCCTCGTCCCGAAACCACAGTTTCTGGAGGTGTGCTGCGGGCGACCTGCTTCATGTATTCTCACTTGCGATATGAGTCTCGCACTGTCCCAACTTCTGGGTGCACCTGTTCTCGATTCCAGTGGATCCGAGGCTGGCCGCGTGCAGGAAGTGGCTGTTTCTCCCCAGGAACATTCGGCGCGCGTGGCAGGCCTGGTGGTAGCCCGGGGAAGCGATCAGTGCCTGGTTCCTCATGAGGCCATCATCGCTCTCTCCGGGCGCGGGGCGCGCGTAACCACCGCGGCCGCAGAATGGCCGCCTTTCACCGGTGGCGAGGGCATGCTGCTGCTGGAGCGCGATTTGCTCGACCAGCAGATCATCGACGTGCATGGGCGCAAAGTGGTGCGCGTGAACGACGTCGATTTGCAGCAGGAATTCGTCAACAACACGGTCACTTTCCGCGTCTTTGAAGTAGACGTGGGGACGCGGGGAGCCGTGCGCCGCCTGTTGAAGGGCGTGGTGCCGGCGCGGGCCCTGGAAGCGCTCCTGGTGCGCATACCCCCCCGCGTCATCCCCTGGGAGTTCGTGGATTTGATCGAGACCGATCCCGCACGCCGGGTGAAGCTGCGAATCGCCCACGAACGCCTGGCCAAGCTTCACCCCGCCGACATAGCGGACATCATCGAAGAGCTCTCGCCGGCGGAACGTGAGGCCGTGTTCGAAACCCTGAACGAGGAAGTCGCAGCCGAAGCCCTGGAAGAGATTGAGCCCAAGCTGCAAGTTTCCATCGTTGAGTCCCTGGATTCGGACCGTGCGGCCGACATCGTCGAGGAAATGGACCCCGACGCCGCTGCGGATCTGCTCGCCGACCTTTCTGAGGAGACCAGCGAGGAAATCCTTGAGGAAATGGCGCCTGAGGAACGCGAGGAGGTCAGCGAGCTGCTGGAGTTTGAAGAGCACACGGCTGCAGGCCGTATGACCACCGACTACATCGCCGTGGCCCCGGACGCAACCGTGGCGGACGCCGTGCGCGCCTTGCGCGAGTTTGAAGGGGGAATTGAGTCTCTCAGCACCATTTTCCTGGTGGATACGGCCGAAAAGCTGCGCGCTGCCGTGCCCCTGGCGCGCCTGGTTCTTGCCCCTGAGAACACCCTTCTTTCCACCCTGGCCGGAGAGCCCCTGGTCTCCTGCCTCGCCGATGCATCCGAAAAGGACGCTGTTGATCTGTTCGACAAATACAACCTGTTGACCCTGCCTGTCCTGGATGAGAATGGAAAACTCGTCGGCGTGATCACCGCAGATGACATCATCAGCCTGTTACGCAGCAAGCTCTAAGACCCGCCGGGCGATGTCCGATCGGTCCTGATTGCTGGATTTTCCTTCTGGCATGAATCTGAGCCGCGCATTTATGCTGTCAAGCGGCTTCCCCGAACCGGCAGGCACAATACCGGAAACTGAACATGCGATGGCTCAAGCTCTGGAAGACCCGGATCCTGCTTTTCTTTGCGGTCGTCGGTCCGGGGTTCATCACCGCCAACGTGGACAACGATGCCGGCGGCATCTACACGTATTCGTTTGCCGGCGCGCGCTTCGGGTATTCGCTGCTGTGGACCATCGTTCCCATGATCATCGCCCTGGTCGTCGTGCAGGAGATGGCGGCGCGCATGGGAGCGGTCACCGGCAAAGGTCTCAGTGACCTGATCCGCGAAGAGTTCGGCCTGCGCACCCCTTTCCTGATGATGCTGACGCTGGTGGCCACCAACTTCGGCAACGTCGTGGCCGAATTCGCCGGCATTGCATCCAGCCTGGAGCTGTTTGCCATCTCGCGCTACATCTCCGTGCCCGTCTCCGCAATCCTGGTCTGGCTGGTGGTGGTGAAGGGGACCTACAAGAGCGTGGAAAAGATCTTCCTGCTGGCTTCCTTCTTCTACATCGCCTACATCGTAGCCGGGGTGCTGGCGCGCCCGGACTGGTTCCAGGCCCTGGCCAGCACCGTGCCGACTCCGTCGCGCGCCCCTATGCGCAATCCCGAGTACCTCTACCTGGTCACGGCCATGATCGGCGCCACCATTGCTCCCTGGATGCAGTTTTATCTGCAAGCCTCGATCGTGGAAAAGGGAGTCACGGCGCGGCAGTACAGCACCTCGCGCATCGACGTAATCGTGGGCGCCATTTTTGCCCCCATCGTTGCCGGATTCATCGTATTGGCCTGTGCGGCAGCCCTGCACTCCGCGGGCCATTACCAGATTCACGATGCCGCCGACGCCGCCTTTGCGCTGCGCCCGCTGGCCGGAAAGTACGCCTCTATCCTGTTCGCCGTGGGGTTGTTCAACGCGTCTCTGTTTGCCGCGTCAATTCTTCCACTTTCCACCGCGTACACGGTCTGCGAAGGATTGGGGTTCGAATCAGGGTTGGACAAGAAATTTCGCGAGGCCCCCGTCTTCTACTGGCTTTACACCGTGTTGATTGCCGCCGGGGCGGGCGTCATCCTGTGGCCGGACCTTCCCCTGCTCAAGATTTCCGTGCTCTCCCAGGTGGTCAATGGTGTTCTGTTGCCCTTTGTTCTGTATTTCATGCTGCGGCTGGTCAACAGCAAACAGTTGATGGGCCCGTACACCAACTCGCGCCTCTACAACGCCGTGGCTTGGATTACCACGGTGGCCATGCTGATTCTGACCGTGGCCATGTTGGCGACCATGTAGAAGCGGAGCGGAAGGCAGGCTCAGTCTGGCAGAAGTTTTCCGGCGGCGATGTCCTGCACCAGCTCCTGGTCGGCCTCGAGGAAGTCATACGACGGCAAGTCGAGCCGCTTGACCCACTGCACATCGCGAAAGATGCGGTTTTCCACCGCACCATCAAACTCTTCCACCAGGAAAAAGCGCAACTCGACCGAGGCCCCGCTCCTGTAGGTGTGGCGCAGCCGGGTCACCTCGTCGCCAATCTTCGCCGCGATGCCTAGTTCCTCGTCCAACTCGCGCCGCAGGGCGTCCCGGGGCTGCTCGCCGTGCTCGATCTTGCCCCCGGGAAACTCCCACTTGAGAGGCATGGATTGGTGCTGGGTACGCTGGCAAATGAGGAGGCGCCCGTCGCGCACAATCAGCGCTGCCGCCACAATCTTCATGGCGCGCCGACTCCCGCAGCTTGCAACCTGCCAGGCTTGAAGTTCATGCCGAGGTTGACTCGATGTAGCGACCCACCAGCGCCGCGCAAGCTTCCACGAGTTCGCGATCTTCCGGTCCGAAAGCTGCCGAGGAGTGACTGTCAATATCCAGTTCGCCCGTAACCCGGCCGCGCACCCAAACCGGCGCCACAATCTCCGAACGCGTTTCCACAGAACAGGCCAGGTAGCGCGGGTCAGCGCGCACGTCGTCCACGACGATCGTTTTGCCGCTCGAAGCCGCGGCGCCGCAAATCCCTTGGTCGAGGGGAATCCGCTTGTGTGGTGTGTCAGCGCCGGCGAAAGGACCCAGGACCAGCATGTTAGGGTCGGCGGGGTCGAGCATGTAGAAGCCAACCCAGTTGTAGCTGGGCATGCGCCGGGCAAGCTGTTCCACGATGGTGCGCATCAACTCCGAGGCGGAAGGCGCCTGCCGCGCCGATTCTTCCAGGGCGCGCAGCACATCGGGAGCCACATTGTTTGCGCTCATCGCATTCTTATTAGAACACAGGCCGGCTGCGCCAGCGTTTGTCTGGATTCGTCGTGGAAATCACAGTGGATCTATGCGGCGCACCCGTGGCGGCATCTCGGAGAAATGCTCCGGGTGGATCGCGGCTGCCAGCGCCCGCAAACCTTGCACAAGCGTCGTGGCGGGAGTGTTCAGGTACTCATCCGGAACACAGTAGACGCGACGGGCGTGAACCGCCGCCAACTGGCTCCATTCACGTTCGCGCACCACCTTTTCCAGAGGCACACGGTCGGCGGCGCCGCACCACGCCATGACGATCACGTCCGGTTCGGCCCGCCGGACGCGCTCCGCGTCCGTGGGCTTTCCCGGTTCGAACAGGAATTCGCCGCCTGCGGCGCCCACCAACTCCTTCACCCAGAGCTGGGACGCGATGATGGGCCTGCCCCACTCCTCGCAAAACACCCGTGGCCGGGGGCCCGTGGTCCGTAGGCGCACGGCTTCGATTTCCCGCCGCATGGAGGCGATCTTCTTCTGCCCCCGCTCGGGAACTCCCATGAGGCGCGCAATCGCTGCCATGTCCGCGTAGATGTCTTCCAGGGACTTTGGAGCCAGCGCCAGCAGGCGCGCGCCCGCTTTGAGGATTTCTGCCAGAGCCTCTTGCTGATAGGGCACAGATGCGATGACCAAATCGGGTTTCGCAGCCAGAATTTCTCCTGCCTTCGCCGTCCAAGAATCAGCGACGATTGCCTTTCCCGACTGCGCTACCTGCGGGCAGGCGTCGGCGCACCACCGAGTGCAGGCCACGACCCGGTCGAGCATTCCCAGATCAGCCAGGGTGACGGTGGCACTAGGTTGCAGGCAGACAACGCGCCGCGGGATGTATTCCGTGGCCAAGCTAGAGCGGAGCGTCCGCCACGCGGAATGGCTCCAGCTCCGCCACATCCAGCTCCGGCAGGCGCTGCCAACGGTGTTTGAGGTAGGCCCAGGGGATGTGGAAGAGGAGGGTCTTGGGGCTGAACTTGGCCGAAGAGTGGATCCAGCAGGAATGCGTGCACCAGCAGCGGTCACGGGGAATGGCTTCCACCTCCTGCCGCATCACCGGAGAACGCAGCGCCGCGGCAATGTCAAAGTCAAAGTCCGCAAGCCGGCCGAGCTTGGGGCGCAATTCACAGGAGCGAAAATGCCCGTCGTGGTCAATCACGATTGTGGTTTCGCCGGCGGTACAGGGCATCGGCCATTCTTTGTTCCCATAGTGGTTTGCCGCATGAATCTGGAAGTGAAACTTCAAGTGTCCCAGGTAGTACATGCGGGCAAACTCGCGGGCGGGCCACTCCAGGTGCGCAAACAACTTTTCCGCGTATCGCTCGTGCAGCCACATCAGCTTGCGGTGCAACGCTTCGAGCTCGTTTCGCGGCAGGCGCTTGAGGTCCGGATCCATCGGGTTGCCGCGAATGATTTCGAAGTAGTGGCCGTCGCTCTCCGTCTCCTGCAGCAGCCTCAGACCCAGAGCCACCAGTTCGCGATAGTTTTCCGCGGTCACGCAGCTGACCACGTTGCGCCGCAAACGGTGCTCACCCTGCCAGCGCGCCGCGGCCGCCTCCATTGTGCTGAGGGTCTTTTGGAAGTTGTTGGGAACGCCGCGGATGGCGTCGTGGGTATTGGCCAGCCCGTCGAGCGAGAAGTTCAGGTCGATGATGATTTCCGGGCAGCGTGCCAGTACGCGGTCCACAACCGATTCCACCTTCGCGGGGAGCAGGCCGTTGGTGGGCAGGTTGACGTGCCGCACGCCGTTGGTTCCATAGAACAACTCGATGATTTCTGCCAGTTCCTTGCGCAGGAAGGGCTCGCCGCCCGAGATCCATAGTTTGTGAAAGGGAGGCGCCGTCCGGCTGATGCGCTCCAGTTGCGCGTAGGAGAGGTCGCGGCCCTGATTGAGCTCGTCCCAGTAAAAGCAGGTGCGGCACAGGGAGTTGCAGGTGGAAGTCACGAACAGGAACAGAGACTCCAGCCGTTTCGGGCGAAAGACGCCGCTGGCGTATTGGAGATAACTCACACCCACGTTGCCGCGATTATAGTCCGGGCGGAGAAACGCGGGTGAGAATCTCAGAGGTGCGGCTCGGGTACAATCATTGCAAATCTGTCTCGCACCGGATGAGACGTCGCATGTATTCCAAGGAGCTGCTGGACCATTTCGAACACCCGCGCAACGTCGGGGAGATTCCCGACGCCGATGCGCGTGTAGAGGCGGAAAACCCGGCCTGCGGCGATGTGATGCTTCTGACTCTGAAGGTCAGCGACGGCCGCATCGTTGAGGCCCGTTACCGAACTCGCGGGTGTGTAGCCTCCATCGCCTGCGGTTCATTCCTTACGGAGTGGCTGCACGGGCGTGCGCTCACCGAAGCCCGCGCGCTGCGCCGTGAACAAATCGTGGAAGGCGTGGGAGGGCTGGCCAACGAATCCATGCACGCCAGCCATTTGGCGGCTGATGCGCTGCGAGCAGTTTTGGCCAAGGTTTCATAGGGCAAGCGTCTCGCCCGCTGGTGGTAATCCCTGCACCAGACCTCGCCATGAGGCATAATTCCACGGATGCGGGCCCAAGGCTAGTCGCGTTCCCTCTGGCCGGTGCATCAACCGGAAAGGGCAGTACGTGTGAGGGCCGACCGGTCAGACGTGGACGGGCGCCGGGAAATAAATGCCCCAGTTGCGCTGCCGGGCGATCGACAGCAACTGCGGCCGAGGATTGACCGCGAACGCATGGCGTGCCATCTCCAGCATGGCGAGATCGTTCACGGTGTTGCCGAAGGCTGCGTCCAAGTCTTTCGTCAATGACTGGCGCAACGCCGCAGGTTTGGCCTCCCCGGTAGGCACGCGCAGCAGGCGTTTGGTTACTCGCCCGTCCTCGAGTTCGGCGCTAGCCGCAAGCACTTTGTCCGGCAGGATGCCAAAACGCCGCGCCCCGGCGAGCACCACCCATTCGCAGGTGGAAGAAACAGCCCAGATTTCGCATCCCCTATCCGCCAACTGATGAACCAGGTCACGCATTTCGGGGAAGATGCGCTTCTCCACGGCAGAGGCAAAGAACTGCTCCGCTGCTCGCGCGACCGCAACTGTTTCCAGGCCTGCGTGCAATGTGACCATCTCGCCGCAGATTGTGGCCTCGCTGACCCTGCCCTCACGGTAGTCCTGGTACCGCGGTCGCGCCCAGCCAGAAACGTCCTCGGGCAAGAGCCCCTGTTCCATCTCCCAGTAGAAAAAATCCTGGCCGGAATCTCCGGACCAGAGGGTTCCATCGCAGTCAAACGCTGCCATGCGGGGCTGCAGGGAAATGACGCGTTCCAGGAACGCATGGCAAGAAAGGGCTTCCGCTGGGATCTCCACGGGTTTAAGCGCCGGCCAGCTTCTCGTACTCTTCCGGCGTGTCCACGTTGCCGATGACCAGCGGATCATCCACCACAAGGTAGGCGATGCGGTCCGGGAGCTGGTGCTCCACGTCGCGTGCGGTCGAGGTTGCAGGGGCGCGCAGAAAGGCCTCGATCAACTCGCGCCCCGCCACGAGCGGGTGTCCGTGCCGGCCGTCATGTTCCGGCACCACGGCCCACTTGCCTTCGGCCGATTGCCGGACGAAAGCTTCGCGCAATGCGCCCACTGTGCCTGCCTGTGCCGGGGGACGGTCCACCAGCACCACGATAGCCGCGTCCCGTCCACGGTTCAGCACCTCTCGCAGACCCACTTGCAGGGAACTGAACTGGCCCTGCTCGGGTGTCGCATTCTCCACCAGAAACGCGCCCGCGGCAAAAATGATGGGAGCAAGGGAGTCACGGTTCTTGCCTGTCACCACCAGGACCATGTCGGTGTGCGGCCGCAGCGATTCGATGGCGCCATCGAGAAAAGTCCGGCCGCGCCAGGAGAGCAGGGCCTTGTCGCTACCCATGCGCGAGGACTCTCCCGCCGCCAGGATTACCCCACAGAAACTGGGCGCGATGGACATAGAAGGAAAATATCAGATGCCGGAAGGCGTGGAAAGCAGATACGGGCGCTGGAGCCTACTATTCTTCTCCCTGGGTCAGCTCCTGCGCCACGGAGGAGCCGGCTTCCTCGTCCCTGGCTGCCTTTCGCGGGATGTAACGCAAGTGGGGCAGGCTGGACTCGGCGTGCCTGCGCACGGCAATCATCTCCGCCACGATGGCCACGGCAATCTCCTCGGGGGTGATAGCGCCGATATCCAGTCCGATCGGGGAAAACACGCTTTCCAGCTTTTCCCGCGGCACGCCCGCTTTTTCCAGTTCGCGGCTCACGGTGATCATCTTGCGCTCCGAGCCGATCATACCCACGTAGCGCGCCCGGGTGCGGACTGCCCAGCGCAACACGCGCATGTCGTCCCGGTGGCCGCGGGTCACGATGACCACGAACGACGATTCGTTTGGTCCCAGCTTCTCCAGCACGGAATCGAAGTCTTCGGCCAATACCTCGCGCGCTTCAGGGAAGCGTTCCCGGTTGGCAAAGCTTTCACGGTCGTCGGCCACCACCACTTCGAATCCGGCGAGGTGGGCGACGTTGTAGAGGCTGCGAGCCACGTGTCCGGCGCCAAAGATGTAGAGAGTGGACGGCGGCAGCACCGGCTCGACGAACACCTCCAACGTTCCTCCACACACCAGGCCGGAGTCGTACTTGGGATCGGCGTTCAGGTTGAAGGTGAGAGTGCGCGGCTTCTCGCTCTCCATCACCTCACGCGCCGCCTGCCACACCTCGGCTTCGACGCATCCGCCGCCGATGGTGCCGGCGATGGAGCCGTCGTCGCGCACCAGCATCTTGGCCGTGGTAAACGCGGGAATCGAGCCGCGCACGTTCACGATGGTGGCCAGCGCGCCCTTGCGCCCTTCGCGCCGCAGACGCACGATCTCTTCGTAGAGGTCCACCCCGTCATTATTGGATGCGCTTGCAGGCAAGTCAATCTTGCACCTGCTGTTTCGGAGAAGTAGATTGGTACCGAACTGCAAAGGAGTGTTGCGATGAAAGCCGTCCGCATCCACGAGTTTGGCGGCCCCGAGGTGCTCAAGTTCGAGGACGCTCCGGATCCGGTTCTCCGCCCGGATCAGGTTCTGGTGCGGGTAAAGGCCTGCTCGCTGAACCACCTGGACCTATGGATCCGCAAGGGCCTGCCGGGAATCCAGCTCCCCCACATCAATGGCAGCGACGTCGCGGGAGAAATCGTTGCGCTGGGTGATTATGTTTCCGGACTCGCCGTCGGCCAGCGCGTGCTGCTGGCGCCCATGGTGTATTGCGGACGCTGCGCCCACTGCGCCGCCGGCCAGCAGAACCTGTGCGCCGAGTTCACGGTCCTGGGCAACCTGGTGGATGGCGGCAACTGCGAACTCGTCACCGCCTCTCCTGCCCACGTCATTCCCGTGCCCAAGACCGACACCACGCTGACCTGGGACGAACTGGCCAGTGTCCCCCTGGTCTTTCTTACCGCCTGGCACATGCTGGTGGGTCGCTGCGCGGTCAAGCCCGGAGATGTGGTCCTGGTTTTGGGCGGAGGGTCGGGCATCGGCTCGGCCGCTATCCAGATCGCACGCCTGCACGGGGCCCGCGTCATTGCCACCGCCGGCGACGAGAGAAAATTGATGCGCGCGCGCGACCTCGGAGCCAACTACACCATCCAGCATCACGAGCAGAAGGTTTCGGAGGAGGTGAAGAAAATCACCTACAAGGCGGGCGTCGACATCGTGTTCGAGCACGTCGGCTCGGCCACCTGGGAAGAGAGCATGAAATCGCTCAAACCCGGGGGTAAGGTCGTCACCTGCGGGGCCACCACCGGGCCCAGCGTTGCCATCGATCTGCGCTTTCTGTACCGGCGGCAGTTTTCCATCCTGGGTTCCTATATGGGCACCATGGGCGAGCTGCACCACGTGCTCGACCACATTTTCCACGGACGCCTCAAGCCGGTCGTGGACAAGAGTTTTCCCCTGCGCGAGGCCCGCGCCGCCCACGAACGCATGGAAAACCGCGAGCACTTCGGGAAAATCGTGCTTAACCCGTGAGAACCGGGGTCGAAACGGCCTGCTACAATTAGGGATGAGTATGGATGCAAAGCAGTCAGCGCCTGCGCCGGTCCAAGAACTCTCCTTCGGCCACATCGAGCCCGAAGGCATCGTCCTCACGTCGCTCGACATGGCCGTGAACTGGGTGCGCAAGAACTCTATCTGGCCCATGACCTTTGGCCTGGCCTGCTGCGCAATCGAGATGATGTCCATGGGCGCCTCGCGCTTCGACATCGCGCGTTTCGGCGCCGAGGTATTCCGCCCCTCGCCCCGCCAGGCCGACCTGATGATCATTGCGGGCCGCGTTTCCAACAAAATGGCCCCCGTGATTCGCCAGCTCTGGGAGCAGATGCCCGAGCCCAAGTGGGTGATCTCCATGGGCGCTTGCGCCACCTCCGGAGGCGTCTTCAACAACTACGCCCTGGTGCAGGGCGTCAACCAGGTCATCCCCGTGGACGTGTACGTTCCCGGGTGCCCGCCCCGGCCCGAGCAACTCATCTACGCCATTACCTTGCTGCAGCAGAAGATCCAGAACGAGCGCGGCTCCTTCAAGCGCGTGCTCAACCTCGCCTAGACGCGCGGCAGCTTTCTGCGTTTGTCGTTGCCGGAATCCATCCCTTCGGGCCCGCCCCCTGGTGCGACAAGCACCGTCAATCGTGATACAAACTCTGTCCATGCCCCGCACCATCACTGCCACCGCGCCCTGTCGCGTGGACCTGGCCGGCGGCACCCTCGACATCTGGCCCCTGTACTTGTTCCATCCCGGCGCCCTTACCGTGAACTTTGCCGTCAACCTTCTTGCGCGCTGCTCGGTACGGAGTCTCGGAGGCCGCCAGGTAGTTCTGCGCTCCATCGATACGGGCAGGGAAGAGCGTTTTCCCAGCCTCGACGCCTTGCGCAGGGCCCGGCGTTATCGCCATCCGCTGGCGGCCTACCTCTTGCGCCACTTCACCCCGCGCAGCGGCATCCTGTTGGAAACCCACTCGGAATCGCCGGCTGGCGCCGGCATTTCCGGCTCCTCCGCCCTCCTGGTCGCCGCCTGCGCCGCGCTGGCGCGCAGCACCGGCCACCGGATCGCGCGCCAGCAGATGCGCGTTCTGGTGCAAAACGTTGAGGCCCAGATCATCGGCGTGCCCACCGGCTGCCAGGATTACTATCCAGCGCTTTACGGCGGCATCAGCGCCATTGCGCTCGGCGTCAATGGCATCGCGCGCCGGGCCATTCGCCTGCCGGCCGCGGAACTCGACGCCCGCTTCCTGCTAGCGTACACGGGAGCGCCGCGAAAGTCCGGCATCAACAACTGGAAGGTCTTCCAGGAGCACATAAACGGCAACCGGCAAGTGTTCCGCAACTTTGAGCACATTGCCCGCCTCGCCCGGCACATGCGCGATGCGCTCGCGGCGGCGGATTGGGAGTCGGTCGGGCGCCTGATGCGCGAGGAATGGCAGTACCGCAAGCGCAACGCACCCCGCATCTCCACTGCAAAGATCGATGACCTGGTAGCCGTGGCTCTTCGGCAAGGCGCCCGGGGAGCCAAGGTTTGTGGCGCCGGAGGAGGCGGATGCGTGGTCTTTTTGATCGAGCCTGACGCCCGAAAGCGAGTTGCCCGCGCCTTGGCCGGTTCCGGTGCCCGGCTCCTGCCCGCGCGAGTTGCCCGCCGCGGCCTGCGCGTGACCGAGTCCTAGGTCTTCTTGAGGCATGCGCTCCTTTCCCGATCGAGCGCAAGCGCTTTCTTGGCCGCGCACCGTTGCGCGGTTACAATCGGTGCGCCGGCGCAAACGCCGGTTTGATGCCCGCTTCTTCTATCGCATTCCTTTTCGTAGCTGTTGACGGCCGCCTGCGCGCCGGGTGGCGGTTCCTCTTGGCGGTAGTGGTTTTTCTGGTCGCCAACATGGCTTCCCGCCAGGTCTTGCGCGGCTTGGTGTCGAACCAGGGCTTGTACGAGGCCCTCTTCCGCCCGCTCACCTTGCTGCTCCTGCTCGCAGCTTTTTCCGCAATGCTGTATCTGCTGGATCGCGTGCGACGCAATCCGCTCACCGTGATGGGCCTGGGAACCAGCCGTCCCTGGAAGAAAGAGTGCCTTAAAGGCACGCTCTTGGGGGCGGGAATGGTTGCGGCCGCGGTAGCCGCCATTGCCGTGGTGGGCGAACTCAGCTTCCAGTTCGTGCGGCCACCAGCGGCTTGGGCAGTGCCCTTGTCGGCGGTTCTTTGGGTATTGGCCAGCGCCGCCATGCTCGAAGAGGTCGCTTTTCGCGGCTATCCCTTCCAGAAACTGGTGGAGGGGATCGGCCCGGTGGGCGCCACCGTGCTCCTGTCGGTGCTTTTCGGAGTGCTCCATCTCAGCAACCCTCACGCTTCTCTTTGGGGCTTCCTCAATACCGTGGCCATCGGCGTTGTGCTCTCCATCGCCTACCTGCGCACAGGCGCGCTCTGGCTTCCCTGGGGAATCCACTTTGGGTGGAACGCCATGCTGGGCCTGGTGTTTGGACTGCCAGTCAGCGGCACCACCGGGTTTAGCGTGTTGGTAGCAGGCACCGCCCACGGCCCGCTGTGGCTCACGGGCGGCGGCTACGGCATCGAGGCCAGCGCCACCGGCGCGGTTGTAGTTTTTCTCGGGCTGGCGGCGCTCTGGCGCATGACTTCCTCACCGGAAACTGCGGAGATGCAGGCTCCGTTTCCCGAGCGCGCCAAGCACCCCTTCCCGCCGGATAGCATCCAACCGTAGGGATCTGGGAATGCAGTTTGCGGGATATACCTTTCGGGCGGTTGCAATTCTTCCCCGGGAGGCGAATCATAAGCAGAGCAGTTCTGCTGCCGCTGAGCCATGAATCGCGCCTCCAATCTGTCTGCTGTTCTCGTGCTGGCCGTCCTGCTGGCTCCGCCCGCTGGAGCCGACAAGCCGGCGAAGCGCCCCAAGATTTCCGGGCACACCCGGTTTACCGTGATTCGCAGCTTGAATGCGGAAAAAGTCTTCGTGCGGCACATCTTTCCCATGGGAGAAAAGGGGCTCACCATCAAGCCGGGCGGGGTGGTCACCCCGGACGACACCGAACTGCGGCGACTCCTGATCCAGAAGGGCACGGCCGCGAAGCCCGGCGATCAGGCCCGCATCACCAACGTTGAAATCAAGGACGACCGGATCATCTTCGAAATCAACGGTGGCCCCAAGAAAAAGAAAAAGTGGTATCAGCGCATTGAGATTGGGGGCGCCGGCGGCAGTACACCCATCGCCAGCCAGCCTGCGGAATTCTCCCGCGGCTCCGTCGTTACCCTGCAGTTCTCCGGCTATGTGCCGGAACTTTCCGTCGACGAAGTTCGCGAGCTGCTCTCACCCGCGCTGGATTTCTCCTCGAAGAGCGCCGCCGAGGCCTACCTCGATTCCGTGCCTCCCAAAGTCCGCGAGGCCATCCGCAATCATGAAGTCTTGGTGGGCATGAACCGGGAGATGGTGGTCTACGCCAAGGGTCGGCCTCCGCGCAAGATCCGCGAGCGCGAGCATGACGTGGAATACGAGGAGTGGATCTACGGGGAACCTCCGCAGGATGTGGAATTCATTCGCTTCGTGTCTGACGAAGTCGTGCAAGTGAAGATCATGAAGATGGCGGGCGAAAAAATCGTGCGCACGGAGAAAGAAGTGCACGTGCAGCCGGAAGGTGTGGCTGCGGTTGCGGCGCAGTCCAGCCCAGCGGTCACGCCGCCCGCATCCACGCAGCGTCCCACCTTGCACCGCCCCGGCGAAGCTCCAGCCGATGCACCCGATTCGACCTCGGGCGGCCCCATTCTGGTTCCCGATCGCGGGCCGGTTGACCCGTCGGACGCCCCCCAACCCGGCACCACACCACCTCCGCCGCAGCCGTAACCTTACGGATCTTGCTGCAAGATTTGGCGTCCCGCCGAAGGGGCAGTACACTGGAAGGGTGAAGATTGGGCTCGGCCAGATCAATCCCACGGTCGGGGACTTCGCCGGTAACGCCGCCAAAATCATTGCCTTTGCCGGTCGGGCCCGTGCCGCCGGCGCTGGACTGGTGGTTTTTCCTGAGCTTTCCGTTTGCGGCTACCCGCCGCGCGACCTCGTCGAACGGCCGTCCTTTGTTGCGCGTAACCTGGAAACGGTGGAGCACATCGCGCGCGAAACGCTCGGCATCGCCGTCCTCTGCGGCGTGGTCACTCCCGCCCGTGCCGAAACCGGAAAGTCCGTGCAGAACACAGCCGTGCTCTTGCGCGACGGCGGCATAGTCTTTCAGCAGTCCAAGATGCTGCTTCCCACCTATGACGTCTTTGACGAACTGCGCAACTTCGCCCCCGCCGAATCCCAGGGCCTGCTTTCCTTCTGCGGGCGCCAGGTGGCCCTGACCATCTGCGAGGGCGCATGGAACGACAAACTCTTCTGGGGCCGGCAACTCTACAAAGTGGATCCCGTCGAGCAGCTCATGCGTGCCGGAGGCAATTTCATCCTCAACATCTCTGCTTCGCCCTTCTGCGAAGGGAAGCGCGAGTTGCGCCGCAACATGCTGGAGACGATCGCCGCCCGGTATCGCGCTCCCGTGGTCATGGTCAATCAAGTTGGCGGCAGCGACAGCCTCATCTTTGATGGCTCCAGCTTCGCTCTGGCGCCGGATGGCCGCGTGGTGGCGCAAGCCAGCTCCTTCGAAGAAGACCTGGTTTGTTTTGACACCGAGAGCCTGACGGGGGAGTTGCACGAACAAGTCGCGGGCGACGAAGCTGCCGCCTACGCTGCGCTGGTCCTGGGCACGCGCGATTATGTGCACAAGTGCGGTTTTCACGATGTGCTGGTGGGGCTGAGCGGCGGCATTGACTCCGCCCTCACCGCCGCCATCGCCGTGGACGCTCTGGGTGCCGGACACGTCACCGGCATCGGCATGCCCGGCCCGTATTCCTCCCGGGGCAGCATTGACGACTCCCGCGCCCTGGCGGAAAACCTCGGCATTCGGTTTGAAGTGTTGCGCATCACGGAGATTTTCGAGGCCGCCCGCGACAGCCTGCGCGAACTATTCTGCGGCCGGGAAGAGGACGCTACGGAAGAAAATCTGCAAGCCCGCATTCGGGGCGCTCTGCTGATGGCGATTTCCAACAAGTTTGGTTCCCTGGTGCTCTCTACCGGGAACAAATCCGAGCTCGGCGTGGGCTACTGCACCCTCTACGGCGACATGGTGGGCGGGCTTGCCGTGTTGTCCGACGTTCCCAAGACCATGGTGTATCGCCTCAGCCGCTACGCCAACTCGCGCCGCCCGGTCATTCCGGAATCCACCCTGGAGAAGCCGCCATCGGCCGAGCTCCGTCCCAATCAGAAAGACACCGATACCTTGCCGCCCTACGAAGTGCTGGACGTCATCCTGGAGGACTACGTGGAAGAGTCCCGCACCGCCCAGGAAATTGCCGTCGCCCGGGGATTTGATTTGGCCTTGGTGGAAAGAATCGTCCACATGGTGGACCGCGCCGAGTACAAGCGTCAGCAGGCCGCCCCGGGTTTGAAGATCTCGGGGAAGGCGTTTGGCGTGGGGCGTCGCTTCCCCATCGCCCAGAAACTGGATTGACGCTGCGCGGCTCGCCTGCCGTCAGGCTGCTTTACAATGCCGCCTGGCCGCCACATCCTCCCGAAGGGACCTGTCTATGAAGAAAATGCTCTGCTTGGTTCTGCTTTTTGGCTGCGCCGCGTTCGCGCAAACCAGGCCGCGCGCTCGCGATCTCGGAGTGCCGTTTGAGGGCACGCCCGCGGAGTTCAATGCCATCACCGACGTTCGCGGTGTCGAGGTGGGCCACAGCACCCTCATCCGGGGGCAGGGAAAACTCGTGGTCGGCCAGGGACCGGTGCGCACCGGTGTCACGGCCATCCTGCCGCGGGGCCGGGAAAACACCGACCTGGTCTTTGCCGGATGGTTTTCCCTGAACGGCAATGGAGAGATGACCGGCACCACCTGGGTGGAAGAGTCCGGATTCCTGGAAGGCCCGGTGATGATCACCAACACGCACAGCGTGGGCGTGGTGCGCGACGCGGTCATCGGCTGGCGCGTGCAGAAGGGCCGTCCGGCCGACTCCGAGTATTGGTGGTCGCTCCCCGTGGTGGCGGAAACCTGGGATGGGTACTTGAATGATATCAATGGCTTTCACGTAAAAGAAAAACACGCGGTTGAAGCTCTGGAGAGCGCCCGCCCCGGGCCGGTTGCGGAGGGCAACGTGGGCGGCGGCACGGGCATGATTTGCCACGAATTCAAGGGTGGCATCGGCACAGCATCGCGCCGCCTTCCAGCCGCCCAGGGCGGCTACGTGGTGGGAGTGCTGGTGCAATGCAACTACGGTCTGCGCGAACAATTGCAGATTGCCGGAGTGCCGGTGGGAAAAGAAATTCCGGAAGCCGCGGTCTACTCCCAGGAAACCGGCTCCATCATCATCGTGGTGGCCACCGATGCACCCCTGCTGCCTCATCAGCTCAAGCGTCTCGCTCGCCGCACGTCGCTGGCGCTGGGGCGCATGGGCAGCGTTTCGGGAAACGGCTCGGGCGACATCTTCATTGCCTTTTCCACTGCCAATCCCGGCGCCGCTGATCCCAAAGGGACGGTGCAACTCGCCATGCTGCCCAACGATCGCATCAACCCGGTGTTCACGGCCACCGTCCAGGCCACGGAGGAAGCCATTGTCAACGCCCTGATAGCGGCCGAGGGCATGACCGGCGTCAACGACCGCAAGGTGATCGCTTTGCCTCACGAGCGCCTGCGCGAGATGCTGCGCCGCTACAATCGCCTGGCTGGGGAGAGAGGCCGGTAACCTCGACCCGGCGCCGACATCGAATCATGGGAAAGGAGCCTGGATGAATGGGCTAACGAAACTCGCACTTTGGGGAGCGCTGCTGGCTGCGCTGATGCAGACTGGGCTGGCTGAATCACCGGGACCCGCCGTGCCCCTGCCCACCCGAGACATGGTCCAATCCTTCATGCGGCGCATGTTTGGCTATGATCCCGCCGTCACCTGGCAGATCCTTGAGATTCGCCCCTCGATTGTTCCCAATATGGCCGAGATCGTTGTTCGCGTGGGGAACCAGCCCCTGAGCACGCGGCTGTACGTCACACCCGACGGCAACCATGCCATCATCGGCGACGCCGTGCCCTTCGGAGCCGACCCCTTTGCGCCCACTCGCGCGCGGTTGGAGCGCGAGGCTCGCGGGCCGGCGCGTGGCCCGGCCGGAGCGGCAGTAACCATGGTTGTCTTCGAAGACCTCCAGTGTCCGCACTGTCGTGAGGCACACCTGCTCCTGGAAAAGCTCCTTGCCGATTATCCTGACATCCGGCTGGTCTTTCAGCACTATCCCCTCACCGAGGTGCACAAGTGGGCCTTCCAGGCTGCGGCCTTTGCCGAATGCGTTGCTCTCGAAGGCAACGCCGCGTTCTGGAAGTTTGTGCAGGCGGTCTTCGATCACCAGACAGAAATCACGGAAGACAACGCGCGCGCCCGGCTGGCGGCTTACGCCATGAGCGCCGGCACCGACGGCGCCAGTGTTCGCGCCTGTGCCTCGTCGGGTCCTGTCTCCGCTCGCGTCAATCAGTCGCTGGAGTTCGGCCGATCGCTCGGAGTCAGCAGCACCCCGACCCTGTTCATCAATGGCCGCAAGGTGACGCAAGTCAACGGCATCCCCTACGAGCGCCTTAAGGCCCTGGTGGAGTTTGAGATTCGACAGGGAAAACAGGGAGGGAAGTAGAACTAGTTTGCCGCCACCATGCCGCGGCCGGCACTGCGCACGATGTGTGGCGTCACCAGGATCAAGATCTGGTTTTCGGTCTTTTCCCTGGACTCATTGCTGGTAAGCTGCCCCAGCCCAGGCACCCGCGACAGGCCGGGAATCCCCCGCAGGGAGCGCTGCTCGCTCTGCGATACCACTCCCGCCAGCACCGTGGTTTCGCCGCTTGCGACGGTCGCGGCCCCCGTGTATTCCCGGTTGGAGAGCACGGGAATCCCGTTCAGCGCAACCGCACCCAGCGCCTTGATCTGCATCTCCATCTGCAGAGTCACCTCGTCTTCGCCGCGTACCAGCGGTGTGGCTTTGATGGTCAGGCCCAGGTCTTCGTAGGAAAAAGAAGGAAACGCGGTCTGGAACGTGTTGTTTTGGATTACCTGGGTCAGCGCGGGCGAATTCAGGATGGGAGCAAAGGTCGTGTTCAGGATGGGAAACCGTGACCCCACCCTGAACGTAGCCGTGGTGGCGTGCGCCACGCGTAGCGTGGCATGCTGCAGGCTGCGCAGGTTGGATTCGTTGAGTTCCACATTCACAACCGCAGGCGGAAGCGTGACTCCGGTCAGGGTAATCCCGCCGCCGAACGTGGCGAAGGGCTGAGTCAGCACGGACGCCTGCTGCGCCTGCAATTGCGCCAGCAGCGCCGCCACCGCCGTGGCGTTGGCCTGGTTGATACCGCCGGAGGCAATCAGTTGGTCCACCAGACTCTGTCCTCCCGATGCGGAGAGCAGCACCCGCCCCTCCGACGGCAGGTTGAAGATGCGGAACTGCAAGGGCAACTCGATGCCGAGGTCGCGCAACAACTTTCGGCTCACTTCCAGCACTTTTACGTCCAGCAGCACCTGAGGCCGGCCCGACACCAGATCTTCGAGAAAGAGCGTAACGGCATCCATCTGCTCCTGCGGAGCACGCACCGTCATGAGCGAACGGTCGGGATGCTGCGACAGCAGCTTCACCTCGAAGACCGTCCGCAAAACCCCCACCAGTTCGGTCATTTCCTGTGCGCTGGTCACATCCGGCAGGTAGAAGGTGCGCAACGTCATGCGCTGGTAGCGGGTGCGATTCTCCTGCGTGTCGGCAGCGACAAAAATCTCCTCTTCGGAAAGCGGCACCCAGAACGCGCGGCTCAGTCGGCAAATCAAATCGAGGGCGGTGGCAAAGTCCACCTTTTCCACCTCGAAGCGGACCGGCCGGGAAGCAAACGATTCTTCAAAACTCACGCGCAACCCAAAAGCGCGGCCCGCCGATTCAAACAGCTCGCGGGAGCCGCCCCGAAGATGAAAGTCCCGCCGTCCGCTTTGCGGATACACCTGGATCTCCCGGGACTGCTCCACAATGGTCAGCACGGAGGCGGTCTTCCCGTGATCGGGAAGCGCCGGATTGCGTCGAGCCTGCGCCCCAACCTCGTTCAATCGCTGGCGGGCAAATTGGTTATCGGGATCCAGTTCGAGTGCCTCGCGGAATTCAGCTTGCGCCTCGACGCTTCGGCCCTCGTCCAGGCGCGCCACTCCCCGTGCAATGGCCTCACGGACCGCCTGCTGGCGCGCCATCTCGCGCACCGTCACGTAGTCCAGGTTTCCCGGGTCTTGCCGGGCGGCGAGCGTGAAGGCCTCCAAGGCCTCCTGCGTGCGCCCGCTGTCCTGATGTCTTAGTCCGCGTGCAAAAGCTTGTGGCGCCGCACGGGCGTCCGCAGGCGCGGCAGCGCACGCCTGACCCTTCGCATCGGGCAGCGTGGCGGCACAAACCTCGGGCGATTGCGCGCGAGTTTCCCCCGGCATACCCAGGAGAATCGCCAGAATGGCCGCCGATAGCCGCATCAGGGAAGCATTGTACAGCGACGCCACAAAACAAGGGCGCGGATGAGGTCGGGCCGTGAGCAGGCCGTCCCTATTCGCGTAGCATGACGCGCTCGATGCTGGACGCGCGGCCGCTTGTCGGGTCGCAGTCAATCACCGCGCCGCACAGGCGCACGTCGCCGCGCGCGGGCTCGAAGCGCGAAGGCCGGCTGCTCAGGAATCTCTCCAGCACCTGTTCCTTTTGTACGCCGATCACGCTTTCGTATGGCCCGGTCATGCCCACGTCGGTCAGGTAGGCGGTGCCCTGCGGCAGCACGCGCTCGTCCGCTGTGGGGACGTGCGTGTGCGTGCCCACGACCGCCGTCACCCGCCCATCCAGGTACCATCCCATCGCGATCTTCTCAGAGGTGGCCTCGGCGTGCATATCCACCAGAACAACTTTTGCCTGCACGCCGCGCAACAGGCGGTCGGCGGTGCGGAACGGGTCGTCGTTATCCACCATGAAGACGCGCCCCTGCAGGTTGAGGACGGCGTAGGGTAGTCCCCCTCGTGTGACGCCCTCGAAGTGGCCCTTCCCGGGTGTCCCCTCGGGGTAGTTGGCGGGGCGAAGCACGCGGCGGGCGTTGCTTTGCGCGCCGTCGGCGGATTCCAGATAGGGCACGATCTCTTTCTTGTCCCAGACGTGATTGCCCGTCGTGAGGACGTCAATCCCCTGCCCGAGAAGCTCCTCGGCAATGCTGGGCGTCACCCCGAAACCTGCGGCGGCGTTTTCCGCGTTGGCGATCACCAGGTCAATGGTTCGCGTTGCGACCAGGTCCTGGAGGTGCTCGCGGACGATGTTTCGACCCGGCCGTCCAAAAATATCGCCGATAAAAAGAATGCGCATAGCTGATTGCGATGGTATCACGCGATTCTGGAGGACGTGCGCCCAGACCGCCCCTTCACCGTGCAGCGCGCGTACGCCATGGCAGGCAGGGACTTCTCGATGTTTACGGCTTCAAAGCCGCTGTTTTCAGAAACTCGTAGTTACCCGAGGTCGTGGGACGGATGCCGCCAACGCGCTGCGAGTGCACGATCACGTTGTCCAGATACCAGAGGTGAATGTAGGGAAGGTCTTCCGCCACCAGGTACTGCACCTGCGAATAGAGCAGGCGGCGTTTCTCCGGATTCACCTCGCGCCGCGCCTCGTCAATCAAGGCGTCCACCTTGGGATTGGAATAGTGGCCGCGATTGGCGCGCCGGGGCGGAACGCTGGCAGAGTGGAAGACATGCTCGAAGATGTCCGGGTCTTCGTTGCCCCCGATCCAGCGCAGGGAGTAGAGCTGGAACGCGCCGTGCACCACGTCCGAGTAAAAGGTTGCGAACTCGTAGCTGCGGATGTCCAGCGCAATCCCTACCTGGCGCAGTTGTTGTTGCAGCACCGCGGCCAGCAGCCTGGTTGACTCTTCGGTGGAGGTCTTCATGGTCAAGTGGAAGCGCACGCCATCGCGGGCTTGGTAGCCGGCATCATCCAGGATCTTCCGGGCTCGCGCCGGATCGTACTCGTAGGCGGGAACTTCGGCGCTGTAGGCCCAGTGCTCCGGGGGCAGCAGGCTGTTGGCCGAGCGCGCCAGGTCACGCCACAAGTAGTGCAGGATGGGCCGCCGGTCGATGGCGTGGGCCAGCGCGCGCCGCACCCGCACATCGGCCAGCAGCGGATCCTTCAGGTTCAGCGCCAGGTAGTTGTAAATGGTTCCGGGGGCCTGAAGCACTTCCAGCTTTCCTTCCTTGCGCAGCGCAGCCACCATGTCCGCGGTCAGGGCGTTGATGGCCACGTCGGCGCTCCCCTTGCGCAGCTCCAGCACCCGCGTAGTGGTGTCGGGCACCACGGCAAAGCGAACGCGTTCGATGTGCGGCGGTTCCCCCCAGTACTCCGGGTTGCGCTCGATGACCACTTCCTTGTCCTGAGCTTGGCTCACAAAGCGGAAGGGGCCGGAGCCCACAGGCGCGCGCCCCAGTTCCGCTCCGCTGCCGTAGGGCACAATGCCGATGGCCCCGCCAGAGAGGTTCCACAAGAGCGGAGCGTACGACTCCTTCAAGCGGAAGACGACGGTGTGTTCATCCGGTGTCTCGATGCGGCCCACAAAACGGTAAGTGCTGGCTTTGGGCGTGCGCAGATTGCCTTCCAGGATGGAATCGAACGTCCACTTCACATCGCGCGAGGTGAGCGCCCGGCCGTCGTGAAAGCGCACCCCGCGTCGCAGATGGAACACGTAGGTCTGCGAGTCGGGAATCTCCCAGCGCTCGGCCAGATGGGGCCGCAGGTCAAAGTGGTCGTCCCGTTCCAGCAGGGAGTCAAAGATCAGGTTGCCGATGCGCTCCGATTGCGCGTCGGTGCCCACGCGAGGGTCGAGGTTCGCGGGGGAGCTCTCAATCACCATGACCAGCGTTTGCGGATCCGGACGCTGGCTGCAGGAAACGGCCAGGAGCAGCAACAGCAGGGCAACCACCTTCGTCCGGCGTCGCATGATCCCATGGTAGCGGAAGTTACCGCCGGCGTTGCGCGGGCCGTGGTTAGAAGCTGACTTTTCCCAGGATTACGGCGCGCCCTGCGCCCGTCGCCGAGGGCAGGTTGGAGGGCTGGCGTTGCCAGGTCTGGTAGGCAAGCACGGCAAACGCAGCCGCCTCCTTGGCCTTGGAGGGAACACCAAAATCATCGGACAGGTGCAGTCCCAATCCCAGCGGCGTGATTTCGTCGGCCAGCATCTTCACCAGGGTGCGGTTGCGCGCACCGCCGCCGGAGAGAATGAAGTCGGAAAAGTTTCCGCGCGCTAAAACGAAACGCTGGAGAGACACAGCGATGGAGCGCGCGGTCAGTACGGTTGCCGTCGCCACGATGTCTTCTTTCCGCGCCCCACGGCACAGGCGGAGAAATTGCCGCAGGAACTCGCTTCCAAATTCCTCCCGGCCGGCCGACTTCGGCGGCCGCCTGGGGAAGAAGGGAGAGCGAAGAAGCGCTGCCACCACGTTCTCCCTTGCCGCGCCGCGCGCGGCCACCCGGCCGTCGCGATCCATGGTGCGACCATAAAGCCTCTCCATCACGGCATCGACCACCATGTTGCCCGGGCCGGTGTCAAAAGCCAGCACCTTCTCCGGTGCTGCCGCCGCCGGGATGGCGGTGAGGTTCGCAATGCCGCCGATATTCTGCAGGATGCGGCCGCGGCTGCGGTGCCGATAGACGAGATAATCAAAAAACGGAACCAACGGGGCGCCCGTTCCCCCAGCGCCCATGTCGGCGGGGCGGAAGTCCGAGATCACAGGCACACCTACGCGCGCCGCGAGGATCGCCGCCTCGCCCGTCTGCCAGGTGGCGGAAACCGCTTGTCCCAGAAACCGGGAAGGCTCGCCCTGGTGGTAAAGCGTTTGCCCGTGGCAGCCTACGAGCCGTACCTTTCGCCGGAAGCGCTTCGCGGTCGAGAGAACCGCTTCGGCATAGAGCTCTCCCAGCAGGAAGTTCAGGCGCGCCAGGTCGGCCACCGCAATTTGCGACGCATTGGCCGCCGCCAGCACCTGCCTGCGCACGGCGGCAGGATAGGCAAAGGCGGCGTGGCCCAGAAAACGCACGCGCGTGGTGAACCCTCTTCCCGTCAGACGCACCAGCGCCACGTCAATCCCGTCCGCGGAGGTCCCGCTCATCACCCCGGCGACAATCACGCGCGCTCCTCGTTTCCGGAGAAGTGAAGGTGCGGTCCTGAGCTGATGAGGTTGCTTCTCATCGTCTCGCTGAGGCCTTGGCCACCTGCGTGTGGAACTTGCGCATGGCGGTGCGCAGGCGAGCGATGCGGGTCTGGGTGGGTTCGGGGGCCATGCCCAACCGGGCCCGTGCCCTCTTCTTGAATGTCAGAATACCTTCGATGGCTTCCGCCACTCGGAGTGCAAAACGCGGGTTGCGCTCCGCTTCCCGTACCAGCGCCTCGTAGGCGCGCGCCACCAGGTCCTCGCGGCGGCAAACCAGAAGAAGGTCGGCGCCGGCGCGAATACTTTCTACGGCCAGATGTTCGATGGGCCCCGCGGCCTGCGCTCCGCCCATTTCCAGATCGTCGCTCAGCACCAGACCCTGAAACCCCACTTTCTTGCGCAATACGCTTCCCATCCAGCGACGCGAAAGGCTGGCCGGGGTGCGGCCGCTGGCAAACACCGGATAGGAAGCGTGCGCCACCATCACCATGGGCAACTCGCGTCGCAGCTTCCGGTAGGGAAGCAAGTCCTCTTCCCAAAGCCGAGGCCAGGACTTGCGCACCACCGGCAGGCGGACGTGAGAGTCGTGGCCGGCGCTGCCCAGGCCGGGAAAGTGCTTGCCGCATCCCAGCACCTTGGCGGCGCGCAAACCGCGCAGGAATTCGCGCGCGTACGCCACCACCTGGCCGGCTTCCCGGCCCGCCGCGCGCGGACCCATCACCGCACGCGAAGTAGCAAACCCGATGTCCAGCACCGGCGCAAAGTCCGTGTTAAAGCCCAGCGCGCGCGCCTCCTGGCCCAGCAAGCGGCCGTGCGCGCGGAACAGGGAACGCTTGCCGGTCGCGGCCACGTCGCC
>Ga0114945_10000272_pt1 | contig 32581 bp, 25 predicted proteins | sample OV2TP3_FD_87194 | JGI IMG/M metagenome (GOLD analysis project Ga0114945, IMG submission 87194) | Hot spring microbial communities from Beatty, Nevada to study Microbial Dark Matter (Phase II) - OV2 TP3 | ecosystem: Environmental > Aquatic > Thermal springs > Hot (42-90C) | place: USA: Beatty... | reverse complement strand
TACTGCAGCTATAAAACGTCTTAATCCTGATTACTCTTGGCTACACATAGGGACCCGGAACCGGCAGTTTTCGATGCGGTGATGCTGACTTATCTGGGGTGATGGTATGGAACTTCGGGCTAGGGAGGGACCCCACCCTCACCCCAGCCCTCTCCCTCCCCCGGGCGAGAGGGAGTCTTGGTCCCTCTCCCCCACTGGGGGAGAGGGTAGGGTGAGGGGGCCTACGGCCGGGCGGCCCCCTTTCGCAGCACCTCTGCAGGATCCTCGCCGAGGATCGGCCCGAGCTGCGTCAGCGCCTGCCGGGCCCACTGCGCGAGGGCCGGCTCCACCCCCTGGCGTGCCGCGAGCTTTCTGAGGAGGATCGCCGCCTCGCGGGGCTTCTGCAGGCTCATGTAGCTCTGCGCCGCGCCCTGGAGCCCCCGGGCCGCCCACGGGCTGTCCGGGTAGAGGTAGGTCGCCCCCAGATAGGCCGCGATCGCCGGCTCGTGCTCGCCCCGGAGCCGGAGGAGCTCGCCGAGCCACACGTGGGCCGACGCCGCGACCGCGGCGTCGCCCGTGTCCACCGCAGCCTCGAGCGCCTGCTGCGCGGGCTCCCACTGCTGGGCGACGAGGAGGAGGTAGCCCCGGCGGAGCTGGATCGAGGGCGCGAGCGGGTCGCGCGGGTAGCGCGAGAGGAACGCCTCGCTCGTCCGGACGGCGGCCTCGGGCTGCCCCGCCGCCTCCTGGGCCTGGACCAGGAGCGCGTAGGCCCGCGGGGTCCGCGGGTCGCCCGGGACGGCATCCCGGAGGAACCCTTCGAGGGTCGACAGCGCCTCGGGGGCGTCCCCCAGGCCGAGGGCGACCTCGGCGAGCCCGATCCGCGCCGCGGCCAGCACCTCCCCCTCGCCGACGCGCCGCAGGACCTCGCGGTACGCCTGCCGCGCGAGGGCGGGCCGCCCCCGCGCCGCGTCCCCGAGTCTCAGGAGCGCGTCCGCCACGTACTCGCTCGTGGGCTGCTCCTTCAGGAGACGCTGCACCGCCAGGTCCGCCTGGTCCAGGTCCCCCCGCTCGAGCGCCGCGCCGGTGAGGCCGTACAGGAGCACCGCCGCGTACGCGTGCGCGGGGAAGCGATCCACGAACGCCGTCGCCCGCTGGCGAAACGCTTCGCGGTCGCCCCGGCTCACGGCCACGAGCGCCAGGGCGTAGTAGGCGGGCAGGGCCACCTCGGCGGCCGCCGCGAAGCGCGCGCGGCCCAGCGCCTCGTCCGCCTCCGTGAAGCGCTGGCGCGCGAGGGCCGCCAGGCCCGCCCCGAGCCAGCTCGACAGCTCCGCCGGCGCCCAGTGGGCCGCCTGGCGGAAGTGGCGCTCCGCCGCCTCGTACTCCCCTAGGTGGTACCTGGCGATGCCGAGCGCCCGGTGGAGGAGCGCCTGGCGCGCAGGATCCGTCACGCGCGGCAGCAGCGGGTCGAGCTCGGGCGCGGCGAGCGCGTAGGCGCGGGCGCCCACGAGCAGGATCCCCCGGTTGAGCCGGATCAGCTCGATCTGCGGGTGCGACGGGGCGAGCTTCGCGACCTCGCGGAGGGCGTCGGCCGCCTGCGGCTCGCGCCCCAGGCGGAGCGACGCCTCGGCCATGGCGAGGTGCGCCAGCGCGGCGATCTCGACCTCGGAGGCGAGCGCCGCCTGCTGCCACTCGCGCAGCGCCGTTTCGGAGTCACCGTCGCGGAGGAGCGCCCAGCCCAGCGCCAGGCGCGCCGCCGCGGCGCGTGGAGAGGCGGGGAAGTCCCGGAGCACGAGGCGGAAGAGGGCGCCGGCGCGGTTCGGGTCGTCGCCCCGCGCGGCGGCTTCCGCCGTGAGGAGCAGAACCGCCTCCAGGAGCTCCGGGACGACGCCGGCGCGCAGCAGCGCCTCCCCCTCCGTGCGCGCGTCCCCGAGGCGCCCGGCCCGGAGCCCGAGCAGGCCGAGGCGATAGGCCGCCCGCTGGGCGAGGGCCTCGACGCGCCCGCTGTCCCGCAGCGAGCGGTACTGCCGGTCCGCGTCGGCGCCGGTGCCGAGCCGCTCCAGGCTCTCGCCGAGGCGGTAGGTCACGTACTCCTGCACCGGCGGCGGGAGCGGGACACCCGCGAGCTCGCGGTAGACGTCGAGGGCCTCCGCGGTCGCGCCGCGGCGGGCGGTCTCGTCCGCCACGAGGACGAGCGCCGGCGCGGCGATCGGGTCCCGCAGCGCGTCCAGGCGCAGGCGCTGCGCCTCGTCGCGGGCGCGGGCGAAATCGCCGAGCGCGAGGTAGGCGCGCGCCAGGCCCGCGCGGAGCTGGGTCACGAGCTCGGCGCGCGGGCCGACGCTCGCCGCCCAGAGGAAACGGCGGACGGCCTCGTCCGGCGCGCCGCGCCCCAGCGCGATCCACCCCGCCTGGGCGATCGCGTCGGCACGCAGGGGGTGTGACGCGGCCGCGGCGGCGAGGAAGCGGTCGAGCGCCTGGCCGGCCGGCTCCGGCTGCTTCAGCCGGGCCTGGGCCACCGCACGCCAGAAGATCAGCTCCTCCACGAGCGCGGGCGGCGGCCCGGCGGCAGCGACGGCATCCCAGACCGGAATCGCCTCCGACGGCCGTCCGGTGAGGAGCCGCGCGACTCCATCCAGGAAGCGCGCCGGCAGCCCGACCGCGGGCGGGGCCGTGGGCGCGAGGGCAGGGACGAGCGCGCGCTGCGCATCGGCGACGTCCCCCCGGCGCAGGACGACCCACGCGTAGCCGAGCGCCGCGTACGGGACGAGCTCCGCCGGAAGATTGAGCGTCAGCGCCGTCCGGTAGCGGCGCTCCGCCTCGTCCCAGCGCACCTCCCGCAACGCCAGCTCGCCGAGCCACACGTACGCCGCCCCGGCCTGGGCGCCCCGCGGCTCACGGACCAGGCTCTCCTCGAAGGCGTCCCGCGCCTCGCGGAGCTCCCCGCCGAGCGCGCGGTGGACCCCGCACTCGGCGAGCCCGCCGGCCCCGCGGAGCGCGGCGAACGTGCAGGCGAACCCGCCCGGATCGCGGACCGCCGGAAGCGGCTTCGGCACGGCCGTGAGGAAGCGGGGGAGCGGGGGCGCACCGAGGTCGACGGCGGGAGCCGGGGGCGGCGGCGGGGGCTCGAGCGGCGGCTTCGCGATCCCGAGAGGGAGCGGCGTCACGGTGATCGCGAGCTCCGGCGTCGGGAACTCCAGCGGGCGCGGCTCCGCCGCCTCCACCCCGGCGCACGGCTCCGCGAGGACGACGAGGAACGCGAGCGCGGCCAGCGCCCGCGCCGTCACGACGGGGCCGCCTTCTTGGCCTTCGGCTTGGCCTTGGGTGCCTCGCGCGGCGCCGGCTTGTCGTGGGCTTCGAGCCCCTGGAGGCGAGTCTTGGCCCAACGGGTCAGCTCGGCATCCTCCGCGTCCCGGGCGATCTCCTGGTAGGCGCGCCGCGCGGCCTCCACGTCCTTCTCGACCTCGGCGACGAGGCCGACGCCGGCCAGGGCGCGGAAGCGCTCGCTCGAGCGCGCCGGCGCCTCGCCGAGCGCCGCCTCGTACGCCCGGGCCGCCTCGGGCGTCTTCCCGCCCCGGAGCGCGCTCTCCCCGAGCGTCAAGAGCGCTTCGAGCCGGGACGGTCCCCCGGCCTCCGCCACCTCCCGGGCGAGCTCCATCGCCTGGTCGAACTGCTTCCGCTTGAGGTGGAGGTTGGCGAGGTCGAGCCCCGCTGCCGCGGCCAGCGCGTCCCGGGGGTGCTCGCGGCGGAGCGCCGTCCAGGCCGCCTCCGCCTCGGCCGTCCGGCCGAGGCGCTGGGCGAGGTCGCCGGCGTGATGGAGGGCCCCGGGCGCGAGCGGGTGGGCCGGGGCGCGCTTGGCGAGCGCCTGGTACTGCTCGAGCGCTTCCCGGGCCCGCCCGGCCCGCTCGTGCGCCTCCGCGAGGACCCACCGCGCGTTGGGGGCGAGGTCGTGCCCCGGGTGGGCCGTCACGAACGCGGCGAGCGTCCGGACGCCTTCGGCGCTCCGTCCCGCCTCGAGCTGGCTGATGCCGAGGAGGTACCGCACCTCGGGGAGGAAGTGGCTCTTCGGGAAGCGGCTCGCGTACGTCGAGAGCAGGGGCAGCGCGTCGCCCCAGCGCTGGAGGCGGACGAGCTCGCGCGCCAGGGCGTAGGCCGCCGAGGGGGCCAGGTCGCGCCCGACGTGATCCCGGAGGAGCGCCTGCAGGCTCGCCAGCGCCTCGTCGGAGCGACCCAGTTCGAGCTCGGCGAACGCGCGCGCATAGAGCGCGTCGGCGGCCTGCGCCGAGCGCGGGTACTGGCGGAGGAAGACCGTGTAGCGCTCGCGCGCGAACTCGAAGCGACGCAGGCGGAACAGCGTCTCGGCCTGCCAGTACAGGGGCTCCCCGGCGGTGATGACCGTGAGCGGGAGGGCCTCGGACGCCTGGAACTCCGTCAGCGCCTCCGCGAAACGGCCCATCGCGAACGCGGCCTTGCCACGGAGGAAGGCGGCGTCGCCCCGTCGCGGGTCGGCGGGGGCGACCCGCGCGAACCGCCCCAGTTGCTCGTAGGCCAGGTCGTAAAGACCGTCCTCGAACGCCCGGACACCGACCGCCCAGAACCGGTCCGGGGCCGGCATGGCCGCGCCCGCCGTGCGCACACCGGCCCCGAGGGCGACGCCCAGCACGAAGAGGGTCAGGAGCTCGAGAAGGCGCCGAGGCCGCATCGTCCGCTCCCTCGCTCGCGGGAGACGCTCCTTGGCGGCCCGTCGGCCTAAATCGGGCGCTTCACGTAGCATTACCGCAACGCTCAAGGTGTTCCGCTCCGAGCGCCGGCTTTGCCGGCGCAACCCCCTCCGGGGGGGAGGTCCGGAAGGGGGGCGTAGCCCCCCTCCGGGTGAAGCGTAGCAGATGTTCGCCGGGGCCCGGCCGGAATCGATGGCTGCACCTTCGGGACAGGGCTATACTGCCGGCGTGCGCGCCGTCTGCGCCTTCGATCTCGACCACACCCTCGTCCGGTCGCCGCTGGACCTCCGGGCCATGCGGGCCGACATCCGGGCCTTCGCGGCCGTCCGGGACGTCCCCCTGCCGCCGGCCGCCGTCGCCTGGACGGTCGCCGAGACCATCGCCGCCGTCCGCGCGCACGCGCCGGCGCTCGAGGCCGGCTGCTGGGCCATCGCGCGCGAGCACGAGACGCGGGCGCTCGACGCGGCGTCGTGCGAGCCGGGCGCCCCCGAGGCACTCGAGGCCCTGCGGGCGGGCGGCGTCGCGCTGGCCGTCTGGACGAACAACGCCCGGCCCGCGACGGAGCACGCCCTGGCCCGTTGCGGCCTCGCCCGCTTCTTCACCACGGTCGTCACGCGGGACGAGGCGGCGCTCAAGCCCGATCCGGCCGGGCTCCGGCTCCTCCGCGCCGCCCACCCCGGGCCGCCGATCTGGGTCGTCGGCGACTCCTGGGTGGACGGCCTGGCCGCCCAGGCCGGCGGCGCGCCGTTCATCGCCTACGCTGCGGACCCGGACGAGCTCCTCCGGCGCGGCGTCCTCCCGCGACTCGTCATCCACGACCTCCGCGCGCTGCCGGGGTGGCTCCTCTCGGCGGCCGCCTGAGCCCCCGGGCCGAGAACCGTCGCATCTCTGCGTCGTCAGAGCTCGCCGGGACGCGCTCGGCCTGCGGCCTCGCGGGCGTCCCGCCCCTCCGGTCGGGTCGTCGGCGGGCCTCAACGTATGCGGCATACGCCTCGGCCCGCCTCCTCCCTGCGTCCTTGTTCTGCTCGGTTCTCGGCCCGGGGCGCGCCGTATAATTGAGGCGTGGAGCTGTTCGAGCACGCGACGCGCGAGGCCCGGCGGGCCGTGGCGCCGCTCGCGGAGCGGATGCGACCCCGGACCCTCGGCGAGTTCGTGGGGCAGCCGCATCTCCTCGGCGAGGGTCGCGCGCTTCGCGCGGCCCTCGAGACCGGCGACCTCCACTCGATGATCCTCTGGGGGCCGCCCGGCAGCGGGAAGACGACCCTCGCCGCGCTCCTCGCCACGCAGGCCCGCGCGCACTTCTCGGCCTTCTCCGCCGTCCTCTCCGGCGTCAAGGAGATCCGGGCGGTCATCGGCGAGGCCGAGGACCGCCTCCGGCTCCGCGGCCAGCGCACGGCGCTCTTCGTGGACGAGATCCACCGCTTCAACAAGGCACAGCAGGACGCCTTCCTCCCGCACGTCGAGCGCGGCACCCTCATCCTCATCGGCGCGACGACGGAGAACCCCTCGTTCGAGGTGATCTCGGCGCTGCTCTCGCGGTGCCGGGTCTACGTGCTGCACCGCCTGACGGAGGAGGAGATCACCACGATCGTCCGGGGGGCGCTCGCCGACGTCGAGCGCGGGCTCGGCGCGCTCTCACTCGAGGCCGACCCCGAATCCCTCGCCGCGATCGCCCGGCTGGCGGACGGCGATGCCCGGAGCGCCCTCAACGTCCTCGAGGTCGCGGCGCGGCTCGTCACGGACGCCGGCGGGGACCGGCGGCTCCCGGCGACGGTCATCGAGGAGGCGGCGCAGCGGAAGGCGCTCCTCTACGACAAGGCGGGCGAGGAGCACTACAACCTGATCAGCGCGCTCCACAAGTCCGTCCGCGACTCGGACCCGGACGGCGCGCTCTACTGGCTCGCGCGGATGCTCGAGGCCGGCGAGGACCCGCTCTACGTCGCGCGGCGCCTCTGCCGCATGGCCATGGAGGACGTCGGGCTGGCCGATCCGCAGGCGCTCGCCGTCACGCTCTGGGCCAAGGACGCCTACGACTTCCTCGGCACGCCCGAGGGCGAGCTGGCCCTCGCCGAGGCCGCGGTCTACCTCGCCTGCGCGCCGAAGTCGAACGCCGTCTACACCGCGTTCGGTGAGGCGCGCGAGGACGTCCACACCCGCCCCGCCGAGCCCGTCCCGCTCCACCTCCGGAACGCGCCGACCCGCCTGATGCGGGACCTCGGGTACGGGCGAGAGTACCGGTACGCTCACGACGCGCCCGAGGCGGCCGAAGCCCAGCTCGACCAGGAGCACTTGCCCGAGGCGCTGCGCGGCCGCCGCTACTACCACCCGGTGCCGCGCGGCGCCGAGGCGGAGATCCGGGAGCGGCTCGAACGCTGGCGGCGGCTGCGAGAGCGGGCGCGCGCCGGCGGCGGCACGCCGGAGGGCGCGTGAGACGGCTGCGGGTCGGCGTCGTCTTCGGCGGCCGCTCGCGCGAGCACGAGGTCTCGCTCGCCTCCGCCGCCTCCGTCCTGGGCGCCATCGACCGGACGCGCTACGAGGTCGTCCCGATGGGGATCGCCAGGGACGGGCGCTGGCTCGTCGGCGGCGATCCGCTCCGAGCCCTCGCGGAGCGCGCCGGGATCACCCTCGCGCTGCCGCCCGGGCCGGCGGAGGCGGCGCCGCGGACGGAGGGGGGCACCGACCTCGCCCGCGCGGAGACGGCGGGGGGGCTCCCCGCAGGGGTGGCGGCATCGCTCGACGTGATCTTCCCGGTCATCCACGGACCCTATGGTGAGGACGGGACGCTCCAGGGGCTCTTCGAGCTGGCCGACCTCCCCTACGTCGGCGCCGGGGTGCTCGGGTCCGCCGTCGGGATGGACAAGGCGACGATGAAGGCCGTGTTCCGCGCCCACGGCCTCCCCGTGGTGCCGCACCTGGTGGTGCGCGAGCCCGAGTGGGCAGCCGACGGCACCACGATCGCCGGGCGCGTCGTGCGGGAGCTCGGGTACCCCTGCTTCGTCAAGCCCTCGAACCTGGGCTCGAGCGTCGGGATCAGCAAGGTGCGCGCCGCGGCCGACCTCGCGAGCGCCGTCGAGGGCGCGTTCGCCCACGACCGGAAGATCCTGATCGAGCGCGCGGCGGTCGGGCGCGAGATCGAGGTCAGCGTCCTCGGCAACGACCGCCCCGAAGCGTCCGTGCCCGGCGAGGTGCTCCCGGGCAAGGAGTGGTACGACTACGAGGCGAAGTACACGGACGGGATCGCGAAGCTCGTCATCCCGGCGCCGCTGCCGCCCGAGCTCTCCGAGCAGTTCCGCCGGCTCGCCGTCGCCGCGTTCCGCGCGATCGACGCCGCGGGGCTCGCGCGCGTGGACTTCTTCCTCGAGGGCGACGATCGCATCTGGGTGAACGAGATCAACACGATTCCCGGCTTCACCCGGTTCTCGGCCTACCCGCGGCTCTGGGAGGCCTCGGGGCTCCCCTACCCCCGCCTCATCGACCGCCTGATCGAGCTGGCGCTGGAGCGGCACGCACAAAAACGTCGCGTGGGCGGACCCGGGTGAGTCCCCGCTCCCCTCTCCCCCGATGACTCCGCTCCGCGTCGTCATCGCGGGCGGCGGCACGGGCGGGCACACCTCGGCCGGCCTCGCGATCGCCGCGGCTGTGCGCGCGCGGCTCGGCGAGGGCGTCGAGCTCCACTGGGTCGGCAGCGATGCGGGGCTCGAGGCGACCCGGGCTCCCGCCTCGGGGATCGCCTACCACGCCGTCCCGACGGGGAAGCTCCGGCGGAGCCTCGCGCTGCGGAACCTGACGGACCTCGGCCTGCGCGTCCCGGCGGGCGTCCTCCAGGCCTGGCGGCTCCTCGGCCGCCTCCGCCCCGCCGTGGTCGTCGCCACAGGGGGCTTCGTCGCGGTACCGACGGCCGTGGCAGCGGCGCTCCGGCGGCGGCCGCTCCTCGTCCACGAGCAGGTCGTCGTCCCGGGCCTCGCCAACCGCGTGATCGCGCGCCTCGCGGACCGGGTCGCCGTGACGTTCCCCGTCTCGGCCGCTGCGTTCCCCGCCGGGAAGGTCGTCGTGACGGGGAACCCCGTCCGCCCCGAGCTGCTGACCGGGGACCGGGCGCGCGGCTTCCAGCGCTCCGGCCTCGACCCGGCCACGCCGCTCGTCTACGTCACCGGCGGCGCCCAGGGCGCCCACCGGCTGAACCGCGCCGTCGGCGCGGCGCTCGAGCGGCTCCTGGCGTTGGCCCAGGTGGTCCACCAGTGCGGCGACAACGAGTACGACGACGCGGGGTGGCTGGCGCGCCAGGCCGAGCGCCTGTCGCCCGCCGCCCGCGCACGCTACCGCGCCGTGCGCTTCGTGGGGGACGAGCTGCCGGACCTCTACGCCGCCGCGAGCCTCGTCGTGAGCCGCGCCGGCGCCGGCACGCTGACGGAGCTCTGTGCCCTCGGCCTGCCCGCGATCCTGGTCCCGCTGCCGGGTGCCCGGCGGGACGAGCAGACGGCGAACGCGCGGGTCCTCACGGACGCAGGCGCCGCGGTCCTCCTGCTGCAGACGGAGCTGACGCCCGAGCGCCTGATCCGGCTCGTGCGCGAGCTTCTCGGTGACCCCGCGTGCCTCAAGCAGATGGGCGAGCGCGGTCGGAGCCTCGCCGCCCCCGATGCCGCCGACCGGCTGACCGACCTGATCCTGGAGCTGGCTGGCCGTCGCTGACGAGCCGGGCCTGTTGCGTCCGGCTGACCGGCCGGGCGAGACTAGAGGCGATGCCGCGATTCCCGCGTGACGCGCGCGCGCGCGGCCGCGGAGGGAGGGTCCCATGAGGCAGACCCCGCTGCTGGTACTGCTGGTGATCCTCTTCGTCCTGCTGCCGGTGGGCGTCCAGATGGTGACGCTGTACACCGACTGGCTCTGGTTCCACGAGGTCGGCTTCCCCGGCGTCTTCACGACGATTCTTTACACGAAGCTGCTCCTCGCTCTTCTGGCCGGGGCCCTGATGTTCCTCCTGCTGTTCGTCAACCTGCGGTTGACGGCCTGGGGCCAGGGGCCCGACGTCGCCATCGAGGAGGAGGTCGAGCCGCTGGTTGCCCAGCTCCCGAGCTGGCCCCTCATCCAGCCGATCTACCGACGGCTGTTGCTCCCGGGGTGCCTCGTCGTGAGCTTCATGCTCGCCGGCCCGGTCGGGGGCCGGTGGCAGGAAGCCATCCAGTTCCTGAACGCCGGGGGCTTCGGGGTGGCCGATCCGCTCTTCGGCCGCGACGTCGGCTTCTACGTGTTCACCTACCCCCTCCTGGCCGCCGTGTACCAGTTCGTGTCCCAGATCATCCTGGTCACGCTCCTCGCGGTCGGCGCCGTCTACGTGCTGTCCCGCGGCATCCGGCTGACCCCGCACGGCCCGGTGCTGCACCCGTGGGCGAAGGGTCACCTGCTCTTTCTGATCGCGGCGTTCCTCTTGGTCAAGATATGGGGCTACGTGCTGGATCGCTACGGCTTGCTCTTCTCGCCCGGAGGCGCGTCGTTCGGGGCGACGTACACGGACGTGAACGCCACGCTGCCGGCGCTCAAGGTCGTCATCGGCCTGGCGGGGCTGGCCGCCATCGCCTGCTTGGTCCAGATCATGCGCCCCGGGCTCCGGCTCGCTCTGGGGGGACTGGCCCTCTGGCTCGCCGGGAGCCTCATCGGCCTCACCGTGTACCCCACCCTCATCCAGCGGCTCCACGTGGTCCCCAACGAGATCGCGGCCGAGCGGCCGTACATCGAGCGGTCCATCGCCGCCACGAACCGGGCCTACGGTCTCGACCGGATCGAGGAGCGCCCCTTCCCGGCCGAGGAGGAGCTGACCGCCGCGACGCTCCGGAAGAACGAGCCCACCATCAAGAACATCCGGCTCTGGGAGCACCGCCCCCTCCTCGACTCTTACAGTCAGCTCCAGGAAATCCGCACCTACTACAAGTTCGTCGACGTGGACAACGACCGCTACCGACTGGACGGGGAGTACCGGCAGGTCATGCTGTCGGCGCGGGAGCTGTCACATGCCCACCTGCCGAGCCGGATCTGGATCAACGAGCACCTGGTCTATACCCACGGCTACGGGGCCGTCGTCGGGCCGGTGAACCGGGTCACCCGGGAGGGGCTCCCGGAGTTCTTCGTCAAGGACATCCCCCCCGTCGCGGCGGGCACCCTCAAGATCACGCGCCCGGAGATCTACTACGGGGAGGTCGCGAACCCCTACGTGCTGGTGAGGACCCGCACCAAGGAGCTGGACTACCCCGTCGGGGACCAGAACGTCTACACGACCTACGAAGGCCAGGGGGGCGTCAGTCTCGGCTCGTTCTGGCGAAAGCTCGTCTTCGCGGCGCGGTTCGGAGAGATCAAGATCCTGCTGGCCCAGGATCTCACGTCCGAGAGCCGGATCCTCTATCATCGCCAGATCGGCGACCGCGTCCGGAAGATCGCCCCGTTCCTCCGCCTGGACCGCGACCCTTATCCCGTCATCACGCGAGACGGACGCATCGTCTGGCTCATCGACGCCTACACGACCTCCGACCGCTACCCCTACTCCCAGCCCACGCGCGACGTGGGCAACTACATCCGGAACTCGCTGAAGATCACGGTGGACGCCTACCACGGGAGCGTCAGGTTCTACGTCGTCGAGCCGGACGAGCCGTTCATCCGCGCCTACGAACGCGCCTTCCCGGGACTCTTCCAGCCGCTCGCGGCCATGCCGGAGGATCTTCGCGATCACATCCGATACCCCCAGGACCTCCTCGCCATCCAGGCCGGGATGTACGCCGCCTACCACATGCGCGACCCCCAGGTCTTCTACAACAAGGAAGACCTCTGGACCGTCCCGACGCGGAAGGTCGACGGGCGCGAGGCGGAGATGGAGCCCTACTACACGATCATGCGCCTGCCGGACGAAACCCGGGAGGAGTTCATCCTCCTGCTCCCGTTCACGCCGGTGCGGCGGGACAACATGATCGCCTGGCTCGCGGCCCGCTCCGATCTGCCGCACTACGGGAAGCTGCTCCTCTTCGACTTCCCCAAGGGGAAGCTCGTCTTCGGGCCCCGCCAGATCGAGGCGCGGATCGACCAGGACGCCTTCATCTCCCAGCAGATCTCGCTCTGGAGCCAGGCCGGCTCCCAGGTGATCCGCGGCAACCTCCTGGCCATCCCCATCGAGCAATCCCTCCTGTACGTGCAGCCCCTCTACCTCGCCGCCGAGCGGGGGCGGCTGCCGGAGCTCAAGCGCGTCATCACGGCGTTCGGCAACCGGATCGCGATGGAGGAGACGCTCGAGGTTTCGCTTCAGCAGCTCTTCGGGGGCCGGGCGCCCCAGCCCGACGCGGCGCCCCGGACGGCGGCGGCGGGCGCGCAGCCGGCGCAACGCCTCGCCGGCCAGGCCCTGGAGCACTTCCAGAAAGCCCAGGAACACCTGAAGCGCTGGAACTGGACCGGATTCGGGGAGGAGCTCCGGCGGCTGGAGGAGATCCTCCGCGACCTCCAGCGAGAGAAGTGAGCCGACCCAGTCGCCCGGCTCAGGGCCAGAGGGAGGCGGGCACGAGGGCGAGATCGGGGAAGGGCGGCAGCGAGACGGGCTCGGCGCCGAAGGCCCGGGTCGCGAGCTGGTAGCTACCTTCGGCAAGGACGTAGGCCTCGACGGTCCGCGCCTCGGGGTCGACGATCCAGTAGTACGGCACGCCGTGGCGGCGGTAGAGCTGGCGCTTGGTGCTCCGGTCGATGATCGTCGTGGTCGGGGAGAGAATCTCCACGACCAGGGTGGGCGGGCCCTCGATCCCCCGGTCGCTCACCCGGCCGAGGCGGGTCGGGTCGAGATAAACGAGGTCCGGCTGGACGATCGTCGTCTCGTCCAGGATGCAGTCGAGGGGCGAAAAGAGCACCTCGCCGAGGCTGCGGACCTTGACGTGCTGGTGGAGAATGTCGAAGAGATTCCGGCTGATGCGCTGGTGCCGGGGACTCGGTGCCGGTGTCACAGAGAGCTCCCCCTCGTGGATCTCGTACCGGCGGCCGTCGGCCGGGAGGGCCTCGTAGTCCTTGTAGGTGAGGACGACCCGCTCGCCTTCCATCGCTCCACATCCTAGCCAGGGCGCGCCCCGGGGTCAACGCGGCGCCGACCCTGGACCCGTCGGGATCCCGACAACGAGTCCAAACGGGTCGGCGAGCGTGCGCGGAACCTTGCGATGCCCGACGGCGGCGAGCGGCTCACCGATCTGATCCTGACGCTCACCAAGCGGCGGTGATCGGGCCGGGAGCCCGTTGCGCTCGCGGGCCCCGGGAGCCAGACTAGGACCCGTGAAGCCACCCGAGACCCGGTACGCCAAGAGCGGCGACGTCCACATCGCATACCAGGTCGTGGGCGAGGGTCCGCTGGATCTCGTCTGGGTTCCGGGGTTCGTCTCCCACCTGGAGTACGACTGGGAGTGGCCTCCTGCGGCGCGCTTTTTCCAGCGGTTGGCCTCGTTCTCTCGCCTCATCCGTTTCGACAAGCGGGGCACCGGGCTCTCCGACCGTCTCTCGGAGATTCCGACCCTCGAGCAGCGGATGGACGACGTGCGGGTGGTGATGGACGCAGTCGGCTCGGAGCGCGCCGCGCTCTTCGGTGTCTCGGAGGGAGGCCCGATGTCGATCCTCTTCGCGGCCACGTATCCGGAGCGGACCGTGGCGCTCCTCATCTACGGCTCCTACGCCCGGCGCTCCTGGGCCCCCGACCACCCGTTCGGCCTCAACGATGAGCAGTGGGACCGCATCTTCACCGCGATCGAGCGGGATTGGGGCGGCCCAATGGGAATCGAGATCTGGTCTCCCAGCGCGGCCCGCGACGAGCGCTACAAGCAGTGGCGAGCGACCTATCTGCGCCTCGCCGCGAGCCCCGGCGCCGCGCTCGCGGTCATGCGGATGAACCGCGAGATCGACGTACGCCACGTCCTACCCAGCGTCCGAGTGCCCACGCTGGTCGTGCACCGGACCGGAGACCGACTCACCAGCATCGAGCAGGCGCGTTACATCACCACGCGGATCCCGGGCACGAAGCTGGTCGAGCTGCCGGGCATCGACCACACGCCCTGGACCGGCGACACGGGCGCGATTCTCGACGAGGTCGAGGAGTTTCTTACCGGGGTCCGCCACGGCCCCGAACCCGACCGCGTGCTGGCGACCGTGCTCTTCACCGACATCGTCGGCTCCACCGAGCGCGCCGCGGAGCTTGGCGACCGCCGCTGGCGCGATCTGCTCGACAGCTACTACGCCGCGGCGCGCCGCGAGCTCGCCCGCTTCCGCGGCCGCGAGCTGGACACCGCCGGCGACGGCGTCCTCGCCAGCTTCGACGGGCCGGCGCGGGGCGTCTGCTGCGCCGAGAGCCTCGTCGAGGCCGTCCGACCCCTCGGCCTCCAGCTCCGGGCTGGGCTCCACACGGGCGAGTGCGAGGTCACGGGCGACAAGCTCGGCGGCATCGCCGTCCACATCGGCGCCCGGGTCGCCAGCCTCGCCGGGCCCGGCGAAGTCCTCGTCTCCCACACCGTCCGAGACCTCGTCGCCGGCTCCGGCCTCCGCTTCGCCGACCGCGGCCTCCACGCTCTCAAGGGCGTCCCCGGCGAGTGGCGCCTCTTCGCCGTCGAGCGGGGGTAGCGGGGCGGACCCGCGGCAGCACGCGGTCTGCGTGACTACAGATCGAAGAGGGGAGGATCGCGATGGGACTCATTCGCCACAGTGACGGCGAGATGGACGAGCCCCAGCCCGGTGTGCGTCGAACCACCGTCGTCCATCGGGCCACGGGGGCAGGGGCCCTGACCATGAGGCTCGTGACCGTCGGGCCCGGTGTCGCGACGCGGCTCCACTGGCACAAGATCGAGGAAGCGATGATGGTCCTCGAGGGAGCGGGCCAGGCGATCCTGGGCGACGACGTCGTGGACATCAAGGCCGGCGAGACGCTGCTCGGCCCTGCCCGCATCCGCCACGGCTTCGTCAACCCCGGGCCCGGCCCGATCAAGCTGGTCGTCGCCTTTCCGGCCGTCGAGGTGGAGACTTTCTTCGACTGAGGTGGGCTAGACCCGCGGCCGGCGACCCCGCAGGTCGAACCGGAGCGGACATCGCGTGCACCGGGGGCGCGTCCGGCAGTACTCCTTGGCGACGCGCACGAGGAGCGCGTGGTACTCGTTGAAGAGCCCGGGGTCGCGGGGCAGGTGCGCCATGAAGACGGCCTGGAGCCGCCCGTAGTCCACGCGGCGTCCGACGATCCGGTGCCGCGAGAGGATCCGTCGCGTGTAGGCGTCGACGACGAAGACCGGGCGTCCCGCGGCGTAGAGGAGGATCGAGTCCGCCGTCTCCGGCCCGATCCCGGGGATCCCGAGGAGCTCGGCGCGGAGGGCCGCCGGCGGCCGCCGGAGGAAGCGCGTGAGGTCCCCCCCATGCCGGCGGACCAGGTGGCGGACGAACGCCCGGAGGCGACCGGCCTTCACGCGGAAGAAGCCCGAGGGCTGGACGAGGCGCGCGAGGCGCGCCGCGGGCAGCGCGGCCAGCGCGGCCGGGCGCAGCGCGCCGGCCCGCCGGAGCTGCGCCAGCGCGCGCGCCACGTTGACCCAGGCCGTGCTCTGGGTCAGGATGGCCCCGACGACCACCTCGAAGGCCGAGCGGGCGGGCCACCACCGCTGGGGCCCGAAGCGCCGGTACAGGGCGTCGTAGAGCCGCAGGAGCCGCCGTCGGAGCGGGTCACGGGGAAACCTGGGAGGACGCCGCATGGCTCAGTCGCTGCTCACCCGGTATCTCATGGTGCTGGTCATGCTGATCCTCGCGGGGATCGGGTGGCTGGTCGAGGCACGCCTCGACGTCTTCGAGTGGTTCTACGCGGCCTCACGCGCGCACGAGCCCCTCGAGCTCGACGGGATCGTCCCCGGCATCCTGCTGGTGCTCATCGGGGCCTTCCTCGACACCTTCCGCGCCCACCAGCGCGCCCAGCGCGAGCGCGAGCGGCTCCGCGTCATGACGGAGATGGCGGCGACGATCGCCCACGAGATCAACGACCCCCTGACGACGATCATCGCCCATCTCGAGCAGGCCGTCGAGGAGATGGACCCCGACGACCCCCAGCGGGACCGCTTCGCCTCGCTCCGCGAGGCGGCCTGGCGCATGGCCGCGCGCATCAAGCAGCTGACCGAGGTGCGCGAGTACCGCCCGCGCGACGTCGGCGTCGGCCCGCGCCTCCTCGACATCTCCTCGTGACGGCGGGCCTCGCGCTCGCGGGCGCGCTGATCCTGGCCGCGCCCGCGCCGCTCGTCGTCAGCGTCGGCGGCCCGCCGGAGGACCCCGCGTACCTCCCCGTCTACGCCGCCGAGGCGCTCGGCACGTTCGCGGCCGAGGGCGTGCGCCCGACGCTCCGCCGCGCCAAGCACCCGACCGGGGCCATCGGCGCCCTCCGGGAGCGTGAAGCCGCCGTCGCGGTCACGACGGCCGACCAGGCCGTGCGCGGCGCCTGGGCCCGCGGGACGCCGGTGCGGGTCCTCGTCGCCCACACCCGCGCCCCGGCCGTCGCCCTGCTGGTTTCGGTGAGGCACCGCGACCGCGTCCTCTCCGTGGACGACCTCCGGGGCCGGCGTGCCGGGATCCCCGGTCCCGGAACCACGGGGCACCTCGTCCTCGCGGCGCTCCTCCGCGAGCGGCGGATCGAGCCGTGGGAGCTCGAGCTGGTGAGCCTAGGCGGCGCCGCGATCGTGGCGCGCCTCGGCATCGGCGAGCTCGCCGCCGCCGTCGTCGAGGAACCCTGGGGGACCCGCGCCCTCCGCGCCGGCACGGCTGCCGTGCTGCTGGACCTCCGCGACCCGGAGACGGCGGCGCGCCACCTCGGCGGCCCGTTCTACGAGGTCGTCAGCGTCGTCCCTGCCGCCGAGCCCGAGGCGGACGCCCGTGAGGCCCTGGAGGCGTTCGTCCGCGCCCTGCTCCGGGTCCAGGCGTGGCTCGCCGCGACGCCGCCCGCCGCCGTCGCCGTCCGGCTGCCCCCGCGGCTCGTCACCGACCCGGAGGGCTTCGTCGCCCGCCTGACCGCCCTCCGGGCGACGCTCGCCCCGGACGGCGAGGCGACGGAAGCCGGGCTCCGGGCGACCTTCCGGGTCCTCCGCGCTGGGAGCCCGTGGCCCCTGACCCTCGAGGCGCGCCCGGCGGACCTCCGGGAGCCGCCCTGGGTCGCGGCGGTGCGAGCACGCCTCGGCTCCCCCCCGCCGTCGCCCTGAGTCCGGGCCGCATGGCAGCCGGCAGGCCGAAGGCGCGGAGGAGCCGCGCCGTCGTCCGGACCGGCAGGCCGACGACGTTCGTGTAGCAGCCCTCGACCCGCGCGACGAGCCGGCCCCCTCGGCCCTGGACCGCGTACGCGCCCGCCTTGTCCCAGGGCTCGCCCGTCGCCAGATACGCCGCCACCGCCGCGGGCGAGTAAGGGCGCATCACGACCCGGCTCGCGACGCTCGCCGTCGCCGCCCGCCCGCCGGGGACCTCGACGGCGGCCACCGCCGTCACCACCCGGTGCGTCCGGCCGCGGAGGGCCATGAGCATCGCCCGGGCCTCGGCGCGCGAAGCGGGCTTGCCGAAGAGGCGCCGTCCCAGGACAACCAGCGTGTCGGCCCCCAGCACCACGGCCCGTGACCCGCGGCCCCGGCGCAGTCGGGCCGCCACGGCGCGGGCCTTGGCGAGGGCGAGGCGCCGGGCTGCCGCGCGGGCGTCGAGGCCGGGAGGCAGGGACTCATCGAGCGCGCTCGGAAGGAGGTCGAAGGGAAGGCCGAGCCCCGCGAGCAGCTCGCGGCGGCGCGGCGAAGCCGACGCCAGGACGAGCCGCACCCCCGGGGGGCGGGACGTCGTCGGCGCCGGGGCGCGTCCCGGCGCGCGCGTCCTACGTGACGAGCAGCGGCGCCGCGTCCGTCACCACCCGGTCGCAGGCCGCGAGCGCCTGTCGGAGGAACTTCGGCAGGCTGAACATGTGGCGGTGCGCGAGCCCGTCGTAGAAGCGGAGCTCCCTCCCGACCCGCTCCCGGATCCGCTGGTCCACGGCCTCCGGGGACAGGGCCAGTGGATCACCGGCCTTGGCGCCCAGCACGAACCCCCACGGGGTACCAAAGCAGGGCACGAACGACTGGTACGGCGCGACGGTCGGGAACACCGCCGCGAGGGTTCGGGCCATGGCCGTGTAGAACTCGAGCTCCCCGACCTTGGTCATGCCGGCCTGGAGCACCACGACCCCGCCCTCCGTGAGCCGATCGGCGACCAGGCGATAGAACTCCCGGGTGAAGAGGAGACACGCCGGCCCCTCCTCGAGGGGCTCGGTGAGGTCCACGACGGCGACGTCGAAGCGGTCGGACGTCGTCTCGAGCCAGGCCCGGGCGTCCTCGTGGAGGAGGACGGTCCGGGGGTCATCGAAGGCGCCCTGGTGCATCTCGGGCAGGTGCTGGCGGCAGGCTTCGACGACGGCCTGGTCGATGTCCACCATGACGGCGCGGCGGATCGACGGGTAGCGGAGGATCTCCCGGAGGGTGGCGCCCTCCCCGCCCCCGGTGACGAGCGCCGTCTCGGGCTTGGGGTGGAGGATCATGGCGGGGTGAACGAGGGTCTCGTGGTAGATGAACTCGTCCCCGACGCTCGACTGCATCCGCCCGTCCAGCACGAGACACTTCCCGTAGCTGGCGGTCTCGAGGATTTCCATCTGCTGGAACTTGGTCTGGAGGGAAAAGACGGTGCGGACGATGGCGTGGGCGTGCCCCTCGACGGGGGTCGTGACTTCAAAAAACCACTTGTAGATGCTGGGCTGGGCCATGCGATGCGACGCCCTCCTTTTCGGTCTTGTTGACAGGCCCGACGCTGCCCGGGAACACGCCTCGCTTGACCTCCACGCACGAAGCCCGGCTGGCCCGGAACTGCTCGACCAGGTAGTTCGCGGCCGCCGCCGGCTTGAGGCTGTCACCGCAGGAGAAGATGTCCACGGCGGCGTAGCGGTACTCCGGCCACGTGTGGATGGAGAGGTGAGACTCGGCGATCACCACCACACCGGAGATCCCGAACGGGTTGAACTCGTGAAACACGACGTCGATGATGGTGGCTTCCGCGCGCTTCGCCGCTTCCACCAGCGCCGTCTTCACGGTTTCAAGATTGTTGAGGATCTCGGAGCTGCACTCGTACAGCTCCAGCAGCAGGTGACGACCCAGGCTGTGCAATCCTATCGACCTCCCTTCCTCGCCCGAACTCGCGTGCGGCGACCTCTTCTCTCGAACGCCGTCACGCAGGGCGAATTTCGGCTGAATTATAGAGCACGAAGGTCGCAATGCAAGGAAAAAATACTTGCGTTTTACTCGCGGGGCAGTATGATACGGCCGGCGCCGGCCGGAAGCGCGCGGCTCGCGCGAGACGAAGCGACGGAGGTGACGATGATCTGGAAGAAGGTGACGAAGATGGCGGCCACGGCCGGGTGCGCCGAGGGCGGAACGGATCTCAACGCGTTCGACAACGCTCTCCTCGCCGCAGGAATCGGCAACGTGAACCTGGTGAAGGTCTCCAGCATCGTCCCCCCAGACGTGGACATCGTCACGCTTCCCCAGATCCGCCCCGGAGCCCTCGTCCCCGCCGCCTACGCCGCGGAAACCAGCACGACGCCGGGCGAGCGGATTACCGCGGCGGTCGGCTACGCCCTCCCGGAGGACCGGACGAAGCCCGGGGTCATCATGGAGTACCACGACCGGACGGACCGCGGGACGGCCGAGCGCGCCATCCGGGCGATGCTCGCCGAGGCCTTCGCCGTGCGCGGGGAGCCGATCCGGGAGCTGCGCGTGGTCGCGGTCGAGCACCGGGTCGCTCGGGTGGGGTGCGCCGTCGCGGCGGTCACCCTGCTCGCCGACGACGATCTCGTATAGAGGCCCCTCTCCCTGGGAGGGAGGGGGAGTAATTGCCCTGAAGCGTCGATGACCCTGACGCCGGCCCGGCCCCCCTTCATCGCCTGCCGCGCCGAGCCCCGCGGCGCCGCCGTCGTCCTCTACGGGATCCCCTTCGAAGGGCGCGTGAACCAGCGCCGGGGCGCCTATCTGGGCCCGGGCGCCGTCCGTCGCGCCTCCGACCTCCTGGAGACCTACGCGCCCGCTCTGGGCCTCGACCTGACGGACCTCGCCCTCGCCGATGCCGGCGACGTCCCGGTGCTCGACGGCGAGCCCCGCGCCGCGCTTGCGGCCGTGCGGGCGGCGCTCGCGGGCGTGCTCGACCCGGCCCAGCGCTGGGTCTTCCTCGGCGGCGACCACACCGTGACGGCGCCGATCGTCGAGGTCGCCCTCTCCCACTACCCCGACCTCCGGGTGGTCCAGTTCGATGCCCACCGGATCTCCGCCGGGAGTTCCTGGGGGAGGCCTGGAACTACGCCTCGGCGATGAGCCGCGTCCTCGACGTCCTCGGCCCCGACCGGCTCTACCAGATCGGGCTCCGGACGGGCGATCGCGAGGAGTGGACGCCCCCCCGGGGGACGCGGGTGTTCCCCGCGTGGGGGATGCCGGCCCCCCAGGCGGCGGCCGCGGTGGCGGCCGAGGTCGCGGGGCGGCCCCTCTACGTCACGGTGGACATCGACGTCCTGGATCCGTCGGTCGCCCCGGGCACCGGCTCCCCCGAGCCGGGCGGCCTCGGCGTCGGGGACCTCCTGGCGGCGCTCCGCAACCTCGGCACCGCCCGCATCGTCGGCTTCGACGTCGTGGAGGTCTCGCCGCTCTGGGACGCCTCCGGTCGGACCGCCGTCACCGCCGCTGCGATCGTGCGCGAGGCGATTCTCGAGTGGTGGGGCAAGTCGGCCACCTGAGCGGGGACCTGTCCCGGCTGAGCGCCGCCGGCCGGGCGCCGCGCCGCGCCCGGCAGCCGGGGACGCGCGGGGAGTTCTACGACTCGCCCCTCTACTACCACATCGCCTTCGACCTGAACCGAAAGATCGAGACCGACTTCCTCGAAGCGTGCTTCGCCCGTTACGCGCGCGGGCGCGTCCGCCACGTCCTGGACGTCGCGTGCGGCACGGGCCACCACACCCTGCGCCTCGCCCGCCGGGGTTACCGGATGGTCGCGCTCGACCTCTCGGCCGTCAGCATCGGGTTCCTGCGCCGGGCCGCGGCCGCCGAGGGGCTGCCCGTCACCGCCGTGGTCGGGGACATGACGGCCTTCCGTCTCCCCCGACCCGTCGACGCCGTGATCTGCATGCAGGACTCCCAGGGGCACCTCCTCACGAACGAGGCGCTCCTCGCCCACCTCCGGGCCGTGCGCGCGAACCTCCGCCCCGGCGGCATCTACGTCTTCGATCGGCTCATCCCCGGGAACCGGTGGGCGAATCCCATCGCCCGCTGGGCGTGGACCCGCCGGCGCGGCGGCGTCACCGTCCGCACGACTTTCCGGACCCTGGAGGCGTACGACCCCGTCAGCCAGGTCTGTGACGAGATCATGCGCTTCGAGATCACCGAGAACGGGACGCGCCGGGTCATCACCCAGTGCCACAAGACCCGCATCGTCTTCCCCCAGGAGCTCCGGACGGTGGTCCGGCTGGCCGGAGGCTTCGAGTTCGTCGGCTGGTTCTCGAACTTCAGCCTGCGCCGCCCGCTCGAGCGCGCCCGCGCCTCCCTGATGATGATCACCGTCCTCCGACGCGTTTGACCCCCCCTCCCCTCTCCCCAGAGGGGGAGAGGGTCAGGGTGAGGGGGGGAAACGAGCCTCACCTCGTGACCCGGCTCATCCTTCGGTCCCACCGCGAGGCCCGTCTCCTCGCGGGCCACGTCTGGGTCTACCGCTCGGACGTCGACCGGCTCGAGGGGCGCTGGCAGGCGGACGAGCCCGTCACGGTCTGCGACGCCGGGGGGCGAACGCTCGGCCGGGGCTTCTACAACCCCCGCCCCCAGATCGTCTGCCGGCTCCTCACGCGCCGCGACGAGCCGGTGGACGCCGCCTTTTTCCGGGCGCGCCTCGAGGCGGCCTGGCGGTTCCGCCGGTCGCTCGGCTGGGACGGCGACGCCGCGCGGGTGGTCTCGAGCGAGGGGGACGGGCTCCCCGGCCTCGTCGTGGACCGCTACGCCGATGTCCTCGTCCTCCAGGCGCTCACGCTCGGGATGGACCGGCTCGCCGGGCAGCTCGCCGCGCTGGCCGCCGAGGTCGCGGGCGCGAGGGCGGTCTACCGGCGGGTGGACGCGACGGCGGCGGCGATCGAGGGGTTCGAGGCGCCTGCGGGGTGGCTCGTCGGGGACGGCCCGACCGAGGTGGAGATCCGGGAAGGGCCCTGCCGGTTCCGCGTGCCGCTCGAGCGCGGCCAGAAGACCGGCTTCTACCTCGACCAGCGCGAGAACCGCGCCGCCGTCGCGGCGCATGCCGCGGGCCGGGCGGTCCTCGACGCCTTCTGTTACACGGGTGCGTTCGCCTGCTGGGCGCTCGCCCGCGGCGCGGCGAGCGTGCTAGGTCTCGAAGCCTCGGCCGAGGCCTGCGCCCAGGCGCGGGCCCACGTGGCCGCCCACGGCGACGCCGGGCGCGCCGAGATCCTCGAGGCGAACGCCTTCGACGCCCTCCGCGAGCTCCAGCGCGCGGGCCGACAGTTCGACCTGGTGATCCTGGACCCCCCGCCATTCACCCGCCGGAAGACCGCGGTGGAGGCCGCGCTCCGCGGCTACAAGGAGATCAACCTCCGCGCCCTCGCGTGCCTCCGGCCCGGCGGCCTCCTCGCGACGTTCTCGTGCTCTCACCACGTGAGCCCGGCGCTGTTCGAGGAGGTCTGCCGCGCCGCGGCGGCGGACGGCGGCCGGCCCGTGCGGCTCCGGGCCACGTACGGGCAGGCGCAGGACCATCCGGTGATCCTCACGATCCCGGAGACGCGCTACCTGAAGGGGCTCCTCCTCGAGGTGCTCGCCTAGCAACGGCAGCCTCTGGCGACGGGTGGCGCGGCGAACGGGCGCCCACGCCGCCCGCAGCGGCAGGGGTCCTACTGGGGGATGGGTGCCGCGAGGACGGCGTGGGCTGTTCGCCGTGACAGGACCCGGCGCCACGGGGCTGTCGTGCGTCCTACGCCGTGAGGACCTTCAGGCCCCCGATGGTCAGCGTGACCAGCGCGCCCAGGATGAGGTTCCCGGTGGCTGCTGCATCGTCAGTCCCTCCCGACTCCCGGGGGCGCGCGGCGTCGGAGGCGGCGGTAGGCGACGCGACACCCCCAGACGCCGACGAAGACGCCCAGGACGCCGAGGGCCGCCCAGTTGTAGCGGACGAGGACCCGCGTCGCCCAGTCGAGGTGCGTCCCGGCGAGCAGCCCCAGGCCGACGACGAACCCGTTCCAGAGGACGACCGAGATCCCGGCGAAGACCCACACCTTCCACTCGGCGAAGCCCGCGAGGCCGGCCGCGGGAGTGACGAGCGCCCGGATCCCGGGGAAGAAGCGGGAGACCGCGATGGCCGGGGCGCCGTAGCGCGCGAACCAGTCCTCGATCCGATGGAGCCGCCCCGTCGGCAGGTACCGGCCCATCGGCCCTTGCAATAGCGCCCGGCCCCACCGGCGGCCCACCCGGAACGCCCCCATGACCCCGAGTTGCGTGCCGGCGATGGCGGCCGCGAGGACGAGGACCGGCTCGAGGACCCCGCGGCCGGCGAGGAACCCGGCGTAGACGGCGATGACGTCGGTGGGCCAGGGCGGGAAGAAGCTCTCGAGGATGCAGCTCAGGAACACGACCGTGTAGAGCAGGAGCGGCGGGACTCCCGGGTCGAGGATGATGGCGGCGATCCGCTCGGGATCCACCCAGTGCGGGCCCAATTAGCTTCGCCTAGCGTCGTCCTCGGTCGTCGGCGGACCGTACCTTTGCGGGGTACCCGGTCCGGCCGAAGGCCGGCCGGGTCGTACGCCTCGGCCCGCCTCCTCCCTGCGTCCTCGCTATGCTCGCTACTTGGCCCCGCACACGGAGTCGCACCCGCGCTAGACGGCGGGGCGGACGACGCCGCCGGCCGCGCGCTGGACCGCGAAGGGCAGGGTCAGCACGCGCGGGACATCCCCGAGACGGTGGTGGAACTCGAAGGTCAGGCTCTGGACCTCGGGCCGGAGCCGGGGGAAGTAGACGAACCCTTCGCTCCGCGCACCCGGGTGGAGGGCCCCGACGGGCAGCGCGAGCATCGCGATGTCGTCGGGGCGCGACGCGGGCGGGTAGTAGTACGGGTAGGGCCACGGCGGACCCCACCACCAGGGATCCCAGTAGTGCGGCCGGCGCCAGTGGAACGCGACGCCCCCCGCCACCCCCACGACGATGCCCCGGGGCTCGCCGCCCCAGCCACCAATGAGCCGGCGGACCTCCACCGGGGGCAGGGCCGTGTACTGCAGGCGCGTCTCGTCGAAGAGCCGGAGGTCGGCGTACTCGAACCGGAGGGGCTGGGCCGTCCCGTTGGCGATCGCGAGGTGGAAGGGCGTGACGTACACCGGCAGGGAGGCGGGAACGCCCTGCCACGCCGAGGGCCGCACGACGACCTGGATGCCGTCGCTCTCCGCCCGGACGCTGCCTTGGGCGGGGTCGAGCGCGAGGCCCGCCCCGGGCACCGGAACGACGACCCGCGAGGGGGCGGTCGCGCACCCGGCGAGCGCGACGGCCACGGCGAGCGCGAGCGCACGGGTCCCCACGGGCCTACCCTCGGGGAAGATGCGCCGGGATGCGACGGGGATCGGCCCGCGGCGGCTCACGGCTCAGCCCCCCGCGGCCCGCGCCACCCAGTCGTACACGGCCGCGAGCGCTGCGTCGAGGCCCTCCGGGTTCTTGCCCCCCGCCTGGGCGAGGTCGGGCCGCCCGCCGCCGCCGCCGGCCACGGCCCGGGCGACCTCCTGGACGAGCTTCCCGGCGTGGAAGCGACCCGTGAGATCCTTCGTCACCGCGCCGACCAGGTTCACCTTGCCATCCACGACGCTGCCGAGGCAGATCACGCCCGAGCCCAGGCGCTCCCGCACGGAGTCCGCGACCGCGCGGAGGGCCCCGGCGTCGAGCCCGTCGAGCCGCGCCGTCACCACTGCGACACCGCCCACCTGGCGCGCGCCCGCAACGAGGTCCTGGGCCCGGCTCTTCGCCAGGCGGCCCTCGAGGTCCCCGAGTTGCCGCTCGAGCACGCGCTGCTCCTCGAGGAGCTTCTGGAGGCGCCGCGGCACCTCCAGCGGCGGGATGCGGAGGAGGCCCGCCGCCTCGCGGAGCGCCGCCTCCTCGTGCCCCACGTGCTGGAGCGCCGAGGCTCCGGTCACCGCCTCGACACGGCGGACGCCTGCCGCGATGGCGCCCTCGGAGGTGACCTTGAAGAGGCCGATCTGGCCGGTGGCGTCGAGGTGCGTCCCGCCGCACAGCTCCGTCGAGAACTCACCGATCTTCACGACCCGCACCCGCTGGCCGTACTTCTCGCCGAACAGCGCCAGGGCCCCCATCCGGAGCGCCTCGTCGAGCTCGGTCCAGAAGGGATCCACCGCCAGGTTGTCCCGGACCTTCTCGTTGACGAGATCCTCGATGCGCTCGAGGTCCCGGTCCTTCACGCCGCTCGGGTGGGTGAAGTCGAACCGGAGGCGGTCCGGCGCGACCAGCGAGCCCGCCTGGGCGACGTGTGTGCCGAGGACGCGCCGGAGGGCCGCGTGGAGGAGGTGGGTGCCCGTGTGGTGCAGCCGCAGCCCCTGGCGCCGCGGCGACTCGACCGTGACGGCCACCTCCTCGCCCTCGCGGAAGCCGCCCTGGCCCACCCGGACCCGATGGACGACGAGCCCGGAGCCCCGGTAGTAGGTGTCCAGGATCTGCCCCTGGCCCTGGCGGCCCGTGAGGAGCCCCGTGTCGCCGATCTGGCCGCCCGCCTCCGCGTAGCACGGCGTCCGGTCGAGGATCACCTCGACCTCGTCGCCGGCCGCAGCCTCCCGGCGGCGGCCTCCGTCGCGGACCAGGGCCAGGATGCGGGCCGGCGCCGCGAGCGCCTCGTACCCGAGGAACTCCACCGCCGGCAGCTCGGCGGCGAGGGTCTGGTAGAGCGCGGCGCTGTCGCCCGGCTCGCCGGCCACGCCGAAGGCGGCGCCGGCGCGGGCGCGCTCGCGCTGGGTCTCCATCTCGGCCTCGTACTCCGCCAGGGTCTCGGCGGTGACGGCGAAGCCCCGGTCCTCGAAGGTCTCCTGGGCGAGGTCCACGGGGAAGCCGTAGGTGTCGTAGAGCGTGAAGACGACCCGGCCCGGCACCCGGGGGCGCCGCCCCGCGCCGCCGCCCACGGCCGGCCAGCCGGCGGCCGACCCGATCTCCTCCTCGATCTTCTCGAGGCCGCGGTCGAGCGTCTCGGCGAAGCGCTCCTCCTCGAGCCGGACGGTCTCCTGGACCCGCGCCCGGTGTTCGCGGAGCTCCGGGTAGACGCCGCCCATCAACTCGGCGGTCGTCCCCGTCACCTCCCAGAGGAACGGCTCCATGAGGCCGAGGAGGCGTCCATGGCGCATCGCCCGGCGCATGATCCGCCGGAGGACGTAGCCCCGCCACTCGTTCGACGGGACGACCTGGTCCGAGATCAGGAAGGCCGCGGCCCGGGCGTGATCCGCGATCACGCGCATGGAGACGTCATCGGCCTCGCGGGCGCCGAACGACCGGCCCGAGAGCCGCTCGACGTGGGCGATCAGCGGCCGGAGCAGGTCCGTCAGGAAGTTCGACTCGACGCCCTGCACGACCGCGGCGATCCGCTCGAGCCCCATACCGGTGTCGATCGAGGGCTTGGGGAGCCGCGTCAGTCGCCCGTCCGCGCTCCGGTCGAACTGCATGAAGACGAGGTTCCAGATCTCGAGCCACCGGTCGCACTCGCAGGCCGGCCCGAGGCACCGCCGGCCCGCCGCCACCTCGGCGCACGGCACGTGGTCGCCCTGCTGGTAGTGCACCTCGGAGCACGGCCCGCATGGCCCGTGGTCGCCCATCGCCCAGAAGTTGTCCTTCTCGCCCAGGCGCAGGATCCGCTCGTCCGTGAAGCCGGCCACCTTCTTCCAGAGGCCGAAGGCCTCGTCGTCGTCGGTGAAGACGGTCGCCCAGAGGCGCTCCCCGGGGAGCCCGAGGTCTCGCGTCAGGAACTCCCAGGCGTAGGCGATCGCCTCGGCCTTGAAGTAGTCGCCGAAGGAGAAGTTGCCGAGCATCTCGAAGAACGTGTGGTGCCGCGCGGTCCGCCCGACGTTCTCCAGGTCGTTGTGCTTGCCGCCGGCCCGGACGCACTTCTGGCAGGTGGTCGCCCGGACGTAGTCGCGGCGCTCCTCGCCGAGGAAGACCGCCTTGAACTGGACCATCCCGGCGTTCGTGAAGAGGAGGGTCGGGTCCTGGGCCGGGACGAGCGGGGAGGAGCGGACGATCGCGTGGCCGTTCCGCTCGAAGTGCCGGAGAAACCGCTCCCTGAGCTCGTGGCCGGTCATGGGATTCCCATGATACCACCGGCCGGCCGCACCGGACGGGCGGGCGAGTTGACAGCCGCGGCGGGATTGCCTATAGTCCCCGGCGTCGGTCGGCTCGGCAACGGGCGCACAGGCCGTTCACATCCGATTCGGGAGGCACGCATGCGCTACGCATTCGCGCTGTGGCTCGTATTCGGATTCGTCGCGGTCGCGACCGCTCAGGACGCCGCGGCGCCGACGCCGCCCGGGCTGATCGCCCAGGCGGTCGGCGGCCAGATCGGCGTCACGCGGGAGGCCCCCTACGTCGGGGGGCGCGGGCTCATCACGGACGAGCTCGCGACGGGCATGTTCCTCAACCCCACCTCGGGCACCCTCCGGCAGTTCGAGTTCACCCTCCAGTACTGCGCCCTCATCTTCCACGCCGGGGACCAGACGGCGGTGGGCCACGGGGGCATCGCGGGGTTCGGCATCACCGACTGGCTCGAGGTCGGGGCGCAGGGCCTGCTCGTGGACCTCCCCGGCAACGACGACAATCCCACGGTCGGGGGGCCGCAGCTCCGGGTGCGCGTCCTGAAAGACGAGGCGTGGTACCCCGAGGTGAGCGTCGGGGGGATCTTCCTCTTCGGCGACGAAGTCCTGGAAAAAAACACGGCCTACGTCGCCCTCTCCAAGGGGCTCCGGATCAGCGACACGGGCCCGATCCGTGGCGTGCGCGGCCATGCCGGCTTCCGCCAGGCGTGGATCGAGGTCGGCGAGGACCAGTCCATCGGCTTCTTCGGCGGCGAGCTCGAGCTCCCGAAGCACATCTTCATCGTGGCGGAGGTGTCGACGAAGGACGGGGGGCTCACCAAGACCCCGTGGGCGGCAGGCATTCAGGTCCGGCACCCGGACGGGTTCGGCCTGACCCTGGCCATCGTCCAGACGGGCACGCTGACCGAGCTCGGCGTCTACGTCGGCGTCGGCATCAACTTCTAAATATTCGAAGGGGGGCTCTGCCCCCCTTTATTTTGGGGGGCCGAGCCTCCCCCCGGGATAGGTTGCGCGGGCGAAGCCCGCGCTCGGAGCGCTTCGGCTAGGAGCGCGCGGCAACCCTACCCGCCCTGACGTCTTCGCCCGGCGAGCAGGGATCAGCGGCCAGGGCGGCGGGGATCGGCGCTCCAGAGTGGCGGGCGCGCCGTGCTCACGGCCGCCCCCGCCGCGAGCTCGGCGAGCAACCGGTCGGCCCGCTCGGCGTCGCGATCGGCCCGCATCCCGACGAACCGCTCGCGCACTCCGGCGAGCTCCACGCGGGCGCGCTCTGCGTCCCCGGCGCGCCACAGCGCCTCCGCGCGATAGAGGGCCGTGCGCGCGGCCTCCTGCGCCCGCTTGAGGCGCTCGAAGGCGCCGAGCGCGCAGTCGAGCATGGAGAGCGCCCGGTCGTAGGCGCCGCGCGTGAGCGCGACCCGCCCCAGGCCTCGCCACGCGCCGGCAACCGTGAGGGGATGGCGCGCCTCGTCGTAGCGTGCGAGGGCCTCCTCGAACGTGCCCGCCGCGCCCGCCACATCGCCGGCCGCCAGGCGCGCCTCCCCGAGGACCACCTCGACGAGCCCGCGGAGCAGCACGTTGCCCGACTCCCCGAGGGTCCGGAGCGCGTCTTCGGCCGAGGTCACCGCGAGCGCCCCGTCGGCCTCCTCCATCGCCAGGATCGCCAGGTTCGCCTGCGCGAGCGCGGCCCCGTGGACGTTCCCGATCGCGCGGCAGGCTTCGAGCGAGCGCGCGTGGTGCTCCCGGGCGCCCGCGAAGTCGCCGCGGCTCATCGCGAGGTTGCCCAGGTTGTTGTGGGCCCCGGCGATGGACTCGGTGTCGCCCGTCCGCTCCCAGAACGCCAGGGCCGCCTCGAAGTGCTGCTGCGCCGCGGCGTAGTCCCCCAGGTCGCGCGCCGCGTTCCCCATGTTGTTGGCAGCGCGCGCGAGGTCGGAGAGGCTGCCGACGCGCTCGGCGGCCTCGTGCGCCCGCGCGTAGAGCTGCGCCGCGTCCGCGAACCGACCCTCCGTGTGGGCGACGCGCCCCTCGAGCATGTCGGCCCGCACCGCCGCGAGGCCGTCCTCCGGGCGCGCCGCGGCCCGAGCCTGGGCCAGCCAGCCCAGCGCCTCGCGCGGCCGGCCAGCCCGGTGGGCGAGCTCGGCCAGGTCGCAGAGGACCCGCACCAGGACGTCCCCACCCTCCGGGTCCTCGCGCGCCGGCGGCACGGCCTCCGTGAGCAGGCGCTCGGCCTCCTGCGTCCGGCCCGTGTGGATGCACGCCGCCGCGAGCAGGCGATCGGCCTCGGCCCCGTCGCCCGCGCGGCCCGCCCGCGCCCGCATCCCGCGGGCTTCGGCCTCGGCAAGGCCGTACGCGCCGACGCGGAGGTGGACGCGCGCGGCCCCGCCGTGCGCGAGCGCCGCGGTGCGCCGCTCGACCTCCACGGGCGCGCCGAGCCGGTCGATGGCGTCGATCGCGCGCCGGTAGCGCCGCACGGCCTGGTCATTGACGAACAGGTCCGCGGCGCGATTCCCTGCGCGCAGGTGCGCCTGGGCGGTGGGCCCCCAGCGCTCCGCCCGCTCGTAGTGGTGGGCGAGGAGCTCCGGGGCCACCCCGTCCGCCCCGCCCGCCCGCTGGCAGAGGGCCTCGGCGGTGTCAGCGTGCAGCGTCCGGCGCTCCCGGAGGAGCAGCGTCTCGTAGCACGCTTCCTGCAGGAGGGTCTGCCGGAAGCCCCAGCGCGTCCAGCGGTCGTCCCCGACGCTCGTCACGAGGCCGCGGAGCTCCAGCTCCGGCAGGAGCTCGCGAACCGGCGCCCCTCCGGCGCGGCCCAGGGCGCGCCGGACGAGCTCCGCGACCTCGAGGTCGAACTCGACGCCCTGCACGGCACACTGCCGGAGGAGCTCCCCCGCCGGCCGCGGGAGCCGGTCCAGGCGCGACACCATGGCGGCGCGGATCGACGCCGGCAGGCTCACCGACGTGAGCTCGCCCTCGCACCCCCAGCACCACGATCCGTCCGCGGCCGGAGCCAGCACCCGTTGGTCCACGAGCGCCCGGACCATCTCCTCGAGGAAGAGCGGCACCCCCCCCGCCCGGTCGAGCAGATCCCGCCGGAGCCCCGGGGGGAGCCGCACCCCGCGGACGAGTTGATCGAGGAGCTGGGCGGCCGCGGCGTCGTCGAGCCGGCCGAGGGGGATCACCGCCTCGGGCCGGCGGGGCGGTCGGGCGTCGTCCCGCGTGGTAACGAGCACCGGGAGGGGTGGCCCCCCCGGGGTGTCCCCGAGCGACTCGAGCAGGGCGGCCGAGGCCTCGTCGGCCAGCTCGTAGGAGTCGAGGACCAGGGTGAGCTCAGGCGCGTGCTCGGCGAGGCGCCCGAGCAGCGTGACCACGCCGCGCTCCATGGTGCGGCGCAGCGTCTGGGGGTCCGGGTCCGGGGGCGGGACGGCGAGCCGGGTGGGGGCGACGAGGTGCCACAGGGCGTCGAGGAACGGGAGGAGCGCGTCCCCGACCGGCGCGAGCACAGCGGCCAGCGTCTCGCGCGACTCGACGGGCGCGGTGCGGCCGGCGAGGTGGTCCGCGACCGCGAGCACGAGCCGCCGGACCAGGCCGAACGTCCGCCGGCTCGTGTCGGGGGTCGCGACGACCGTGAGCAGCCGCGCGCCGTCCAGGCGTCGCGCCGCCTCCTCGACGAGCCGCGTCTTGCCGATGCCGAGCTCGCCCCGGATCTCGATCCAGCGCTCTCCCTCGCGCGTCGCGCGCCACCGCGCGAGGAGCTCGGCCAGCTCACCCTCGCGCCCGACGAGCGTCACGGACAACCCGTCCCGGCCCCGGACGTCCACCTCGGCGATCTCGCCGAGGAGCTCGGAGGCCTCGACGGGCTCCGCCTTGCCCTTGACCGCGAGGCGCTGCGGCGCCCCGAACTCGAAGCGGCCGCGGGTGCGCCGGACGACCTCCGCCGAGACGAGGACGCCACCCGGGCGCGCCGCCGACTCGAGCCGCGCGGCGAGATTGACGGCGTCGCCCATCACGGAGTAGTCCATGCGGACCTCGGAGCCGACGCCGCCCGCCAGGACGAGCCCGCAGTGGATCCCGATGCGCATGCGCAGCGGGACGCCCGTGTGCTGCTCGCGCTCGGCCGCGAAGCCTGCGAGGAACTGCTGCATGGCGAGCGCCGCCCGACACGCGCGCGCGGGGTCGTCCTCGTGGGCGACCGGCGCGCCGAAGAGGGCCATCACGTTGTCGCCGATGTACTTGTCGATGTACCCCTCCTCGTCCCGGATCGCCGCGCCGAGCCCCGCGAAGACCTCGTTCATGACCGCGTGGACGTCCTCGGGGTCGAGCCGCTCCGACATCGCCGTGAAGCCGCTCACGTCGGCGAAGAGGACGGCGACCTCCCGCCGCTCGCCCGGCGGGATGGGCGGGGCCTCGGGCGGGCGCGGCGCCGCCAGCGGCGCGGTCGGTGGCGCCGGCTCGGCGAGCCGCTGGCCGCAGTTCCCGCAGAACTTGAAGCCGGCGGGGATCTCGGCGGCGCACGCAGGGCAGGTCATGCGCGGTCCCGGGCGCTCAGTACTCGGTCGCCCCCGTGAACGTGAAGGCCTGGAGGCGCACGGCCGGTACGCGGGTCGAGCCCGCGTCCAGGTCCCAGAGGTCGCGCCGCTGGAGCTTGAGGTCGCGCTCCAGGAGGACGACGCCCGAGAGCGCTTCCTGGTAGGACTGGGTGAACCGGAGGTTCCGGACCGGGTAGGCGAGCTCGCCGTCCTCGATGGCGAAGGTCCCGTCGCGGGTCATGCCGGTCACGACGGTCCGGAGGGCATGTACCCAGCGCGTGTACCAGAACCGCGTGACCCAGACGCCGCGCTTGACCCCGGCGAGCAGCGCCTCCCGGGACGCCGTGCCCGGCTCGAGGCGGAGGTGGGTCGGGAGCGGGAACGGCGCCCCTGTCGCCAGCGCGTGGCCCGTGTTCCGCGCGCCTTGCCGCGCGCTTGTCCGCGAGTCGTAGACGACGTGCCGCGCGACCCCACGCTCGACGAGCGGGAGCCGCGCCGAGGGCACCCCCTCGAAGTCGAAGGGGCGCGGCAGCCCGGCCGGGTCCAGCGGGTCCTCGACGAGGGTGATGGCCTCCCCGACGACGCGCTCGCCGAGCCGCCCGCCGACGAACGAGCGCCCCTCCTCCACCGCCAGGCCCGTGAGCTGCAGGCCGAGGAACTCCACGATGTCGGCGACCGCGTAGGGGGCGAGGACGACCTCGTAGGTGCCGGGCGCGAGCTCCCGGGGCCGCTGCGCCCGCCGGGCGGTCTCGAGCGCCTCGCGGGCGACGGCCTCGACGTCCAGCGCCCGGACGTCCGCGTGGACCCGGTCCGCGTACCCGGAGCCCGCCTCGCCGCGCGCGACGGCCTGGGCCTCGGCCACGGTGCCCGCGTGGTACGCCCACGTGCCGTGGGAGTTGGCGACGGCGACCTCGTTGACCGTGGTGGCGACGAAGCCGGCGGCGGCCAGGGCCGCCGCCCGCGTGGGCCCGCAGATGGCCGCCGCCGCC
>Ga0114945_10000271_pt1 | contig 32583 bp, 31 predicted proteins | sample OV2TP3_FD_87194 | JGI IMG/M metagenome (GOLD analysis project Ga0114945, IMG submission 87194) | Hot spring microbial communities from Beatty, Nevada to study Microbial Dark Matter (Phase II) - OV2 TP3 | ecosystem: Environmental > Aquatic > Thermal springs > Hot (42-90C) | place: USA: Beatty... | reverse complement strand
GGATACCGGGCCACCCCGCCCCCAGGACGACCGTCATGGGCCCGGCCGGCGCGTCTTGAGCATGGAGGTTGAGCACAGCCTGCCGCGCCGCCTCTTTGGTGTACCGTTCCCAGCGGTTCTCCTCAAAAAAGAACCCGAACTCGCCGCGTCCACCGCCGCCGTAGGTCGCCATCTGTCGCTGCCCGTTTTCCTCGGCGATGCAGGTGACTTGCAAGCGGGACAGTGGTTGCACATCCCCCACCAACTTGCCCTCCGAGTCGGCGATCAGGACGATTTTATATTCCGTGCTGAACGAGGCCATGACGTTCTTAATCCGAGGATCGTAGGCGCGCGCCAGGGCGTCAACTTTTTCCAGAAGGGCGACTTTCTCGCGGGTCTCAACCTCGGTCGCCGGCTTGGCGACAGGATAGAGATTGCGGGCGGGCTGCCCGACCCGAATCGCCGGGGCCGTCCCCTCTCCCGCCGGCGAGCGGGCGATGTAGCTCGCCGTGTCGGCCGCTTGTTCCAACTGCTTCAGCGTGATCTCATCGGAATAGGCATAGCCGGTCTTCTCGCCGGCCGTCGCCCGGACCCCGACCCCTTGTGTAATGCTGGTCGAGGCTCGTTTGACCAGGCTCTCTTCCATTGAGAGCGATTCGGCGACCGTGTGCTCAAAATAGAGATCCGCATAGTCCACATTGGGAACCTTCAACTTGCCCATCACCGCCTGAAGCTCACGGCTGTTCACCCCGAATCGCTCGAGATAAAACTTGTCTGAGGGTGTCGTCTTCGCCATCAGGATTCTCCAAGTTGCAGAATATTGAAAACCGTTTGGGCACTCATTATCCTACACCTTCTTGTGCTTGCGCATCTCTTCTTCAAACGTTTTGCGGTAGAGTGTTTCCCACTCCGTTGAGCCCTCGGCGAGCGGGCGAGAGTAGGAGGCCAGGCGCCGGCGCACGTCCGCGTCCACCTCCGCTTCAACCTTCACCTCGGCGGCAAGCAGGCGCTTGATTTCTCGGAGGACGGAGACCTCGTCGGTCTTCAGGCGGGCATTCGCAGGACTCTTCAGATGGTTAAGGATCAGGTGCGAGAGATGGGTAACCTTCTCCTCGCTCAGGATCATCAGAGGATCACACCCCTCTCCTTGACAAGTTGTTTCTTGATCATCAGAAAGATCTGGTGTTCGTTGACGTGGCCGCGGGCGATCTCGGCCTCGTACTTGCGCATCAACTCTTTGGCCTCGGCATTGATCCGGTCCTCGACGCTCAACTCGTCGGTGATCACCCGTTCGAGCGAAGAGGCCAGGGCCTTGCGATCCCTGACCGGATCGAGCATCCCGCCGGAGGTCAGCTTCTCCACCAGCAGATGGGCGAGGCCGGCGACGCGCTCCTTGGACAGCTTCACGAGGCTTTCTCCATCCTAATCTTGGTGGCTCCCATCACGGTACGGAGGATCGTGGCATCGCCCTTCACTCGCCCGATCAGGTTGACGCGATCTACGGGCGCCGGGTCCGGACCGGTGCTCACCGGGGTCCGGCCGAAGAAGATCGCGACGGCCTGGCCGTTTCCCCAGTACGCGATATCCCCCACGGCTACCTTCAGCGTCGCCGTCTCCCGGTGGTCCTTCACGAAAGGGATCTTGAAGTAGAACTCTTCGCCCCAGACGTTCAGGTCCGTCTCAACGGGGAGCAGGTCGTAGATGGCTTTCGCCGTGCGGGTCGGCTTAAGTTCGGCCTGCAGGGTCACGGCTCCCACCGAGATCTTGACCGGCAACGGTGCGTCGCTCATCGCTAGTTGATTGAATCTCCCGTATCGAGGAGCCGGTATTAGTTAGCTTGTTTTCACATCAATTGCAAGGCTAGAATACGCGCGTGGACTGTTGCTGCAAGGTCAGACCGTGAGCACCGGGCGGCTGGTCCTCCTCGTTGTCCTTCTCGTCGCTCTCCTTCTTTCCTTCGCCAATTCGCTGGCGCTCTACGTTGACTGGCTCTGGTTCGGAGAGGTCGGCTACCAGTCGGTCTTCGTGACCCTCTTGTCTTCGCAGGTCCTGGTGGGCGTGGCCTTCGGAGCGGCCTTTTTTCTCGTCTTCTTCCTGAACGTGTTCCTGGCCGGGCGCCACCAGCCGACCCGCTACTGGGGGACGGTGGACAGTCTGTTGCTCCTTCGCTTTGCCGAACCACTGCGGGCCCGCCTGGGCAGGACGGTCGGTGGAGTGTCCCTGATCTTCGCTCTGGTCGCAGCCCTCGGCGGCGCCGCTCATTGGGAGGAGTATCTGCTCTTCCGGAACGCCGTCCCCTTCGGGCAAACGGACCCGCTCTTTGAAAAAGACCTCGGATTCTATGTGTTCGAGTTGCCGTTCCTGTCATACCTTCAAGGCTGGCTGTTCGGGCTTCTTCTTCTCACTTTCGTTTCCGTCGGGGCGCTGTACGTCACCACACAAGGGATCGCCCTCATCCGCGGCGCGATCCATATGGACACGTTTACCCGCCGCCACCTTGGCCTGCTGGCGACCGCTCTGGCCGGTCTGAAGGCCTGGGGCTACCAGCTCGACGCCTATGATCTCCTCTATTCGCGCCGTGGCGTCGTCTTCGGCGCGGTGTATGCCGATGTCAACGCCGCCTTGCCGATCCTGAACGGCCTGGTCATTCTCTGCGGGCTCACGGCCCTGGCCTTCTTGATCTTCGCGGCGCGCGGGATCTGGCGCCCGGCCGTCTTGCTGACGGGACTGACGCTCGTGGTCGGCATTTTCGTGCTCTCGCTCTATCCTGAATTTGTCCACCGATTCCAGATCGTGCCCAACGAGAGCATGATGGAACGGCCGTACATCGAGCAGAACATCAAATCCACGCGGATGGCCTATGGTCTCGGCGAAATCCAGGAGGAGGTGTTCCCCGCCGAGCAGGAGCTCGCCGCCGCCGACCTGGCCCGGAACGACCTGACGATCAAGAACGTGCGCCTCTGGGACCACCGTCCGCTCCTCGCCACCTACCGGCAACTGCAGCAGATCCGGACATACTATGACTTTGTGGACGTGGACAACGACCGCTACGTCATCAACGGGGAATACCGCCAAATCATGCTGTCGCCGAGGGAGTTGTCCTACAAGAACCTCCCCAGCCGAATCTGGATCAACGAGCACCTCACCTATACCCACGGGTACGGCGTGACCCTGGGGCCGGTCAACCGCATCTCGGCCGAGGGCCTGCCGGAATTCTTTCTGAAGGATATTCCACCGGTCTCGACGATCAACCTCAAGGTGACCAGGCCGGAAATCTACTACGGGGAGATTCCGAACGACTATGTCTTCGTGCGAACGAAGGCCGCGGAGTTCGATTACCCGTCTGGCGAAAAGAACGTCACGGCAACTTACACCGGCCGAGGGGGGGTCTCGGAGCTCTCGTTTCCGCGCAAGCTCCTGTTCGCCGCGTACTTCGGGAGCCTCAAAATCGTCCTGTCCAACGACATCATCGCCGAGTCTCGGATCCTGTACAACCGGGATATCCGCCTGCGCGTCAAGAAGGTGGCGCCCTTTCTCCAGCTCGACCAGGACCCCTACCTGGTCGTCACCCAGACCGGGCGGCTCGTCTGGATTGTGGACGGCTATACGACCTCCGACCGGGTCCCTTACGCCCAGCCGGTGGGCCGCGTGGGCAACTATATCCGTAACTCGGTCAAGGCCACGGTGGACGCCTACGACGGCTCCGTCGAGCTGTTCGTGAACGATCCCTCGGACCCGGTGATCAAGGCATACCAGCGTATCTTTCCGGGAGTTCTCAAGCCATTGGCGCGGATGCCGAGCGACCTCAAGGCCCACATACGCTACCCCCAAGACTTGTTCAACATCCAGGCGCACGTCTTCGCGACGTACCACATGGAAGCCCCCCAGATCTTTTACAACAAGGAGGATCTCTGGAACATCCCGAAGAAGGGCGACAAGGATATGGAGCCCTATTACACGATCATGAAGCTCCCCAAAACCGGCCGCGACAAAGAAGCGTCGAAGGAAGAGTTCATTCTCCTGATCCCCTTCACGCCGGCCAAGCGGGACAATATGGCCGCCTGGCTCGCCGCGCGTTCCGACGCGCCCAACTACGGCAAGCTGATCGTGTACTTGTTCCCGAAGCAGAAGCTGGTCTATGGACCCCGCCAGGTGGACGCGCGAATTGATCAGGACTCGGCCATCTCGCAGCAGATCACCCTGTGGAGCCAGCGCGGATCCCAGGTGATCCGCGGAAGCCTTCTGGCGATACCGATCGAGGACGCCCTGCTCTACGTTCAGCCGCTCTACCTGTCGGCCTCGGAAGGGGCCCTGCCGGAGCTGCGTCGGGTCATCGTGGCCTATGGGAACCAGTTACGGATGGAGGCCAATCTCGAGGCAGCGCTGGAAGGCCTCTTCGGGAGCGGCGCGACACCACCGGCCGTAAGGGCACGGCATGCCGTGCCCCTACAACCAGCGACAACGACAACGCAACCCCCGATGGCCTCATCCGCGCTGGCCAAGGAGGCACTGGACCACTTCAACAAAGCCCAAGCCGCGCTGAAGGACCAGGACTGGACCCGCTACGGCGAGGAACTGAAGAAAATGCGGAACGTGCTGGAGGAGTTGGCCAAGAGATAAAGGAGGTTCAGCATGAGGGGGAAAGCACTGTGGCTGACGCTGGCTGTCATCTTCCTGACAGCCTGTACTTCAATGCATTGGCGTTGGGTTCAGCAGGGGAAGACGGAGGCTGAAGCAGAAATGGATCACCAGGAGTGCCACAAGACCTCGATGGATGCCCGGCAGTGCATGGAACAGAAGGGCTACAAGCTGCTGACCCAGTAGAGTCCAGTGAGAGGGAGGGAACGTCAGGTGAGCAGTTCCGGCACCACGTCCTTCGCGCGACCCTGGATGGAGACATCCACGACCGAGGAATTGGGGGTTGAGTCCAGGTTCATCTCGGCCACAAAGGCGCCGGCCGCGCGGGCCACCGAGGAAAACCCGGCTGCAGGATAGACCACCCCCGATGTGCCGATGATGAGGAGCACTTGGCAGGCATGCAGGGCCTCTTCGCTCCGAGCAATGTTATGAGGGGCGAGCGATTCGCCGAACCACACGATGTGCGGTCGCAGCAACCCCCCGCAGCCGGAGCAGTACGGAAGCAGAGTCATCGGCACCTCCCGGTTGACACTCACTTGCCCGCATTGTGTGCAGCGTACTTTCCAGATGTTGCCGTGGAGCTCGATCAATTGCCGGGAACCGGCCGCTGCATGCAGGCCATCCACGTTTTGGGTGATGAGCCAGAACTGATCGAATCGTCGCTCCATCTCAACAAGCGCATGGTGAGCCGGATTCGGGCTTTTCGTGGCGATGAGTCCGCGCCGCCAGTCGTACCACTCCCAGACCACTCGAGGATTCCGCGCAAAGGCCTCCGGCGTTGCGAGATCTTCCGCCCGAAAAGTTCGCCAGAGCCCATCGGCGCCCCGAAAGGTGGGCACCCCGCTGTCGGCCGAGATGCCGGCGCCGGTGAGCACCGCCACGGCGCGCGCGGAGGCGAGACGGGCTTTGAGCTGATTGAGGTTGGAGGTTGAGGACATGCTTCTGACGGGAGGGCATAAAGCCCTCCCTACGAGGAATAGAATTCCGGCCGGCGGCCGGCAAGGAGGTCATTGTAAGGGGTGATCCGCTTGCTTCGGGCCTCAAGCGGGTCAATCTCCACGATCGCAAGCTCGGCCTGATCGGGCTTTGCGCGCGACAGGATGTTCCCGTTGGGGGTGACCACCTCGCTGTTCCCGATATAGGTGAGCTTCTTTTTTCCCCCGCGCTCTTCCGAGCCGATCCGGTTACACGTCACCGCGAAAACGTGGTTCTCCAGGCAGCGCGTGACCATGGCATCAGGACAGTGCGGCAACACCAGGTTGGATGGATGGGCGATCAGGTCCGCGCCCTTGAGGGCCAGCGTGCGCGCCGATTCTGGATAGAACCAGTCGAAGCAGACCATCACGCCCACTCGCGCCGGCCCGATGTCGAAGACCGGGAACCCCGTGTCGCCGGGCGAAAACCACAGGGTCTCTTCAGAGAAGAGGTGCGTCTTCCGGTAGACTCCGACCAACCCTGACGGCCCCACCACCGCCGCGGAGTTGTAGACACGATCCACCGCCCGCTCCGCCAACCCGGCGACGAGAGACATGCGACGGGCCCTTGCAAGCTCGATGAGCCTGCGCGTGGTGGGCCCACCCGGAATGTCCTCGGACAGGGCCTTGGCTTCGTCTGCCGACACGAACTGGTACCCGGTGTTGAACAACTCCGGCAAGACCAGCAAGTCGCACTCAATCTTCATCAACCGTTCGCTGACGGCGTCGAGGTTACGCTTGACCTCACCGAAGACGGGATCAAATTGGAAATAGCCGACTTTCAAGAGCCCCTCACCGTCCCCTCTCCCCAGAGGGGGGAGGGATAGTTTGCGTCAAATGAAAACGGGCAGGGACGTCACTCCCTGCCCGTCAAGTCATCCACACCAGAGAAGCGCGCGGATCGCCTACTTCACCTCTTTTATATGCATGAGCGCGCCGGAAGCTGCCTTGGTCGCCTCATCGGCATGTCCCTGCTTGCCGTGGTCAATCGCGTCCTTCAAACCCTTGATCCCCTCCTCCAGGTGGGGACTGGCCTTCTCCTTCTGAGCCATCTCAGCATGCTTGAGAGCCGCCTCGGCATGTTTCACTAGGACGTCCGCATGCCCCTGCTTTCCATGCGCGACCGCCTCCTCAGCATGCTCGACCGCCTCGGCTGCATGGGATTTGGCGGCCCAGGAGACTCCACTCACTATGAACGCCAGGGCGCCCAAGATCAGCGCCGCTACCGCGAGCTTACGCATCATGACGGATACCTCCTTCTTGCAGTTAACTGCCTAAAAATGTTTGCCGCCTTTGCCATCCCGGTACCACAGAAGCCCGGTGACAAAGGTTACGCTCAACCTAACACAGGGTTTTCCTGACGTCAAGGCAAGTGGGCGCAATCGGACGGATTCATTCGAGTTTGACTCGTTTTTGCAACTCATACAGAGCGATGATGTCTCCGACCGTGTTGGCATCCTCGGCCCGCTTGTCTTCGCGGAGAAACCCCTGGACACGCGGAAACCGCAGCGCGTAACCGATCCCTTGCGCATCGGCCCCACAGGTGTGCAGCGGGCTACGGGTGATCTCGTCCGCCGCCACGGTGATCACGAAGGCCGGCTGGACCCACACATCCGGTTCCGTCTTTGAATCCACTCTGGCCGGACGATGGTCCACGGCGACGCCATCGAGCCGCTCCCGCAACTGTACCCATTCTTCATCCGAAAACCCCGTCCCCACCTTGGAGACCGTCTTGAACGTGTCGGTCGAGGGATCGAAGACCGCGGCCAGCACGGTCCCGATGCCGAAGCGCGCCCGTTTGCCCCCGCCGCGGAAATATCCCACCAGGCAGAGGTCCACGGTGTCCGACAATTCCCCCTTGTAGCTGCGTTTGAGTTTGATCCAATTGAAGTTCCTCGCGCCGGCCGTGTAGGGAGAATCCAGCCGTTTGGCCACGATCCCTTCGAGGCCGCGCGCCACCGCGGCCTCAAAGATCGCCCGCATGCGGGCCGGGTTCTCGGTCTCTTCCGCTTCAGCCGGTTCGATGATCGTATCCCCGGCGATCCGCGACACCAGTTCCGCTCGCCGCTCGGAATATGCGCGCGGCGTGTAATCCTGACCGTCTACGTAGAGCAAGTCGAAACCGAACAACTTGAGCGGAAACTCCTTGGCGTGATCCGCCACGCCGTGCTTGCGCTTGCGCTGGATGGTGGTCTGAAACGGCAGCAGCTCGCCGGTGCCTTCATCGAACGCCAAGGCCTCGCCTTCGAAGATCATCTCCCGGGCCCGCACCTGGCGCCGGACCGCTTTGACGATATCGGGGAACATGGCGGTCGTGCGTTCCAGGTTCCGCGAGAAGATATCCACTCGCTCGCCGTCTTTGTGGACCTGACAGCGAAACCCATCCAGTTTGGGCTCAACCGCGCAGCGGCCGATCTTCTCGATGATCTGCTCCGGTTCCCCAACGCGCTCGCACAGAGCCATACGAATCGGGTACCCCACCTGAACCCCGATTTCGGTGATGGCCGCATGTCCGCCCCTGCTGGCAACCTCACCCACTCGACCGAGGTCTGAGCAGAGGTTGTAGGCGCGCTCCACGTCGGCTTTGAACTCACGTCCTCCCAGCTTCGCCAGAGCCAGCGCCTCCAGGACCGTGGCGTCACCGACGCCCAGGCGAAGCCGCCCGATGACGAACCGGGCGATGTATTTGGCCTCGACGGGGGCGGCCGTCGCGAGAAGGTCCGTCAGGTTGCTGAGCTTCTTCTCAACCGATCCTTCCCCGGTGGTCCGCGCGATCTTGAGGAACTCGGCGTACATCTGGGACACCGTCAGTCCCTCACCGACCCGGCTTGCAAGAAGGGTCTCGGCCGTTGTGCCCAGATCACCGCTGGCCTTGTGATGGGCGAGCACCTCCTCCGGCGACCTCCCGGCGGCTTCGGCGAGGGCTCGCGTCAGGAGCTTGTCGGACATGCCGATTTCAAGACCGTGAAACGCCGGTAAGAGCCGGCCCTGGCTCATGTAGATGATGGGCGCGATCTCCTCCGGCGCGGTCTCCCGAAAAAGATCGGCAAGGATTTCGAACATCTCCAGCCGTTTGGACGTAGCTTCGAGACGCTCGAAGACGGCCGTGAGGGTCCGGAACTGCATGGGAGGGGAACCCGGTGGCACGCCTTCAATGCGTCGTGGAAGGCTTCGGTGGCGTGCGCTGAATCTCGGGGCGGGCCTGTTCCTTCAGATTGACGACCGGGAGGACGAAGTCGTTGCCCCATTCCCACCAGGAACCAGGATAGTTCTTGACCTTGTCGTATCCCACAAGCTTCAGCACGAAGTAGAGCCAGGCCGAACGGACCCCGCCGGTACAGTAACAGACCACCTGTTTGTCGGGAGCGAGGCCTGCCTTCTCCACGATGACGCGGACCTGCGCGACGGGCTTGACCGTCCCGTCAGGATTGAAGAACTGGTTCCACGGCACGTTCACCGCTGTTGGGATATGGCCCCCGCGGGCGATCCCCTGTTGAACCGCCCCATTGTACTCATCGGGCGTCCGAGCGTCCGCGATGACGGTTTCCGTGTGCGGTCCGGAGACGAGCTGCCGAACCTCGGCCTTGTAAGTGATGAGCGACGGATCCACCGCAGCCTTGAAGACGGTCGGCCGTGGAACCGCGGGGCCGGCTTCGAATCTCCGCATCTCGGCGGACCACTTCACCCATCCACCATCCAATACCCGGACGCTTTTATGTCCGAGATAGCTGAGCATCCAGTACATCCGGCCCTCGTCACCCCAGTTGTCGAAGGGGTTGGCGTACACCACCACCTGTCGGTCGTGGCTGATCCCCAAGGCGCCCAGTTTCTTCTCCAGGCGGCCGATGTCCGAGTCCAGCAGCCCCTTGATTCCCGAGTTCGGATCGCTGAAGTCGTGCCACGTCGCCGCCACCGCTCGAGGGATGTGGCCGCTCACCATAAACGCCATCTTTGACCGGACATCCACGACCACCACATCGTCGCGATCGAGAATCGCGTCGAGTTCCTCAGTCGTGATCAGCATCGGGTACATGGTACTCTCCTGTTAGCTGTTCTTCTCACACATTGAACGCCTATCCGGAAACCGCCCGTCCCCCAACGAAATCAAGTCGGCCGACAGCGGCCCGGAGAGCGGAATCGTCCGTTCGTAGATCTCAAAGTTATAGGGGTGGTCGCCCTGCATCCCGTATTTGGTCTTCAGAGCCTGGTACGCGCTGTCCGTCAGGATATGATACCGGACCCGGGCCTCCAATTGCAGCCCTTCGACTGAATCCGGCAGCCGGTACTTGAATCGGTAATCCCGGCTCGCCAAGGGAGGCAGGCGATTGTCGTAAAGATCAACGATCACCGGCTGCCAGAGAATCCACCGCCCAATTGAATCCGTCTGGTCCTCGAGGACGCGGCCGGCCTTATCCACGATTCTGAACTCGACGGTGAAGTACCGATCAGGGTCGCCCGTAGGCAGCTTATGGCCGGCGCCCGCGTTGATCAGGGTCAAGACGAAGGTCGCCACTGTCCCCGGACGAGGTTTCGACGGCTCCACGACTAATTGCACCGCCAGGGCGCTCTTGACCTGTTCGGGATCGTGGCCCCCTCGCCACAAGTGTTTTCGCCCGCGGCGGATCGGCCCGCCCTCGGCCATTGGCCGTTCGACCTCCGGCATGTGACAGCTCTGGCAGATCATCCCGCGCTCTTTGGCGAAGTACGTCCCCTCGTATTCTGGGAACGTCCCGCACGGTCCGACGGCGTAAAACTGCAAAGGACCCTTGGGAACTTGATGGCAACGGTAACAGATCTCGGTGGTGCGGAACTTGGGATCGAACTGCGTGGGATGAGGGGCCACCGAGTCGTCAAACGGGCCCAGGATGACCCCATCCCGCACATGGCACCCGGCACAGGTAATCCCTTCCTGCTGAAGGGCCTGATCGAAGTGCGCGTTCGCCTCCTTGACGGCCTTCTCGACACGGTTCCGGGGGATCTCCTTGATCAATTCGGGCTGCTGGTTCTCCAACGGCGTATGGCAGTTCAGACAGATCCAGACCTCGCCGTCCTTCTTCCAGTACGCGCGGAAAAACGGGTCGGTGTAAGCCTGGGCGTGATACGACGTCTTCCACTCTTCATAAATTTCCTTGTGACACTTCCCGCAGTCCTCCGCCTTCAAGCTGGGAATGCCGGCCGGCACCTTTTGCAAGGGAACCGCATGGGCAAAATCGTCCCGCAAACCAAAGATGACCATCGGCCGGAGCTCCGAGTAGAAGAGGTAGACGACGCCCGCCACAAGGACGACGATGACCACCGTGCCCCACTCGACGGCCTTCCACAAGGAGTGCAACCATCTTCGCCTCTGAGTGGTGTCAGGACTCACGCATTCAACTTCAGCGGCAGCTCACGCTTCTTGGAGCACGCGAAGATGCGCTTCGACGGAGGCGGCGAGGGCCTCAAGGTTGTACCCGCCCTCCAGACAGGAAAGCACACGTCCCTGCGAACACTCGCCGGCGATCTCTTTAACGACCCGACTCAGCGCCACGTAGCCGGGCGTGGAAAGGTTCATGCCGGCCAGGGGATCATCGCGGTGGGCGTCGAAGCCGGCTGAAATAATGACGGCATCCGGGCGATAGGCCTGGAGCGCGGGCCGAAGGACCCTGTTGAACACATCGAGGTATTCTGCGTCACCGGTTCCGGCCGAGAGCGGGATGTTCAGGGTGAACCCCTCTCCCTTGCCTGCTCCGCGCTCTTGCGCCTTGCCCGTCCCGGGATAGTAGGGATACTGATGCGTGCTGAAGAAGAAGACCGAGGGATCGTCGTAAAAGGCATGCTGGGTCCCGTTGCCGTGGTGGACATCCCAGTCCACGATGGCAATCCGTTCCAGGCCGTGTCGCTTCTGGAGATAGCGCGCCGCCACCGCGACATTATTGAACAGGCAAAAGCCCATCGCGTGGTCATTCTCGGCGTGGTGGCCCGGGGGGCGCACGGCGCAGAAGGCATTGTGCACGCGTCCTTCCATGATGGCATCGGCCGCGGCCAGCACGCCGCCGACCGCGCGGTAGGCCGCTCCCAGCGAGCCCGGGGACATCGTGGTGTCGGGGTCCAACGAGACGCGCCCTTCATGCGGGGCGCTCAGGCGAAGCCGTTTCACGTACGCGTTGGAATGGATCTTTGTGATCCAGTCCGTGATCGCGTCTGCCTGGGCCGACTGAGGGTCTATCCGCACGAGGTTTGAGAGGAGGCCCGTGGTCTCAAGTCGGGCCAGGATGGCCCGCAGTCGTTGGGGGGACTCCGGGTGTCCGAGCCCCATATCATGCTCGAGATAGTCGGGGTGGTAAACGAATCCGGTGCGCGCCACGATGAGGAATCGTAACACAGCACACCGCTGTAGACAATTCGGTCGGACCTTGCTAGGGTGTTCACGAGCCGGAGGATCTCAATGGCAAATCAGCGCATCGAGGCCCTGAAGCGGCTGCTCCAGATTGATCCCAATGATGACGTCGCCTATTTCGGCCTCGGCAAGGCGCTGATGGACGAAGGACAGTTTGCGGAGGCAGCCGAGTATCTCGAGAAGTGCATCACGGTCAAACCTTCCTACTCAGCCGCCTACCTCGCCCTCGCCGAAGCCCTCCTCAAGGTAGGCCGGAAGGACCGCGCCAGGCAGGTCTGCAAGGACGGCCACGCCGTCTCCCTCAAGAACGGCGACATGCAGGTCACCAAGAAGATTGAAGCCATCCAGCAGACCCTGGTAAGCGAGTGAGCACCCATGCGCCTGACTGAGCACTCACCGCAAGCCGACACCTCCATTCTCATTGTGGACGACGAGGAACCGATCCGGCGGCTACTGGTCGGTTTGCTTGAGGGACAGGGGTACGCCTGTACGCAGGTAGCTAACGTGAGGGAGGCCCGGAAGCTGCTTCAAGAAAAATCGTTTGGCCTCATGCTGTGCGATGTGAACATGCCGGGAGAGTCCGGCCTGCAACTGGCCAAAGAAGTGCTCACCGCGGCGTCGAATCCGGCCGTCATCATGGTGACCGTGACAGACGATGTTCAAGTGGCGACCACCGCGCTGGAGCTTGGCGCTTATGGTTATGTGCTCAAACCGTTTAAACCTTCCGAGTTGCTGATCAATGTGGCCAACGCCTTGCGCCGCCGCAAGCTCGAGAGTGAGAACCGGAGACACCGGGAAAGCCTCGAAGAGACGGTGTCCGAACGCACCACGTCGCTTCGCAAAGCGATCGTGCGTCTAGAGCTTACTGAGCGGGAACTGTCGCTGGCGCAGGAAGAAACGATTCAACGGCTCGCTCGTGCCGCTGAGTTTCGAGACGACGAGACCGCCCGGCATGTCCAGCGGATGAGCCGCTATGCTGCGCTCCTGGCGGGCCAGTTGGGGTGGACCATCGAACGGTGCGAGTTGCTCCGCTTGGCCAGTTCCCTGCATGACATCGGCAAGATCGGCACGCCGGACCAGATCCTTTTGAAACCTGGCAAGCACACGCCAGAAGAGTTCGCCGTGATGAAGCGTCACCCCGAGATCGGCCATCATATCCTCGGCGGGTCAACGGCGAAGTTGCTGATGCTGGCAGCCACCATTGCCTGGACCCACCACGAGCGCTACGACGGGAGCGGCTACCCTTACGGCCTGGTCGGCGAGGCGATCCCATTGGAAAGTCGGATCGCCATGATCGGGGATGTGTTCGATGCGCTCACGAGCAAGCGGGTTTACAAGTCGGCAATCCCGGTCGAGCAAGCGATAGATATCCTGCGCCAAGAACGCGGGAAGTACTTTGATCCGGCTCTGCTTGACCTGTTCCTTGAATCCATGGACGACATCCTGGTCATCAAGGAGCGGTACGCCGACCTGAGCGATCCTTCGTAGTAGGGGCACGGCATGCCGTGCCCCTACTTCCTGAACATCACTTTGCGAAACCTCCAGAAGTCCAGGAGGCCGCGGAAGAAGCCCATCCGCTTGCGGAACTTTCGGGCTATGCCGCGCTGGATGTCCCCTTTGGATTTCTCGGAGACCGTGAAATAATCCCGCAACAGTTCCACGGCCAGTGTCGGGTAGTCCTTGAAGAAGCGTGGATTGTTATGGCACCAGGCGGACAGATACCGTTGCTTATAAAGGTCCTTGATGACCGGGCTGTTTTTCAGGCGCCGGACGTACGGCGCGAGAGCCCGACGCGAGAAGTCGCCCCGCTTGTGCGCCTCTAAAATGGTTTCGGCCGCCAGCCTCCCCGACATGACCGCCATCGCGGAGCCTTCATGGTAGAACGCGCCCCCCACAAAGCCGGCGGCGCTGCCGCAAACCAAAAACCCATCGGTGAACAACAGGGGGATGGCGAAGTACCCGCCCTCCGGGATCATTTGCGCGCCGTACTCCAACCGCTCGGTGCCTCGAAGCCACCGCCGCACGGACGGATGTCCCTTAAACTGGGTTAAGAGGTCGGCCGGCGACACCCGTCCCGCAATGAGGGTCTCGATCGAGCAACTCAGGCCGATAGAGATGGACTCCTGATTGGTGTACAGGAATGCCGAGCCCACCGCCCCTTGCACAGACTGACCGAAGAACTCCATGGCGATCCCCTCATCGCCATCCAATCCGAACCGCTCCTGGATCCGCTCGCGCGGCATTGCGACGACTTCCTTCACGCCGACCGCCATGTTGCGATGGGGAAACCGGTCCCGAAGACCTGCCTTTTCTACCAGGAAGGCGTTGGTCCCTTCACAGGAGACCACGACGCTCGCCGACAGACGCTCCCCTCCTCGGATACTCACCCCCGCCACCCTCCGCCCTTCCCAGACAAAATCCTCGACGAGGACGCCGGTGTACAGCTCCGCTCCCGCGGCCCGGGCCTGTGCCGCAAACCAAGGGTCGAACCGTGCACGCAGCACGCTGAACGTGTGGTTGTAGGGCGGATGGTGGAATTCTTCAAAGCGCATGTCGAGGGCCGCTTCGGAGTCCCACGAGAGGACCGAGAAGCGCCGTCGGGTGATGGAACGCTCCACCGGTGCCCCTTTCCAGAAGGACGGGATCATCTCGGCCAAGGGGTGGCCGTACAGGATCATGCCCGACAGGCTCTTTTCGCCCGGGAATTCCCCGCGCTCGCAGACGCAGACCCGCATGCCGCCCCGCGCCAGCGTCAAAGCGCAGGCCGAGCCTGCAAGACCGGCCCCAACCACGATGACGTCGTAGTGATCCTTCGGCATGATTCGGCAAATGTTACGGCGACTGCCGGTTGTCAAACATCAGGATCAGCGGCACGCCTGCAAACCCCCACGAAACATAGCGAGAGGGCCGAGCCGCCAAAACCGCCCGATCCGCTTTCGAGAACGTGCCTTGCCTATTCAACAGAACATAGTAGTCATACCCGCTCTCATCCGTGATCCGGATATCGGGCCTCAGGCGGTTTTCCTCTTGATAATACCGAAACATGAAATTGCTGAACGACGCATTGATGACGGCGTTGGCCGGCAACTCCCTATTGAGGAATGCAAGAAATTCGGGGGACAAGGCCTCCATCATATAGGTGACCTCCAATCCACGTTGGTAGGCCCCACGAATTCCTCCAACCAATCGGTTGTAAAAGCTCAATTCGTACGGGTGGTACACAAGCAACTCCAGCATCGGTGGGACAAGCGCCAGCAGGAAGATCACCCCCACAAGCTTTGCGCGGAGGTGCCGCACGGCTTGCAGGGCCTCTATTTGATGGCATCGCTCCGCCAGGTATCGCACTAAAACAAAAAAGCCGCAACCGGCCAGGCCCGCCAGGAACGGGAGCGCCGGCAGCATCAACCGATTTACATCATGAAGGACACCTCCCGGGAACAGCCCCATGCAGAGAACAAATGCGGCGCTGATCAGGAGCAGGGCCAAGACCGCCCGTTGCGGCTTCAGCCGGAACATCGCACCCGCTCCGATCACAGCGAGGATTAACACCGCTTCAGGGACCGAAACCGCCGTCATAAAGAAGGGGTAGTACCAGGGAGCGGCGGCGGAATCATACTGCGTGTTGAAGAAAAAAACGGCGAAGTTGGTTTCGGGCCGAATGCTTCGACTGACGCTGTCGAAGACAAACAGCGAGAGCCGCGGCAGGGTCCTATGCCATAGGTACGGTTGACAGATCACCATGACGACGGGGCTGAGAAACACCATCGCAAACGCATTGTTGTGATAGGACCGACGATGAAACAGATGGGCCCAGAGAAGCAAGGGGATCGGGATGAGAAGGGCAGGAAATTTCGTGGCAAGCGCCAGGCCCCACACCACCCCGAGCGCAAGACTCCACGTCCAGCGTTGTAACCCTTTCCAAAAGCAGAATACAGTCAGCAGCCACATGGCCGTCAGGGGCATATCCGTCATTGCAAAATGGGCATATCCGAAGAGGTTCGGCATCACCAGCAGGGTGAACGCCGAGAAGAGTCCCGTCATCCGATCGAAAACTTCGGCCATCCACAGGTAGAGGGTCATGACCAGCAAGGCAAAGAACAGGGCCGAGGACAGGCGATAGGCGGTGAACTTGTCAAGAAACGGTGAGAAGAGCACCTTGGAGAGCCCCGACAGAATACGGGAGAACGGAGGATGCGGGACATCATTGGGATTCGAGCGCCATGCCTTCATGACCACGTCGTTCCTGAGACTCTCCGCGACACGGCCATGAAACAGGTTGCTTCCAAAATCGGCCAGCCACTGCACCTCGAGATCCGACGCGCGAAAATACGCCGGCTCGTCCCAGCTCAGGCCATAGTCCGAACTCGTCAGTGCAAGCAGGACAAACGTCCCCAGGAACAGCCCCACGGGGATGAGCCACCTCGCCGGCTCGCGGCTCAGCGAGCGCACGTCCCTCACGTATATCTCCCCAGGGCATGATACAGCCGGATCTTCATGAGGCCGAGCAAGGACGCGACGATATCTCTCCCGAGCTTGACCTTGGTCGCCTGATCATTGCGCCACGTGACCGGAATCTCCAAGACCTGGTATCGCTTGAGCCGGGCCAGGTAGAGAATCTCCGAATCAAAACTCCAGTTATTGAGCTGCTGCAAGGCGAAGAGCTCCCTGGCGGCCCCTCGACGAAATCCCTTGAACCCGCACGTGAAATCTGAAACCCGCAGACCCAGAATCCCGTTGGAGAGCCGCGTAAACGTCTTGCCCAGAAGCTCTCGATAAAACGGTTGGTGGACCTCGACCACCGCGTCGGCATGTTGCCGAGTCCCGATCGTCACGTCCCATCGGTTCTCCAAGTGGCTGAGAAACCCGGGCAAGAGCTCGATGGGCACAGACAGATCGGCATCGGAAAAGAAGAGGTACTCCCCGTCGCCCAGCAACATGCCCTGTTTGACGGCTCCCCCTTTGCCCAGATGACGAGACGGTTGATAGACCGTGATTCCAGAATATTTCCCGAATCGCTCCCGAACGACCTCCGCCGTCCGGTCCTGACTGCCGTCATCCACGATGATGACTTCGGACGCATAGGGTTGCGCCTGCAGGAAACTCACAATCCGATCCAAGCTCTTCCCGATTCGTGCTTCCTCGTTGAACGCGGGAATAACCAGGGACAGATAGATGGACTGGATAGAGAACCTACTTCCGGGCGCCGCGCTTGATGAGGGCGGCGACTTCGGCGACGCGCTTGCCGAGATCGCGGGCGGCCGCCAGTTCTTTCTCGTCGAGACCCGGCGAGTCGTCTTCGGTCGTGGCGCTCGCGCCGAAGGCCCCGCCGCCGCTGACGACGATCATCTGGTTGCCCAGCATCGCGGCCAGGATGGTCAGCATCGTGACCTCCTTGCCGCCGGAGACTTGCCCGCCGGTCGCGAAGGCCGCGCCCACCTTATTGCGCATCTTGAATTCGGGGAAGACGCCGAACTTGAACTGCCAGTTGTCGAAGAAGGTCTTGACCTCGCCCGACATGTTCGACCAGTAGACCGGCGATCCGACGATGAGCGCGTCGGAGGCGAAGAGGTCGTCGCCGGTCACCTCGCCCACCCGCTTCACGACTCCGCGAGTGCCGGGGACGGTCTTGGCCCCCTCGACGACCGCGCGGGCCATTTTCTCGGTGTGGCCGGAGAGCGAGTGGTAGGTGACCAAAACGGTGATGGGATCGGCAAGGTTGGAAAGCTCGGCGGCGAAGGACGGATCGTCAGGAAGCGAATGGGCCAGCACGCCGAGGACGAAGATCCAGCGGGCCAGCACGCACATCATCGTCTCCATGCCGGGAGGCGCACCGCGCGGTCCAATCAATACCTCCGGGTCTCTTCGTCCAATTGCTCCTCAACCGAGACATGCGTGAGCGCCCCTCGATAGTCGCATTTGTGGCATCGGACCCGCCATTCCTCGATCCATTTTTCCTGGACGTAGGACTGCCGGCATTGCGGACAAACAAAAGCACCTTTGACGTAATGCACCATCCTTTTTTCTTTCATGCCACTCTCCCAGATAAGGGGACAGATTTGAAATCTGTCCCCTTAGAAATCTGTCCGCCCACAATCTGTCACGGCTTACAGAGCACGCACTTCTTCTTGTACTTCGCCGGACTCATCTCAAGCGCTTCGTAGGCCCGTTCCTTATCCACAATCTCCTGCCAGACCCCCGTCCAGTGGTCCTGGTACGTCAGGTTCTCAGGAACTTCGAGGCACCGGTCTCGGTGCAACACGGCCTTGTCGATCGACATCGCAGTGTGCAGCACGTACGCCACGGATTTACTCCATTCTCACGTGATTATCAAGAAACAGTCTGTTCGTCGCGCTTTAATTCCTCATCCAGAAGCACGCGGCGCAGGACCTTGCCCACCAAGGTCTTGGGAAGCTCCTTGCGGAACTCCACCTGCTTGGGCACCTTGTACTTGGCCAGCCGCTGCCGGCAATGTTCCAGGATTTCCGCAGGGGTCGCCCGCTCGCCTTCCTTGAGCACCACGAAAGCCTTGATCTTCTCGCCCCGCAATTCCTGTGGGACACCGATGACGCAGGCCTCTTTCACCTTCTGGTGCTGGCACAGGCATTCGTCCACCTCGCGAGGATAGACGTTCATGCCGCCCGACTTGATCATGTCCTTCTTGCGGTCCTGAATAAAAAAGAACCCATCTTCGTCCATCCGGACCACGTCCCCGGTGGAGAGCCAGCCGTCCCGCAGAACAGCCGTCGTCTCGGCATCCTGGTTCCAGTACCCCCGCATCACCTGGGGGCCCTTGATCTGGAGTTCTCCGATCTCCTCCGCCTTCTCCAACGGGCAGCCGGTTTCGAGATCAACCACCCGCGCATCGGTGCCGGGCACCGGCAGGCCGATGCATCGGGAGCGCCGCCGACCGACGATGGGGTTGCAATGGGTCACCGGCGCCGCTTCGGTCAATCCGTATCCTTCGACAAGAGACGCCCCGGTCAACTTTTCGAACCGGTCCTGCACCTCGGCAAACAAGGGACCGGCACCACTGATGCAGAATCGAACCGACGTGAGATCGTGCTTCGCCACCTTCGGATGGTTGTTGAGCGCAAGGTACATAGCCGGGATGCCCGGAAAGGCCGTCACGCGATGGGACGCAATCGCCTTGAGCACCTCATCCGTCTGGAATTTGGGCAGAAGGACGATCGTTGCGCCGAGCAGAATCGCCAGGTTCTGACACGTAGTCATGCCGTAGACATGAAAGAAGGGCAACACCCCGAGAAAGACCTCCTGCCCTTCCCGCAACCCCTGTAGCCACCGTCGGCATTGGTAGGCGTTCGCGACAAGATTGCGGTGGGTGAGCATCGCCCCTTTGGGGACCCCGGTGGTCCCGCCGGTATACTGCAGTAAGGCGATGTCGTCCGGGGAGACTGCGTGTAACGGCAGATCATCCGGCGCCGCCTCGAGGATCGTCGGGAAGTCGTAGATGGGTGGACCCCGCTTGATCTCAACCCACTGGCCTTGGCGACGGGCCTTCACCGGATAGAGGAGCCGCTTGAGCCACGGGAGATAGTCGCGGACACTCGTCAGGATGACCCGCTTAAGGGGCGCGCGCTCCATCACTTCTTTAATCCGTGGATAGAACAGATCGAGGGCCACGATCGTCTCCGCCCCGGAGTCCGTCACTTGATGCGCAATTTCGGGGCTCACGTACAGCGGGTTCGTTTGCACCACGTAGGCCCCCGCTTTCAGCGCTCCGAAGTACCCGATCACCGCCTGCGGGATGTTGGGGAGCATGATGGCGACCCGATCGCCCTTTCGAACACCGAGCTGAATCAAGGCGCGCGCGAACCGGTCGGAAAGCGCATCGAGCCGGCGGTAAGAGAGCCGACGACCGTAAAACTCAAGGGCGGCACGATCGGGAAATCGGCCGGCTGAGTCGCTCAAGAACTGGTGGAGGGGGACGTCCGGATAGGAGAGCGTTGCAGGGATCCCTGCCTCGTACTGCGTGAGCCAGGGCCGTTCCATGATGGCTTCGAAGCCTCCCAACAGACGGAATAAGTGCTGACCGTAACGTACCGCCGACGACGTTGTCAAGGAAGGGGGAGGCGTTTGACAGGCATGGACCCATTACCTATGATGCATGCCGATGTCAAAACGTCACGTGTTTGTCGCCGCATTGTTTCTGGCCAGCGCTTTCTTCTTCCCCGAAGCGTCCGGCAGAGCGGACCCCGCCGTCAAAGTGGCCTACCCCAACGGCACACGTATCCTCGTCGAACTGGCCGACACTCCCCAAAAACGGGCGCACGGGTTGATGTTCCGGACCCGACTGGCAAACGACACGGGTATGCTCTTTGTGTTCGAGGAAGCCGGCCAGTGGAGCTTCTGGATGAAAAACACGATGGTTGCGCTCGACATTCTATGGCTGGGGCCGGACAAACGGATCGTCTATATCGAGGAGAACATCCCGGGATGCTCTCAGGATCCCTGCCCGGAGTACCGATCGAACAAGGACGCTTTGTACGCTCTCGAGCTGCCGGCCGGATCGGTCAAACGCGAGAAGCTCGCCAAGGGGATGAAACTGGAGTTCGACTTGCCGAAGAAGTAGGGGATGTCGCCCCCTTAACCGGAGTCTCTCCCAAAGAACTTCCGAATGCGCGCGCCCAACACGCGCTTCCGGTCCTCAAGCTCGCGTTCCCCATCGCCACGGGGGGAGGTAAGCTGCTGTTGTCGAGCGACGTCATCGGATTTTCGCTGGGCCAACACGGCGCTTATTCGCTCAGCCAGAACGGGATTCTCCATGATGGGTCGTGTGAGAGCCTCCTTGGTGAGGACCATCACTTCCAGCCCTGTCTGTGCCACGATGGTCGCCGATCGGGGCTCGCCGGTCAGCAGGGACATCTCGCCGAAGAACTGCATCGGGTTCAATGTCGCGACCGTGGAGGCTTTTTCCCCTTCCCCTATACGAACTTCAGCGTGGCCCTCTAGGATGAAGAAAAATTCCGCCCCTGCCTCCCCCTGGTAAAAGACGGCCTCGCCCGGCAGATAGACCCGGATCCTGGCTCCCATGGCGACGTCCTCCAGGGTCTCCGGTCCCAGGACCGAAAGGAAATCAATCCGGCGAAGCGCCGCGATGATGCGTTCACGCTCCTTCGCCGCGGTCCGCTCCGCATCCTCCGGTTGCGTCATATGAACCGTGCGCTGCGGGAACGGTATCTCGATGCCGTTCCGCCGGAAGGCGTACCAGACGTACGACAAGAGTTGGCCCTCCACATCCAGGGCCTTCGCGAACTCAGTGATCCAAAACTTCAGGCGGTATTGAATACTGGAGTCTTTGAAGGCCGACACGAACGCCTCCGGGGCGGGGTTGGACTGCACGCCGGGGACCGCCTTCGCCGCCTCGATGAGGATGGCCTGCACCTGCAGGGGAGGCGCCTCGTACGCCGCGTCCACCAGGACCGTGCAGGCGTGCTTCGTGGTGGGCTTGTTGCGGTTCACGATATCTTGCTGGGCGACAAGATTGTTGGGGATCAGGACGAGATCGTCTTCCCGTGTCACGATTGTGACATGACCAAGATCCACCTTCGTGACCCGGCCTTCTTTGCCGGCCACGCAGACCCAATCCCCGACCCGCACCAGCTTGCCCAGCATGAGACCGGCAAAGAACCGCTTCAAGGTATCCTGCAGCGCAAACCCGATGATCGCCGTGGCGGCGGTCGGGATGGCGACCAAGGCCACCAAATTGATCCCCAACACCGTTCGTAAGAGGACCAGTCCGGCTCCGGCAAGCCCGGCCAGAATAACCAGGAGCCTGAGCAGATCGGGGATGTAGAGGCCCTTCTTGGCGACGAGGAAGTCATCCACCACGAGGAGGTCCGCGGCCTTCAACAGGAAAAATGCGGTGCCGAGGTACGCGGCGAACTTGGTCCACAGGTATGCCCCCTCCCACAGATCCACCCAGAGAATTAATTCGCTCTCGTTCAGGATGAGGAGGATGTAGAGGGCCAGGGTGACAATGAGGATTACTAAGAAGCTGCGGGGGACCTTCTTGGCGCGCTTGCGGGCCATGAAGAAGTACACCCCAAAGAGGACCATCGCCAGGGTCAGCGTGACCCCGAGCTTCAGGATCAGCTCATGCAGGAGTTGGATCTCTTCATCCATCATGGATCATCCCGAGACTGACCGGGCACGGAATTCTGGAACAGAACACCACACCTGATGAGTCAGCGTCAAGCCGGACATGGGAGATAAGCTTAGATGACTCCCTCAACAAAGCGCCGCAATCGTTGGAAATACGGTTTCCCGCCGACAACATACGTATCGTTGTGGTTTGCGCCGGGAATGATAAAGAGCGATTTGGGTTCATGGGCTGCCTCAAAGACTTGCTTGCCCATCTCGATGGGGACGATGTCGTCCCGGTCACCATGCACGACCAGAATGGGCACATGGATGTCCCGCAATCGGTCGGCAAGGTTAAATCTAGCACGAAGGAGCAAATGCGCGGGCAAGCCGAAATAGTGCGCCTTTGCCAGGGCCGCGACCGAAGGAAACGCGGATTCCAAGATCAGGCCCGCTGCCGGCCGCCGGCTTGCTACCTCGCCGGCTACCGCGGCGCCTAAGGAGCGCCCAAAGACCACGATTCGTCGTGCCGAGATTTCCCTCTTCTCGGTGAGATACGCGTGGGCTGCCAGCGCGTCCTGGTAGAGTCCGTCTTCGGACGGCTTCCCGCTGCTCCGGCCATACCCCCGATAATCGAACAGGAAGACCGAAAGACCCAACCGGTGTAGTTCAGCCAGATTCTCCAGCCGATGGATGATGTTGCCCGCGTTGCCGTGACACCAGAGGAGCACCCCCGGTGTTCCGGAAGATCCCGCATACCACCCGAACAGCGGGGTCCCATCGGTTGACCGAAACCACACGTCCTCCAACGGGAGCGCACTGATACGGGCCCAGTCCCGGTCACTCCACGGGAATGGATGATAGACAAAAAGCTGGTCAAAGAAGTTGCCCAATTACTTGACCCTAGGCCACGTCCATGTCCGTGTCAAGCACGGACTATGGTACAATCCTGCCCATGAAGACCCGGCACGCAACCAACCCCGTGGTGGCAGGTCTGCTGTCGGCAGTTTTTCCCGGATTAGGGCAGTTCTATAATCGCCAATGGGGCAAGGGAACGGGATTTCTTATCGGGTTGCTGGTTCTAGGCGGGGTCTTGCTGGGTTCGGCTGATCAAGAGGCGCTCCAGAAGGCTGCCGATTCAGGGGTCCCGCCTGACAACCTTGGGACCTTGCTCATCCTGGCGATGCTCGTCCTGGCCGTTGCAGTCTGGAGCATCGGGGACGCCATCCGCACCGCGAAGAAGTCCTAGCCCTCTACCTGTCATCCTGAGCCTGCCGAAGGAACTCCAACAAGCCGCACATGCCGTTTCCTTAGGAGATCTCTGGAGTTTTTTTCTCTTCACAAACTCCCTAATTCACCTACGTACAGGAAGGCGCGTGTCTCGTCGGCGATCGCCGCCGGATCGCGCTTCACGCGGGCGATACTGGGCCGGATATTGACACGAGTCCGGCCGGCGAGTAAGTAGGGAGCGGAGGCTCTCGCTATGAAGACGCGGACATGCTGGAATGTTGCATTGGCGCTGGCGACGCTCGGCCTGCTGGCCGGCTGCACACAGATTCTCGCTGTCCCCGTGGATGCCGTGACGACGGTCGTCGAAGACCGCCCCCTCAGCGAAGCCACGGATGATATCGGCATCAAGGCCTCGATCCTCAAGGCCTTCGCGGAGGAGGCCAAATGCTTCCTGGTGGACGTCAACACCGACGTCTACGGGGGAGAAGTGATGCTGACGGGGTCCGTCAAGAAAAGCGAGGACCGTCGGAAGGCGGTCGAGCTGGCGCGGCGCGCGGAGGGAGTGAAGAACCTTTACAATGAGATCCAAGTGACCGAGGAAGGCGGGTTCAGCGCCTCCGCCAAGGACATCGGCATCGAGCTCAAGCTGAAGGTGAATCTATTCGGCGCCTCGGGCGTGGGGTCCATCAACCTGCGTTGGCGGTCGGTCAACGGCATCGTCTACTACATCGGCCAGGTCTACAGCAGGGAGGAGCTCGACAAGGTCATGACCGTCACCCGCGCCGTGGACGGCGTGAAAAACATCGTCAGCCACATCCGCATCAAACCGTCCAAAGGCTCCTGACGCGGGTCAGCCGCTCAATTCAACTCGTCATCCTTCCAGTACTTGGTTCCCTTAACCGTAGCCTGGAGCGCAAGCCCGCTTTGCGTTATCTGATAAATGGTGATGCCGTCAAATACGGCTTCACCTCCAACAGCAGCGCCTTTGTCACCGGCTTTGGCCGCTGCATCAGCATGCCCCCCGAATTCCCAGCCGCTGCCGATGAACTTTTCCATGACGGCCCGGTCATGGAAAATAAAGACAGCGCGAAAATCCTTCACTCCAAGGCCCAACCCGACGCCGGCCTCTCCCATTTTCATAAAAATTTGCTTGCCGGTTTTATTGTCTTGAACGACCCCATAACCGCCGCTCACACTAACGAAAATGATGTTGATGTTGGCGTTGCTAAAAACGGCATACCCCGGCGCCGCTGCAACCTCGGCTTTCGCCTTGGGGTGAATCTTGTACAGCTCCGACAGCACCTCACTTCTCATGGAGAGAACAGCTTGGCGTTTTTCTTGTGGAGTTGTACCGCTCGTGGTGGCGCAACCACTTACAACGAAGGCCATGGCCAGGCCGCACAACCCGATTTTCACGTGTTCCATAAGTTATTCTCCTGCACTGCCCCGCTCAATTGGGGACAGGTCGTTTCTCGTTTTTGACCATCATGGACTGGGAGTGGAAAGGGTGTCAACTCCTATCGCTCGCTCTCGCCGCGACAGAACATGACAACACTGTTTTTCTCCAAACTCCCCAATTCGCCTTCGTACAGGAAGGCGCGGGTGTCGCGGGGATCGCTCAAAGGCTGGGCTTGCGCCGCAGATCGAGTGTGAAAGGAAAGTCGCGGGTGCGCGCTTCCGGCTGCACGGTGACCGGCCCCGGTGTGTGGCCGTGATCCCAGAAGCGCGCCACGCGTCTGGCTTCTGCTTCGTTGGCGTTGACCGGAAACGTCGTAGGATTCCGCCCACCTGGATGGGCTACATGGTAGGTGCATCCCCCGATGGCGCGCCCGCTCCAGGTATCGACGAGATCGAAAATCAGCGGGGCATGCACCGGGATGGTGGGATGCAGAGCCGACGGCGGCTGCCACGCGCGGTAGCGCACCCCCGCGACGAATTCGCCGCGTATGCCGGTGGGATGGAGTGGGACCGAGCGGCCGTTGCACGTGACCACGTGACGCGTGTCCGTCATGCCGTTGACTTTGACCTGCACGCGTTCGACTGACGAATCGACATAGCGGGCCGTGGCGCCCGCCGCCAGTTCCTCCCCCAGCACATGCCACGGTTCAATGGCCTGGCGCAGCTCCAGCTCAATGCCTTCATACACGACGCTGCCGTATCGGGGAAAGCGGAATTCGAAAAACGGCGCGTACCACTCCGCGCGGAACGGATAGCCTACCGATTGCAAATCCCGCACGACATCCCGCAGGTCTTGCGCGACGAAATGGGGCAACATGAACCGGTCGTGCAACTCGGTTCCCCAGCGCACCACCTGGCTCTGGTACGGCGTTTTCCAGAACCGAGCCACCAGGGTGCGCAACAGCAACACTTGCGCGAGGCTCATCTGCGGATGGGGCGGCATTTCAAAGGCCCGGAATTCCACCAAGCCCAGACGTCCGGTGGCGCTGTCCGGCGAATAGAGCTTGTCGATCGAGAATTCGGCGCGATGAGTGTTGCCGGTCAGGTCCACCAGCAAGTGGCGTAGCAGCCGATCCACCAGCCACGGCGTGAGCGTCTCCTGGCCGGCGGCCTGCTTGTGCGCCATCTCATGAATCGCGATCTCCAGCTCGTAGAGGCTGTCGTGGCGCGCCTCGTCCACCCGGGGCGCCTGGCTGGTCGGCCCCACGAACATGCCGGAAAACAGGTATGAGAGAGCCGGGTGGTTCAGCCAGTAGGTGACCAGGCTCTTGAGCAGATCCGGACGTCGCAGCATCGGACTGTCCGCCGGGGTGGGGCCGCCCAAGGTGATATGATTGCCGCCACCGGTGCCGGTGTGGCGTCCATCCAGCATGAACTTTTCCGTGCCCAGTCGCGATAGGCGCGCTTCCTCGTAGAGGATGTGGGTATTGGCGACAAGTTCCCCCCAGTCCTTCGCGGGATGGACGTTGACTTCGATCACGCCCGGATCCGGGGTCACCTTGAGCGCTTGCAACCGGGGATCGTAGGGAGGCGGATAGCCCTCGACCCACAACGGGGTATTCAATTCGGTGGCGGTCGCTTCCACCGCGCCGATCAGATCCAAGTAATCCTCAAGATAGGCCTGCGGCGGTATGAAGACGTGCAGCCGACCCTGGCGAACTTCCACGCACAGCGCCGCGCGGACTACATCTTTGGCTGATTCGCCCCCGGCGAACTCCTTAGCGATGTACAGTTGCCGTGGCTCCCCCGGTGTACGCTCCCGATAGCCCGTCTCGCCCAGAGGGCCGCGCGCTTCCAGGGGGTCCCGTACGGGCTCGATCTCGGCCTCTTCCGGGGTGACCCAAGGCAACGACGTCAGCGGCAGGCGGTACCCGATGGGCGAATCTCCGGGCAACAGGTACAGGTGGCCACGCTTCAGCGGCCAGGGACCGGAGAGCCATGTGGCTGTGCGTGAAGTGGACGCGCTTTGACCTGCTGGGGCCACCGCCTTCAAGGGCAGCACATAGCCCGCGACTTCACCGAGTCCCCGGTCCAGAAGCCGCGCGAGGGTCGTGCGCTGCTCCGGATCTTTCAGATCTTTTTGAAGCGGGTCCACATTGACCGGGAGGCGTTGTTCCTCCCTCAGGTAATGCCACGCGTCCTCGTACGCGGGGATGGCAAAGTCGGGACTCACCTTCAGGCGCTCAGCTAATCGTGTCACAAAATTCTGCGCGTGGTCCACCGTATAGCCGTACGGCACCGCCTCGTCCGCGATCAATGTGGCGTCGTGCCAGATCGGCTGCCCATCCGCCCGCCAGCAGCAACCCAGCGCCCAGCGCGGCAAGGGTTCGCCGGGATACCACTTGCCTTGCCCATAGTACAGCAGCGCGCCGGGAGCGAAGCGGTGCTTCAGGCGCTTGAGCAGTTCGCCTGCGAGCGTACGCTTGGTGGGGCCGAGGGCGGCAATAGTCCACTCGTCGCCGTCCATGTCGTCGATCGAGACGAAGGTCGGCTCTCCTCCCATGGTCAGACGCACGTCGCCGGCCTGCAAATCGGCGTCCACCTGACGGCCCAGCGCCTCGATCGCCTGCCATTGCGTCTCGCTGTAGGGCTTCGTGACGCGTGGGTCTTCGTGAATCCGCATGACCGACATGGAGACGTCCATCTCGGATTCGCACACGTCGGTGAGTCCCGTCACCGGAGCGGCGCTGATCGGAGAGGCCGTGCAGGCGAGCGGGATGTGCCCTTCACCCGCCAGTAATCCCGATGTGGCGTCCAGCCCAATCCAGCCGGCCCCGGGGATGTACGCTTCGGCCCAGGCGTGCAGATCCGTGAAATCCTGCTTCGGCCCCGCAGGACCGTCGAGCGGCTTGACATCGGGGGCAAGTTGAATCAGATACCCCGACGCGAATCGGGCGGCGAGGCCCAGGTTTCGAAGAATTTGCACCAGCAGCCAGCCGCTATCCCGGCACGAGGCCCGGCGCCATTGCAGCGTTTCTTCGCAGGTCTGAAGACCCGGCTCGGGCCGGACGATATATTCGATATCTCGCTGTACGCTTTGATTGAGCAGAACCAGAAAATCATTGATGTACTTGGACTCACCAAGGTGATAAGCCTTAAACCGCCCTAGCCATGCGTGAAGCAAGGCTCCGCATGGCTCGATTTCAAGGAACGGCGCCAGCTCTTTGGCCACCTGCGGCGGATACGTAAACGGGAACCGCTCGGCGTATGCCTCGACGAAGAAATCGAACGGGTTGACCACCGTCATGTCGGCCACCAGGTCCACGACCAACTCCAGTTCGGTGGAGCGCTCCATGAAGACGAGGCGTGCGACGTAGTTGCCGTATGGATCCTGTTGCCAGTTGATGAAATGATTGGCCGGGAGGACTTTCAGCGAATAGCTTTGAATCCGCGTGCGACAATGCGGCGCGGGGCGCAACCGGACTTCATGCGGCGACAGGCTCACAGGCCTATCAAAACGGTAATAGGTTTTATGGTTCAGCGCGATGCGAATGCTCATGCGTTCAACCTTCCCAGTGCGGGTCCGGCAATTCTCCCAACACCCGCCTCAAGCCTTCCTGCCACTGGCGCCCGATTGACTCGAAATAGGGGTCCTGGCCCATGATCCGCCTGTGCATCCCCACCTTGAAGCTGTCCCGTTCGTAACAGAGCAGATCGATTGGCGGGCCCACGGAGATATTGCTGCGCATGGTCGATTCGAACGAAACCAGCACGCATTTCGCCGCCTCGGGCAGCGTGGTGGAACTGGTGATCACGCGGTCGAGGATCGGCTTTCCGTATTTGATCTCTCCGTTCTGGAAGTACGGCGTGTCCGGCGTCGCCTCAATGAAATTCCCTTCCGTGTAGATGTTGAACAAACGATGCTTCTCTCCGCCGATCTGACCGCCAAGGATAAAACCGGCGCTGGCATCGATGTTGCGCTGCGTCAGATACGGTCCGTCGCGTGTGTGCACTTCGCGCAACGTCTCCCCGACCAGGCACGCGGCCTGGTACAGGGACGGAGCGGTCCAGAGGCTCGCTTGGTTCTCGTTCGCCCGTTGTTCCAACTGACTCACCACCGCCTGGGTCAAGGATAGATTGCCGGAGCTCAACAGCACGATCACCCGGTCACCGGGGCGCTCGCAGACCGTCATCTTGCGGAAACTGCCGATCTGGTCCATCCCCGCATTGGTGCGCGAATCCGACGCGAGCACCAACCCCGCCTCCAACAGGACGCCGACACAGTAGGTCATAGGTCACTGTTCCTCCTGTTTCGATAGAGTGGTCTTCACCGGGCGCAGCGTGAAGAATGTCTCAGCGATCGCCTCTCCGACATGATTGAGTTTGGTTTGAAAACTATCAAGGAACTCGTGCAGACCACCGGACATGATCTCCTCGATGTCGGCATAGGCCAGCTCCGCGTGAAGCTGGCCGAGGCGCTTTTCGGCGAGGTTTTGGTACCAGCCGGTTTCCGAGCCCGAGATGGCGTGCAGGGAATCCGCAGCTTTGGTCAGACAATACTGGATGGCCCGAGGAAACTCGGGGGCCAGGATCAGGAATTCAGCCACCTGGTAGGGAGCGATCCGACCATACCGTTTGCGATACATCTCCAGGGCGCTGGCTGACTTCAGCAGGGCCGCCCACTGAATGTCGTCCAAGGACGTCCCGACATCCCGCACGGAGGGGAGCACAAAGAAGTATTTCACATCGAGGATCCGCGACGTTTTGTCGGCCCGTTCGAGAAGGCGACCCAGTCGGCTGAAATGCCAGCCTTCGCCGTGGGACATGGTGGCATCGGTGATGCCGACGAACAGATGGCTGGCCTGCTTGACCTCGGTAAAAAAACGGTGCGGGTTCTGCTTGACCAACCCGCTGGACACGCCATCCTTGACGGTCAGGCAAAAGCGATTGACCTGCTCCCACATTTCCGAGGAAATCACCTCCTGGACCGATCTGGCGTTCTCCCTCGCCGCGTACAGGCACGACAGGATGGAGTTTGGGTTCTTGGGATCGGCGGCGAGGAAGAAAATGACGTGTTCCCGCGTGGCGTCACGAAACTGCGCCCTGAACAGATCCTGGTCGCCGGTGGTCATGATCAACGGCTCCCACTGCTCGACGGTTTCCTCCGGGAGATCGAGCGTCAAGTTGAGGTTGACCTCGATAAAGCGGGCATCGTTCTCCGCCCGCTCGATATACCGGTTCATCCAGTAGATGCCGCTGGCAACCCGACTCAACATGACCGATCTGGACTGCCCCCTCCCGGGATAGCTCCCTTGGACAGGACCCAGGTATCCTTGCTCCCGCCGCCTTGAGAGGAATTGACCACCAGGGAGCCTTTGGTCAGAGCCACGCGCGTGAGCCCGCCCGGCGTGATGTAGATGTCCTTCCCATATAAGATGTAGGGGCGCAGGTCAACGTGGCGTCCTTCGAAATGATCGCCCACGATGCACGGCACCCGCGAGAGCGACAGTGTGGGTTGGGCGAGGTAGTTCCGAGGGTCAGCCTTGATCCGTTCGGCGCACTCGTCACGCTCGCGCTGGGTGGCGTACGGGCCGATCATCATTCCATAGCCGCCCGATTCGGAGGCGACCTTGACGACCAGCTTGTCGAGATTACCGAGCACATAGTCGCGGTCCTGGGGATCGTGGCAGATGTACGTTGGAACATTGGGGAGGATCTGCTCTTCTCCGAGGTAGAACTTGATGATCTTCGGAACATAGGCATAGATAACCTTATCATCGGCGATCCCGGTGCCCGGCGCGTTGGCGAGGGCCACCCTCCCTTGCCGATAGACCTCCATCAACCCGGGAACACCCAGCAGGGAATCCGGGCTGAAGACCTGCGGGTCAAGGCAGTCGTCATTGATCCGCCGATAGATCACATCCACACGCTGAAATCCCCTGGTGGTTCGCATCTGGACAGACCCGTCCACGACGACCAGATCGCTCCCTTCAACCAGTTCCACCCCCATTTGCTGAGCCAGAAACGAATGCTCGAAGTAGGCCGAATTGTAGATTCCCGGGGTGAGAATCACGGCGGACGGTGTGGGGAGATTGGACAGATAGTGGAGCGTTTCCAAAAGACGGCTGGGATAGTCGTCCACCGGGCGGACGCGGAAAGCATCGAACAGTTCCGGGAAAGTGCTTTTCATCAACCTTCGGTTTCCCAACACATAGGCCACGCCGGAGGGACAGCGGAGATTGTCTTCCAAGACATAAATCGTGCCATCGCGGTCCCGAACCAAGTCAATACCGGAGACATGACACCAGATTCGCTTCGGGGGAGTCAGGCCCATGCACGGCGGGAGGAACCCTTTGCTGGAGTAGACCAACTCTCTCGGTAACACGCCGTCTTTCAGGATTTTCTGGTCATTGTAGATATCATCCACAAAGGCATTGAGCGCCACGATCCGCTGGCGAAGCCCCCGCTCGATGCGGTCCCAGTCCGACACCTCGACCAGGCGCGGAACCGTATCAAACGGGAAGATCCGCTCAATCCCGGCCTGATCCCCGTACACACTAAAGGTCACCCCCTTCGCCAACAGAGCGCCTTCGGCTGCCTGCTGGCGTTTCCTGAGTTCCCCGTCCGGGAGCGACTGGATCTTCTGCATGAGCCGTAAGGCGCTCGGGCGTGGCCGGCCTACTGAGTCGAACATTTCGTCAAAAAACCCTTCAGGATCGTATGAGGTGAACCGCATGAATCAACCTCTGTGATCTGTACGCACCATGTTACCGTTCTCCAGCGCCCGAGGCAACACCTGGAGCGGCGGCTTCCGGCACCCTACAGACTTCCCAGCGCTCCCTCGTACAGGAAGGCGCGGGTGTCGCGGGCAATGGACTCCGGGTCGCGCTGGACGCGGGCCGTGCCGGTCTCCATCGCGGATTTGGCCACCGCGGCGGCGATCGCCGGCGGGACGCGGAAGTCGAAGGCGTCCGGGATAATGTAGTCCTTCTTCAGGTCCTGCGGCGGGATCACGTCCGCGAGCGCCTGCGCCGCCGCCTGCTCCATCTCGTACGTGATCGTGCGCGCACGCACGTCCAGCGCGCCGCGGAACATGCCGGGAAACACGAGCGAGTTGTTCACCTGGTTGGGAAAGTCCGACCGGCCCGTCGCCACAATCCGCGCGCCTGTGGCTAATGCTTCTTGGGGCATGATCTCCGGAACCGGATTGGCCAGCGCGAACACGACCGGCCCCGCCGCCATCAGCTTCAGCATCTCCGGCTTGAGGAGCCCCGCCACCGACACACCGATGAACACATCGCGTCCGGGGAGCGCCTCTTCCAATCCACCGGTGATCCGCTGCCGGTTCGTCAACAAGGCCAACTGCTCCAACGTCGGATTCATCCCCGCCGCCCGCCCTTCGTGCACGATCCCGTGCACGTCCGTGAGAATCACGTCCTTCACGCCTCGCCTGAGCAGGAGGAAGGCGATCGCCGTCCCGGCGGCCCCCGCGCCGCAGATCACGATCTTCGCGTCCTCCAGCGGGCGCTTCAATAACCGCAGGGCGTTCAGGAGCCCCGCGAGCACCACCACCGCCGTGCCGTGCTGATCGTCGTGAAAGACCGGGGTCTCCAGCTCGGCCCGCAAGCGCCGCTCGATTTCGAAACACCGGGGCGACGCGATGTCTTCGAGGTTGATCCCGCCGAACGTCGGCGCGATGTGCTTGACCGCCGCGACGATCTCGTCGGGGTCCTGCGTCCCCAGACAGATCGGGAACGCCTCGATGCCCGCGTAAAAGTGGAACAGCGCCGCCTTGCCCTCCATCACCGGCAGGGCGGCGCGCGGGCCCAGACTGCCAAGCCCCAGCACGGCCGATCCGTCCGTCACGACCGCGACGAGGTTCCCCTT
>Ga0114945_10000268_pt1 | contig 32892 bp, 31 predicted proteins | sample OV2TP3_FD_87194 | JGI IMG/M metagenome (GOLD analysis project Ga0114945, IMG submission 87194) | Hot spring microbial communities from Beatty, Nevada to study Microbial Dark Matter (Phase II) - OV2 TP3 | ecosystem: Environmental > Aquatic > Thermal springs > Hot (42-90C) | place: USA: Beatty... | reverse complement strand
CGAGGAACATGGCGCCGTTGTCGTAGAGCTCGGCGGCGTAGACGGCCGAGGCGCTGAAGACCATCACCACACCCAGCGAGAGCAGACCCAGGGTGGCGATGAGCAGCAGGCGGTCGGGGCGGTAGCGCTTGGCCATGTCAGCAGGCTCGCTTCACGTGGAGTTGCCGGACTTCGTCCTTGAAGACGCGGCCGCGGTGCTCGAAGTTCTCAAACTGGTCGAAGCTGGCGCAGGCAGGCGCGAGCAGCACAGTGTCGCCGGGACGGGCGAGCGCAGCGGCGCGCAGCACAGCCTCGTGCAGCGTTTCGACACGCTCAAGGGGGACGGCGCCGGCGAGCTCGGCCGCAATCTTGTCCCGCGCGGCGCCGATGGCCAGCGCGTGGCGTGCCCGCTCGCGCAGCGACGCGGCCAGCGGCGTGTAGGGCGAACCCTTGTCTTTGCCGCCGAGGATGACGATGAGGTTCCCCTCGAAAGCGTCAATGGCCTTGAGGGCGGCGTCGACGTTGGTGGCCTTGGAGTCGTTGAACCAGCGCACGCCGTCGATTTCGGCCACGAACTCCAGCCGATGCTCGACCCCTTCGAAGGCGGCCACGGCGGCGCGGATGCGCTCGGGCGCGACTTCGAGCACGCGGGCGGCACAGGTGGCGGCCAACACGTTCTCGAGGTTGTGCTGGCCCTTGAGGCGGATCTCCTCGCGCGGCAGCACCTGCTCGCTCGCTGACGGCGAGTTGCGGTAGCAGAGCCAGCCGTTCTCGACGAAGGTTCCGACGTCGAGCCGGCGCTGCCGGCTGAACCAGAAGCGCTGGGCGCGGACTTCCGGCGAGAGCTCGGCGCAGGTGCGGTCGTCGGCGTTGAAGATGGCGAAGTCGTCGCCCTGCTGGAAGCCGAACAGGCGCGCCTTGGCGGCCACGTAGTCGCCCATGGAGCTGTGGCGGTCGAGGTGGTCGGGGGTAATGTTGAGCAAGGCGGCCACGCGCGGGCGAAAGCTGGTAACGGCTTCGAGCTGGAAGCTTGAGACCTCGACCACGTGCACGGTGTCGTCGGTGGCGCTCTCCACCAGGGTGATGAGCGGCGTGCCGATGTTCCCGCCCACCTGAACGCGGCGGCCGGCTTCGGCGAAGATGCGGCCGAGCAGCGTCACGGTGGTGGTCTTGCCGTTCGAGCCGGTGACGGCCACCACGGTGCCGCGCAGGAAGCGCCAGGCGAGCTCCAGCTCGCTGACGACCTCGATTCCCTTTTCCTTGGCCTTGGCAAGCGCCGGGAGCGAGAGCGGCACGCCGGGACTGGGGACGATGAGGTCGGCGGCGAGGAAGCTCGACTCGCGGTGGCCGCCGAGCTCGACTTCGACGCCGAGCTTGCGCAGGGCGGCAACCTCGCCGTTGACGGCGCTCTCGGGACGCTGTTCGCTTGCGGTGACGCGGGCGCCGCGGGCGGCGAGGAAGCGGGCGACCGCCTGACCCGTCCGGGCCAAGCCCACCACCAGCGCGCGCCTGCCTTCGAGTTGCATGGTTCCGTTCATCGCAGCTTCAGCGTGCTCAGAGAGAACAGCGCAAAGACGATTGCGGTAATCCAAAAGCGGATGATGATCTTCGACTCCGGCCAGCCGATGAGCTCGAAGTGATGGTGAATGGGCGCCATGCGGAAAATGCGCTGGCCGCGCAGCTTGAACGACGCCACCTGAAGAATCACCGACAGGGCCTCAACGACGAAGACGCCGCCGATGAGGAAGAGCAGGATTTCCTGCTTGATGATGACGGCGACGGTGCCGATGGCCCCGCCCAGCGCCAGCGAGCCGACGTCGCCCATGAAAACTTCGGCCGGGTGGGCGTTGTACCACAGGAAGCCCAGCGCCGCTCCGGCCATGGCCCCGCAGAAGACGGTGAGCTCGGCAACCTGAGGCATCTTGGCCAGGTCGAGGTACTCCGCAAAGCGGGCGTGCCCGCTGATGTAGGTGAGCGCGGTGAGCGCGGCGGCGGCGATGGCGACGCAGCCAATGGCCAGGCCGTCGAGGCCGTCGGTGAGGTTGACGGCGTTCGAGGAGCCGACCAGGACCAGCGCGATGAAGATAAGGAAGGGGAGCGCGGCCAGCGGGTAGAGGACGGTGCCCTCGACGAAGCGGTCGACCACCAGGTCGGGGCGGAGCTCCTTGAAGAACGGAAACAGGATTTCGGTGGAGTAGATGCCGTTGCGGAAGGCGAGCAGGACGGAGCCGACGGCGAGCGCGGTCAGAATCTGCAGCGAGAGCTTGACCCGCGCGCTGAGGCCGCGGTTCTTTTTGCGGGTGACCTTGAGGTAGTCGTCGGCGCAGCCGATGGCGCCGAAGGCGAGCAGGGCGGCGAGCGCCAGCCAGAAGAAGCGGTTGGTGAGGTTGGTCCACAGCAACGCGGGGATGACGATGGCGAGGATGATAAGGACACCGCCCATGGTAGGGGTGCCGGCCTTGTGGTTGTGCTTGGCTACGTCTTCGTGGATGTACTGGCCGATCTGGAACTCGCGCAGGCGCTGGATGAGCGCGGGGCCGACGGCCAGCATCAGGAAGAGCGCGGTGAGGCCGGCGAAGGCGGTGCGCACGGTGATGTAGCGGAAGACGTTGAGCGGACTCCAGAGCGGCTGCAGGTACTCGTAGAGGAGGTGGTAGAGCACTAGTCCCTCCCCTCGGCGACCGGCTCGGCCAAGGCATGACGCGCCTGCAGCGTGTCGAGGACGGTTTCCAGGGCGACGCCGCGCGAGGCCTTGAGCAAGACCCAGTCGCCCTCGCGCACGGTCGAGGCCAGCCAGTCGGCGGCGGCGTCCTTGGAGTCGAAAAAACGGGCGCGGTCGTCGCCGAGCCCGGCGGCGTGCGCACCTTCGACCAGAAAGCGGGCGTCGCCGATGACTCCGACGAGGAAGTCGATGTTGCCGAGGGCGGCGATGCCCTTCCCAGTTTCGCGGTGGAGGTCAGGCGAAGTCGGGCCCAGTTCCTTCATCTCACCGGCGACGATGAGGCGGCGGCGGGCGCCGGGGGTGCGGCTCAGCGCTTCGGCCATCGCCGCCAGGGCGCGCGGGTTGGAGTTGTAGGCGTCGTTGACGACGGTGAAGCCGGCGGCAAAGCGCAGGAGCTGGCCGCGCAGAGAACCGGGCTCGAAGCGGGCCAGCGCTTCGGCCGCTTCAGTAGGCTCGACTTTGAGCAGGCTGGCGACGGCGAAGGCAGCCAGCGCGTTGGAGACATGGTGGCGGCCGGGGAGGCCGAGCCGGGCGCGAGCGCGCTTGGCGCCCAGCGCCAGATCGAACTCGGTTCCGGCACAGCCGTTGTCGGCGATGTTCTCGGCGCGGACTTCGGCGGGGTTGTCGATGCCGTACCGGAAAACCTTGCCGGAGAAGTTCTCGGCGAAGCGGCTGACGCGAGGGTCGTCGGCGTTGAGCACGGCGATGGCGGGCGGGGCGAGGCCGCGGACGAGCTCGCGCTTGGCCTCGCCGATTTCCTCGACCGAGCTGAAAAACTCGAGGTGCACGGGGGCCACATTGGTGATGAGGCCGATGTTGGGCTCGGCGACCTGGCAGAGCTTGGCCAGCTCGCCCTTGTGCGCCATGGCCAGCTCGAGCACAGCGACCTCGTGCTCGGCCTTGAGCCGCAGCAGGGTGAGCGGCACGCCGAACTCGTTGTTGAGGTTGCCTTCGGACTTGAGCACGCGGTAGCGGGCGCCGAGGAGGGCGGCCAGCATCTCCTTGGTGGTGGTCTTGCCGGTGGAGCCGGTGACGCCGATGAGGACGCGGCCCCAGGCGCGGCGGGCATAGAGGCCGAGGGTCTGCAGGGCCTGGAAAGTGTCGAGGACGCCGATGAGGCTCTTGTGGAGCTCGGCGGGGTAGGTCATGCGGTGGGTCTCGTCGACGACGGCGATGGCGGCGCCGCGGTCGAGCGCCTGGCGGACGAAGTCGTGGCCGTTGAAGCGGGGACCTTTGAGGGCGATGAAAGCCTCGCCGGGGGCAACGGTGCGAGAGTCAATGGAAAAGCCCGCCACCGTCTTATGCACCAGAGAGTACGGAGCCGCCACGCGGAGAGCCTCGCCGATCTTGCCTACCGTCCACTGCATGAAGCTGCGCTCAGTCCTTTCACTTCCGTCGTGGGGGCCTCGGGGTCCGACGAGCCGCCCGAGCCGTAGCGGCGGGCGAGCAGCCGCCGCGCCACCTCGGTTTCGCTCCAGGGCTCGGTGCGGTCGCGGAAGACCTGGGTGTTCTGGTGGCCCTTGCCGGCGAGCAGGACGATGTCGCCCTCACGGGCGAGGTCGAAGGCGCGGGCGAAGGCCTCCTCGCGGTCGAGGACAATCTCGTAGCTGCCGGAGGCCTTCTGCACGCCGACCACGATGTCGTTGATGATGCGCAGGGGGTCTTCCGAGCGCGGGTTGTCGGTGGTGAGGATGGTGAGGTCGGCGAGGCGGCCGGCGATCTCGCCCATCACGGGGCGCTTAGTGCGGTCGCGGTCGCCGCCGGAGCCGAAGACGATAATGACGCGGCCCGAGGCCAGCTCGCGGGCGCTGTGCAGCAGGTTGGTGAAGGCCAAGTCGGTGTGGGCGAAGTCGACCACCACGCTGAAGGGCTGGCCGGCGTCGACGCGCTCGAAGCGGCCGGGGACACGCTCGAGGGCGCGGAAGCCGGAAGCGATGGTGTCGAGCGGGAAGCCAAGCCCGTAGCCGGTGGCGCCGGCGGCCAGGAGGTTATAGAGGTTGGAGCGGCCGACGAGCGAGGACTCGACCCCGACGCTGCCTTCCGGGGTGACCAGCGTGAACTCGATGCCGGACGAGGTGAGGCGCGGCCGGCTGACGGTGACGGTGCCCTCGGCGCGCTCGAGGCCGTAGAGCACAACCTTCCCCTTCGAGACCGCCTTCAGGTCGGCGCAACGCGCATCGTCGGCGTTCAGGACGGCCACGCGAGGCGGCTCGGCGCCGCAGCCGAGAAAAAGCTGCTTCTTGGCCTCAAAGTAGTTTTCCACGGTCTGGTGGAAGTCGAGGTGGTCGCGGGCCAGGTTGGTGAAGACAGCGGCGGCGAAGGGGCAACCCCAGACGCGGTCGAAGGCCAGCCCGTGGGAGGAGACTTCCATCACCGCCCAGCCGGCGCCGGCGTCGCGTAGCTCGGCGAGGAAGCGCTGGAGGTCGAGCGATTCGGGAGTGGTGTTGGGCGCCTCCTGAACGCCGGCGGCGGTGTGGTACTCGATGGTGCCGAAGAGCCCGGCCTTGTGGCCCGCGGCGCGCAGGATGGATTCGAGCAGGTAGCTGGTGGTGGTCTTGCCGTTGGTGCCGGTGATGCCGATGAGCCTCAGGGCACGGACCGGCTGGGCGTAGAAGTTGGCGGCCGTCAGGGCCAGAGCGCGGCGGGCGTGGGGCACGCGGACCCACAGGCCCCGGACACCGGTCTCGCGCGGGCGCTCGCTGAGGACGGCGACGGCGCCGGAGGCGACGGCCTGGGGGATGAACTTGTGGCCGTCGAGTTTCTCGCCCTGGATGGCGGCGAAGAGGAAACCGGGGCGGACCTGGCGGGAGTCGTAGGCAATCCCGGTGATGGGGGTATTGGTGGCGGCGCCGTTGCCGGTAGCCCCGCCGGCGGCGGGGTGAACCTCCAGCGTCTCCACCCCTTTCAACAGTCTGGTCAATTCCATGAAGGCGAACTCTCTATTCTAACGCGACTTCACATCGGGCGCTCGGGCGCGCGCGGCAACGCCGGTTGAAACCGCACCCAGAGTCGGCTGCCGCGGGGCACGTGGGAGCCGGGCTCAGGGCGAATCTCCACCGCGATGCCGCTGCCCACCAGCACGGGCTCCAAGCCCATCCGCGAGCACTCCTCGCTCACAACCCGCAACGACCGGCCAATGAGGTCCGGAACGGCCACCGCATCCGCGCTATCGGCCACCACCAGGGTGGTGGGGTGGCCCTCCGGCCCGTTTGTTGGAGAGTAGTCGGGCAAACGGACCGGAGGGCCGGTGGGTCGTGGGGGAGAGACCGAGAACTTGTTGTCGGCTTGAACCGAAGCCGGCCGGAGGTAGGCGCTCCAAGCGGCCTCCTGGGCCGCGGACATGCCGGGGGCGGGGTCAAGCTGGCCGGGGACGAAGTCGCTGCCGGAGGCGCGCTCGAGGCGCACCGGCGGCGCCTCGACGGGGAGGTCGCGAGGCCGGTTGAGGTAGGCCAGAGTCCGCTCGACCACGGCGCGGAAGACGGGCGCGGCCACCTCACCGCCGTGGTAGTGCTGGCCGCGGGGCGAGTCGAGCACCACCACCACGGTGATGGCGGGGTCGTCCTGCGGGGCGAAGCCGGCAAAGGAGGCGATGAAGTCGGTGCGGGAGTAGGTGCCGGAGGCGTCAATCTTCTGCGCCGTGCCGGTCTTGCCGGCGGCCGAATAGCCGACGGGCTGGGCGGAGCGCCCCGTCCCCTCTCTCACCACCCCCGCCAGCATGCGCCGTAGCTCCTCAGCGACTCCAGAAGTTAGGATGCGTTCGCGGCGGGAAGGTGGTATGGGTTGCGCTTCCTGGCCGTGAAAAATTTCGCGGACGATGCGCGGCTGGACCCATTCGCCCCCGTTGGCGATGGCGGAGAGGGCGGCGGCGAGCTGGAGGGAGGTGACGGCGACCTCCTGCCCCATGGAGACGGCCCCGATGGAGATGCGCGACCAGTTGGAGGCAGGCCGCAGGATGCCGGAGCTCTCGGCGGGCAGCTCGATGGCGGTGGGCTTGCCGAAACCCCACTGGCGGATGTGGCGGTACATCCGGTCGTTGCCGAGCCGGAGGCCGACCTTGATGGCGCCGACGTCGCTCGACTCGTACATCACCTGGCGGAAGGTGAGCAGGCCGAAGGGCTTATGGTCACGGATGCGGTGGCCGGCGATGAAGATGGCGCCTTGCTGGCAGTCGATAATCTCGGACGGGTCGGCCAGGCCTTCCTCCAGGGCGGCGGCGAGCGTGACGAGCTTGAAGGTGGAACCGGGCTCGTAGACGAAGCTGAGGGCGCGGTTGACGTGGTGCTCGAGCGGGGCAGCGGCGGGCTGGTTGGGGTTGAAGGTGGGCCAGTTGGCCAGGGCCAGGATTTCGCCGCTCCTCGGGGCCTGCACGATGATGGTGCCGCTGGAAGCCCGCGTCTCCTTGATGGCGGCGGCCAGCTCGCGCTCGGCGATGTACTGGATGTTCTCGTCCAGGGTGAGGACAACGCCGGCGCCCTCGGCGGGGACGTTGCCGCGGCGGCTGAACCAGCGGCGGCGGCCGTCGGCGGAGACGATGAGGCGCTGGGGGCGGCCGCGGATCTGGTCGTCGAGCGCCAGCTCCAGCCCGGCCAGGCCGTCTTCATCCATCCCGACAAAGCCGAGGACGTGGGCGGCCAGCTCGCGCTTGGGGTAGAAGCGCTTATGCTCGGGTTGAGTGTAGATGCCGGGGAGGCTCAGAGCCTGGACGCGCGCGGATTCCTCGGCGGTCAGCTTGCGCTTGATCCAGACGAAGGAGCGGTCAGAGCGGAGCCTGTCTTCGACGGCCGCGGGCTCGAGCCCCAGCACGGGGGCGATCCGCCGCGCGGCCGTGTCGGGGTCGTCGACCTCGGACGGGATGGCGAAGACGGAATCCACGGCGATGCTGACGGCCAGCTCGTGGCGGTTGCGGTCGTAGAGGACGCCGCGCTTGGGGGTGACTTCGAGAGTGCGCTGCTGCTGGCGCTGGGCACGCTGGGCCAGCTCGCCGTGGCGCACCACCTGGAGCTCGACGAGCCGGGCGAGCACGACCCCGAACCAGAGAAACGCAAGGGCGCCGAGAACGATAACGCGCGCTCGACCCGTCCCTGCCGCCGCTGCTCGCCGCATCCGACCCTCAGCCCCGACCGTATCCGCTACTGGATGAAGCCAGCCGGGGGCTCCAGCGAGCCCCCGGCTACTCTTCGAGCCGGTCTCCCGGTAACCGGCAGGAAGAGCAAGAACCCGTACGCAATCCCACTCCAGCTATCAGTCGGCCAACGAAACCGGTTTCTGCGCCGCCCCCGTCCGGGCCAGCACCGGGGCCGTCCCGCCCCGCGGGACTGAGCCCAACGGGGTTAACTGGTGCGCCGGAGGCTCAGCGAGCCCCAGGCGGTTGCGCGCCAGCTGATCAATGCGCATGGGGTCGAGCAGGGCGGCCTGCTCGAGGCGCAGGTTGCGATTCCATTCCAGAACCTTGTCGTGTTGGGCGCGCAGCTCTTCCAGGCCGTAGCCGGCGTGGACGGCTTCGAACTGCATCCAGGCGCAGAGGAGAACAATAGTGAGGCAGACGAGGGTGCCGGCGACGAGGGCGGAGGTTTCGCGCAGGAAGCCGGGGTCGCGCTCGCGGCAGAGGCGAGTGTTGTCAATGCGCTTGACCCAGAAGACCTGAACGGGGGCGCCCACGTCAATCCTCCTCCCTTCGGCTGCGCTCAGGGTCTTCGACCAGCCGCTCGGCCGCCCGGAGACGGGCACTGCGCGCGCGGGGGTTGGCGGCCACTTCTTCGTCCGAGGGCCGGACGACTTTCTTGGTGAGGATGCGCAGGCGGCCGGCCGCGGCTTCGCGGCGGAAGGCCTGCTTGACGCGGCGGTCTTCGAGCGAGTGGAAGCTGATGACCACCGCGCGGCCGCCGGGAGAAAGTATGACGGGGACCCGGGAAAGAAACTGCTCGAGTTCCTCCTCTTCTCGATTCACCGCAATCCGCAGCGCCAGAAACGTTCTTGTTGCGGGATGCAGTTTCTGCCTTCCCTTGGCTTTCCGAGTCCCCGTCACAATCGCTGCCAGGTGCGCGGTGTCCCGGACGGGGCGGGACCGCACAATGGCCCTGGCGATCTTGTGGGCGCGCGGCTCTTCGCCGCAGCGGCGCAGCAGGTCGACGAGCTCGCGCTCGCTCCAGTGGTTGACGATGTCGGCCGCGGTCAGCTCGCGCGTCGGGTCCATGCGCATGTCGAGCGGCCCGGCCTGCTGGAAAGAAAAACCACGCTCAGGAGCGTCGAGCTGCAGGGAGGAAACCCCCAGGTCGGCCAGGACACCAGTAACGGGTCCCGCGCCCTGCCGCTCGAGGAGTTGGGGGAGGTCGGCGTAGGTTGAGTGAAAGAGCTGGTAGCGGTGCATGAACGGTCGCAGACGCTCCTGAGCAAACTCGAGTGCCATCGGGTCTTTATCCACTCCGATCAACCGGCCGCCGGGCAGCCGGCGCAGAATCGCTTCCGCGTGCCCGCCCAGGCCGAGGGTGGCATCCACGTAGAGGCCGTCGGGGCGCGTGACGAGGTGCGCCAGCGCTTCCTCGACCATAACCGGCGTATGCACGTGCCATTGCGTCACTACACTCCCAACTCATCCAAGGCCTTCAAGTCGTCCGCGGTCAGCGGGTTCTTGCGGATGTCCTCCAGGTAGCGCGCCTTGTTCCAGACGTCGATGCAGTTGATGGAGCCCAGCACCGTCACCTCGCCCTTCAGGTCGGCCGAGTCGCGCAGCACCGAAGGCAGCAGCAGGCGACCCTGCTTGTCGAGCGAGGCCTGCTGGCCGTAGTAGTTGACCAGGTTCAGAAACTTTTTGCGCGCCGGGTTGACCGAGCCGGCTTGCGAGAGCTTTTTCTCCAGTTGCACCCATTCCCGCAGCGGGTAGAGGCGGGCGAACTGTCCGTTCCAACTGGTCACAAAAAAATCTCCCTCGTTTCCGTACTTCTCCTGCAAGCCCTCGAGGAAGTCGGCGGGGATTTTGAACCGACCCTTGTCGTCCACTCGCGCTGAGTAGCTGCCGCGAAACATCGGGTCCGACCCTCACTGCGTTCCCACCATCCGGGTGCCGGCGCCTACATTCGAACTCGACCGCCGCAAAGCCTGCTCGCTACCGCGCGGCGGCGCGCCGGTCGTGCCTTGCTACCCTTGGGTCACGTACCTCAGCGGGGTGGAGCCACCACTGCACCCGCCCTGGGAGCCACTGCATCCACCGTCTAATCCACCTGCTCCCATTTTGTGCCACTTTGTACCCCTCGCCTCCAACCTTGTCAAGCGGAAAGTGAACGGCCGGGAAAGTTTTTTGCGGCGCGGCTTCCCTTCTCCGCAGGGAGAGACTCAACCTGTGGTGCATTCAGGCGAACCGCGCCCGGGAAGGCACAACATATGGTGTCTCAGTCGGGGCGAGACCGTTCCAGACGAAGCCTGGGCGAAAGAACGTGTCAGCGACGAGGGCGGGATTGGCGCGGCCCGCCTTCACCAAGGCCGCGGCGGGAAGGCGGCGGCATGAGCTGGCGCATCTGGAAGAGGCCGCGCAGCAGCCCGCGCTCGTTGTCGCGCAGCGGGGAGAGGAACTCAGGGTCCTGAGCCAGGCGGCGGCGCTCTTCCGGCGCGGCCTGCTGGAGCAACCGCAGCCGCTCGACGACCAGTTGGCGGCGCTCGGGCGGCAACTGCTGCCAGGCGGCGAAGAGGCGCCGGGCTTCCTGCCTCTGCTCGGGGCTCATCTCAGCGAAGATGCGGGCGCGCTCGCGGATGGCGCGCCGCTCCTCGGGGGGCAGCTCGGCGAACCGCCGCAGGTGCTCGAGCCGCTGCAGGCGCTCTTCGGCGGGCAGGCTGTTGAAATGCTGCAGCCGCCGGCGGAAGTTCTCCTGCGCGTGCGGCGGCAGTTGCTGGAAGGACTCGTCGGCGGCCAGCGCTTGCTCCTGCTCTTCGGGCGCCATCGGGGCTATGCGCAGGAAGAGCTCTTCGGCGCGCCTGCCCTGAGCGGAGCCGAAGGGGCGGCCTCGCTCGCGCTGCCTGCTGGTCTGAGCGGAGTCCGAGGGCGGAGCGCCGAAGGGTCCCGGCTCGCCGGGCGCTCCGCGGCGCATCCCACCTCCGCCGCCGGGAGGCCCCTGCTCGAGGCGGCGCTGCCGCTCCTCCGGCGGCAGGGCGTTGAACTCCTGGAGGCGCCGGCGGAAGTTCTCCTGCGCCCGCGGCGGCAACTGCTGGAAGAACTCATCGGCCGCCAGCGCCGGCTCCTGTTCTTCCGGTGGCAGGGCCGCGACGCGGCGGAAGAGTTCCATCATGGGACGGCCGGCCCGAGGCGGCGCCAGGCGGCGCGGCGGCGGCTGGTCAGCCGGCCGTTCGTCGGGAGGCGGCGGTGACGGCGGCTCCTGCGCGAGCAGCGCGGGCGCCGCGCTCAGCAGGAATGCCCCGACCGCAACTACCATCCACATCGTTCTCGCTTTGCCCCAGGAAGGCCTAGGTCTAGAACCAGTCGCGCGAAGCGCGTCCGATGCTTGGGGAGGGCGCGGCTTTAGCCGTGCCGAAAACAATGCCGCGCGCAGCGCTTCCCTGGAAGGGGTTTGGGGAAACCCTCTCTGTGTGTCCCCAAGCATTTCGCAAGTGGAGTCTCTCCTCAAAGTGTTTTTCCTTCCTCCTTCTCTTCCTCCACCTCAAAGAGGATGTCGAACTCCGACAGCAGCTTGAAGTTGTCGAGGACTTCGGGGTTGTCGAGCACGGCCAGCTCGTCGGAACCATTTGTCTCCGGCTGGGTCGGTTGCGTCCCGGCGGGCGGCGAGGGTTGCGGGGCCACGGCGACGCCCGGCGCCTCCGGCAGCGGCGGCGGCTCAACCTCGCCCGGCTGCCAAGAGGCCACCGCCACGGCGAGCACTACGCCGGCCGCCAGCGCTGCGCCCCAGGCGGGACGCAAGGCGAACCACCCGCTTCCCTGCTCCGCTTCCTGCGCGACGCGGGCACGCAGCGCGGCGTCGAAGCTCGGCGAGGGCGACACGCCCGGCCACTCGCCCAGCACGCCCACCACGGCGCGCAGCTCGTCCACCTGGGCGCGGCAGGCGGCGCAGGCGGCCAGGTGCGCCTCCACCGGCCCCCGCTCCGCGGGGTCAAGCCGTCCGTCGAGAAACGGAACGATGTTTTCCTCTTTCAAGTGCTCGCTCATGCTCGCGCTCCCAGGAGCGGCCGCAGCCGCACCCTCAACGTCTCATACGCCCGGAAGAGCAGCGACTTCAGCGCACTCTCCGAGCACTCCAGAACCTCGGCAATCTCCGCGTAGTCCATCTCCTGATACTTGTGTAGCAGCACCGCCAGGCGCTGCTTCTCCGGTAGCTCCTCCACCGCGCGCCGGATTTCGGCGGCCCGCTCACGCTCGACCAGCGCCTGCTCCGCTGTCGCCATCCCGTCCGGAAGCCGCTCGGCCAGCGGCAGCCCGGAAGCCTCGGGGCCGGTGTCCGCGTCGATCGACATTTCGCGCTCGTGTCTCATGCGCCCGTCCCGCAGCGCGTTCAGGGCCACGTTGGTGGCGATGCGGAAGAGCCAGGTGGAAAACTTGGCTGTCGGCTGGTAGCTCTTCCGCGCCCGGTAGACTCTCAAGAAAACCTCCTGCGCCAGGTCCTCGGCCGGCTCGCGCCGGTGCACCAGGCGGTAGAGGAAGTGGATGACCGGCGTGCGGTACTTGCCCACCAGGACATCAAAGGCCTCCTCGCGCTCCCGGGGGACGCCGGCCTTGAGCACAAGCATCCATTCTTCGTCCGTCCTCGCCACGGCCGGTCCCATAAGTATCTAACCCGATTGTACCCGCAAAGTTCCGGTGGATACCGGGTGTAGCGGACGGGAGTGGGCCGGAGAGCGCCCGCACAAGCCGCCGATATTGAGTGCAGCTCCCCAACCGCACAGCCAAGAGTGGCTGTGCCACAGCTACTTCAGGCTGGCGAGGGCGTCGGGCTCGCTCTGGAAGGAGGCTTCGGCGAGGGGTCCGAAGACGCGGGTGACCTTGTCGGCCGGGCCCGCCGGGATGAGCAGCGCCATCTTCCCGCCCGCTTTCTTGACCGACAGGAAGGCTTCCACGATGGTGCCGACGCCGGTGCTGTCGAGGTAGGTGACGCCGGTGAGGTTGAGCAGCAGCTTCCGCTCCTGGCGGATGAGGAGCTCGTTGACCTGCAGGCGCAGGGCTTCCGACTCCTCGCCCAGCAGAATCTTCCCACTAAGGTCGAGGCAGGTGACGCCTTCGGCGTCGCGGAGCTTGATCTCCAATTGCATGGCCGGTTCCCAACCAAGGTTAGCCAAGGATACGCCTTCGCAGCCGTAAAGGCAATTTTTCGCAGGCGGTGCGCAGGGCCAGGCGCGTCGCCCGGCCTTTCTCGCGCTCGAGCAGCCCGACCACCTCCTTCCGCCGCTTCTCCGCCGCTTCCTTCAGCAACCAGCCGACGCCCTTGGCCACCATGTAGTCCTGGTCCCGCAGCAGCGGCCCGGCCACGCGCAGAATCACCTCCACGTGCAACCCGCGCCGCGCCGACGGCACCAGCGCCACCGCCGCCGCGCGCCGGAGCCAGAGATTCTTCGACCTCCGCCAGCGCAAGAGGCACGGCAGGAGCTGCGGATGCGCCGCCAGCAGCGGCCCGAGCAGGTTCACGCACAGGCCGTCGCAGGCCGCCCAGTTGCCGATTCTCGGCAACCACCGCTCCAGCCGCCGGAACTCGGCCGGGCCAAAGCGCCGCACCGCCCGCTCCAGCAGGATGACGCCCAGTGCCTGCTCTTCAATGGTCTTGCCGTAGAAAAGTTTCTCGCTCACCTGGAACAACAGCTTGTTTCCGCCGGCGGTGACGATTTCTCTTCGCGCCTTCTGGCCCAGTTCTCTCAGGTCGGCGGTCCGCCAGCCGTAGGCTTCCACCGGGTGCTTGAAGAACATCTGCACCCGCTGGGCGCGCCCCGGCAGCGCCCGGCGGCGCAACTCCCGCCGGACCGACTCGACGACTGCTGGGACGTAAGGCTTCTTCATCAGTGAGGAATGAACTGGCTCAAGACCAGCATCAGGGCCACGCCGGCGAAGACCCAGACGGCCATCCGGATGCCGGGCTCGCGGTTGACCTCGGGCATCAGGTCGGAGGCGGCGACATACAACGTCGCGCCCGCCGACAGCAGCAGCCCCACGCCCACGTGCACGCTCAGCGCCCACATCGCCGCCACACCGACCAGCGTCGCCGCTCCCATCAGCACCGAGGCCGAAAGCGCCCGCCGCGGCCCCTGCCCGCTGGCCAACATCACCGAGGCGATGGTGAAGCCGTCGGGAATCTTGTGCAGGAAGATGGCGAGGAAAACCACCACGCCCAGCCAGGTCGAAACGATGAAGCCGGCGGCGATGGCCGCGCCGTCGAAGAAGGCATGGATGGCCATGCCGAAGGCCGCGGTATAGCCGACGCCCGGCCGCGCCACCTCTTCGGGGTGGATTTCCTCGCCGAAATGGAAGTGGCCCAGGATGGTGTGCTCGAAGAAGTGCACCAGCAGGTAGCCGCCCAGCACCAGCGTCAGCCCGCCGTTGCCGGTCAGCTCCAGCCCTTCCGGCACCATCTCCAGCAGCGCGGTCGCCAGCATGAAGCCCGAGCCCAGGGCCACGAAATACTTCAGCACCTGCCGCTGCCACTGGTAGCGGAGGACGATGAGACCGCCGGCCACGTTGGCCGCCGCCGCCGTCAACCCCATCGCGAAACTCAGCAGCATCTGGCTCATGACTCGCTTTCGAAGCTACCCGCGGTTTTGGATTCCGACAAGCCGCAGGAAAGCCCTGTCCCTAGCGGGACAAAGCGGGCCATCCTGCGCTACCCGTGAGGCGGGCGACGGGTCAGGCGGTGTGGCGGATGTAGAGAACGTCGCCGTCGTGAACCTTGTACTCCTTCCCTTCCAGCCGCACCTTGCCCTTGTCGCGCGCGCCCGCCAGCCCGCCGCACTCGACCAATTCTTTCCACGGCACCACCTCGGCTTTGATGAACCGCCGCGCGAAGTCGGAATGTACCATCCCGGCCGCATCCACGGCCACCGTGCCCGCCGGCGCGGCCCAGGCGCGGCACTCGGCTTCGCCGACGGTAAAGAAGGTGATGAACCCCAGCAGCCCGCAGAGTGTGTGCAGGACGCGGTCGCGGGCCGATTCCTTGAGGCCGTAGCTCACCAGGAACTCAGCCGCCTCGGCCAGTTCAAGCTCGGCCAGCTCGCTCTCGATCTTTCCGCAGATTTCGGTCACCGCCACGCCCGGTTGCTGCCGCACTGCGTCCAAGTCGTACCGGTGCGGGATTTCTTCGAGGGCAGGGGCGTCGTCGTCGCCCACGTTCAGCACCACCAGCAGCGGCTTGGCGCTGAGCAGCATGAAGCCGTGCAGCGCCTTCCTCTCCTCCGGGCTCAGCGTCGCCGCGCGCAGCGGCGTGTTGGCCGCCAGCGCCGCGCGCGCTTTCTCGAGCATGGCGTGCTCGTGCTCGAGCTCCGGCGTCTTCGCCTTCTTCAGGTCGCGGTCGACTTTGTCGAGGCGCTTGCCAATCGTGTCCAAGTCGACCAGCAGGAACTCGGTCTCCAGCCGCTCGAGGTCGCGGGCGGGGTTGACGTCATCGCCGAAGACGCGCACCACGTGTGCGAAAGCCTCGGCGCCGCGCACCTGGCCGAAGACCGCCGCGTCCTTTTCCGGCTCGTTGAGCACTGCGGGCGAGTCGAGGAACTCCAGAGCCACGTGGGTGGTTTTCTTGGGCTGGTAGATGCCGGCGACGGCGTCGAGCCGCGCGTCGGGCACGCGCGCCACTCCGACGTGCGTCCCGAAGGATTCGGGATGCGCCTGCGGCCCGCACAGCGCCTTGAAGAGCGCCGACTTACCGGACTGCGGGAAACCCACGATGGCCGTGCGCATGCGGCGATGCTACCACAGCCCGGCGAGACCGCTTCCGAAACGCGAGGTTTGCACCGCCGCGTCTTTCCGCTACAATCAGTTGGCCGGAGGGAGCGTGGTGGGCGCTATCGAGCGCAGCCAGACCCGGAGCAAGCCCGCCACAGGCGGGCGCGTCGAACGGGCAGGATTCGAACCGATGTAGGAAGTGGTGGGCGCTACAGGATTCGAACCTGTGGCCTCTCCCGTGTGAGGGGAGCGCTCCACCGCTGAGCTAAGCGCCCACGGAAAGCATCAAAAGGATTGTAGGCGACTTCAAGGGGGTCGACAAGGGGCGATGGACCACACGCAAACTCGCACGCATGCCGCCGACCCGTCCGCCGCCACGCGCGCCCGCCAGCTCGAAGACCTCCAGCGCGCCATCGCCACCGTCATCAAGGGCAAGGACGACGCCATCAAGCTCGCCCTGGTCGCCCTGCTGGCTCGCGGCCACCTGCTCATCGAAGACGTCCCCGGCGTGGGCAAGACCATGCTGGCGCGCGCGCTGGCCCGCTGCTTCAACTGCACCTTCCAGCGCATCCAGTTCACCTCCGACCTGCTGCCCTCCGACGTCGTCGGCATTACCATTTACAACTCCCACGAGCACTCTTTCGAGTTCAAGCCCGGGCCCGTCTTCGCCAACGTGGTGCTGGCCGACGAAATCAACCGCACCACGCCCAAGACCCAGTCGGCCCTGCTCGAGTCGATGAACGAGAACCAGGTGACGGTCGAGAACCGCACCTACCCGCTGCCGCGGCCTTTCCTCGTGCTCGCCACGCAGAATCCGATTGAGCACCACGGCACCTACCCGCTGCCCGAGTCGCAGCTCGACCGCTTCCTGCTGCGCGTGCGTATGGGCTACCCGGAAGCCGACAGCGAGAAAGAAATCCTCCGCGCCGAGACCGACCCGCAGGCCGCGCTCGACCGCCTGCGCCCGCTCATGCCCGCCGAAGAAGTCGTCGAGCTGCAAGGTCAGGTTGAGTCCGTGCGCGTCGACGACTCGCTGCTCGACTACACCCTCACGGTCGTCAACCGCACCCGCCAGACCGAGCACCTCACCCTCGGCGTCAGCCCCCGCGGCGCTCAGATGCTCCGCCGCGCCGCCCAGGCCCTGGCCTTCAGCGAAGGCCGCAGCTTCTGCGTCCCCGACGACTGCAAGCGCCTCTTCGTCCCCGTCTTCGCCCACCGCGTGGTCATCAACCCGCGCTACGCCTCCACGCTGCGCAAGGGCGACCTCGCCGCCGCCATCCTCCAGGAGATCGTCGACTCCACCGAAGTCCCTTTGTGAAATGAAACCGGTTTGTCATCCTGAGCGAAGCGAAGGATCTCAGGTGAGAGGAATCGTTCCGCTGCGATTCTTCGTCCCGCTGTGCGGGGCTCAGAATGACAGGCTTGGTTCCTCAGGGTCTGCCTGAGCTTCCGATGCGGGAGCAGCTCCGCCAGTTCGTCCATCGCCACCCGGCGCTGAGCCGCGCCGCGCCCTACCTCGAGCCCGACTACGACTGGTCCGGCGCCAAGAACTTCCTCCTCGCCATGTTTCTGCTTCTGGTCGCGCTGGTCATCTCGCTCAACGGCGCCGCCTTCTTCGACCGCGGCATGTGGCGCGCTGGCGCGCTGCTGCACTCCATCGCCCTGCTGCTCGCTTTCTACGTTTCCGTCCGCCTCGTCCCCCGCATGGCCGCCGCCACTCCCCTGCGCTGGCTCATCTACCAGGTGGACTACAAGTTCACCCGCGAGGGCGGCGTCTACATCTTGGCTACGTTTGTCATTGCACTGGCCGCGCTCAACACCGGCAACAACCTCCTCTTCATCATCGTTTCCTGCCTGTTTGCCGGCATGCTGATCTCGGGCCTGGTCTCCCGCATTGTGCTCACTGGAATCGATCTCTCCCTCGAGCTCCCCGAACACATCTTCGCCCAGCGCCCCGTGCTGGCCTCGCTCACCCTCGCGAACCACAAGCTCACCCTGCCGTCCTTCTCTCTTCTCATCAGCAGCCCTGAAACCAAGAACGGCAAGAAGCCGAAGGGGAAGCACGCCGCGCAGGGCAAGGTGCTCAACCAGCCGGTCTACTTCCCCTACATCCCGCGCGACAAAGACTCCACCCAGCAGGTCGAGCTTCTTTTCCCCCGCCGCGGCCGCTACCAGCAGTCGAGCTTCCAGGTCTCGAGCAAGTTCCCCTTCGGCTTCCTGCTCAAGACGCGCAAGCTGCCGGCCGCCAACGAAGTCGTCGTTTACCCGCCCGTGCAACCCACCGAAGAGTTCTACGAAATCCTCCCGCTCATCTCGGGCGAGCTGGAGAGCTACTTCCGCGGCCGCGGCCACGACCTCTACACCATCCGCGACTTCCAGCCCGGCGACCCCGCGCGCCACCTCGACTGGAAAGCCACCGCCCGCGCCCAGACGCTCAAAGTCCGCGAGTTCGCCCGCGAGGACGAGCGCCGCGTCGAGCTCATCTTCGACAACTCCCTGCCCGAAGGCGCGCTTAGCCCCGAGTGGCCCGAGCGCTTCGAGCGCGGCGTCAACTTCTGCGCCTGCCTCGCCTGGCACTTCTACGAGATCGACGCCCAGATGAGCTACCGGGCTCCCGACCGCGAGACCCGCATCGCCGCCGCCGGCGAGCTCATCTACGACATCCTCGAGCACCTCGCCCTGGTCGAGCCGCACCCGCAACCGAACGGCGGCTTCCTCGAATCGCTCGCCAACGAACCCGGCGGCGCCGGCGTCCCCGGCAAGCCCGACACCTTCAAGATCATCGTCACCCCGCGCCCGCGCGGCGCCATCCCCACCTCACTCTGGACCTCGTCCTACTTTGTGTTCATGGATTCGCTGGGATGAAGCCCACACCCATCCGCCGCGCCCTTCTCCGCTGGTTCGACGCCCATAAGCGTGACTTGCCCTGGCGGGGCACGAACGACCCCTACCAAGTCTGGTTGTCTGAGACCATGCTGCAGCAGACGCGCGTGCCCACCGTGATTCCCTACTACCATCGCCTCCTGCGCGCCTTTCCTACTGTGCGCAAGCTGGCGCGGGCACGGCTCGGCTCAGTGCTGCGTCTGTGGGCCGGGCTGGGCTACTACTCCCGCGCGAGAAACTTGCATGCGGCGGCAAAGAAAATCGTCTGCGAGCGCGGCGGCCGTTTCCCTGCCACACTCGACGCCGCGCTGGCTCTGCCCGGCATCGGCCCTTACACCGCGCGCGCCATCCTCAGTATCGCCTACGGCAAGCCGGTCGCCGTCGTGGACGGCAACGTCACCCGTGTCCTGGTGCGCCTCTTCCACCTGCGCAGCGCCGACCCGAACGACCGCATCGCGCTCCAGCCGCTGGCCGACAAGCTGGTCGCCCCGCGCCGTCCCGGCGACTTCAATCAAGCTCTGATGGAGCTCGGCTCAACCGTCTGCCTGCCGCGCGCGCCCCGTTGCACCGCCTGCCCGCTCGAGAAACTCTGCGCCGCCCGCCTGGCCGGCGTCGAGCGGACTCTCGGTCTTCGTCGCGCCAAGCGCACGCGGCCAACGACGACGCGCAGCGTGCTGGTCGCCCGGCGCAACGGCCGCCTGCTCCTCGTCCGCGAGCCCGCCGCCGCGGGCAGCATCTTCTCCGGCCTCTGGCACTTCCCTTACTCAACTGCCAGCACACTCAAGAAGCTGGCACAGCAGTTTGGTGCGAACGGCCTACGGCCCGTCGGCACCATCGATCATGAGATGACCGCCCGCCACCTCGTCCTGCGCGTCTACGAGGGAGTCAGTTCTGCAAGGCGGGTCAGGGCTTTAGCCCTGACATTGAACGGCAAGAGAAGAGAAGGGGCTTTTCGAAGCGAGGCGAAGGCCGAGCGCAGACCCCGAGCCCGCCGCGGCGGGTCGAGGGGAACCCCTGAGGTTTCGGTGGCCCGCTGGGTTCGCCCGCAAGACATCGCTCGCCTCGGCGTCGGCGCCGCCACCCGCAAGATCGCCGCCGCGCTCGAGCGGGCGTAGAATAGCGAGAGGGACGCGATGGCCACGGCGATACTTCCGCAGAAGTCGGCGGTGCACCGCTACTTCGAAGTGTCGCTGTTCTGCCTGGTCACTGTGGGCTTCCTCTCGGTGGCTTCGACCGGCGGGCTCGACCCGGTCACCACCGTCATCGTCCCTCTCGCGCTTATCATCAAGGCCCTGCGCTACCGCCGCCACCGCGAGCCCGAGCTTTCGCCCGAAACCGTCCGCACCCTCACCCTGCTCTACTTTCCCTTCTACGCCATCGACTTCTTCCTCCTCGGCGGCGGCTGGCCCGACGGCCTTATCCCCGCCACCACGCGCCTGGTGTTCTTCATCGCCACCGTGAAAATCTTTTCCGCGCGCTCGAACCGCGACTACTTCTGGCTCACGCTCATCGCCTTTCTCGAAATCCTGGCCGCCGCCACCCTCACCGTTGACCTTGTCTTCCTCATCTTTTTCTCCTTCTTCCTCATCGTCGGCGTCTCCACCTTCGTCAGCTTCGAAATCAAGCGCGGCATGGAGCGTGCCCAGTCGGCCCCGGTGCCTGTCGGCACGCCCCTCGGGCGGCGCCTGGAGCGCTCGCTGCTCACCACCTCCACCGTGGTCGCCGTCAGCACGCTGGTGCTTTCCACATTCTTCTTCTTTCTGCTGCCGCGCGTCACCGCCGGCTACATGGGCTCCTACGGCCTGCAGCCCGAGCAGATCAGCGGCTTCTCTACCGAAGTCACCTTGGGGGAGATCGGCACCATCAAGCGCAATCCCGCGGTGGTGCTGCGCGTCCGCTCGGAAGACTCCCCGCGGCTGCTCCAAGGCTTGAAATGGCGCGGCATCTCGCTCAGCCAGTTCGACGGCCACCGCTGGACCACGCACACCCGCAGCGCCAGGCTCATCGGCGGTGGCTTTACGGAATACTTTGACATCCCGCCCTTCCCCTTCCGGGACTCGCCCGCCCTCGCGGCGCTCGCTCCTCGCCCGGTGCGCTACCGCGTCATGGTCGAGCCCATCTCCACCAACGCCGTCTTCGCCGCCGCCGTCCCCACGCAGGTCCACGGCCGCTTCCGCGCCCTGGGCCAGGACGACATGGGCACGCTGTGGAACCTGCGCCCGAGCTACTCCGTCCAGGGCTACGACGTCACCAGCGACCTCTCGCGCCCGCCGGCCGACGCCCTGCGCGCAGCCCCGATCGACTTCGACGAGGACATCCAACGCCTCTACCTGCAACTCCCGGAGGTCGACCCGCGCGTCGTCGAGCTGGCCCGGCAGCAGACCGAAGCCTTCGACAACAACTACGACAAGGCCGCCGCCCTCGAGCGCTTCCTGCGGACCTTCGGGTACACGCTCGACCTGCCCGCCGAGCCCGAAGACGACCCCATCGCCTCCTTCCTCTTCGTCCGCCGCCGCGGCCACTGCGAGTACTTCGCCGCCGCCATGGCCGTCATGCTGCGCACCCAAGGCATCCCCTCGCGCCTGGTCAACGGCTTCCTCACCGGCGAGTACAACGACGTGGGCGAGAACTACATCGTGCGCGCCAGCGACGCCCACACCTGGGTCGAGGTCTACTTCCCCGGCGCCGGCTGGGTCGAGTTCGACCCCACCCCGCCCGACCCCAACGCCCCCGGCCGCACCTGGTGGACCCGCATCTCCTACTACCTCGACGCCGTCGACCTCTGGTGGAACGAGTGGATCATTGATTACGACATCGTGCACCAGCGCCTGCTGGCCGAGGACGTCCGCGGCACGCTCTCGCAAAGCTGGCGCGCGCGCCGCTGGCTGCGCCAGCAGCGCCGCGACGCCACCCGGCGGCTCAACGCCACGCTCGACGCCGTGATGGACAGCCCCTTCACCTTGCCCATCGTGCTGCTGCTGGCCGTCGGCGTGGTGGCGATGGTGCGCGGGCGCGAACTCTACGCCTGGGGACGCAGCTTCTGGCTCCTGCGCGGCAACGGCGGCCGACGCCTCACCGCCGGCGAAGCCACGCTGCTCTACGAGCGCCTGCTCTCCACGCTGCGCCGCAAAGGCTTCCCTCGCGCCCCGGCGCAGACGCCGCTCGAGTTCGCCGACTCGCTCCCCGCCGCCGAGGTCTCCGCCCCCGTCGCCGAGTTCACCCGCCTCTACAACCAGGCCCGCTTCGGCGAGCAGGCGCCGGAGACCGCACGCCTGGGCGAGCTGCTGCGCGCCGTGCGCGCCTGGCGTCCCCGCGCGTAATCACCGTGCTAGAATCTCTGGGAACTCCATGCAGTGGCGCTGCCCCATCTGCCGTCAGCCGACCGACTCCGCGCTGAACGCCGACTTCCCCTTCTGCAGCCCGCGCTGCCGGCTGCTCGACCTCGGCCAGTGGGCCGACGAAAGCTACCGCATCAGCTCACCCGCGCCGACGCACAACGCAGACTCCGAAAGCGATGACCAACACTCCTCCTGAGGCCCACGCGGCTTCCCCGCCCCGCGCCGGGCTGCTGCTGGCCACCGGCTTCGGCCTGGGCTACGCGCCGGTGGCGCCGGGCACGGCAGGCTCGTTGGGCGCAGCGGCGCTCTTTGCCCTTCTCCACTGGGCACTCGAAGGCGCGGCCTTCCACTACGCTTACCTCTTCGTTCTGGCCTGGCTGGTGCCCCTTTCCCTGTGGAGCACCGAGCAGGCGCTCGGCTACTGGAAAACGCACGATCCGCAGGCCGTGGTCATCGATGAAATCCTCGGCCAGTGGCTGACCTACAGCGGCCTGGTGCTGGCGGCGCTCGCCGGCTGGCCCGCCGCCGGGTGGAAATATCTTCTTGCCGGCTTTATACTTTTCCGTGCCTTCGACATTGTGAAGCCGTTCCCCATCCGCCGCTCCGAGCGACTGGGCGGCGCGGCCGGCGTCGTGGTGGACGACGCGCTGGCCGGCGCCTATGCGGCGGCGGTGTTGGGGGCGCTGGTCTGGACAGGATGGCTCAACTGAAACCCAACAAGCCCACCATCGAGCGCGTTTCGCCCGCCGCCGCCATCGCTGGCGGCGAAATCACCATCCACGGCCGCGGCTTCGCCCACGCCAACGGCAACCGCCCGCGCGTGCGCTTCGGCAACGCCGAGGCCAGCGTCACCATCGCCGCCGACGACTTCCTCATCGCCACTGTCCCCAACGGCGCCGCCGGCGACTCGGTGCGCGTCACCACTGCGGGCGGCGAAGCCGGGCCGACGCCCGTGCGCCTGGGCGTGCCCATCGCCGACAACCTGCATCCCGTGGCCAACCCCGCCGTGGACGCCGCCGGAAATATCTACGCTACCTACAGCGGGCGCCGCGGCGAGAAGGTGCCCATCTCGGTCTACAAGATCGACCCGCAGTTCAACATCAAGCCCTATGTCTCGAACCTCATGAACCCCACCGGGCTGGCGGTGGACTCGAACGGCGTGCTCTTCGTCTCCAGCCGCTACGACGGCATCGTCTACCAAGTAGCCGACGGCGGGCGCAAGACCTCCTACGTCGAAGGCATGGGTGTGGCCACCGGGCTGGCCTTCGACGCCGACGACAACCTCTATGTCGGCGACCGCAGCGGCACCCTCTTCAAGGTCGGCCGCGACCGCCAGATTTTCGTCTTCGCCACCCTCGAGCCCAGCATCTCCGCCTACCACCTCGCCGTCGGCCCCGACCGGCAGCTTTACGTCTGCGGCCCGACTACCTCGAGCCACGACGCCGTCTACCGCATCAATGAGAACGGCGAAGTCTCCGTCCGCTATCGCGGCCTGGGGCGCCCGCAAGGCCTCGCGTTCGATGCCGAGGGCAATCTCTACGTCGCCGCGCGCAGCAAGGGCCGCTTCGGCGTGGTGCGCTTCGCGCCCGGCTACACCGCCGAACCCGAGCAAATCATCTCCGGGCCCGAGATCGTTGGACTCGCCTTTGCGCCCGCGCCGCTGGGCGGGCTGGTGCTGGCCACCACCAACGCGCTCTTCCACATCGACTGGCCGGTCGCCGGCCTGCGTCTGTCGTAACCGGGAATGAAAGCGGAAATCATCGCCATCGGCTCCGAGCTGCTGACGCCCTTCCGGCAGGACACCAACTCGCTCTATCTCACCGATCAACTCGAGCGCATCGGCATCCCGGTGACGCGCAAGACCCTCGTCGGCGACGACACCGCCGACCTCAAGGACGCCTTCCGCGACGCCCTCAGTCGCGCAGAGCTGGTCATCGGCATCGGCGGCCTCGGCCCCACCGAGGACGACCGCACCCGCGAAGCGGTGGCGGAGTTGCTCGAGCGCAAGCTCACCCGCAACGAGGAGGTGGTGGCGATGATGGAGCAGCGCTTCCGCGCCCGCGGGCGCAAGATGCCGGAGGTCAACCTGCGCCAGGCTATGGTCCCCGAAGGGGCCGACTGGCTGCCCAACACCGAAGGCACCGCGCCCGGGCTCTGGCTGAGCACCGACCAGGGCCGCACCGTGGTGCTGCTGCCCGGGCCGCCCAAAGAGCTGCGGCCGATGTTCGAAGAGCACTGCCTGCCGCGGCTGCGCGCGCACGCGCCCAAGCACGCCTTCGCCACCAAGGTGCTGAAGGTGGTGGGGCTGCCGGAGTCGGAGGTGGAGCAGCGCATCCGCCACCTCTACCGCGACGTCTCCAACCCCCAGACCACCCTCCTGGCCGCGCCCGGGCAGATTGAAATCCACCTGCGCGGCACCGGCGTCGACACCGGCGAGGCCATGCGCCGCGCCGACGAGCTGGCGGAAAGAATCGAAGACGCGCTCGGCGATGCCATCTTCAGCCGCGGGCCGGAAACGCTCGAGCAGGTCGTCGGCCTTTACCTGATGATGCGCGGCTCCACCCTGGCCGTAGCCGAGAGCTGCACCGGCGGCCTGCTGGCCGAGCGCATCACCAGCGTCCCGGGCAGCTCCAAGTATTTCCTCGGCGCCGTGGTCTGCTACGCCGACAACCTGAAGACCCGGCTGGTCGGCGTGCCCGACAAGCTCATCAAGAAGCGCGGCGCCGTCTCGGCCGAAGTGGCGGAAGCGATGGCGAAGGGCGTGCGCAAGCAGGCGCGCTCGGCGCTGGCGCTTTCCATCACCGGCATCGCCGGCCCGGAAGGCGGCTCGCCCGACAAGCCCGTGGGCACGGTCTTTATCGCGCTGGCCGACTCGGCCCGGGTGAAGAGCGAGAAGCACCGCTTCCTCGGCGACCGCGAGCGCATCCGCTGGCAGGCCACCCAGGCGGCGCTCGACCTCGTGCGCCGCCGCCTGGCGAAGTGAGCTGATGCGCCTGTTCGTGGCGCTGGAGCTGAGCGAGGCGGTGCGCGCCGCCGTGCGCGACCTTATTGGCCGGCTGCAGCGCGCCCGCGCCGACATCCGCTGGGTCCGCCCCGAAGGCATGCACCTGACGCTCAAGTTCATCGGCGAAGTCCCGGAAGAAAAGCTGGAGCCGATTCGCGCCGCGCTCGGCGGCGTGGCCAGCCCGCAGCCGGTGAGGCTCGAGTTCCGCGAGCTGGGTTACTTCCCCAACGAGCGCCGCCCGCGCGTGCTCTGGGTGGACATCGAGGCCAGCGACAACCTCGCACCCCTAGCAGCGCAAATCGAGACGGCGCTGGAGCCGCTGGGCATCGAACGCGAGAACCGCGACTTCGTTCCGCACCTGACTCTCGGCCGCTTCAAGAGCTCCAAGGGTGTCGACAAGTTGCAGGAGGAGATCGCCGTGCTGACGTCAACGGAGTTCGGCCGCATCGAAACCGGTGAGCTCTTTCTTTTTCAGAGCAAGCTGTCTCCAGCCGGCGCACAGTACACCAAACTCGAGCGCTTTCCGTTCGTGCGGAGCTGAGCGCCCGTGAACTGGATGGGTGCGGTGGCTGTCGCCCTGGGCTACCTGCTGGGCGCAATCCCGTTCGGCTACCTGCTGGTGAAGCGCCGCCTGGGCGAGGACGTGCGTGGCGCGGGCAGCGGCTCGACCGGCGCCACCAACGTGGCGCGCACCGCCGGCCCGGCACTGGGCGCGGCGACGCTGGCTCTCGATGTCGGCAAAGGCTACGCCGCGGTGGCGCTGGCGGCATGGCTGACGGGGAATGCGCCGCTCTGGATGGCGGCCGCGGGCTTCGCCGCCATCGTCGGTCACAGCTTTCCGGTCTTTCTTGGCTTCCGCGGCGGCAAGAGTGTGGCCACGGGTGTCGGGGTCTTCCTGTTTTTCACCCCGCTGGCGGTGGCCGCAGCACTGGGCGTGTGGGTGCTGGCGCTCCTCATCTGGCGCTACGTTTCGCTGGCCTCGATTCTGGCGGCGGCGGCGTATCCTGTGCTGGCCTACGCGCTGGCGCAGCCGCCGCTGGAGGTGAGCGTGGCCGCAGTGGCCGGCAGTTGTCTTATTATTCTTCGCCACCGGGAGAACATCGCCCGGCTCATCCGCGGCGAGGAGTCGAGGCTGACGCGGAAGCGGAATCCGTGATGCGCACCATCGCCATCATCGGCGGCGGAAGCTGGGGCACGGCGCTGGCGCTGGCGCTCGGCCACAGCCGCACGCCGCACAAGCTGCGCCTGTGGGTGCGCGAACCCGACCTCGCCGCGCGGATGCAGCAGACGCGCGAGAACGACCTGTTCCTCCCCGGCTTCACGCTGCCCGAAGAGGTCAACATCACCGACAAGCTGGCGGAGGCTGCCGGCGGCGCCGACATCCTCGTCAGCGTCGTCCCGGCGCAGTTCCTCCGGCGCGTGTGGCAGGGGCTGAGCGGGTCACTGGGGCGGGAGACGTTGATCGTCAGCGCCACCAAGGGGTTGGAGCTCGAGACGCTCGCCCGGCCTTCGGAAGCCATCCTGCACGCCGCCGGAGCGGAGTTGGCTCCGCGGCTGGCGGCCGTTTCCGGGCCGTCGTTTGCGCGCGAGGTCGCCGCCGGCTTGCCGACGGCTGCCGTGATTGCCTCGAGCAACGAAGCCCTGGCGCGCGACCTCCAGGCGGAGCTGGCCGGGCCTGGCCTGCGGCTCTACACCAACACGGACGTGGCCGGGGTCGAGATCGGGGGCGCCGTGAAGAACGTCATCGCCATCGCCGCCGGGGTGGCCGACGGGCTGGAGCTGGGCGCCAACGCGCGCGCCGCGCTCATCACCCGCGGCCTGGCGGAAATCACCCGGCTGGCGGTGGCCTGCGGCGGGAAGCGCGAGACCCTGGCGGGACTGGCGGGCCTGGGCGACCTGGTGCTGACCTGCACCGGCGCGCTCAGCCGCAACCGCACCGTTGGGTTGGAGCTCAGCCGCGGGCGGCGCCTGGAGGAGATCCTCTCCGGCATGCGCATGGTGGCCGAAGGGGTCGAGACCGCGCGGGCCACGCGGGCGCTGGGGCAGCGGCTGGGCGTGGAGCTGCCCATCACCGAGCAGATGTACCGCCTGCTGTTCGAAGGCCAGGAGCCACGGGCGGCGGTGCGCGAGCTGATGGAGCGCGCCCTGCGCCAGGAGTGACTACGGGCGAAAAGCAGATCCCTCACCGCTATCCCGCTGTCGCGGGATCAGGGTTCGGGATGACAAATCAGGGTTGCTGAGGGGCCGCGTTGCGCTGGCGCCGAGTTTTCGGCTAGAATCCACAGCAGTTCATGGCGGACGCCTTCGAGAAGGTTGACGGCCTCATTGCGCGGCTGATGCCGCGCCGCATTCCCCTCCTTTACCTCATCCTCACCGTGCTGCTGGCGCTGAGCGTGGTGCCACTGGTGCTCTACGGCAGCCGCGTCAGCCAGCGCAACCGGGATGCGCTGACGAACAAGGAGCGGGAACACCAGCAATCGGTCACGCGCGGCATCGCCCAGGAGATCCGCCTCTACCTCCGCAACATGAACGCGCAGACGGAAAGCCTGGTGCGCAACTTCGAATCCACCGGCGCCATCGTCAACGTCAACGACCCCAAGTACGCGGCCTCGCTCGACGACGCCATCAAGAACTTCCTGGGAGTGGCGGAGAACGTGCGCGTGGTCACCGTGGTCAACGCCCAGCAGAGCGGCCGGCAGGCGGGCGTCATCGAAATCGCCCAGGATGAATTCGTGCGCCGGCGCATGGGCGACGCCTTCCAGGCGGCGCAGCTCGGCAACGCCTTTCACAGCGGCGCGTTTCTGGTGAAGCACGGCGCCGAAACCGTTCCGGTGATGGTGATGTCCTGGCCGCTGGCCGCCCGCAACGACTTCCGCGGCATGGTGGCGCTGGTGGTGAGTCTCGAGTTCCTGCAGGAACGGCTGCGCGACAACAGCCTGGGCGGGCTGGTGGCCTACGTGGTAGACGGCGAAGGCCGCCTGGTCGTCCACCCCGATGAGAAACAGCACACCGCCGGCCAGGACATGAAGCACGTCCCCATCGTGCAGATTTTCCTCGAAGGCACGGCGCAGGCCAGCCTGACCACCGTCTTCCAGCTCGAGCAGGACGGCGAGCGGGTGGACATGCTGGGCACCCAGGTGGCGGTGCCCGAGCTGGGCTGGGCGGTCATCGCCGAGAAGCCGATCGACGTCGCCTACCTCAGCGTCTACGAGCTGGAGCGCTACGCTTTCTATCTCGGGCTGTTCACCATCCTGGTCTGCGTGGTCGCGGGGTACTTCCTGGCGCGGCGGCTCACCACCCCGCTGCGGGTGCTGACGGAGACCACGCGCGCCATCGCCCGCGGCGACTTCTCCCGCCGCGTGACGCTCACCAGCCGGACGGAGATCGGGGAGCTGGCGCACACCTTCAACGTGATGACCGACGACCTGGAGAAGTACGTCGAGCAGCTCAAGCAGGCCGCGCACGAGAACCACGAGCTCTTCCTGGGCTCCATCCGCACGCTCTCGGCCGCCATCGACGAGAAGGACCCCTACACCCGCGGCCACTCCGGGCGCGTGGCCAAGTACTCGGTCATCCTGGCCGAGGCCATGGACCTGCCCGAAGAGGAGGTCTACCGGGTCCGCATCTCGGCGCTGCTGCACGACGTGGGTAAGATCGGCGTCGACGACCGCGTGTTGAAGAAGCCCGGCGAGCTGACGCCCGAGGAGTTCGAGCTGATGAAGCAGCACCCGGTGAAGGGCGCCAACATCATCCGCCCGGTCGCCAAGCTGCGCGAGATGCTGCCGGGCATCGAGCTGCACCACGAGTCGCTCAACGGCACCGGCTACCCCTACGGGCTCAAGGGCGACGAGATTCCGCTGATGGCGCGCATCATCGCCGTGGCCGACACGCTCGACGCCATGACCACCAACCGACCCTACCAGGCGGCCATGGATCTGGAGGTGGCCATCGAGCGCGTCCGCTCGCTGACCCCCAAGAAGTTCGACCCCGCCGTCGCCGACGCGCTCTACCGGGCCGTGGAACAGGGCAAGCTGCGCCTCACCCCGCAGATGATCGAAGTGTAGTGTGTATCCGGTGGCCCGCGACCCGTGGCCACACGTTTTCCGAGTTTCGATTTTCGAGTTTCGGTTTTCGTTCCTGCTAGAATGGAAGCGTGCCTGAACTAGAAACCAAGCAAGAAAAGAGTTGGTGGGGCCGGCTGCAGCAGGCGGTCAAGCGCACGCACGACCAGCTCTCCGAGCGGCTGGACACGGTGCTGCTCGGGCGCAAGGAGATAGCGCCGGAAGTCCTGCCCGACCTCGAGGCGGTTTTGATTTCAGCCGACCTCGGCGTCGAAACCACGACTGAGCTTCTGAACCGCCTTCGCGAGCGGCTCGACCGCAACGACCTGACCGACGCGGCCGCCCTGCGCGCCGCCCTGCGCGAGGAGCTGGCTTCTCTTCTCCGCTCGCTCAATCCGCCCCCGGCCGCTGCGGACGGGAACCCGCACGTCGTCTTTCTCGTGGGGGTCAACGGCACCGGCAAGACGACGACCATCGCCAAGCTGACGCGGCGCTGGCAGCAGCAGGGCCGTCGCGCGGTGCTGGCCGCGGCGGATACGTTTCGCGCCGCCGCGGGCGAGCAACTGGAAATCTGGGCCGAGCGGTTGAAGGCCGACCTCATCCGTCAAAAGCCGGGGGCCGATCCGGCCGCGGTGGTCTACGACGCCATCCACGCTGCGCAGTCGCGCGGCGCCGACGTGGTCTTCGTCGACACCGCCGGGCGGCTGCACACCAAGAAAAACTTGATGGCGGAGCTGGAGAAGATGAAGCGCGCCGCCTCGAAGCTCGTCCCCGGCGCGCCGCACGAAATCCTGCTGGTGCTCGACGCCACCACCGGGCAGAACGGGCTGGCGCAGGCGCGCGAGTTCACCGGAGCGGTGGGCGTCACCGGCATCGTGCTCACCAAGCTCGACGGCACCGCCAAGGGCGGCATCGCCGTCGCCATCGCCCGTTCGCTGGGCCTGCCCATCCGCTACTTGGGCGTAGGCGAAAGCGCCGACGACTTGCTCGACTTCGACCCCGACGCTTTTGTGGCGTCGCTCTTCGAGTGACGGCCGTGGCTCGCACGGACGCCGAGTGGATGGAGGTGGCGCTGGAATTAGCGGCGCAGGGCGAAGCGCTGGCCAGCCCGAATCCACTGGCGGGCGCAGTAGTAGTGCGCGAGGGCCGCGAGGTTGCGCGCGCGTTCCACACCTACGACGGGGTGAAGCACGCCGAAGCCCTGGCGCTGGAGCAGGCGGGCGAACAGGCGCGCGGCTCGACGCTCTTCCTCAACCTGGAGCCGTGCTCACACCAGGGCCGCACGCCGCCGTGCGTGGAGGCCATCATCCGCGCCGGAGTGCGGCGCGTGGTGGCGGCGATGGCCGACCCCAATCCCAAAGTCAACGGGCAGGGTTTCGCCCGGCTGCGCGAAGCCGGGATTGAAGTTGCGACCGGAGTGGGCGCAGAGGAGGCGAAGAGGCTGAACGACGCCTTCGCCGCCTGGGTGCGAACCGGCCGGCCGTTCGTGATGCTGAAAGCCGGGATGAGCCTCGACGACAAGATTGCGCCAGGCGGCGCCACACGTCACGAGTGGATTACCTCAGAAGCCTCGCGCGCGCAGGTGCAGCGGCTCCGGCACCAGGTGGACGCGGTGCTGACCGGCATCGGGACGGTGCTGGCCGATGACCCGCTGCTCACCGACCGCAGCGGGCGGCCGCGGCGGCGGCCGCTGCAGCGCGTGGTGCTCGACTGCGGGCTGCGCATCCCGGTTGATTCGCAGCTCGTCCGCACAGCGCACAAAGACTTGATTGTCTTCTGCGGGGAGGACATTGCCGCGGGCAAGCGGCAGCAACTTGCGGAGCGCGGAGTGGAAATCATTGAGCTGAAAGAATCCGGTGGGCGGCTGAGCCTGCCAGCGGTGCTGAAAAAGTTGTCGGAGCGCGGGATCACCAGCGTGATGCTGGAGGCCGGGGCGCGGCTGAACGCTTCGGCGGTCGAGGCGGGCGTGGTGGACAAGGTCTGGTTGTTTTACGCGCCCAAGGTGCTGGGGCCGAGCGCGGTGCCGCTGCTCGAAGGCGGGCGCAAGCTCCCTGCCCTGCTAGACTACCGCATGCATCACTTCGACCCCGACTTTGCGATTGAAGGGTATCTGCGGGACGTGTATGCCTAGCCATGGAGAGGTAACGCAGGTTGGCCGCAGGCCTACCTGCGGCCTTGAAAAGCCGCGGGTAGCCCGCTGCGCCTCCTTGTCCCGCTTCGCGGGATTCGGGGCGTGCGGGGCAACCCGCGCTACCTGCAAGGGGCGTTTGAGCGTCGGAGGTGCATTTGTTCACGGGAATCATTGAAGAGGTGGGAACGGTAGCGGAGCTGACCACCGACCCGCTGGTGGCGAACTCGGGCGGCAAGGTGCGCATCGAGGCCAGCCGCGTGCTGCCGAAACTGGAGATCGCCTCGAGCATCGCCGTCAGCGGGTGCTGCCTGACCGTCGTCGAAAAGACCGAGAGCGGCTTTGCCTGCGACCTCTCGCCGGAGACGCTGCTGCGCACCGCCTTCCCGCGGCTGCGGCCGGGCGCGCGCATCAACCTGGAGACCTCGCTCACGCTCGACAAGCCGCTGGGCGGGCACATCGTGCAGGGGCACGTGGACGGCGTGGGCACGCTGCTGGGACTCATCCCCATCGGCGACGGCAACTACTGGCTCGACGTCGAGGTGCCCCCGGCGCTGGCGCGCTACCTGGTGGAGAAAGGCTCGGTAGCGGTGGAAGGCATCAGCCTGACGGTGGCGGGGATTGAGGGCACGGTGCTGCGCATTGCCATCATCCCCTTTACCATTGAAAACACCAACCTCAGCTCGCTCCAACCCGGCGACCCGCTGAACCTGGAATGCGACGTGGTGGCGAAGTACGTGGAGAAGCTCATGGGCGAGCGCAGCGCCGCGCGCGCGGCGCCGGCGCCGCCGGAAAAGGAGCCCGCCTCCGACGCCAGCTCGCGCCTCACGCTCGAACGCCTGCGCGAAGAAGGGTTTTAGCCGTGGTGGGTGGTATTCCGCTTTTCGACATCGTGTTGTGGGTCGTCGCGGCGGCAGCGCTCATCTGGGCGTATCGTCACGTCATTCTCTACGGGCGTCGCCACCAAGCGCCGAGGACGCTGCTGGTTGTGGCGGGGCTCGATGCGCTCTGCGGGCTCGCCAACGGTTTTCTGCTGGGCGCGCACCTGGCGGCGGTTCTGGGCCGGGCGGCGAAGGGAGCGGGGTTCCTGGGCGCTCCCGGGTTCTCCTACGACTTCACATTCAAATCCCTCGTTCTGGTAGGCGTGGTTGGCGCCCTTCCCGGCTTCCTTTGCCTGGCACAGGCGCGGGGGCTGACCCGCGGCGAGCGTTCCGCATGGTCCAACGCCTTCTGGTGGAGCCTGTGGCTGCTGGGGCTGAATGCGTTCTTCTGGCGGGCCTTCGCGCCGCTGCTCGCGCTATTCGCGTGCCTCAACCTCATCGGGCTCGTCGCCACGCGCCGCCACTTCCGAGGATCCAGCTAGCAAGGCCTTGCATCCTCAAGAAAAACGCGGCACGCAAGGTGCCGCCCTACCCAAGCCGCGGCTACGCTTTGAGGGTTTCGAGGCCGTGGTTGCGCGGACCGGTCTCGGTACGCCACAGCAGCAGGGCAAAGAAGACCGCCAGGACCCCCACGGCGGTGAACATCCACAGCATGGGCAGGTAGCCGGCGGGGTTGTCGGCGGCGGCGCCGGCGTAATCGTTGGAGACTCCGGCGAGCCAGACCAAGCCGGCGATGCCGCCCTGCTGCAGCAGGAACATCAGGGCGTAGGCGCTGCCGAGGCGGTTCTGCGGGACGATGTAGGCCACTGAAGGCCACATGATGGCCGGTATGAGGGAGAAGGCAATCCCGAGCAGGATGACGGCAATCAAAACGTACGCCGGCATCACAAAGGTCCCCATGAAGGGAACCCACAGCGAAACCGCCGGCGTGGACGGCAGATAGCCCATCATGAGGAAAACGGGGAGCAGCAGCAGCGAGCCGAACAACATCAGCGTCGCGCGCCGCCCGATCTTGTCGGTCAGCAGCCCGATGAGCGGGG
>Ga0114945_10000267_pt1 | contig 32922 bp, 26 predicted proteins | sample OV2TP3_FD_87194 | JGI IMG/M metagenome (GOLD analysis project Ga0114945, IMG submission 87194) | Hot spring microbial communities from Beatty, Nevada to study Microbial Dark Matter (Phase II) - OV2 TP3 | ecosystem: Environmental > Aquatic > Thermal springs > Hot (42-90C) | place: USA: Beatty... | reverse complement strand
CCTCGGCGCGTTTGAGGCGCAGGACCAGCTCCTTCTTGTGCTGCTCGTTCTGGATCACCGCCATGCACGGTTCCTTTCCGGGGTTGACAGGGGAAACCTCCGCTGATACTATACCCCCTATAGTATATGAGTGCAACCGACCTGATTCTTGCCGCCTGCCCGGCGTGCCTCACCGGCAACCGGGTGCCGCGGTCGAGGCTCGCCGAGGCGCCGAAGTGCGGCAAGTGCGGGGCGGCGCTGCTCGATGGCCGTCCGGTGGCGCTCGACGAGTCGAACTTCGACAGCGTCGTCGGGCGCACCGACCTGCCGGTGGTGGTGGACTTCTGGGCGCCGTGGTGCGCCCCGTGCCGCGCGATGGCGCCGGCGTTCGAGCGCGTGGCGGGCGAATACGCCGCGCAGGTGCGCTTTGCGAAAGTGAACACCGACGAGGCGCCGGGGCTGGCGGCGCGTTTCGCGATCCGGAGCATTCCCACGCTGGTCGTGCTGAAGAACGGACGCGAGGTCGAACGCCGCAGCGGCGCCCTCGACACCCGTTCGCTTCGCCAATGGCTCGCCTCGCACGCCTGAGAAGCGCACTGCCGATGGCCGCGGCGATTGCTCTCGCGGCCTGCGGCGAAGCAGGCGCGCCGTCCAGGCCGCCCGCGCCGCCGCAACTTGCGTCTGCCGCGGTCGAACTGCGGGAAGTGGACCTGACCTATTCCGCCGAGGCGGTCGTCGAGGCGGTTCGCCAGTCGACCGTGTCGGCGCAGATCGCCGGGCGCATCGTCGACATCCGGTTCGACGTCGGTGACCGCGTGAAAAAGGGCGAAGTGATCGTGCGGATCGACGAGCGCGCCGCCTCGCAGGCCCTTGCCGCGAGCGAAGCGCAGGTGCGCGAAGCCGAGGCCGCGGCGCGCAACGCGCGCGCGCAGTACGAGCGCTCCAGGCAGCTGCTCGCGCAGAAATTCATCAGTCCTGCGGCGCTCGACAAGGCAGAGGCCGACTTCCGGCAGGCGCAGGCCCGGCTCAGCGCCCTGCTCGCCGGCGCGGGCCAGGTCGCGACCGAGCGCAGTTTCGCCACCATCGTGGCGCCCTACAGCGGCGTGGTCTCGGCGCGCCATGTGGAACTCGGCGAAATGGCGGTGCCCGGAAAGCCCCTCATGACCGGATTCGATCCCGCCACGCTGCGCGTGGTGGCGAACGTGCCGCAGGCGCAGCTGGCGGCGATCCAGGCAAGCGGCCAGGCGCGCGTAGAAGTGCCTTCGCTCGAGCGGTGGGTGGATGTAAAGCAGGTGACGGTCGTGCCGACCGCCGACCCGCGCACCCATACCACGCGCGTGCGGCTCGAGCTGCCCGAGGATCTGCGCGGCGTTTATCCGGGCGTGTTCGCGCGCGCACACTTCGTGATCGGGCGCGCCCCGCGGCTGCTGGTGCCGCGCGCGGCAATCGTCCACCGCAGCGAGGTGACCGCGGTCTACGTGATCGACGCGGAGGGATTTCCTCGCCTGCGCCAGGTCCGCCTGGGCGCCGCGGGCGACGAGCGCGCGGTGGAAGTGCTCGCCGGCCTGCGGCCGGGCGAGCGCGTCGCGCTGGAGCCGGTGAAGGCCGGGTTTCACACCGCACCGGGGTCCTGAGCGATGGGCATCTCCGGGCGCATCGCGAGCTACTTCCAGGATTCGCAGCTCACGCCGCTGCTCGCGCTGGTTGCGTTCCTGCTCGGGGTCTTCGCGGTCGCGGTCACCCCGCGCGAAGAAGAACCGCAGATCAACGTGACGATGGCCAACGTCCTCGTTCCGTTTCCCGGCGCCTCGGCGAAGGACGTCGAGGCGCTCGTCGCCACGCCCGCGGAGCAGGTGCTCGCGCAGATGACCGGGGTCGAGCACGTGTACTCGGTCTCGCGCCCCGGGATGGCGGTCCTCACGGTGCAGTTCAAGGTCGGCGTGCCGCGGATCGACGCGCTGGTGCGCCTGCACGACACGGTCGCCTCCAACCGCGACTGGGTCTCCTCGCAGCTCGGCATCCTCGATCCGATCATCAAGCCGAAGGGAATCGACGACGTGCCCGTGGTGACGCTCACGTTGTGGAGCGAGAACCTCGAACAGGGGGCCTTCGAGCTGGAACGGATCGCGCACGCGGCCGAAATCGAGCTCAAGCGCGTGCCCGGAACGCGTGAGGTGCAGACGCTCGGCGGGCCCGGCCGGGTGGTGCGCGTGCTGCTCGACCCGGACCGGCTCGCGGCCCACGGCATCTCCGCGCTCGATGTGCGCAATGCGCTGCAGCTCTCCAGCGTTGCGCTGCCGAGCGGCAAGCTGCTGCAGGAGAACCGCGAAATCGTGGTCGAGGCCGGCAACTACCTCGAGTCGGCAGCCGAGGTGAGGCAGCTCGTGGTCGGCACGTTCGGCGAGCGGCCGGTGTTCGTCGCCGACGTCGCCCAGGTGATCGACGGTCCCGATCAACCCGCGCGCTACGCATGGACCGGCGACGCGAAGGGCGAACAGCCGGCCGTCACCGTGCAGGTGACCAAGAAGCCGGGCGAGAACGCGGTGGACGTCGCCGACCGGGTCCTGCGGCGGGTGGACGAACTGCGCGGCATCGTCATTCCGCACGACGTGCGGGTTACCGTCAGCCGCAACTACGGCGCCACCGCGAACGACAAGGCGCAGCAGCTCATCCAGAAGCTCGTCTTCGCCACGCTGTCGGTGGTGATCCTGGTCCTGGTTGCGCTGGGATGGCGCGAAGCGCTGATCGTGGGCATCGCGGTGCTCCTCACGCTCGCCACCACGCTGTTCGCTTCCTGGGCGTGGGGCTTCACGCTCAACCGCGTGTCGCTCTTCGCGCTCATCTTCTCGATCGGGATCCTGGTCGACGACGCCATCGTGGTCGTGGAAAACATCCATCGCCGCATGAGCCTCGAAGGCAAGGCGCTCCGCGAGGTGATTCCGCTCGCGGTGGACGAGGTCGGCGGGCCGACCATACTCGCCACCTTCACCGTGATCGCGGCGCTGCTGCCGATGGCCTTCGTCAGCGGGCTGATGGGCCCCTACATGAGCCCGATCCCGATCAACGCCAGCATGGGGATGCTCATCTCGCTCGTGATCGCGTTCAGCGTCACGCCGTGGCTTGCGCGCAAGCTGCTCGGTGCGGCGCCGCACGCGGGCGGCACCGGCAGCAAGGGCGAGGCGTTTTTCCGCCGGGCGCTCGAGCCCTTCATCGCCTCGGCGCGCAACCGCCGGCGGCTGCTCTACGCGGTGCTTGTCCTCATCCTCGCCTCGGTGTCGCTGCCGGGATTCAAGCTCGTGGTGCTGAAGATGCTGCCGTTCGACAACAAGTCGGAGTTCCAGGTGGTGGTGGACATGCCCGCGGGCACGCCGGTCGAGATCACGGCCGGCGCGCTGCGCGAGATGGGTGCGTACCTTGCCACCGTTCCCGAGGTCACCGACTACCAGGCCTACGCGGGCGCGGCTTCGCCGATCAGCTTCAACGGACTGGTGCGCCAGTACTACCTGAGGAACGCCTCGGAGAGCGGCGACCTGCAGGTGAACCTGCGCAGCAAGGCCGAGCGCAGCCGCAAGAGCCACGACATCGCGCAGGCGGTGCGGCCGAAGCTCGAGGAGATCGCGCGCAACTGGGGCGCCAACGTGAAGGTGGTGGAAGTTCCACCCGGGCCGCCGGTACTCTCGCCGATCGTGGCCGAGGTGTACGGCCCGGACGAAGCCGGCCGCATCCGGGTCGCGAAGAAGGTCCGCGAGGCGTTTGCCGCCACGCCGGACATCGTCGCGATCGACGATTCGGTCGAGGAGACCGCGCCGCGCGTCCAGCTCAAGGTGGACCAGGCGAAGGCGTCGCTCGCCGGCGTCTCGCGGCGCGATGTGGTCGATGCCATGCGCATGGGCCTGTCGGGATCGAACGTCACACCTCTTCACGACGGCCACGCCAAGTACGAAGTACCGGTGCGTGTTGCCTTGCCGGCGGAGCGCCAGGGCGAGCTCGCCGAAGTGCTCAAGCTCACGCTGCGCGCGCCTTCCGGCGCGCTGGTTCCGCTTTCCGAGCTGGTGCGCCCGCTGGCGAACGAGCGCGACCGCCCGATCTACCACAAGGACCTGCTGCCGGTGGTCTACGTCGTCGCCGACCAGGCGGGGCGGGTGGACAGCCCCCTCTACGGCATGTTCGCCGCGCGCGGCAAGGTGGTCGGCCGCGAGCTCGCCGAAGGCGGCGTGCTGGGCGAGTATTTCATCCGCCAGCCTTCCGATCCGTACCGCGAGTACGCGGTGAAGTGGGACGGCGAGTGGCAGGTGACCTACGAGACGTTCCGCGACATGGGCATCGCCTACGCGGTCGGCCTCGTACTCATCTATCTGCTGGTGGTCGCCCAGTTTCGCTCGTACCTGGCGCCGCTCGTCATCATGGCGCCGATTCCGCTCACCGTGATCGGCGTCATGCCGGGGCATGCGCTGCTCGGGGCGAATTTCACCGCCACCTCGATGATCGGGATGATCGCGCTCGCCGGGATCATCGTGCGCAACTCGATCCTGCTGGTGGATTTCGTCAACCTCAAGGTCGGCGAAGGCTTTCCGTTCCGCGAGGCGATCCTGCAGTCGGCGGCCGCGCGCGCCAAGCCGATCGCGCTCACGGCGCTGGCGGCGATGCTCGGCGCGACGTTCATCCTGGACGACCCGATCTTCAACGGGCTCGCGATCTCGCTCGTCTTCGGGATCCTGGTCTCGACGCTGCTCACGCTGGTCGTGATTCCGGTGCTCTATTACGTCGCCTACCGCCGGCGCCACGAACCGGCAGGTGCTTGAGCGGCGTCAATGGCGGACGTCCGCGGCCGGATAGCATGACCCCACCATGGCCTTGGCGACACGAAAAAACCTCCTCCTCGGCGCCGCCGCGCTCGCCGTCATCGCCGGGGCAGCCCTTTTTGCCGCCATCAAGGGACCGTTTGCGCCGGTTCAGGTGAGCGTCGCCGCGGCGAAGCAGGCCGCGCTGAAGCGCTCGGTTTTCGGAATCGGCACGGTCGAGGCCCGGCTCGCCTACGCGGTCGGACCGACCCAGGCCGCGCGCGTGCTCAAAGTACGTGTCGATCACGGCGATGCGGTTTCGGCGGGCGATGCGCTCGCCGAACTCGATCCGGTGGATCTCGCCGAACGGCTCGCGGGCAGCGAAGCCGCGATTGCAAAGGCGAAGCAGCTTCTGCGTGCCGCCGAGGCGCAACTGCGCGAGGCGGAAAGCCGGAACCAGCTTGCCCTCGCGAATGCCAGCCGCTATCGCGAGCTCGCGCACAAGGGCTTCGTGAGCAACGAACTCGCCGACGGCCGCCTGGGCGAAGCGAACGTCACCCGCGCCGGTGTGGACGCGGCGCAGGCAACGGTCAGCGCAGGACAGCGCGATCTCGAGCGCCTCGCGCGCGAGCGCGACGCGACCGCGCGGCAGTTGCGCAATCTGAGGTTGACCGCACCGGTCGATGGCGTCGTGGTCGCCCGCCTTGCCGAGCCCGGCACCACGGTGGTTGCCGGGCAGGCGGTGATACGGCTCGTCGATCCGAACAGCGTCTGGGTGCGCGCCCGCATCGACCAGGCCCGTGCCGGCGGCCTTCGGATCGGCGACCGGGCCGAGATCGTGCTGCGCTCGCAGCAGGGTGCGCCGCTGTCCGGGCGCGTGGCTCGCATCGACATCCAGAGCGACGCCGTCACCGAGGAGCGCCTGGTGGGCATCGAAATCGAACCGCGCCCCGCGGGACTGTCTCTCGGTGAGCTGGCGGAAGTGACGATCGTCCAGCCGGAGCTGCGCGATGCACTCATCGTTCCGAGCGCCGCGGTCAAGTGGCAGAACCATGCTGCCGGCGTCTGGCGCATCGATGGTGGCCGCGCGCGCTATCACGCGGTGAAGGCTGGCGCCCAATCGCTCGACGGGCAGACCCAGATCCTCGAAGGCCTCCAATCCGGCGACGAGGTGATCGTGCATGCGAGCGCGCAGCTTGCCGAGGGCCTGCGCGTGAAATCCGGAGGGCGCGAGTGATCAACCTCGCGGTCCGCGACATCCGCCACAGCCTCGGCCGCTACCTGCTGACCGGGCTCGGGCTCGGGCTGCTGATCGGCGTCACGCTCACCATGGCGGGCGTCTATCGCGGCATGGCAGACGACGCGCAGACGCTTCTGCGCAGCGCCGGCGCGGACCTGTGGGTGGTGCAGCAGCACACGCTGGGACCGTTCGCCGAGCCCTCCACGCTGCGGGACGATGCCTGGCGATCGATCCGTTCGCTGCCCGGCGTGGCCGAGACCGGGAACGTCACGTTTCTCACCATGCAGGTCGCGAGCGGAGAGCGGCGCGTGCGCGTCATGGTCGCGGGGTTCGAGCCTGGAAGGCCGGGCGAGCCCTCGTACCTGGTCGCGGGCCGGCCCGTGATGCGCTCGCACTACGAGGCGATCGCCGACCTGCAGACCGGATTCTCGGTCGGCGACCGCATCCGCATCCGGCGCCAGGACTACACGGTCGTCGGACTCACCCGCCGGATGGTGACGTCGGGGGGCGAGCCGATGATCTTCATTCCGCTCAAGGACGCCCAGGAGGCGCAATTTCTCAAGGACAACGAGGCAATCCGCGACGACCGCAGCCGCCTCGCCGAAAACCCGGAGGTCAACCGACCGGGTGTGCCCGGCTTGCTGGAGGCCGTCGGCGCGATCCAGACCTCGAATCGCAACGTCAACGCGGTGCTGGTGCGCGTTGCGCCCGGCTGGGCGCCGGAGCAGGTGGTCGAATCGATCCGGAGCTGGCGACAGCTCCAGGCATTCACGCGCGCCGAGATGGAGGAGATTCTCGTCGGCACCGTGATCGAACGGGCCGCGCGGCAGATCGGCCTGTTCCTGGTGATCCTGTCCGTGGTCAGCGTCGCGATCGTGGCGTTCATCCTCTACACCATGACCATCGGCAAGCTGAAGGAGATCGCGGTCCTCAAGCTGATCGGCACGCGCAACCGGAGCATCGCGGCGATGATCCTGCAGGAGGCGCTCGGGCTCGGCGTGATCGGATTCGTGGTCGGCAGGCACGCGGCGATGCTCTGGGCACCGGCCTTCCCGCGCCACATCCTGCTGCTTCCGGAGGATGCGGTGCGCGCGCTCGTGCTTTCGCTTGTCGCGTGCACGGTGGCGAGCCTGGTCGGCATCCGCATCGCGCTGCGCGTGGACCCCGCGGAGGCGATCGGTGGCTGAGCCGGCGATCGTTCTCGAGGGCGTAGTGAAACGCTTCGGCGAAGGGCCGTCCGCGGTCGACGCGCTGAAGGGCGTGGACATGGCCGTGTATCCAGGCGAGGTGGTGGGCCTCATCGGACCCAGCGGCTCGGGCAAGACCACGTTGCTCAAATGCCTGGGGGCCGTAATCGAGCCCACTGCGGGCCGGATCACGATCGGCGGGCGGGTGACGTACGACCATGGCTGGAAGGTGCGCGACCTGCGCGCGCTCCGGCGCGACCGCATCGGATTCATCTTCCAGGCGCCTTACCTGATTTCGTTCCTCGACGCGACCGAAAACGTGGCGCTGCTGCCGATGCTCGCCGGCCGGGCGGACGACGAGGCGCGGGCGCGGGCTCTCGAAATTCTAGGCGTACTCGATGTGGCACACCGGGCCGCCGCGCGCATCACGGAACTGTCCGGCGGCGAGCAGCAGCGCGTTTCCATCGCGCGCGCCCTGGTGAACAAGCCGCCGATCATTCTTGCCGACGAGCCCACCGCGCCCCTGGACAGCGAGCGCGCGCTGGGCGTGGTGCGCGTGCTGCGGCGGCTTGCAGCCGAATACCGCACCGCCGTCATCGTGGTCACGCACGACGAGAAGATCATTCCGACCTTCGAACGGATCTACCGCATCCGCGACGGCCGTACCGAGGAGATCGCGGGCGAAGGGCGCGTGCTCGACTGATTGCGCGAGCCGTTCATTGACGCGGGTCAACGCCCGAAGAACGCCGCGGTGCACCATGTAACCGGATGAAACCGTTCGAAAGGAACCGCCTGATGTCAGATCCCAACACCTTCACGCTTCAGCTCGAGCAGGTGCAGGACTTCGAATTCCGCGTGAAATTCGACTGGCCCGGCGTGCCGGACCTGCTGCTCGACGAGCCCGAGCCGCTCGGCGGCGGGCGCGGCCCGAACGCCGCGCGTGTGCTGGCGGCGGCAGTGGCGAACTGCCTCTCGGCGAGCCTCGTCTTCTGCATGCGCAACAAGTTCCGGCAGAAGCCGGGCCCCGTGCGGGCGAGCGTCACCGGGCGGCTCGACCGCAACGAACGAGGCCGCGTCCGGGTCGGCGCGCTCGATGTCACGCTGCAGCTTTCCGACAAGGCCGAGGACATCCATCACCTGGATCGCTGCAACGAGCAGTTCGAGGACTTCTGCGTCGTGACCGAGAGCATCCGCAGCGGCATCCCGGTCGGCGTGCGCGTCCTGGACGCGGCGCATCGCACCGTCTACGAGAGTGCCGGCGCCGAAAAGCTCGCGGCGTAGCGGCCGCGGCGCCGGAATGCATTCCCCCCCGGATCAGCGGCGCGGCGGGTGGTCCGTCGCGCCGGTCGTCGAGTGGCTGCTGGACGAGGGCAGGCTCAATCCCGATCCGCTGAAGCTGATCGACGCGCTGGCCACGCGCCTGCTCGAGGCGGGCGCGCCGGTCTGGCGGTTGCGCTTCGCCTTTTTCACGATCCACCCGCAGGTCGCGGTCTGGGCCTGGACCTGGACCCGAGGCCGGGAAACGCTCGTCGAGAGCATCGGTCATGGCGTGCAGCAGACCGATGCCTACATCGGCAGCCCGGCGCAGCGCCTGTTCGAGACCGGTGCCCCCGTGCGCTACCGCCTGGACCGCCTCGCGGCCGGCGATCATCGCCTTCTGCACGAACTTGCCGCGCAGGGGGGGACCGACTACCTGATGTTGCCGTTGCGCTTTTCGGACGGTTCGACCAACGTGTTCGCCATTGCGACCGACGCCGCGCCAGGCTTTGGCGGCGAGGACGCGGCACGTTTCACGGCATTGAGCCATGCGCTTGCCCCGGTGCTCGAAGTTGCGGCGAACCGGCGCGTCGCCGAAACGCTGCTCACGACCTACGTCGGGCCGCGCACCGCCGGCCGTGTGCTGCGCGGGCAGATCCGGCGCGGCGACGGCGAGACGATCCACGCCGCGCTGTGGTACGGAGACCTGCGCGACTTCACGCCGCTCACCGAGACGCTTCCTGCGGCGGAGCTACTCGCGATGCTGAACGTGTACTTCGAGACCGTGGCGGCCGCGGTGACGGCGCGCGGCGGCGAGATCCTGCGCTTCATCGGCGACGCGATGCTCGTCATCTTCACCGCGCAGACGCAGGCCGAGCTCGACGCGGCGTGCCGCGCCGCGTTGGGCGCGGCGCTCGACGCCTTCGCCGGCGTCCGAAGCGTGAACGAGCGGCGCCGCCGGGAAGGCAAGCCGGAAATCCGTTTCGGCGTCGGCTTGAACGAAGGCGAAGTGGTGTACGGCAATGTCGGTGCGCCGGAGCGGCTCGATTTCACCGTGATCGGTCCTGCCGTCAACCGCACCGCGCGGCTGGAAGAACTCACCAAGAAGCTCGGTGTGCCGCTCCTGATGTCGGCGGCGTTCGCCGCGCGGCTCGACTGCCCGGTGCGCTCGCTTGGCCTTCACGCCCTGCGCGGTGTCGCCGAGCCGCACGAGTTGTACACCCTGCTCGAGGAATGGTCATAAGGGAGGGTGTTCCCCTACATTTATGGGCTAATCCAAAGTACTCGTTGGAATATGGCCTGCCGCGGCCGCACAATGCGCGGCCGATGAGCGCGGAAGTCAAGACCACCACCTGCTACATGTGCGCCTGCCGTTGCGGCATCCGCGTGCACCTGCAGGATGGCGCGGTCCGCCACATCGACGGCAATCCGGCGCACCCGGTCAACAAGGGCGTGATCTGCGCCAAGGGCGCGAGCGGGATCATGAAGCAGAATTCGCCCGCGCGGCTGATGCGGCCGCTCAAGCGGCGCGCAAACGCCGAGCGCGGCGCCGGCGAGTTCGAGGCGATCCGCTGGGACGAGGCGTTCGCGCTTCTTGAAGAGCGGCTGAAGCGCATCCGCGCCACCGATCCGAAGAAGTTCGCGCTCTTCACCGGCCGCGACCAGATGCAGGCGCTCACCGGGCTTTTCGCGCGCCAGTTCGGCACGCCCAACTACGCCGCGCACGGCGGTTTTTGCTCGGTGAACATGGCGGCCGGGATGATCTACACCATCGGCGGCTCGTTCTGGGAGTTCGGCGGTCCGGACCTCGAGCGCGCGCGGCTTTTCGTCATGCTCGGCACCGCCGAGGATCACCACTCGAATCCGCTCAAGATCGCGATCAGCGCCTTCAAGCGCCGCGGCGGCCGGTTCGTCTCGGTCAACCCGGTGCGCACCGGTTATTCGGCCATCGCCGACGAATGGGTGCCGATCCGCCCCGGCACCGACGGCGCGTTCCTGCTCGCGGTGATCCACGAGATCATCGCGCTCGGGCTCTACGACCGCGAGTTCGTCGCGCGCTACACCAACGGCGGCCAGCTCGTCGTCTGCGACCCGGCTTCGCCGCGCGAAGGGATGATCGCGCGCGCCCCCGGAGCGCAGGAAACAGGCACCGATTATCCGCAGGACCAGCTCTGGTGGGACCGCCACTCGGACCGCGCGGTGCGCACGCACGCACCCGGCGCCGACCCGCGCCTGTTCGGCCGCTTTGCGCTCGAAGACGGAACGCCGGTCGTGCCCGCGTTTCAACTGCTCGCCGATCGGGTCAAGCAGTACAGCGCCGAGTGGGCCGAAGGCGTCACCGGAATCCCCGCCGCAACGATCCGGCGGCTGGCGCACGAGATGGGAGTCGTTGCGCGCGACCAGAAGATCGAGCTGCCGATCGCGTGGACCGACTGCTGGGGCACCGAACACCAGACGGTGACCGGCAATCCGGTCGCGTTCCACGCCATGCGCGGACTCGCCGCGCATTCGAACGGCTTCCAGACGGTGCGCGCGCTCGCGATCCTGATGAGCCTGCTCGGCACGATCGACCGTCCCGGCGGGTTCCGTCACAAGGCGCCTTTTCCGCGCGCGATTCCGCCCGCGGCGAAGACGCCGACCGGCCCGCAGGCGGTGCAGCCGAACACGCCGCTTCCCGGACTCGCGCTCGGCTGGCCGGCAAGCCCGGAACACCTGTTCGTGGACGAGCACGGCGAGCCGGTCCGAATCGACAAGGGCTTTTCCTGGGAGTACCCGCTTTCGGTGCACGGCCTGATGCACAACGTGATCGCGAACGCCTGGCGCGGCGATCCGTACCGGCTGGACACGCTGATGATCTTCATGTCCAACATGGCGTGGAACTCGACCATGAACACGGGCGAAGTGCGCGCGATGCTGAACGCGCGCGACGAGGCCGGCGAATACCGGATCCCGTTTCTCGTCGTCTGCGACGCGTTCCAGTCCGAGATGACGGCCTTCGCCGACCTGGTGCTGCCCGACACCACGTACCTCGAGCGCCACGACGTGATGTCGCTGCTCGACCGCCCGATCTCGGAATTCAGCGGACCGATGGACTCGGTGCGCGTTCCGGTGGTGCCGCCGGCGGGCGAATGCAAGCCGTTCCAGGAAGTCCTGATCGAGCTTGCCGGCCGCCTGAAATTGCCCGCGTTTACGCATCCTGACGGCGCGCGCAAGTACCGCGACTACCCCGATTTCATCGTCCGGTACGAGACCGAGCCCGGATCGGGGATCGGCTTTCTTGCCGGCTGGCGCGGCAGCGGCGGCGAGAAGTCCATGCGCGGCGAGCCCAATCCGCGCCAATGGGAGATGTACGCCGCCAACAACTGCGTTTTCCATCACGCGCTCGCGCCCTCGTATCAGTACATGCGCAACTGGAATCGCGGCTACATGGAATGGGCGCAGCGCACGCGCATCCGGCGCTACGGCGACCCGGTCATCGTGCACCTGTATTCCGAGGTGCTGCAGCGCTTTCGCCTCGCGGCGCAGGGCCGTCGCGCCGGCCGCCAGCCTCCCGAGCACCTGCGCCGCCGCGTGGAAACGCACTTCGATCCGCTGCCGTTCTACTTCGCGCCGCTCGAAGTGCAGGCCACCGATCTCGAGCGCTACCCGCTTTCGGCGATCACGCAGCGGCCGATGGCGATGTACCACGCCTGGGATTCGCAGAATGCGTGGCTGCGCCAGATTCACGCCCACAACTACCTGTTCGTCAATCCGCGCACCGCACGCGCGCAGAACGTCGGCGACGGCGATTGGATCTGGGTCGAATCGCAGTGGGGCCGGGTGCGCTGCATGGCGCGCTGGAGCGAGGCGGTCGAGCCGGGCACGGTGTGGACCTGGAACGCGATCGGCAAGGCGCCCGGCGCCTGGGCGCTCGCGCCCGGCGCGAACGAGGCACGCAAGGGGTTTCTGCTCAACCACCTGATCTCCGACGCGCTGCCCGGGGGCACGTCCAATTCCGATCCGGTCACCGGACAGGCCGGCTGGTACGACGTACGAGTGCGCATCTACCCGGCCGCTGCGGACGAAGCGAAAAGCACCTGGCCCGAGTTCCGGGCGCTGGGCCGATTCCCCGGAATGGGCGCGGCGCGATGACCCAGCTCGCGCTCGTCATCGATCTGAACGTGTGCGTCGGCTGCCATGCCTGCGTCACGAGCTGCAAGGAATGGAATACTGCCGGCTCGGCCGGGCCGCTCACCGACCAGCACGCCTACGGCGAGGACCCGAGCGGAACGTTCTTCAACCGCGTGCAGACGTTCGAAGTCGGCGAATTTCCGAACACGCAGACGGTGCACTTTCCGAAATCGTGCCTGCATTGCGAAGACCCGCCCTGCGTTCCGGTGTGCCCCACCGGTGCGTCCTACAAGCGCGCCGAGGACGGCATCGTGCTCGTGGATTACGACAAGTGCATCGGCTGCAAGTACTGTGCGTGGGCCTGTCCGTACGGCGCCCGCGAGCTCGACGAGGAGCAGAAGGTGATGAAGAAATGCACGCTCTGCGTCGACCGGATTTACGACGCGTCTCTGCCCGGGAGCGAACGCAAGCCAGCCTGCGTGCTCGCCTGCCCGACGAGCGCGCGCCTGTTCGGCGATATCCACGACCCGGATTCGGAAGCTTCGATCGCGATCCGCGAAAACGGCGGCTACGCGCTGATGCCCGAGTGGGGCACGCACCCGGCCAACCACTACCTGCCGCGCCGCCGGACCGAATCGAAGGTGCGCGAGGAAGACCTGCAGCGCTTCGATAACCCGCTCAAGCTCGACGGGCTGCTGCCGAAACCAGCCGCCAGCGAGCCGGCGCTGGACGACGTCACCACCTGGTAGCCGGAGAAACGATGCGGCCCGCCTGGTCCGTAATCCTCCTGACGACACTGCTCGGTGTCGGGCAGGGGCTGTTTCTCGCGCTGTTCGCGGCCGACCTCTACGGGGCGGCGAGCGGCGCCGGCTCGCCTGCTGCGGCGTTCGTCGCCGCGGCGGTCTTCGGCTCGCTCGCGTTCGCGGGCGCCGGGCTGGCCGCTTCGTTCTTCCATCTCGGCAGGCCGGAGCGCGCCTGGCGCTCGGCGGCGCAATGGCGCACGTCGTGGCTCGCGCGCGAGGTGATCGCGTTGCCGCTTTTCATGGCGCTCGTCGCGGCCTACGGCTTTCTGCAATGGCTCGGCATGCCGCGCGCGGCGCTGGTCGCCGGCGCGTTCGCCGCTGCGGCGTGCCTCGCGCTTTTCATCTGCACCGGGATGATCTACGCCTGCATCAAGTTCCTGCAGGAATGGGCGAGCCCCCTCACCGTGGTGAATTTCGTGCTGCTCGGGTGCGCTTCGGGATTGACGGCGGCGACCGCGCTCGCCGCTTCGCTCGACGCCGCGCTTTCGGGCCCGTACGCGGCGGCGGCGATCGCGGCTATCGCGCTCGCCGCCGCCATGCGCATCGCGGCGCTCGTCCGCATCGCGCGCTTGCGGCCGCTTTCCAGCCTGCAAACCGCGATCGGGGTCAAGCATCCGCGCATCGCGCAGAAGGCGCAGGGCGCGATGGGCGGCTCATTCAATACGCGCGAGTTCTTCCACGGCGCGGGCGAGGCGCGGCTCGCCTCGGTGAAAAAGGGGTTCCTCGCGGCGGCGTTCGCGCTTCCGGCGGTGCTCCTCGTTGCCGGGGTTCCGGTGCTCGCGTTCGCGGTCCAGTTCGCGGGATTGCTCGCCGAGCGCTGGCATTTCCTCGCCGCGGCGCGCCACCCGCAGAACCTGTACTACCAGGCGGTCTCCTGAGCGCCGCGCGCGGCGCGCCGGCTACTTCTTCAGCCCGAGCGCCTCGCGTGCGATCGCGTCGAGCAGCGACTCGACTTCCTTGAGCGCCGCCTTGGATGCCGCCGAGCCGTCCGGGCGCCACGGCCGCCGGTACGACACGTAGACCGTGCCCGGCTCGGCCGCGGTCGCATAGACCGAAATGCTGTAGGGACACAGCGACATGTTCGCCGCATCGGCCTCCATCGTCTTGCGCGAGAGCGCCGCGCTGCAGAACACGAACGCCTGCGCGTCGGCGTAGAGCTTGCGCGCCGAGCCGACATCCTTGCCGGTACGCTCGAGCATCCGGTTGACGTAGGAGTGGAAGTCGATGACCAGGCCCTTGCTTTCGATCGCGAGCTTGAGATCGTCGCGCACGCCGTCGAACTTCGCCTTCTTCGAGTAGGTCACGATCGGGTTCGGGTCGGCTGCAAGCGCGAGCGGCGCGGCGGCGGCGAGCAGGGCGAACAGAAGCTTTCGGACCATGACTTCTCCTCAGTGTGAAAGAACCGCTTCGATCTCGGCGAACGTGCGCGCCGTCGCCCCACCCGAGATGGACCGGCCGAGCTGCTTCTCGAGCTGCGAGGCGGAGAAAACCCCTCGCACGACCTCCCGCCCGTCGCCGTCCTGCTCGACGACCATGGCGTGCTGGCGGCCGGCCGCCTCGAGCGTCGCAAGCACATGGCCGACGCGCGCGTGCTCGACCTCGGAGGACGGGAGCACCTCGAGCCGCGAGTGCGGCGTCATCAGGTCGCGCACGCGGATGTCGCTGCGCCGGCCGCCGTGGCGTGCAATGTGCTGCGTGGGCTTTTCGCCGAGCAGATCGGTGGCGGTGATGAGGCCGACAATCTCGTTGTCCACGTTGACCACGAACAGCGAGCGCACGTTGCGCCGGATCATGATGCGCATCGCAGCCTCGATTTCGACGTCGGGATCGATCAGCACCGCGGGCACCTGCCGGAGGTCGGTCATGACCGAGAGCGCCGGGTCGCCAAGCTCCACGCGCGGCGCGTCCTCGATCGCGGGCTGCCGCACGACCGTGCCCGAGCGCATCAGGCGCGAGCGGATCGGCGCGAATCGCATCTCCATGGTCTCTCCCTCCCAGGACGATGGGCGCATCATTCCGCGCCGGCGGCGCGTGCGCAAGCGAACCTTCTGATCGGGAAATCAGGCCCGCAAATGGTTGCCCTGCATCAATCAATGACGCGCAGCAGGGCGCCCTAGGCTTGCCGGGCACTTGACGCGCGCAAGGCTGGACTCTAGTATTCAATTGATTGCTTGAATAGATTCTGCCGCGTCCGCCTTCGATGACCAGGACCTCGCTCGTCGATCTGTCGATCCGGCGCCCGAAGCTGGTGCTCCTGGCGGCTGCGATCGTCACCCTGCTTTTCGCGACGCAGCTCGCGCGCATGCGCACGGACACCAATCCGAAGCACATGCTCCCCGAAACGTCCGATGTCCGGGTCTGGAACGACCAGGTGGACCGGACGTTCGCGCTCTACGAGGACACCATCGTCGTCGGCGTCGAGAACGATGCCGGCGTGCTCAACCGCGAGACGCTGGGCCGCATCGCCCGGGTCACCGACGAGATCGTCGGGCTGGAGGGGGTGGCGGCGCGCGACGTGAACGCCTTTCCCACGATCACGAACGTCACCGCGGAGGCCGGCACCCTGAAAGTCGGGCCGCTCTTGCCGGCGGCGCCCAAGAGCGATGCGGAGGTCGAGGAGCTGCGGCGCGCGCTCTTCGGCAACCCGCTGTTCATCGACCGGATCATCTCGAAGGACGGGCGCACCACCGCCATTTACGTGCCGCTGGAGAAAGGCGCCAACGGCGCCGAAGTCGCCGGGCGCATCCGCGCCATCCTCGCCACGGAAAAGAGTCCGGAGCGCTATTACATCGCCGGCGACCCGGTCGCGCGCGATACGTTCGGCGCGGAGATGTTCAAGCTGATGGCGATCTTCTCGCCTATCGCCGGCATGATCATGTTCGCCGCCATCCAGTTCATGTTCCGCAGCCTGCTGCTCTCGGTGGCGATGATGGCCGTGGCGATGGTGGCGATCGCGTGGAGCATGGGGCTGCTGATCGCGGCAGGGTTCCCGGTGCACATCATGAGCTCCATGGCGCCGGTGTTCCTGATGGCGATCGCCACGGACAGCATCCACATCTTCAACGAGTTCTACTTCCGTTACCGGGAGCGCGGCGACAAGCTCGCAGCGATCCGGGAGACCATGGCCGCGGTGAGCCGACCCGTGCGCTACACGGCGCTGGCGACGGCGGCGGGGTTCGCGGTGCTGCTGTTCATGAACATCGTGCCGGTCAAGGTGTTCGGCGCCCTGGTCGCCTTCGGCACGGTCGTTCTGCGCCTGCTGTCCTTCAGTTTCATCCCGGCGGTGCTTACGTTCGTGCGCGACGACAGGCTTGCGGTGGCGGCCGAGGACGCCGCCAGTGACCGGACGTCTCGCATGCTGGGACAAGTGGGCGCCGTCGGCGCGGCCCATCCGCGCATGGTCGCCGCGGCGACGCTCGTGCTGGTCGCCGGCGCGCTCTGGGGAACGTCGCAGATCCACGTCAACAACAATCTCGTCGCCTGGTTCAAGCCATCGAGCGAGATCCGGGTGGCCGACGCCGCCATGAACCGGGCGCTCGGCGGCACTTCGCTCGGTTACCTGGTGATCCAGTCCGGCGCGGACGATTTCATGAAGCAGCCCGAGGCGGTGCGCTGGATCGAGGGTCTGCAGCGCCGGCTTGAGGACTCGCCGCTGGTGGGCAAGACCTTCTCGGTGGCCGACTATGTCAAGCGCATCAACCGCGTGCTGCACGACGACGACGCGAAGCACGACACGGTGCCGGATGCCAAGGACACCATAGGCCAATACCTGTTCCTGTTCAGCATGTCGGCCAAGCCCTCCGACCTCGACAACGTGGTGGATCCCGGGTTTCGCAAGGCGAACCTGTGGGTACAGCTCAAGACGTGGGACGCGGACGCGATGCGCCAGGTGATCGCAGCCGCCGAGGATTACCACCGGACGCACCCGCTGCCGGTAACGATCAAGCCCGCGGGAATCGCCTATTTCAACCTGGTGTGGAACGACGAGGTACTCGGCGACATGGTGCGCGGCTTCACGATCGCGCTGCTCGTGGTGTTCGCGATCCTCGTTTTCAACTTCCGCTCGGTGAAATGGGCGCTCGTCGGCTGCGTCCCGCTCCTTTTCACCATCCTGCTCATCTACGGCGTGGTGGGTTTCGCCGGCAAGGATTTCGACATGCCGCTTTCGGTGCTTTCCACGCTTTCGCTCGGGATGGCGGTGGATTTCGCCATTCACTTCGTGAGCCGCTTCCGGCAGCGCCTGGCCGAGACTGGAACAGGCGACATCGCCGCCACGCTACAGTGGACCGGGGCGCGGCCGGGCAAAGGCATCGTGCGCAACGCGGTTCTGTTCGCCGCCGCCTTCTCGGTCATGTTGTTCGCCCCGCTCACGCCCTACGTGGCGGTGGGCGCGTTCATCGTCGCCATGATGACGCTCTCGGCGCTTTTCACTTTGCTGCTGCTGCCGGCGCTGGTCATGCTCGGGCGGCGCTGGCTGATCAAAGGAGGTTGACGTGAAACGTTGGATCGCATTGCTCGCCGCGCTGCTCCCGCTGCAGGTTCTGGCGCTGTCCGGGGAGGAAGTGATGAAGAAATCCCAGGCCGCGTTCCTCTATCCGGGCAAGGACTTCAAGGCGCGTGTCCTGATGAAGCTCGTCGGCCGGGACGGCCAGGAGCGCGTGCGCGAGCTCACCATGCTGCGTAAGAACGCCGGCGCGCCGGGGGGCGAGCAGAAGTACTTCATGTATTTCTTCCAGCCGGCTGACGTGAAGGACATGACCTTCATGACCTACAAGTACCCGGCGAAGGACGACGACCGGTGGCTGTTCGTGCCCGCGCTGAACATGGTCAAGCGCATCGCTGCGCAGGACAAGCGCTCGAGCTTCGTAGGCTCCGACTTCACTTACGAGGACGTCTCTGGCCGCGATCTCGAGGACGACAGCCACGCGATCGAGCGCGAGGAAAAGCTCGGCACGCGCGACTGCTACGTGGTGAAGAGCACGCCGAAGGTGGGCGACGCCGAATTCGGCCACAAGCTCACCTGGGTGGACAAGGCGAATTTCCTGCCGCTGAAGGAGGAGCAATACGACAAGCGGGGCGCGAAATACAAGCTCTTCACGGCCGACGAGGTGGCCGACGTCAAGGGCACTCCCACCGTCATCCGCCGCACCATGAAGAACCTGCAGAGCGGCCACCGCACCGAGGTGACGTACCTCAAGTCCGATTACGACCTCGGCATCGAAGACAGCCTGTTCACCGAACGCTTCCTCCGTCAGCCGCCGCGCAAGTGGATCGACTGAACGCCCGGCGCGCGCTCGCGCTGAGCGCGTTGCTGCTTGCCGCCGCGCCGGCGGCGGCGGAGTCGATGGTTTCGGGGTTCCTGCAGCAGAACACCGCGTTCAACGCGAGCGGCGTCAATCCCGACGGCCGCCGTTACAAGCGGCTGGAGGAGCGCGTGCAGTTGAAGCTCGACGCGAGCGCCGGCGGGTGGCGCGCTCATTTCAAGGGGGATGCTTTCTACGACCACCTCGGCCGCGGAGCCGCGACCGAAGTCCGCGAGGCGTTCCTGGATTACTCGGGCGCGGCGTTCGACGTTCGCTTCGGTCGGCAGGTCATCACCTGGGGGCTGGGCGACCTTGTCTTCGTGAACGACGTCTTTCCGAAGGACCACGAAGCGCTCTTCGCGGGGCGCCCGCTCGAATATCTCAAGCGCGGCGTGGATGCGGTGAAGTTCGGCGCCTATCCGAAGCTCGCCTCCTTCGAATTCGTCCTGGCGCGGTCGTTCCGCGAAAGCCGCATTCCGGACGCACGCCGCTTCCGGCACTTCGATCCGATGCCGGCCGTGACGGACCGGGAGACGGTGAAGCCCGGACAGGGGGAATGGGCCTTGCGCGCCTACCGCGATTTCGCCGGCTACGACGCCGCGGTCTATCTCTACCGGGGTTTCCAGCGCACGCCGTCGACGCGGCCCGACGACCTCGCTGCGCCGGTGCGCATCACGTTCTTTCATCCGGAGCTGTCGGTCATCGGCGCGAGCCTGTCCGGCCGCGCAGGGTCCGGCGTGCTGAGTCTGGAGATGGCTTACTACGATTCTCGTCAAGATCGCGCCGGCACCGACTTCACGGTGCCGAATTCGCAGACGCGGCTGCTCGCCGGTTACCAGCTGCAGCCGTGGGAGGACTTCACCCTGAATTTCCAGTATTACGGCGAGCGAATGCACGACTACGCGGCCTATCGAGCCGCGCTGCCCGCCGGTTTTCCGGAAGACAAGCGCTGGAATCACACGGTCACCGCGCGCGCCACGCAGTTCTTCCTGCACCAGACGCTGCGTCTTTCGGTCTACGCCGCGTACAACGCGAGCAACCGCGACTACTTCGTCAATCCCGAGCTGCGCTACAGCTTTACCGACCGGGTCTGGGGCGCGGTCGGCGCGAACGCCTTTGGCGGCAAGCCGTGGGGTCAGTTCGGGCAGTTCGCGCGCGACGACAACATCTACCTGCAGTTGCGCTACGAGTTCTGAAAAGCGCAGGGGCCGGATCGCTCCGGCCCCTGGGATGCTGGGTTTCCGTGCGACTGCGCTTACATCTTCCAGCCGTAGGCGACGCCGATGGCGTCCTGATACATCTTGATCGATACGTTTCCGGCAGGCAACGGCGCGGTATAGGCGTTCAACAGCGAGGCTGCCGTCACTCCATGGTTAAAGGCATGCATGTACGCGAACGTCAGCTCGCCGTTCGTCGAAGTCTTGTAGGTAAAGCCGAAGGTCAGGTGGTCCTGCACAACCCCGGGCGCCAGGATATTGAAATCGATGTCGCGCCCGCTGACGGGATTGTCGGTCCGGTCGTAGCCCGCGCGCCAGGCCCAGCGCTCGTTGTACCGGTACTCGAAGCCGATCTTGATCACGTTCACGCCTTTCCAGCCGAAACCGGCGCCGGAATTGCCGCCCAGGCAGAACGCCGCATTGCCGCCGGGGAAGCACGGGAGCAGGTTTTGCTCGGTATTGCCGACCGATTTCACGTCGCCGTAATTGATGCGCTGATAGTCGGCGGCAATGGTGAGCTGAGGAGTCGCCTTCACCGCGATGCCGACGTTGTAATTCTCGGGCATGTCGAAATCGCCCTGCTCGGCGAACAGGCCCTGGTACTTGTCGAACCTGCTCATGCGGATCTTGGTCGAATACGCCGCGCCGAGGCTGACGCTCTCGGAAAGCTTGCCGAACCAGCCGACCCGCACGCCGTAGCCATGGGCCCACTCATAGCCCCGGTTGGTCACGTTTCCCGGCGAGGTCGAGAAGATGGGATTGTCGAACGCCTGCAGGCCATCGACCTTGAATCGCTGAACGCCGATCAACGGCGAGACGCCGACCGAGTGGTTGGCGTTCAACTTGTAGGCGAGCGTGGGCGCGATCACGAGCTGCATCAAGTCGACACCGAGTTTGCCGTTGCCGCACAGCAGGTTGTACGGACCCGGGTTCGGGTTGAATCCCGCACAGGCGCTCGCCGCGGGAATCTGCCCGCCCGCGTAGTCGGTGTTCATGCCGCCGTTCGCGTAAACCGTGACGCCGAGGGACAAGTTGGGATTCATCATCTTGTTGTAGCCGAATTCCGGCACGATGAAGTATTCGCTGCCGCTGTCGGCTGAGCCGTCGACCGGCCCCAGGAACGGGCTGCTTCCGGATCGGCTCGCGCTGCGCCGCGGGCTGAACAGGTCCGCCCCGAAATCGATCCGGTTTCCGACCCAGACCATGCTCGCGGGATTATTTGCCCCGCCGAAGGTGTCTACGGCCATCGCGGTACCCACGCCCGCCATCCCCTTGGCCTTCAGCCCGTAGCCGTGTTGAAAATACCCGTTGGTCGCGGAAGCGGCGAACGGAACCGCAAGCGCGGCAATGGCCCCTACTGTGACCAGCTTCATTTTTGTCTCCCCTTGGCCTTTGGCCGGCTAGATAAAAAGACTCACGTCCGCGTCGCGCGCCATCGGCAGGAAATGCGCCGCGCCGCAATATTCCTTTACTTCGGGAATGAAGTCATCGCGCGAGTAGCCGAACAGATCGACCGTCATCTGGCAGCCGATCAGGTTCACGCCCGTCTCGATGCAGGCCTGGCGCAGCTCGGCGACTCCGGCGACGCCCTTGTCGTGGATGGTCTGCTTCATCAGGGTCGTCGCCATCGTTTCGAACCCCGGGACGACCGCCTGCACGGCGTTCGGGATGTTCCAGTTGATGCTCTTGAACCAGTCCGGGCCGAACGGCATCTTCATCGGCATGCCCGGGTTGCCGAGCGGGCTCACCTTGAGGTCGCTGATGTCCTTGCGCAGCAGCCCGAGCCCGTAGAACGTGAAGAACATCGACACGTTCCAGCCGAGCGCGCCCGCGGTGGAGGCGAGGATGAAGGGCGGATAGGCCCAGTCGAGCGTGCCCTTGGTGGCGATGATCGTCATCGACGGCGTCTTGTTGGCGCGGAGTTCGAGGAGTTTTTCCTCGATTCTTCGCGGCAGGATCTCGTCCAGCCGGCGCTTGATCAGGTCGTCGAGCAATGCATCGTTGGGGACGGCTTCCATTGCAACCTCCTCGTTCGCGCCGGGAATTCAGGCGCAATCAGCATATTAGCGGTTACTGAAATACTCGCGCAATCGGCAGGGACATGCCATTCGGCATCTCTTATGGAGACATAAGGGGAATGCCCGGGTTCCCGGCTGCCGCTGTGCTATATAAGGTTTTCCTAATAGATTAAACGCTTGCGCAGGCGAGGGGCGGGCGCGGTATAAGGGCAATCTCGTTTTGAAGGAGGCAATCCCGATGCAATTCGACAAGGAACTCGACGCACGCGGACTGAACTGCCCGTTACCGATCCTGCGGGCGAAAAAGGCGCTCGCGGACATCCAGGCGGGGCAGGTTCTCAAGATCCTTGCCACCGATCCGGGCTCGGTGAAGGATTTCCAGGCATTCTGCAAGCAGACCGGACACGCGCTGCTTTCGAACTCGGAATCGGAAAAGGTCTTCACTTTCTTCGTCAAGCACAAGTAGCGGCGCTTTGACGCCTGCGCCGGCGTCAGAACAAGATCGGGGTCGGCGCCTCAGGCCGGGCCGCCGGGCTCGCGCAGCGCACGCACTTCCGCGTTGGCGTAGCGCAGGCGGATCGCAAGCGCCCGGGCGAGGCCGCCGAAGAGCTGCATCGCGAGCTTCTTGTGGCGGGCCGCGACCTCGTCGAAGCGCTGGCGCGAGAGGACGAACAGGTCCGTATCGGTAAAGGCGATGGCGTCGGCGGAGCGCACATCGCGGTCGAGGAACGACATCTCGCCGAAGAAATTGCCGCGGCCGAAGGTGGCCAGATGATGACCTTCCAGACCGCTCAGCGGCAGCACGATGCGCACCGCGCCGCGCCGGATCAGGAACAGCTCGTCGCCGGTGTCGCCCACCGCGAAGATCTTCTCGCCCGCCTTGTAGGAACGCCGCTCCACGCAGGCGTCCAGCTCGGCCAGCGTTTCATCCTTGCGCCCGGCGAACACCTCGATCTCGCGCAGTTCGAGCGGATTTTCGAGCGCGCGGCTGACCTGCTCGGCTTCGAGGATGGCGTCTTCGACCCATTCGAGCGCGCCGTCGAGCTCGTCGAACACGCGCACGTGCCCTTCCGAGCGCACCAGCCCGACCTCGTCGAAGTAGCGCTGCATGTCGCGCCCGCTCGGCAGGCTGCGCGGCACGTCGCTGAACAGGAGATAGCCCTTGCGTTCCGCGACGACGTCGTGCACCTGCTCGAGCAGGTGCACCGCCGTGATGTCGACCGACTGCACGCGCTTCATGTCGAGGATGATGTAGCGGCGCGTCTTCAGCTCGGGCTCGAGGACGTTGTGGAGCTGGTCGGTGGTGCCGAAGAAGAGGCTTCCCTGCAGCTCGAAGATGGCGGTCTGATCGCCGTTCTGCTGCAGCACCTTCATCTCCTCGGGCAGCCGGATCTGCTTGGAGAAGCTCTCGCTGCCGAGGCGCCTGCGGTGCACCACCGAAGTGCCGATCTGCTCGCGGATGAACAGCATGATGGCAAGCGCGACGCCGACGCCGGAGGCCGCGATCAGGCTGTAGCTCACGGCGACGATGACGACCGCGGCGATCACCGCGAAATCGAGCACCGTCGAGCGGTTGCGCAGGAACCCGAAGCTGTGCCAGTCGATCATGCGCACGCCGATGAAAATGAGGATCGCGGCGAGCGCCGCGATCGGCACCCAGGCGATCAGCGTGCCGAGCGCAAGGAAGGCGAGCAGGGCAAGCACGCCTTCGATCACGCCCGAGAGGCGCGTCTGCGCGCCGCTCGAAAGATTCACCAGCGTCGCGCCCATGGTCCCGGCGCCGGGCATTCCGCCCACGGCGGCGGCGGCAAGATTGGCGGCGCCCTGCCCGACGAGCTCCCGGTTCGAGTCGTGGCGGCTGCGCGTGAGCGCATCGAGCACGAGGCACGTCTTCAGCGTGTCGATCGAAAGCAGGATCGCGAGCGTCGCCCCGGGCACCAGGACCCGCGCCAGATCGGCCGCGCTGACCGCGCCGATCGCGCTCGCGCGCGCGGCGAGCGCGGCGAAAAATCCGTCCCCCGATCCGCCGAGCGCGCCGATCAGGAGCGGGTTGTCCGAGACGCTGAGCAGCGCCGGGTTGGCGAGCGCAAAGGCGAAGTACGCCAGAATCCCGGCCGCAAGCCCGAGAATCGCGGCCGGAACCGCTCGCGTGATCCGCGGCGCGAGCAGGATCACCGCAAGGGTCACGGCGCCCACGCCGATCCCGTACCAGTTCCAGGACGAGGGCGCGACAAGCGCTCCCGACATGGGAACGTCCTTCGCGGCACCGAGGAAACGCGGCACCTGGCTCGCGACGATGATCAACCCGACCCCCGTCAGGTAGCCGCTTACCACCGGGTAAGGCATGTACTTGATCAGCCGCCCGATGCCGACCACGCCGAAGAGGAACTGCAGCAAGCCGCAGACCAGGCTGATCAATGCCAGCAGGACCAGGATCAACTCGGGGGGGATGCCGGCCTTCGAGTATTCGACCGCCAGCGCCGCAAGCACCGCTGCCGCCGGTGCGCAGGGCGCCGTGATGAGGCGGTTCGTCCCGCCAAGGACCGGCGCCACGAGTCCGAGCGCGGTCGCGCCCAGGATGCCCGCGAGCGCGCCTTGCGCCGCGTAGGTGCCCCCGAGAGGTGAGAGAATGGTGACGCCGAACGCGATGGCCGAGGGGAGCGCCACCAGCATGGCGCTCGCGCCGCCCCAAAAATCGCCAAGAAGCGTGCCCGCCCTCATGTCACCGGACCGCACACCTGCGCCAGGACGCCACGGCTTCCTTCATCGATACGCTCCCCACCGCGGATGGTGACACAAGAAATCGAACTCAAGTTCGCGGCCACGCCGCGAACCCTCGGGCGGCTGCTCGAGGAACCGCTGCTCGGGGAGCCGCACGGGGAGGCGCAGAACCTCGTTGCGGTGTACTTCGATACCCCGCGCTTTGCGCTCTGGCGCCGGGGGATCGCCTTGCGGCTGCGCCGCGAGCACGGTCGATGGGTGCAGTGCATCAAATATGCGGGCACAGTCCAGGGTGGTCTGCATCGCCGCATCGAGGTCGAGCATCCGGCAACCGGGCCGGCGCCCGATCTGTCGCTGCTCGACGACCCGGACCTCAGAGCGCGCGTAACCCGCGCGGCCGGTACGGCGGCCCTCGCGGAAGCCTACCGGGTCGAGGTGACCCGCCATTCGCGGCTTGCTTCGCCTGCCCCCGGGGTTTCGATCGAAGTCTGCCTGGACCGCGGCGTGATTCGCGCCGGCAAGCGGCGTACCCCGGTGAGCGAAGTCGAGTTCGAGCTGAAGGGGGAAGGACCGGCATGGCGGCTCTACCCGTTCGCGCTCGCGATCGCGGCACGCTATCCGGTGCGCGTGGAGCAGCGCTCCAAGGCGGAACGGGGACACGCACTTGCGAGCGGGGCACAGCCGGAGCCGGTGCGGGCGCGGCTTGCCGTAGTCCGGCCCACCATGAGCGCGAACGACGCGTTCAAGGCGATCTGCTGGACCTGCCTGAACCATCTGCAGGCAAACGTGCACGGCGCGAGCCTCGGCGCCGATCCGGAATTTCTGCACCAGGCGCGCGTCGCGCTGCGGCGCCTGCGCTCCGGACTTGGCGCGTTCGAAAAGCTGTTTCCGGCCGGATCGATCGAGCCGCACGCAAGAGCCGTTCGCCGGCTCACCCGCGCCCTCGGCCCGGCGCGCGACTGGGATGTCTTTGCCGAGGAGGTCCTCGCGCCCGTCGCGCAGCAGTTCCCGGGGCACCGCGGACTCGAGGCGCTCGAGCGCGCCAGCGTCCGCCTGCGCCAGGCGGCGAATCGCGCTGCGCGCCGCGCATTGCGCTCGCGCAGTTATCAGCGTCTCTTGCTCGGCTTTGCCGCCTGGCTTGGGGAGGCGCCGTGGCTCGGCGCGGAGCCGGACGAAGTGCGGCAGGCCTGGGAGGCGCCGGTGCGCGAGCATGCGGTCGCGATCCTGGACCGATATCATCGGCGCTTGCTCAAGCGCGGCCGCGGTGTGGCGAGCCTCAGCTTGCCGCGGTTGCACCGGCTTCGCATCGCTGCCAAGAAGTTCCGCTACGCGGCCGGCTTCTTCGCGTTGCTCTTCCCCCGCAAGCGCGTCGAACCGATGCTCGATGCGCTCAACGACCTGCAGAACGTGCTCGGAGCGATCAACGACTGCGCTGCAGCACCGGCTATGATCGATGCTGCCGTGGCTGCCGGGCGGGGGCCTCTGCGGCCGCAGGCGCGCCTTTTCATCAGCCACTGGAACGCCGCAGTGCTCGCCAAACGGCGAGCGGCGCTCAAGCGCGTCTGGCGTACGCTGCGCGCAACAGAGCGGTTCTGGCGTTGACCGCCGATGGCATATCGACCAAAGTCATGCCTGTGCCGGGGTGCGCGGGCGCACAATGGCTGCAGCAGGGAACAGGGGGAGGACGGTGGATCTCATCTTATGGCGTCATGCCGATGCCGAGGACGGCAGCCCGGACGCCGAGCGCAAGCTCACCGCAAAAGGCAGGCGCCAGGCGGCGAGAATGGCAAACTGGCTGCAGGAGCGGCTGCCCGAGGGCGCGCGCGTGCTGTGCAGCCCGGCGCGGCGCGCGCAGCAGACGGCGAGGGCACTCGGCGAGGACTTCGAAATCGTCAACGCGCTGGACACGGGCAGCGAACCCGCGGCGCTGCTCACTGCCTGCGGCTGGCCTTCGGGCGAAGCGCCGGTGGTCGCGGTAGGGCACCAGCCGACACTGGGCCAGGTCGCGGCGCTTGCGCTCACCGGCAAGGCGTACGAGTGGAGCCTGCGGAAGGGCGCGATTTTCTGGCTCGAGGCGCGCGACCGCGGCGGCGCGGTGCAGACGCGGCTGCGTGCCGTGATTTCCCCGGATCTCATCTGACAAGCGGAGGGAGACAATGTTCGAATCGGCGAATCTGGATCACCGCATCGAAAAACCAACCTACCGCCGCGAAGAGCCGAAATTTCGCGAGGCGCTGCTCAACGCGCAGTTCGACCTGAAGGAGAACGGTCGCTTTCCGGTTCTCATCGTGATCGCCGGGGTCGAGGGCGCCGGCAAGGGCGAAACCGTCAACCTGCTCAACGAGTGGATGGACCCACGGCACGTCAGCAATCACGCGTTCTTCGAGCCCTCCGACGAGGAACGCGAGCGTCCGGCGCTGTGGCGCTTCTGGCGGGCGCTGCCGCCCAGGGGCAAGGTCGGCGTCTTCTTCGGCGCCTGGCACACGATGCCGATCATCCAGCGCGTGACCGGCGAGATCGGCGAGCCCGAATTCGCGCAGGCGATCGCCGAGATCGTGCGCCTGGAGAAGATGCTCACCGACGAGGGCGTGCTGCTGCTCAAGTACTGGTTCCACCTCTCGCGCGCGCAGCAGAAGAAACGCCTGCGGCAGCTCGAGAAGGATCCGGACACCCGCTGGCGCGTGACCGAGCGCGAGTGGGAGTACTTCAAGCTCTACCGGAAGTTCATGAACGTGTGCGAACCGTTCCTGCGCCGGACTTCGACCGGCGAGGCGCCCTGGATCGTGATCCCGGGGGCCGATGCGCGCTATCGCTCGCTCACCTTCGGCAGGCACCTGCTCGCCGCGCTCCGCGACCGGCTCAAGGAAAAACCGGTCAGCCGTGTGCCGGACAAGACCCCGCCGCTCCTCCCCGCCGCCGACAAGATGAACGTGCTGCGGGCGCTGCCCCTCGAGCAGGCGATGACCAAGGACGAGTACGACAAGCAGCTCGACAAGTGGCAGGGCCGCCTCAACCTTGCTTCGCGCGATCCGCGCTTCAAGTCCATCTCGGTGGTCGGGGTGTTCGAGGGCAACGACGCCGCCGGCAAGGGCGGCGCCTTGCGCCGCGTGACGAGCGCGCTCGATGCGCGCTGCTACACCAACGTGCCGGTCGCGGCGCCGAGCGAGGAAGAGCGTGCCCAGCCCTACCTGTGGCGGTTCTGGCGGCACATCCCGCGCCGCGGGCGCTTCACCTTCTTCGACCGCTCCTGGTACGGCCGCGTGCTGGTCGAGCGGGTCGAGGGCTTCTGCGGCGAGGCCGACTGGATGCGCGCCTATTCGGAGATCAACGATTTCGAGGGTGCGCTGCTGCGCCACGGCGTGGTGGTCGCCAAGTTCTGGCTCGCGATCAGCAAGGAAGAGCAGCTCGCGCGCTTCAAGGCGCGCGAAAAGATCGCGTTCAAGCGCTTCAAGATCACCGAGGAGGACTGGCGCAACCGCAAGAAGTGGGACGCCTACGAGCACGCGGTGTGCGACATGGTGGACCGCACCTCGACCGCGCTCGCGCCCTGGACGCTCGTCGAGGCGAACAACAAGTACTACGCGCGCATCAAGGTCCTGAGGACGCTGTGCAGGGCGGTCGAGGCGGCACTCGAGCGCGTTCCGCCGCCCGGCAAGAAAAAGAAGGGCAAGAAGAAATAGCGCGCGCCGGATTCTGCTAGGCTGTTGTCCATGCGATGGGCACGCCTTGCATGGACCGGAGGACGCGACCGATGGCGCGATGCGCGCGCTGGATCCGCCTCGGGCTGATCGAACCGCTCGACCTGCACGCGAGCTGCGCGGGCCTCGCGGCGGCGCAGCCGCGCCGCGCGGCACCGATCGTGCTCTGGGCGCAGGCGAAGACGCCGCTGCTCTTCGCGCACGAGCGGCGGCTTGCGTGGGTGGAGAAAAACCAGTACGTCTACGCGATCGTCGCTCCCGCGCTCGTCGTCCCCGGTCGGGCGGCGCGCTGGGCTTCGTGGGCGCTTTCGCCGGCGGTCGCCACGTACCGCGATTTCGGACTGCGCGCGTATCTGAGCGGCGCCGAGATCCGGCTGCAGGGACGCACTGTTGCCGGCTGCACCGCCGCGGCGATCGGCGAGTGCGTGGTGATGGCGTCGAGCTTCCTGTTCAAGTTTCCGGCCACGGGTTCCAGCGCGCGGCGCGGCAGCGCTTCGCCCGATTTCCGCGCTTGGATGCGCGAGGGCCTTGCGCTCGCGATCTCGGAATGGGCCGGGCACGCCGACGGGCCTGCGGAGCGCGCGCTCGAGGCCGCCTTTCGCACCCGCGTAGAGGCCCAGTATGGCTGGCAGTTCGAAAGCTCCTGGCCGAGCGCGCTCGAGCGGCGCTCGATCGAAGCCGCGCGCGCTTCCGGATTCGCGCCGGGATCTAGCCCGCGCGCACCCGAGACGACCATTTCGCAAGTCGATTTCGCGGGATAAGCCGGGCGTCGCGCAGATCGGGCGGGTCAAGATTTGTTGACCTTGCTCAAATTGCTGTGCCGTTCCTGCTTTTCAATCTCGCGATGCGCCTGAATCGAAATCACTTCGTTCGCCGAAAGCCTGGCGTGCCCATCGTCTTGCTGGGGCTGGTGGCACCGTTGGCGACTGCAGGGGCTGAATCGCAAGCGCCTGAAACCGCACCAGCGGCCACGGTCGTCGTCACCGCAACCCGAATGCCGCGCGACTTGAGCGAAGTCGCCGGCACCGTCAGCGTCATCGACCGCGAGCAGTTGCAGCGCGATCTGGTATTCGACCTGCGCGATCTCGCGCGCAGCGTGCCCGCGCTGCAGGTCGAAAGCGGCGGCAGCCGCTTCGGCACCTCGGGTTTCCGCATCCGCGGCATCGGCGGCAATCGCGTCACGACCCTGCTCGACGGCGCGCCGCTGCCGGAGCGCTTTTCCATCGGCAATTACAGCGACTCGGGGCGCGAGCTGCTGGGGCTGGGGATGATCTCCTCGATCGAGGTGCTGCGCGGGCCGGCTTCCACCCTCTTCGGCAGCAAGGCGATCGGCGGCGTGGTCGCCTTCAATACACTCGACCCGCGCGAGCTCCTCTACGGTCGCGAATCGCCCGCCGGGGCGCTGCTCGCCGGCTATTCGGGCGACCGCGAGCAATGGAGCCTGGGCGCAAACGCGGCGGCGGGAGGCCCGGAACGGGGCTGGCTTCTTGCCGGAAGCTTGTCGCGCGCAGCCGAAGCCGACGCGAAGGGGCTGGAGCGGGGCTATGCGCGCGATCCTCAGCGCGAGGAGCGCGAATCCGCGATGGCGCGTTACGTCCACACGATCGCCGGAGGCATGCGCCTGCGCGGCACCCTGCAGCTGTGGAGCAGCGATCGCCGGACCGACGTGCGCTCGCTTCTCGGCACGGGGCGCTTCGCGACCACGACCTCGCTCCTCGGCCACGACTCGCAGCGCCATTGGCGCGTGCTGCTCGACGGCGAAAGCGCCGGGCCTGCGGCGCAGTCGCTGTGGCGCGTCTTCGCCTTTGGCAGTGAAACTCGGCAGGCGAGCGACGAATGGCGCACGCGCACGCCCGCACCCGTGCGCCAGCAGCGGCGCTTCGATTACGGGCAGGACGGCGTGGGGGCGGGCGCCGATTTCCGCTACACGCGAACCGGCGAGCGCATCCGCCATACGCCGTCCTGGGGTTTCGAACTGCTGCATAGCCGGATCACCGAGCAGCGCGACGGCGTGCAGACCAACCTCCTCACCGGCAGCCAGACCAGCGTGATCCTCGGCGAGCGCTTCCCGCTGCGCGATTTTCCGAAGACGCGCAGCACCGAGGCCGGCGTCTACGTGCAGGACGAGATCGAGCCCGGGCGCTGGCCGCTGCGCCTGATCGCGGGCCTGCGCTACGAGCACTACAGCCTCAAGACCGGGAAGGACGCCGTATTTACCGCGGGCGCGCCGAATGTGCGTACGACCGATCTCGACAACGGTTACTGGACCCCGAAGCTCGGCGCGGTGTGGAAGTTCGACCCCCGGCTCTCGGGGTTTTTCCAGTACGTGCGCGGCTACCGCTCGCCGCCTTTCAACGAGGTGAACATCGGACTCGAGATCCCGACGCAGAACCTGCGCGCGCTGCCCAATCCGGACCTGAAGCCCGAAACCAGCCACGGCGTCGAGGTCGGGTTGCGCTACACCTCGCGCCCGCTGCAGTGGTCGGCGGCGCTGTTCGAGACGCGCTACAAGGACTTCATCGCGAGCCGCTCGCCGCTCGGCCCCGACCCGGCGACGGGCGTGCTGCTCTTCCAGTCGATCAATCTGGACCGCGCGACGATTTCGGGGGTCGAATTCAGCCTGCGGCAGCAGCTCGGCTCGCTTGGCGGCGCGTTTGCCTGGGAGTTGGGCGGGCTGTGGCTGAGAGAATCCGCAAGCGGCCGGCCGATCAGCAACGTCGATCCGGCGCGCCTGACTGCCGCGCTCGAATACGCGCCGCAGCGCGCCTCGTGGTCGGCCCGGCTCTCGGTCAGCGCCGTGGAAGGTAAGGGGATCGAAGGCAACGCGACGGCGTTCCGCGCCCCGGGCTACGTGCTCGTCGACCTCACTGCCGACTGGCGGATCGCGCCGCATACGCGGCTGCGCGCGGGCGTATTCAACCTCGGCGACCGGCTTGCCTGGCGCTGGGCGGAGGTGGCCGGGCGGCTTGCCAACGACCCGACGCTCGGGCAGCTCAGCCTGCCGGGGCGCTACGCGGCGGCGACGTTCGAGCAGCGGTGGTAGGAGGCAAGTCCCCCGCCGCGCAGGCGTCAAGCGAATAGCTGCTCGATCTCGCGTTCGAAGTTCGCGCGCTCGGCATCGGATAGCAGGCTTGCGCGGATACCGTTCAGGGCGAGGCGCGAGATCGTCCTTGGGTCGAATCCCAGCTTGCTCGCAGCGCGCCGGAATTCGTCGGTGATGCTGACACCGAAGAGGATCGGGTCGTCGGAGTTGATCGTCACGTTGCAGCCGGCTTCGACCAGGCGCCTGATCGGATGATCGGCAAAGCCCGACGCCCCGCCCAGCCGCACGTTGCTCGTGGGACAGGTGTGAAACCAGACCCCCCGCGCCGCGAGCTCGCGCAGCAGAGCCGGATCCCGGGCCGCGCCCACGCCGTGCGATAAATGCATCGCTCCCAGCTTAGCAAGCGCATGGCGCACGATCTCCGGTCCGCCCAGTTCGCCCGCGTGCACTTTCAGACGCAACCCCATGCGGCCCGCTTCGCGGTAAAGGTCCACCAACGCAGCATCGATTCCCAAGCGGTCGTCGCTCATCACGTCGAGGCCGGCGACGAGGTTCCAGCCGCCGGGACCTGCGAAGCCGAGGATTTCGCGCACCTGCGGCGCTTCCACCTCGCTGGCGGCGCGGTTGATGCCGACGATCAGCCGGCACACGATGGCGTGCTCGCGCTCGGCACGCACGATTCCCTGCCGAACGGCTTCGAGGACCTGCTCGAGGCTCAGTCCCTGCGCCATGTGCATCGGCGGATACAGAATCGGTTCGGCATAACGGACGTTCTGGCCCGCGAGATCCTCGAGCACCTCGCACATGTGGCGCGCGATCCGCTCTTCGGTCCCCGTGGCCGGAAGAAGGAAGTTGCGGAATATCGCGCGGAAATCTTCGAAACTCGCGAAGGGCGCGTCCATCCACGGCGGCCGCCCGCCGAGCGCCCGCGCCTCCGGATTCAGCTCGCACACGGTCGACCAGCGGAAAGCGCCCTCGAAATGAAGGTGCAGCTCGGCTTTGGGCATCCTGCGAATCCGCTCCGATAGCAGGGTCGCGTCCATCGGCGCCAGTGAATGAGTGCCGCAATGTTCCGCGTGCGGAGACCGCCCCGAACTACGCGGCCCGGTTGCCGCTCACCAGCCGCTCGAATTGCGGCCGCAGCTTGGCGAGCGTTGCCTCGAACGCGGCCAACCGCTCGCGCTCCTGGGCGACGATCTTTTGCGGCGCGCGCGCGACGAACGACTCGTTGCCGAGCTTGGCGCGGCATTTCGCGATCTCGCCTTCGAGCCGCGCGATCTCCTTGCCCAGGCGCTCGCGCTCGGCGGCGGCGTCCACTTCGACGTGCGGCATCAGGTGATGCGGGCCAACGATTACGACCGGAGAGTCCGACTTCGGAAGTTCCTTTACGACGCTGAGCACCGACCCTCGGACCAAGGCGGGGAAAGCTGTCGTGGTTGCCGTAGACGGGGTGGTCGTCACAAAAAAAGTAACTGCATATTGAGGCAGAACTTTGAGTTCGCTGCGCAGATTACGGCCGGCGTTGACGACACCTTTGGCGATCGCAATTTCGCGCTCTGCTGCCT
>Ga0114945_10000265_pt1 | contig 32977 bp, 34 predicted proteins | sample OV2TP3_FD_87194 | JGI IMG/M metagenome (GOLD analysis project Ga0114945, IMG submission 87194) | Hot spring microbial communities from Beatty, Nevada to study Microbial Dark Matter (Phase II) - OV2 TP3 | ecosystem: Environmental > Aquatic > Thermal springs > Hot (42-90C) | place: USA: Beatty... | reverse complement strand
CTGTATCAAATCAGCAAGTATTTAGGCGGCATTCCATCGATTACAAAAATTTGACAAAGAACTTTATTGCTTTCAATAAGTTACGTTAATTTTTTGCTACAAACTCGGGAAAGCTTCTTTTTTCTAAGGGGCAAAAAAAATAAACAGTCCCTGAGGTACTGCTAGGAGTCATTAGAAATGCAACCCCGGGTCAATCGGCAAGGGTTCCTTCATGACCACGATCTCCCGCTGAAAGCGGCGCAGGATCCCGGTTTTTGCCACAAAGAGTATGCTGGCCACCGACAACCACTTAAGATAAGGAAACCGTAGAAAAGCCGCGGTGGTAAATCTCGCCTGCAGCCTTTGGATCTTTTTAACGTCGGCTCCGCGCCTTCTTTGCACTTCGCTGAGCATTTGCTCTGAAAAATCTTTCTTTGCGAAAGCCGAAACCAAAACGTCCGCAGCCACGATGGCCGTGGCGGCTGCCACCGCCACGCCGATCGCTCCTGCCGGCGAGCAGGTGTGCGCCGCATCGCCGATCAGCAAACACCCATCCTTGGCCCAATTCTTCACATACGAAACCCGGGCCTGCAGGACGCTAAAGGCGCTGAAATCCTTGAGCTGCCGGGCAAACTCATGCATGAGGGGATGAGCATCCAGGAGTTCTTTTCGCATCACCTCAAGGCCCCGGGAGCGCAAGCGAGAAAAATCACCCTTCGAGACAATAAGCCCACACTGCACAAAATCCGGATACTTGGGCAAAACCAAATAACGATAAGAGGAAGAAAAGAACGCCCGCACCGTATTCTCGGAGTTCAAAGGTTGTTTAACTGTAAACCAAATCAGGTCAAAATCATAATTTTCATACTCGAATTCAAATCCGCCGGCCTTGCGCACGATGGATGAGCGGCCATCGGCGCCCACCGTCACGTGAGAGCGAATTTCAACCCTTTGTCCCTCCTGTTCAGCAACCACCCCGGCGATCCTTTCTTCTTCCCGAATGATGTCCCGGGCAATCGCCCCGAATAGAATTTGAAAATTCGGATAGGATCGGGCCTTATCCCACAAGGCATTTAAAAGAATCGGCTGAGGCATCCAGAGGGCAAACGGGGCCTCGTTACACAGGTCGGACAAACTTAAACTCACCAAAAGTTTACTTTTTAAGAAAAGCTCAAAATTCTTGAGTTTAAGATGAGGATAACTGAGAAGATAATCGAAGAGCCGGATTTGCTGCATCATCTGGATGAAGGCCGGCATCAGGACCTCGCCGCGGTATTCCCGCTCGAAGTCCTTGTGGGATTCCAGGACCGCCACCCGGATTCCTTTATGGGCCAGCAAAAGCCCCAGGATCATCCCAGCCGGCCCCGCGCCCACGATGCAGACATCGGTTGTGAGGGTTTGCATGGCATCTTTATCCTAATCATTCTAAGAGGGATTGTGAAGGGCAGGCTTAAGCGGTCACAATTTCACCTTCCTGGGCAAAATCACAAATCTGACTTTCTTTACTTTCCCACTCTTGAGGGGTCATGGCGACAGCCTGGATGGGGGCAAAAACCCGATAGATGGCTTCGGAAAGGATGTCGATGCGGGTCCAATAATCTTTACCGTTAAAATCATTGGAAACAACAATAATATCTATGTCACTTCCCTCCCGCTGAGTGCCTTTAGCCCAAGAGCCAAATAAAATCAATCGGTCGACATGGATGTTGTTATTTTCAAACACTTCCTTTAAACGTTTCAAAATGTCTAAAACGTCTTTCTTACCCATTCCAACACTTCCTTTACTTGGGAGAGAATTTCTCTTACGACAGATTGGGTGTAAACGCTCTGCAATTTCGCTAACTCCTCTGGGTATCGCGTGGCAACACTGGCCTGATCGAGTTTTACCAAAAATTTACCGATAGGCTCGGGTGGTCGAATTTTCGTCTCATTGACGAAATAGAGGAGATTGTGGGTTTTGGGGGGAATGGCATTCAATTTCTTCTGATAAATTCCTTTCAATGCTTTTTCAACAGCTAAATGCGCCATAAAGACGGCATAAATGTAGCGTCCTCCCTGGAACATATATTCCGCCGTTTGAAAATCGTAATCCGCTTGTGTTGACCACTCTTGGGGATTCTTGACCATGTCTAAAGAATACCACAAATCAAGCTACCAGACAAAATGGGAATGGAATTTCTTAAGGAGTGTGAGTCTGCTGGTATTTTAGAAAGGAAGTTAATGGATGAGCATTTGGAGTTATTGGATGACGTGCGAAGCCGGATCAGAAGTGTTGAGGCAGTGATTGAGCAATTAAAGCAAGACGATGAGGTTGTTCAACGATTAGAGTCGATCCCGGGGGTCGGTAAATTCTTGTGGAAGGAGGAAAATTTGGTAGTTTCAGGCGGGAGCGCTCGCAAGATTCGTAAAAATCTCTTTGATCTTGCTGTCGGAGGTCTTTGCTGCGCATTCGTTAAAAAGCCGAACTGAAAAATTATTTCTTCCTAATTCCTTGTATACGGCAGCCAAACAGGCTTTGGCTTTAATAAAATGGGGGCGAAGCCTGACACATTGTTCCAAATACTTTAAAGCTCTTTGGGGATCTTTTTCAATCCAAAATAAATGGCTCCCGAGTAAAAACAGGGCATGGAATCGCTTGAGCTTTTCTCCCCCATGGGATGGGTGGCCAACAAGCTGTTGGCCGCTTTGTAGATCAAATAGTCCCGTTTATTCCCTATCATATGCATGGCCACCTTCGCATCCAGCGCCTGAAGAATCTCTTGCGAGGGAACCAAGGATATGACCTGCAGACTCAGAAGTTCCACCCCGTAGAGTTCTACAGCCTTATTCACAAGCGTTAATAATTCTTTTGAGGCCTCCGCCTGTGATTTAATCAACCACCCTGCGCCAAGAACGCAGGGTATGAAGAGGAATGTCTTGAGTTGAAAACCTGCGGTTTTCAAACTTTCCCTTTTGAGCGGTATCCCTGTGGCAAGACCACAGGGAATAATCCAAGTTCAACACATCATGCGTATACAAAAACACCTGCCAGGTCGTCCCAGCGTTCTTTAAAATAGGTGTGACCCCATTTTCTTTCTTTGTTGTCTAAGGATTTTAAGCATCGATTCCACCACCTCCTCCACCGATAAATGCGTGGCATCGATAACAACCGCGTCTTCGGCTTTCTTGAGCGGTCCTACTGAGCGCGTTAAGTCCTTGGTGTCCCGCTCTTGCAGTTCTTGTTGTAAGGCCGATCTATTGCTACTTTGGCCTTGCGTTTTTAAGTCTTTAAGCCGGCGTTTAACCCGTTCCTCAAAGTCCGCATCCAAATAAAACTTTTTGTCGGCCTTGGGGAAAATCACGGTGCCCGCATCACGGCCCTCCACCACGATATTGCTCTTTTCGCCTATCCGGCGCTGCCAGTCCACCATGATCTGGCGAACGCGCGGCGCCCTGGCGATATAAAAAGTATTATTGGTGACCTCCACCGAGCGGATGGCCATTGTCACATCCCGGCCATCGAGAAGGACCTTAAGCGACTGCTTTTCATCGGCCAAAAGATCAATGGTGGTGCCTTCTGCCAAATCGACCAAGGCCTGTTCATCGTGGAGATTGACCTTTTGCTTAAGGGCCTTCAGAGTCAAGGCCCTGTACATCGCACCGGTGTCCAGGTAAGAAAATCCCAATCTCTTCGCGAGCTCTTTGGCCACGGTGCTTTTTCCAGCGCCGGCAGGGCCGTCGATCGTGATGATCATAGGAAAAAGGTTATAGAGGTTATAGAGGTTAAAAAGGTTACAGAGGTTGTTTTTTAAAAGCAACCTTTATAACCTTTATAACCTTGATACCCTTTTGAGTCAATCGTCACCAATTCTGAAGTGTCTATATTGGCCCCGTACTCGGGGCATTGGGTTCCGGAGCCTGATCCAAAGATTCCCTCTTACTTTTGCTTTTTTTAAAATTCTCGATCAGATTCTGTTCATCCTTGAGAAGAATAGACTTTCTCAGCAAGGAAATTCTCTTGACCAGCTCATCGAGCGTATGGACGATGTTCTTGGGATTGGTCAGGCAGATGTCATTCCACATGTAAGGGGAACTGGCGGCAATGCGGGTCGTGTCCTTCAGGCCCTGGGCCACGTAAGGAAGATATTCATCGGGAATAACTCCTATCAACGCATAAGCCACCAAATGCGGCAGGTGGCTTATGTAAGCCAAAATTTTGTCGTGTTCAAGCGGGGTAAAAGTCTTGACTCTGGCGCCTAGGCTGGTCCAAAGGGCCCTGACCTTCTCTTCCGCTGCACGGTTGGTTTTAGGAGTCGGGGTCATCAGGCACAAAGATTGATGGAACAAGTCGGGATTGGCAAAGATGATACCGGTTTTTTCGGACCCGGCCAAAGGATGCGAACCTACGAAAAACGCCGATGTCAGATACCGCTCGGCACAATCGACAATGGTCGTCTTGGTGGAGCCGACATCGGTTACGATACAGCCCCGTTTAAGATACTTGGTGACGATCGGCAGGAGATTCACAATGGTTTTAACGGGGGTGGCCATAATGACCAGATCCGCGGTTTCTACCGCCTTTTTGATGTCATGAAATCCCCGGTCAATGGCCTTGTTTTGCAAGGCATCCACGAGCGAGCTATGGCGGTTGGATAAACCAATCACCTCCTGGGCCACTTGATGCTTTTTGATGGCCATCCCTAAGGACCCGCCAATGAGCCCCACCCCGACGATCGTGACCTGCTTAAATAACGAGCCTTCGTGATTCATAATTCCCTTCCCACCGCCTTAGCGATCGCTTCCAATTCGTCCATGAGGTTTCTAAATCTCTCCGGAACCAGAGACTGTGCGCCATCGGACAAGGCCTCTTCTGGATTATCATGGACCTCGATCATCAACCCGTCGCATCCGGCGGCTACCGCGGCCTTGGCTGCGCTGGGAACAAACCCCCAGTGGCCGGTGCCGTGGCTCGGGTCAACAATAATCGGCAAGTGCGACAACTCCTTGACCACCGGCACACAGCTGATATCCAAGGTATTCCGGGTTGCGGTCTCAAAGGTGCGGATGCCCCGTTCACAGAGCATCACATCAAAATTCCCTTTAAAGAGGATGTATTCGGCGGACATCAGAAGATCCTTGATCGTCGCACTCATGCCGCGCTTGAGCATAACCGGCTTTCTCGTCTGGCCGATCTCTTTGAGGAGAGTGAAGTTCTGCATATTGCGGGCACCGATCTGAAAGGCATCGACGTATCGCGCAACCAGATCCACATCCCGAGGGTCCATGACCTCGGTGATGGTGGCGATGTTCAGGGTCTTTCCGGCCTCGGCCAAATATTTTAACCCTTCTTCTCCTAATCCCTGAAAATCGTAAGGCGAGGTCCGCGGTTTAAAGGCACCTCCCCTCAGGATGGTGGCGCCGGCCTCCTTTACTTTCTTGGCTATCGACATCAATCCATCGTGACTTTCTATGGAACAAGGGCCGGCCATGACCACGATTCTTTTACCACCCACCTGAACGTTATCCGAGACCTTAATGACGGACTCCTCAGCCTTAAACTCCCGCGAGACCAGCTTATACGGGGCCAAAACCGGCAGAACTCTCTCCACTCCCGGGAAGACTTCCAAAGGAGTGACCCGCAAGACATCCTCTGGCCCGATAAAACCAATGATGGTTTTTTCCACCCCTTTGGAGATATGCGCCTTAAGCCCTAAGCTTTCGGCCTTGGCAACAATGTGCTTCATTTGTTCTTCCGTGGCATCTTTTCTTAAAATGACAATCATAAGGCCTCCTTCACCTCGACAAGCCCCCTCAAAGCACGAATGAATTTTTGGTTCTCTTCGGGCATGCCCACGGTGACCCGGATAAAATTCCTTAGGCCCCAAAAATTCATATCGCGAACGATGACACCCTTCTCTAATAACGCCCGGGCCACTTTCGCGCTGTCCCTTCTTACATCCACCAAAATAAAATTCGTAACGCTCTCGACAAACGACAAGCCCATCTCTTTAAAATTTTGATAAAGAAATCCCCTTTGCTCTTTAATCCTTTTTAGCCTCTCGCGATAATAAGAAGCCTCTTTCAAGCACACAACCGCTGCGATCTGCGCCAGGGAATTAACGTTAAAAGGCTCTCGCAGGCGCTCTAAGATATCAATCGTCTCAGGACGGGCGATCCCGTAGCCGATCCGGAGTCCCGCCAGGGCATACATCTTCGAGAACGTCCGCGTGATGATCAGGTTGGGATGCGATTTCAAAAGCCCGATCGAATCCGGATAATCTTTTTCATCCACAAATTCAAAATAAGCCTCATCCAATAAAACCAGCACATGCGAAGGAAGGCTTTTTAGGAAACCCTTGACCTGCGCCTCGGTCACATAAGTGCTGACCGGATTATCCGGGTTCCCTATAAAAACGATCTTCGTTTTTTTCGTCACGGCCTTAGCCATGCGGGGAAGATCGTAATGGAAACCCTTCAAGGGAACTTCCCTGATCCGGGCGCCGGCTGCCTGGCAGGCGATCTTGTAGATCAAGAAGGAAGGAGCGGCCACCACCACTTCCTCACCGGAATCCACAAAGGCCCGCACACAAAGGACGATAATCTCATCCGATCCGTTGCCAAAGATCAATTGATGGCCAGCAACCTTACAATGTCGGCTTAACGCCCGCCGCAAATAATAACAGCTCCCATCTGGGTAACGGTTGAGATTCTTCAGATTTTCTTTAAGGGCCTGGATGACTTTGGGGGAAGGCGCAAATGGACTTTCGTTGGAGGCCAGCTTGATGACGTCTTTTAACCCTAGCTCTCTTTGGACTTCTTCAATGGGTTTCCCTGGCACATAGGGCTGGATTCTCAAAACGCTTCTTCGCGCAAGGCCTCTTAAGCCCTCGTGAGATTTTTTCATCGCAGCTCATTCTAAAATAGGATACGAACCTAAAATTTTTAGATATTTGCACATGCCTTCCAATTCATCCAAGGCCCTCTTAATGTGGGAATCCAGCCTGTGCCCCTCAAAATCGACAAAGAAATAATAATCCCAGGCCTTTTTCTTGGAAGGCCGGGATTCGATCTTGGTCAGATTGATTCTATGCCTACGGAAAGGCCCCAGCATGGCATGGAGGGCCCCCACTTTATCTTTAATGGAAAACAAAATCGATGTTCGGTCTTTGCCTGTTGGCGGCACATCTTCTGTGGCAAGGACCAGGAATCGGGTGATGTTATGCGCTGTGTCTTCGATGTCTTTTTTGATCACCTTCAGATGATAAACCTTGGCCGCGACACTCGAACCGATCGCCGCGCAATGAGCTTGACGCGCCGCCATCTGGGCCGCGCGTGTCGTGGAGGTCACCTCAACGAGCTCCGCTTGGGGAAAATTTTCTTTTAACCAATGCCGGCACTGGCCAAAAACTTGGGGATTAGAGTAAATCGTCTTAATCTTCTCAAGGGTTGTTTTCGATAAAAGATGATGGGAGATCTCAAGAAGAATCTGAGAACATATCTTCAGATCTGAATCCACCAGGATATCAAAGGTGTGGGTGACGGCGCCTTCAATCGAATTCTCGATGGGGACAACGCCGTAATCGCAGTCGGTGTATTCGACCTTTTCAAAGACCTGGGCGATATTATCGCAGGAGATATGCTCGACTTGCGAGCCGAATTTCTTCAGCGCCGCCAGGTGGGTAAAGGAGGCGGCCGGCCCCAGATAGGCGATCTTCAAAGGCTTCTCCAACGACAAGGAAGATGACATGATTTCCCGGTAGATCGCCTCGAAGGCTGCCCCGGACAAAGGACCCTGATTGAGGGCTTTAATCCTTCCTAAGACCTCTTTCTCCCGCGCCGGGGCATAGATGCCTTTTTGATGACGCAACTTCTCCCGGCCAATCAAGAGGCCCAGCTCGGCCCTTTGATTCAACAAGCCCACGATGCGGCGATCGATCGTGTCAATCCTTTTGCGCAGTTTCTCTATTCTCATCGGAATTCTCATCGGATGGTCTTTCCTCTTTGTGTAGGGATAAGGATTGCGGTCTCGGGGTCTCAACGGTGCTTTGAGCTGAAACTGACAAGGTCATCCTTTCTGTGATCTCTTCGGGTGTGGGGGGGCCTCTTCTTCCATAGGGCTCCTTAAGGCCCGGGCCTCCTGCAAGAACTGGGAGATTTCTTCTTTGATGGTTTCGGACACCCGCTCTGGGGAAGGCTTGGCGGCTGTGGCTTGCGCGGTCTTCAGATCTTCCTGGGATTCACCGGAAGCCGGCATTTGCGATCTCGAGAATTCTTCTAATTTGGGAAGATCGTCTAAAGATTTTAAACCGAAATATTCCAAAAACGCCTCGGTTGTTCCATACAAAAAAGGCCGACCCACAACCTCCCGGCGGCCCGTGATTTTGATGAGTCCTTTCTCTAGAAGATGAGTCACCACCCCATCGGAATTAACGCCCCTGATCAACTCGATATCCATACGGGTCGTGGGCTGTTTATAGGCAATGATCGCCAAGGTCTCTAAAGCCGGTTTAGACAATCTCTCCTTTTGCCGGGTTTTATAGAAGGTTCTTAAAACCGAGGCGTACCGCGGATGGGTCAAAAGCTGATAACCACTGGCAATTTCCACAATCGTCATGGCGCTTTGCCTCTCATCGTGTTCTCTTTTCAAAAGATCAAGGGCCTGCTTTAAGTCCTCTGTATTGAAACTTTGCCATCCGTTTCCCATAAGCTCCGGTTTTATTTTAAGTTCTTCGGCTAAGGTCTCTTTGATTTGCTCTAAGCTGACCGGCTTTTCACTGACAAAGAGGATCGCTTCAATGGCCCCCTTCATGGAGATTAAATTTGCGCCCTCCCTCATCGTTTCACCCTTTGTTTATAAATCTCGTTTAATAAATCTTCAGTTGTCTTGATATCCGCCGAGCGCTCCAGCGCTTTTCGGATCATCTCTAGAGCCTCTTGTCTTTTGTACTGCAGCTGCAGGAGAACAGCCAGGGCGTCCTCTTGCCAGTCGAGGGCGGCTTTAGCTGGGGGTTGCGGGATTTCCTGATCCTGAATCAAGCCGAATTTGCCCAGCTTTCCCTGCAGCTTGGCGATGATCTCCTTGGCTCTCTGGATCCCAATCCCCGGCAGGCTCTTTAAAAAATCCAAATCGTTTTCATCAATGGCCCGGGTGATCTCCGAGATGGGGCACTTGAGCGCCCTGACCGCGGCCCGCGGGCCGATTCCCGACACCTTGATAAATTGTTGAAAAAACTCTCGTTCGATTTCATTGATAAAGCCCACCAGGACCGGAAATCCCCGCGAGGGCTCAATCTGAAAATAATGATAAATGACCAGCCGGATATTCGCCTGTGAATCCATGACTTGATCCAAGCGTTCTTGAACCGACAAGGGAATCATGACTTCATAATACAAGCCATTGACCTCAATGACAACCATTCCTTCTTTTTTTTCAACGAGCTTGCCTTTGAGTTGGACAATCATGGATTCCCGGATTTTCCCTTGAGATCTTCAAAGCCGCTCTGACTTCTCAAGATATACATATACCCCAAGGCCAACGCCAGGGCGTCGCTGGCATCCAAATTGAGCTTTAAGGGATCAATCCTTAAAAGATGCGCCACCATCCGGCAGGTCTGAAGTTTAGGGGCGTTTCCATTGCCGGTCAAGGCTTTTCTGATCCTTTTGGCGGCGTATTCCTTAAGTTCGATTTGACGCTGGGCGCTCAAAAGACAAATCACACCGCGGATATGTCCCAAAAGGCAGGCGGTCGTGGGATGTTTGTAATGGGCGTAGAGTTTCTCTAGGACCATCACCTCGGGCTGGTAATTCTGAAGAATGATGTCTAGATTCCTATAAACCCGCTCAATGCGATTGCCCAGGAGATCTTTGGGATTAGGCTCGATACAACCGGCCTCGAGCAAGGTGGTTTGACTGGAAGACAAATCAATGAGGCCATAGCCCGTGGCTTTAAGCCCGGGATCAATCCCTAGGATTCTCATGGTTTAAGACTTGGCAAGGCTTTCCATCTCTTCGTCGGGAATATCGAAATTGGCATACACGGCCTGCACATCCTCGTGGTCTTCGAGGGTCTCCATTAAAGCCAAAACCTGCTTGGCCTCCTGACCATGGACTTTAACTGTGGAGTTCGGAGTCATGGTGACTTCTGCGGTTTGCATGGGAATGTTCTTCTTTTGAAGAGCGGCTTTGACGGCCTCCAAGCTGGAGGGTTCACAGGTGATCTCATAGTACTGCCCTTCCAATCTGAAATCATCTGCCCCCGCCTCAAGGGCAATCGTCATCAACTCCTCCTCACTGACTTTATTCTTTTCGACCGTGATGTACCCTTTCTTCGCGAACATCCAGGCCGTTGACCCGGCGCCAGCCATACTCCCATTTTTTTGGGTGAGGATATTGCGGATCTCGGCTGTGGTACGATTTTTGTTGTCCGTGAGGCAGTCGATCAAAATAGCCACTCCGGCAGGGCCATACGCATCAAAGACCGTTGTTTCGTAGGATACACCCGGCAATTCCCCGGTTCCTTTTTTGATGGCGTTTTCGACGTTGGCCGATGGCATGTTGATCACTTTGGCCCGCTGGATCGCGGTGCGTAGCCGGGGATTGGTATCCGGATTTCCGCCACCGGCTCTTGCGGCCGCGGTGATTTCCCGAATGATTTTAGTAAAGGCAGCCCCCCTTTTGGCGTCGGTGGCGGCCTTCTTATGCTTGATACTGGCCCACTTCGAATGTCCGGACATCGTACAACCTCCTTCAAGAAAACAACCTTCGTTGATATTATTCTATGAATCTATCCAAAACTCAAACTGGAAAAGAAAATCAAAAAAGCAAGCCAATAAGCCGAGTTCTGTGTGATGGTCATTCCTCTCACTTTGGAGATTGCTCTCCAAACTCTTGCAGCCTACCCGGGAATGCATGTTCTTCGAAGCTCAAACGCAAGAGCATTTGAGCGAAGAAGAAATAACGAAGCGGATCCACTTCGCCCCCACCGTTTTGTTTCGTTTTGTTCAGCTTCGCTTCACAAATCGAAACAAAACGAAACAGTGGGGGTCTTCCCCTATTTGGCCTTGCTCCCTGTAGAGATTGCTCGTTTCACTCCTTTAAGCTATCAGTCTTCAGCTGAAGACTGCCGACTGAAAGCTGACAGCTCAAAGGCATCGTCACTGTGGCTCTTCCCGCCTTCGCCAAGAATCATGGCGAAGGGCGGGATCCGCCACGATTTGTGGCGGAAATCCTCCCCCACTGTTTCGTCCGCCAAAATGTGTGGCGGACGGTGGGGGGTCCCGCATTACCGGGATACAGGATCCTCTGGAGCTCGGACTTTCCTCCCCCGCCGTTTTGTCCCGACGTAACGTCGGGACAGCGGGGGCAACCATCTTGGCTTGCTCTTTTGAAATCGCCTGACTCGCCAGACGATCAGCTTCTTTGTTTTCTTCTCGAGGGATATGCTTGATCTCCAGACCCTCAAATCCTTCTGCCAAATGTCGGAGCTGAACAAATAGATTCTTCAGAACAGGATTTTTGATCTTGTAGTTCCCTTGAATCTGATGATAAAGCAACGCACTATCTGTATAAACTCGAACCCGATCGGCCTTAAGAATCAAAGCCTCCTGTAAAGCATAAATCAGGGCCATGTACTCGGCTTTGTTGTTGGTGGCATGACCAATCGATTGGGAAATTTTTTTGATGACCCGCTTGCCCCGGCGGATCAAAATCCCGATGGCGGATTCGCCGGGATTGCCTCGAGAGGCCCCATCAATATAAATCTCCAGTGAATCTTTTAAAGAAACGTTCAAAGATCATCCTCAAGATAAAGGATCCGCGCACACATCTCACAGACCACAAAGCGGTCATGCATCTTGATCTCATTGATGGCTTGCTCGGGCACGTTCATGAAACATCCGCCGCAGGCATGGCCTTTGACCGCCACCAATGCCAAGCCCACTTTATTTTCTAATATCCTCTCATACCGGCTTAAATACGCTGGGTTGACGTACACACTGATTTGTTTTCTCTGGGATTCCAGGACCTTGAGCCGATCTTGAATCTGGTTCATGGAATCCGCCACCTGTTTTTTTTGCGCTAAAAACTCCTTCTCTTGCTGGGTGACCAAGTGCCTTTCCTGTTCAATCAAGGCATTAATGGAATCCCCTTCATCAAACAGGATCAAAATTTTTTCCTCCAGAACAGATTTATCGGCCTTCAAATGCTCAATCTCCAGCAGCTTGGCCTGGTATTCTTTGTTGGTTTTAAGCTGCGACAACTGGGTATTGGCCTTTGCGATTTCAGCTTCTTTGCCTTGAAGCTCCAGCTCTTTGGCCTTGCGTTCTACTTGAACAGATTTGAATTTCTCCTCAAGTTTCTTAAGGCCGGTCTTTTTGCTTTCAAATTTCTCTTGCAATTGGGCAATGAGGACTGGCTTTTCGGCTAATTCACGTCTCAAATTATACACTTCATAATCAACCGCCTGCAATTCTACCAGTTTTTTAAGTTGATCTCTGATGGAGACTTCAGGCACCGTATTTTATCCTACGATTCGTTGAGGTCATTGGAATTAGCCTAACACCTACTGCTTTGCCTCGTTCCGCTAGCTAAGTCAGGCGAAGCTAAAAGTGAAAACATTTTAGCGGAGCCTGAAGTTTTTGATGGTTGGCCGCCATTCCAGTGTTAGATCGAATGGCGAGCCTCACCAAATTTTTGTCAAACAAAAATTTGGTGGGCGGTACAAGACTCGAACTTGTGACCTCTGCCATGTGAGGGCAGCACTCTAACCAACTGAGCTAACCGCCCGAGATCTCCAGAAAACGTCGGGACTGAGCTATGCGTCCGTGATCTCCAGAAAATGTCGGAACTCGGCTAAGAATAAAGTTCTTTATTTTGAAAAATCCAACATGGGTGCAAGCATAGAGAAGACAAAGCCTGAATAGGCTAAACTAATTAAAAGAACAATGACAAATGCGGTTATAAAAAATTTGAGGATGTAGAAAAAACTTCCCAACAAAATAACGGCTGAAATCATCCGTAAATAAGGACCATTAAAAAATTATTCCAACCCTGTCCTATCCAACCCCATCGTCTCATAAACTTGCTCAAATTTTAAAAATATTCTGGGCCAGAATGAAGTAATAACCATAATATTGCCTAAAATCAAGCCCGACAGAAGCACAAGTAAAATTTTAGGGATAAATAAATGGCGCTTATTATTCATAACCTTTTCCTTGGCCTACCAGGGCTCGAACCAGCGACCCTCTCGTTACGAGCGCACAATTCTCTTCTTATGCAAAACTCTGGTTTTCCCTAAAAACGCCACTTCTTTGGGAATGGTTTTTGCAATGCCATGCCCAGATTTATCTTTACTTTCCTTATAAATAGCATCTTTCCAGTCCCAAACTTCTTTTAATGCTCTATCGGTCTTCAACATAACCAATAATTCTCTTGACCTCCTACAGGATTACGAGAAGGCAGCCACTTCAACCTGAAGATGCTTCTTCCGTGCTTCGTCAACAAATTCCTCCAGACGGGCAGCGACCTTATCCTCAATCCAGTCCTCCCCGCATTGGCCGCAAACTAAAGCAGGCACGTCGCGAATCACAAGAATGCCTTGACCTAAAGCTACTGTAAAAATAGTCTTTCCAGTTTTTTTGTTACCTCCACACAAAGGACAGCTATCTTTTTTAGGCATCTTTTCTTCTCCTTGTACGGAAATCACTTTCGAAATAATCTAAACTTGGTTCATAAACTGTTATGATAGCGATTTTCCCAAGCTCCTTGCTATAGGCTGCGACCACATGTATCTGTTGACCGCCAACCCAACCCAGGAACAATGCCGATGGCCACGGTTTGTCATCGGGATACTCTTCAATAATTTCTCCTTTTTCAAGAACTTCAAAAACTTCTTTGCGGCCAATACCTCTTTGGAAAATACGCTCTAACGCATGCCGTTGCCACTGTACATGTCCTTTACTGAGATTAAATCTTAATTCATCAATATCAAAAATCATCCTATATCTTATCTTTAGTTGTCATCATGTAATAATTTGGGTCGTAGGGGGATCGAACCTTCGACCTCTGCCATGTGAGGGCAGCACTCTAACCAACTGAGCTATGTGCCCCAGTCTCTCTATCTGGGCCCACCAGGACTCGAACCTGGGACCCACTGATTATGAGTCAGTTGCTCTGACCGGCTGAGCTATGGGCCCGCATGAATTCTTCCTTCCCTTATGATCTTCTCGACATAATCACGCCGCCTAAGTCGTTTGATCTTATGTTCTATCCTTCTTGCCATACGAATATCAGGATATCCCTGATGGAAAACCAATTTAAACGGTCCGAGCCTTTGACTCGTATGGTGCTTGCCCGCATTATGTTGCCTTAGTCTCTTATAAACATCCAAAGTGCTCCCTATATAATATTTGCCGTTCCTTTCGCTTTGCAAAATATAAACATATGCCATACCGCTCCTCAATGGTTATGAGTCAGTCCCGACGTCCCGACTACCATAATTCAAATTCAGAAAACGTCGGGAGTCGGGACTCCGACCCCCGACGTTTTCAGTCGGGGCGTCGGAGCTGCTCTGACCGCCTGAGCTATAGGCCCGTATGAAGATCAATACTTTGAAATTCTTGAGAACATCTTAGTTCAAATGGCCCCAATGATTTATCCAAATTAAAAATTGTTTTTCAGCATATCATAAGAGATCGCGATTTGCAATCACTCCTCGATCTTAATCTTGGCTCTACCGAAGGGGAGAATCCCCTTATAAGCCAGATTGTAAGTACAAACGATCTCGACTTGCCCCGGGGAGTTAAAACTATTTCCCTTAAAACTGCGACTCAAAGAATCGTAGGGCGCCAGAATATATTCCTCACGGCTCGTCCGACTGGCCTGGGAAGGCTTGGTCCCCCACTCTTCGCCATTAATCGTGAAAAAGAGTGTTTTTTCTCCCAGATTCTTAATTTTTAAATTCTGGTTGGTTTTATTCTTAACGATGACTTCAAATTCGATCCGTTCCCTTACTTTAAAAGTGTCCTTTATCGGTTTTAAGATCACGGCAAAAGGAAAGTATTCCTGCTGATGGATCGAAAGGGGACTCAGCGCTCTGCTGACAGCTTCATCCAAATCATAGTGGTGCAATCTTCGATAACGATGAATAAAAAGGGAAGCTCTAACAGCTATGATGGGAAATTTATAATGCTTGGCTTCAAAACCCAACCGCGAGGGAAGGTTATCCTGAAGAGGACCGATTTCAATGAAAAACTCATAAGGCCGGTTGTCCCGATGGATTCTAAGATCTCGGTATTGATAAGAAATCTGATAAACCCCATCCCCTGGGTCAACCGTCAAGGCTTTTTCATTAAACTCTGAGAGCTCCAGATATTGGGGACTGGTTTGCAGAATCTCATCGTAGATCGCGACAATAACTTTTTGGCAAATGTCCTGAGTTTTTTTATCCCAAAAATCTTGCGCCTGACAAAACTGCGAAACAAGCACTCCTCCAAGAACCAGCGCCAAAACCTTCTTCATGATTCCGACTCGATTAAACAATACTCTCACCCTCTTTGGCCGCCATATCCAGGAAGGTTTTTATCCGTCTAGATCGGGTGGGGTGGCGTAATTTGCGCAAGGCCTTTGACTCGATCTGTCGGACCCTTTCCCGGGTGACTTTAAACTCGCTACCTACCTCTTCTAAGGTGCGGCTGGAGCCATCATGAATGCCAAATCTCATCTCCAGAATCTTTCGTTCTCGTTCGTCCAAGGTTTGCAAAACAGCCTGAATCTCCTCTTTCAACATTGAATGAAGGGTGGCGTTAGCCGGAGAGACCGCCTTCTTATCCTCGATGAAATCGCCGAAGTGAGTGTCCCCCTCGTCTCCAATAGGAGTCTGCAACGAAATCGGAATCTGTGAGATCTTTAAGATTTCCTTGACCTTCCCTATGGGCAGACGCATCTGCTTGGCAATCTCCTGCGCGGCTGGTTCTCGGCCATATTCCTGGACAAACAAACGAGAAACCCGGATGATCTTATTGATGGTCTCCGTCATGTGAACAGGAATCCGGATGGTCCGGGCCTGGTCCGCAATCGAACGAGTAATCGCCTGCCGAATCCACCAAGTGGCATAGGTGGAAAATTTGTACCCTCTTTTATACTCGAATTTCTCAACAGCCCGAATAAGCCCCATATTCCCTTCCTGGATGAGATCCAAAAAGGAAAGCCCCCGGTTAATGTATTTCTTAGCGATACTCACGACGAGCCGCAGATTGGCCTCAACGAGAAGCTTCTTTGCCTTATTGAATTTCGCCTGCCGAAATTTAATAATCCGCAACTGATCTTTGACTTCAGGTAAGGGCTGACTCAGTTCTTTTAAAAGCTCTTTTTTCTGTCGCTTCAATTCTGCGACATTGGATTTCCTTTTGTTCTTCGAAATCTTATCAATCCGATCAATTTCCTCGACCATATGGCTGATTTTTTTCACCGTCTCTTCATTGATGGTGGAGGTGATTTTAAACTCAGACATGATGATCGCCGCCTGATTCGACCCGACACGGGAATGCCGCAATTTGTGCATAATCCTTTTCAGTTCCCTGATCAATTTGGGCCGGCGTTCCAATTCATCCTTGATCACATCTTCGACATTGACTTCGCCCTTGAGGACCTTGTTAATAGTGTACAGAACTTCCTTACGGGCAAAAGCAGTTTTAAAAAGAGCTTCTGCGAATTTATTCTCTGTCTCCTCAATCTTTTTGGCCAAGCTGATCTCGTCTTCTCTGGACAAAAGAGGAATCGATCCCATCTGTTTTAAATACATCTTAACCGGATCGTCCAGCGGAATAAATTTATCCGCATAGATATTTTCCTCCTTAGGGGGCTCTTCCCGAAGTCGCTCCACTTCTTGTTGGGTTTCGGGAGATTCTTCCTGCGAAACCCCCGCAAAATCCAGTTGATCCGAGAGGGATTCCACAATCTTAATATCCTTACCATCCAGAATATCAAAAACTTGATCGATATCTTCCGAGGAATCGATGGTATCGGAGAGCGTGGTATTTACCTCATCATAGGTCAGAAAACCTTTCCTCTTGCCCATGGAAATCAACTTGTCAATGTCATGTTTAAGCTCTTTATTTTTCATGAGGACCTCTTGAGTAATTGGTTAAATTTTTCTTTGAGCGTATCCACGTGGCTATAATCTTTCGAGGATTCGGCCAACTCAATCTGGAAACGGAGATTCCGCCGTTCTAGCTTAAAATAATCTTCTTCAAGACGCTTCAGGCAGTCCTGATGAACTTTGGTTTTGTCTGTTATGGCAACTTCATCCATAGCCATCAAACTAGACAAGCGCTGAAGGACTGCGGTATCCTCAAAACAATTCATCAGATATTGGATGTTCACCTCTTGTCCTTGTTCAAACAACTCGAAAATTTTTGAGATGATTACACGAATCTGCTGATCCTGAAAATATTCCAAACTCACTTGAGCCTTGGTTACAGGGATGAAATCTTTCTCTTCCAGAAGGAGTCTTAAAATATGGCCCTCGGCTTTTTTAAAGCCATCTTTAACGACGCTGGTTTTCCCCAACGGCCGCAAAGAGGACGCAGGTGTTTTAAGCGTGATCTTTTTGAGCTCAATCGTCAAAGCCTCCTCTGGTAGGGAGAGCTCATTCGCCAACTGCTTTAGGTAACCGTAACGCATAACGGCATTATCAAATTTATTGATCGTGTGCAACATCTCTGCAGATATCTTGGCCCGCTCCTCAATGGTCTTATCCGGGTATCGTGCCTTGAGAAGCCGCAATTTAAAATCGAAAAGGGAGTGGGTTTGATCAAGCTTTTCTTGAAATGCCCGAATGCCGAATTTCCGTACAAATGAGTCGGGATCCTCCCCGGAAGGGAGGGTGGCAACCTTGACGTTCATTCCCTCCTCAATAAGGACATCGAGGCTTCGTATCGTGGCTGATTCCCCCGCTTCATCGGCATCAAAAAGCATAATAACATTCTGAGTATATCGATGCATAAGGCGGATCTGTTCGACTGTCAACGCGGTTCCCAGGGAAGCGATTAAATTTTCCACTCCGGCTTGAAAGGGAGTAATAAAATCTAAATAGCCTTCGACAACAATAGCAGCATCATGACGGATGATGGCGTCTTTAGAAAGATGTAATCCGTATAAATGATTTCCTTTCCGGTACACAGGTGTCTCCGGCGAGTTAATGTACTTGGCTGACCCCTCGTCTAATAGGGAACGGGCCCCAAATCCCAAGCCATGGCCCCTGGCATCATAAATCGGAAACATGATTCTTTTTCTAAACCGATCATAAAATCCATCACGGCTTTCTTTAGCCACAATTAAACCCGCTTTCTCCATGATACCTAAACTTACATCTTTATTTCTTAAAAAAGATATTAAACCTTGCCAGTCATTGGGCGCAAATCCAATATGAAACTTTTGTACCGCGGCAAGGCTGAAACCCCGCGTTTTCAAGTATTCCCGCGCTTCTTTGGCCCAAGGATCTTTCTCTGAAAGCAAGGTCTGCTGAAAAAATTTTACCGCCCATTCATTTGCCTTATAAATGTCTTCTTTCAAATGCATGGTTTTCAAAGATGAGCTGTCTGCCTCAGGGATAACGACTCCCGCCTTTTGGGCCAATACCCGGATAGCCTCAGGAAAATCTAAATGCTCTTGACTCATGACAAAACTAATCGCGTTTCCTCCTGCCCCACATCCAAAACAATGAAAGATCTGCTTATCGGGATTCACGACAAACGAAGGTGTCTTTTCATCGTGAAAAGGACACAGGGCCTTAAAATTCCTTCCTGCCCGCTTTAAAGGAATATACGAGGAGATCACCTCTCCTATATCCGATCTCTCTAACACCTGAGCAATAATCTCTTGTGGAATTAATCCCATTTTTTAAAAACAAGGTTTGCCAGAATTCACTTTAGGGGTTTATTGTGCCGGAGAATGAGCGGAGCCAGATTCCTTTTTTTCAACCTCCAAGTTGAATCCGGCAGGGTTTAATTTCTCCGTGGGAAAAAATTTACTGACGATCCCATCGTAAGTAGCTTTATAAATTTTCGGGGAAACCGCAATGAGATAGGGATTGAAAAACGATTTTCCCGCATGGCTTCTCCAATACCCTAAGTTCGAGATCATTAAAAAAATTAAAACCATACTGCCCACTAAAGCACTGCGCAGAATTGACAAAAGAAGCCCGCCCCACTGATCTACCAAAGAGAGGGCTTCTATTTTAAAAATGAGCAAGATGCCATCCCGAATAAACTTAAAGATTAAAGTCACAACAGCCCAGAGCAATCCAAAGGACAGGAACCCGGCATTATTTTCTGACAAACCTGTATGATCTTTAAAGAAATCAGCGACTTGCGTGTAATAATGAAAAGTAATGAAAATAGCAAAAACGACCCCTATAAGCTTGAATAATTCGCTGATAAAACCATTTTTAATCCCAATATATATTATCCGCACACCAAAAAGAACAATCATAATATCAACCCAGTTGATTTTAGTCACGAAGTCACCTAAAGCTTCCATGATCTCTCCCATTTTTCAGATAGTACAAGTAAGATAATGTAGGAATTCAAGTATAGCATAGCGCCTTTGAAAGTGTCAAGAAACCGCTTTCCTTATAACATTTAGTTTAATTAAATCTAACTAATTGAAAATAATAATCATACAAAATCGAGCATTCTAAAAGACCGAACTCAACTTGACAATCCTTGATGAAGGTGTTATCTTTCAAACCATGGTCGAATCCCACTCCCAAGAAAATCTCCAATCTGAACTAACACAGGCACAAGAGGAACTTCAGCAGGCTCATAAAGAGCTATCGATCCTTTACAACGTCAGCATTGCCATGCGCACAACCCTGGAGTTAAATCATATCCTACATATCATCCTTACCGGGGTCACGTCTCATGCAGGCCTGGGATTTAACCGGGCTATTTTGTTTCTTGTTAATAAAAAAGAGCGGGTGTTGGAGGCGAAGATGGCGATTGGGCCAGATTCTGGAGAACATGCCGACAAAATATGGAAGTATATTAAAGAAGCGAATCCTGATCTTGATGATCTCATTGCTACTGATAAGATTTCGGAAGAGGCCTCTCGCAAATCCAACTTTTATAAATCGGTGCAGGGATTTAAAGTGCCTCTCAATCCCAATGACCGAACCCTTTTGTCAATGGCCTATTATAAGGGCCAATCCGTGCACGTTCGCCGAGACACGATTTCTCAATATCCCAACGATCCCGTTTTAAAGATCTTTCCCACCAACGAACTCATCCTTATGCCATTAAAAGCCAAGGATCAAGTTAACGGGCTTATTGTGGCTGATAATCTTTATACCCAAAAACCCATAACCGACGAGGATTTAAAAATCTTCACGATGTTGGCCAATCAGGCCGGGTTAGCGATCGAAAACTCACAGTTGTCTGAGATGGTTGTTCATAAAAGCCATACTGACTCTTTGACCAATCTGTGGAATCATGGATTCTTTCAATATACCCTCAATTCGGAAATTCAAAAGGCCAAAGAGCAAAATTACCCTCTTTGTCTCGTTATGATTGATATCGATAATTTTAAAAAATTCAATGATACCTATGGGCATCAAAACGGAGACATGGTCTTAACCGAATTAGCCCATATCCTTAAAGAATCTGCCCGCGAGAACGATTATATCTGCCGTTATGGGGGGGAGGAATTTTCTGTCATTTTACCGCAGACCTCAAAAGAGCAAGCCTTGGTGATTGCCGAAAGGATGAGGGAAAGAATTGTTCATCATGAATTGTTGAGATTTTCTGCCTTTCAAAATCTCACGGTAACGGTGAGCCTGGGCCTTGCCTGTTTTCCCACTGACGCCCAGCATAAAGAGGACCTTATCGCCAAGACTGATAAAGCGATGTATATCGCCAAATTTGGCGGGAAAAACCGAACATACGCTTATTCCCATGAAGAATCCCAACAATCTTAAGCTACTTTAAACTCCCGTCAATAAAAGTCCGAGTTTAAACAAAAACCCTTGCGCAATACAAATTAAACAGTTTCTACTTCGAGTTCCTGAGCAAGAGCCTTTTTCTCATCAACGAACTTAACAGAGACGATCTTAGAAACTCCGCTTTCCTGCATGGTGATACCGTACATCACATCCGCCTGGGCAATCGTCTTTTTGTTATGAGTGATAATAATGAATTGAGTGGTTTTCGCGAAATCTTTCAAAAGATATCCAAAGCGCCCAACGTTAGACTCATCTAAAGAAGCATCGATTTCGTCTAAAACGCAAAAAGGACTCGGATGGACTTTTAGAACGCCAAAAATTAGAGCAATAGCGGTTAAGGTCTTCTCTCCTCCGGAAAGAAGACCAATATTTTGCAATTTTTTGCCCGGTGGGCGGGCAATGATTTCAATTCCCGACTCCAATTCATTCTCAGGATCCAATAGGACCAACTGGGATTCCCCCCCGCCAAACAACAGCCGAAAATAACTTCTAAACTCCTCATTGACCTTTGTGAATGTCTCCATAAACATCTCTTTGGCTGTGCGGTTAATCTTGCCTATGGTTTGATGCAAAGATTCTTTGGCTGTCAGAAGATCACTCTGCTGTTTTGTAAGAAATTGAAACCGTTCTTTAAGCTGATCAAATTCCTCTATGGCAACCAAATTGACAGCCCCGTATGACTCGCATTTTTTCTTTAGGCGGTCGATCTCAACAGGCAACTCTTCCTTATGAACCAAAAAACTCTGCCCTTCTTCTTCCTGGCCTAAAGACAAGGCCCCACCGGAAAGCCCTTCCCAATCAACTTTATAAACTTGCCACAATCTATCCTTGATCGTTTTTTGGCCAAAGGCAATTTCTTGGATTTTCATCTCGTATTGGTGAAGAGAATTCTTAAAATCCTCCCCTTCCTTTTCCAAAGAACGGATCTGGCTTTGAAGGCTGTTGATCCGTTGGGAGAGATCATTTTTTTTCTTTTCATAATCTTGGTGAATCTCTTTAAGCGATTCTTTCTGGGATTTTAAGATTTCAATCTGCCTGGTCATTTCAGCAACTTCTTCATCAATTCTCTGCTTTTTACAAGTCATCTGGTGATTTTCATCTTCAAGTCTTTTGATCTCTTTGAGATCACCCCCTAAGGCATCGGAAAGAATTTTGTGATGTTCGATATGTGTCTTTTCCTTTTCCTTGCAGAATTTGATCTCGGCTTCCAGTTGGGCAATGAAGATTGTCGTCTCCTCTCTGATTTTAGATTGAACAGATACATCCCTTTGCCTTTGGTGTATTTGTTCTTGGCAAGACTGCATCTCGTTGGTTATGGCATCCAGTTTTTGGCTAATTTCATTTTCTTTGGCATTCAATCTACCTAAAAATTCTCGAAGTTCTCCTATCTCGGCCAAAATCACCTGAAGTTCCATCGAGATTTTGCTGGAATTCTCCCAAAGATCGTTCTTTTGAACCTCTAGCATGGACATTTTTTTCTCTTCCAAATGCACAGCTTGAGTGAGGCCTTCAAACTCATTTTCTTTTTCCGACATCACAAGAATCAAATCTTGGCTCTGGGCTTTTAGAGATTCTAAATGCCGGTCAAGGTCATTGATCTTAGGACTGAAATCCTCGGGGTTCGATTCAATAAATTTCAGCTCACAAAGAACCTTATAAAACTGGCCGTCAGCTACGACATCCTTGACTTTTCCAATGATGCCTCGTTGGCTAGGAGAAGGTACCAGACGACTTAAAAAATGGCCTTCAACCACAGGGTCGGGCATCTGCGGATATTGAAGCCCCAATTTCTCAATAAAGGCCTTTTGAGAAATAAGAAAGAGCCTGTTCTTCTCAGCTTCGTCTTCTTGCTGATTGAAACTCAGAAGGTTTCTTTTCATAATCTCCAACGACTGCTTTTGCTGCTCTCGATCGGTCTTAAAACCTTCAAGTTTCTTTAAGGTTGTGTTCAACTCTCCTTCTAAGTCGCGAACACGATGGTCGCTTTGCGCTTTTTCTTCGGTGATTTTGGTTGTTTCCCGATCAAGGTGGCCTTGTCTAGCAAGACAAGTTTGATGCTCCTTCATAACCGCGGTTAATTCATTCTTAAATTTGACCTGATGGGCTGTCAAAGACAAAAGCTTTTCTTCCTCACGCTGAATAGCTATTTGATCCTGTGCAACTGTATCAGTAATGCTCTTTAAATCTTCTTTGCCTTGGGCAAGTTTCTTCAGGTTAGCCTCGATTGTCTCATTAAGGTGTTCCAAAGTTTGTTTGATTTCCTCAACCTTTTGCTGCTTCTCGTAGGAACGGTCTTTCAATTGAAAATGCTGTTCTTTTAAATGAGCCTCTTCTTTGAGAAAATTCTCTAAGCGCTCTTGATGAAAATGGATTTGACGGCTGTTCATCTCAAGGCTGGTGTCCAGCTTGAGTCCCTCGGTGTGAAGGCTGTTAATCTTTTCTTCCGCTTCGTTTAAGTGATCGCCTTCATAGGCTACAACCGCTTTCAATTCTTCCATGTCCTGAGTTAGCTTGGACTCCCTGGACTTTACTTCCTCAATCAACTGCTGGATCTGATCTTTGTGGCGCTGGAATTCTTGAATCTGGTTTTGGGCTAGCCTGATTTCCAGATCTCTCAATTGATCAAATTCCTCTTTATAGCGACGGGCCTTAGTGGCTTGGCGTTCCAGGGAGGCGATTTGTCGTTTCACTTCCAAAATAATATCATTGAGCCGCAATAAATTGTCCTCTGTTTCCTTTAACTTATTGAGCGCCTCTTTCTTCCTACATTTGTACTTCGTAATCCCTGAGGCTTCATCTAAAAGGATCCGGCGGTCTTCCGGATAAGCACTCACCAGCAGATCCACTTGGCCTTGCTGAACCAAAGAGTAAGCCTCAGCACCGATCCCTGTGCCCATAAAAAGCTCCACAATATCCTTAAGTCGCACCCCTGTTCTATTAAGCAGATATTCACTTTCGCCGGAGCGAAACAATCTTCGGGTAATGGTGACCTCATTATAGTCAAGAGGCAGTATCTTCAATTCGTTGGAGAAAGTTAAGCTCACCTCGGAAAACCCTAAAGCGGGCTTTTTATCCGTTCCGTTAAAAATCACATCTTCCATGGCGATTGCCCGCAGATCTTTGACACCTTGCTCTCCTAAGACCCAGCGAATAGCATCAAAAATATTACTCTTGCCACACCCGTTCGGCCCGACAATCGCCGTGATGCCCTCTTCAAACTGCAAGGTGGTCTTATCCGCAAAAGATTTGAAACCGAATATCTCTAGTTTTCGAAGATACATTCTGGCTCTTTCATGCTTCATCCTCGTTGTTTTTGTTCTAACCAGGCGTCAATATTCTCTTTTTTAAACCGCCATTGCCCCACTGTCTTCATGGCCGGGATTTTCCCATTTTTGACCCAGCCGTAAATTGTTCTTTTTTTCACTTTCAAATAATTGGCAACTTCTTCCATGGTCATCAAATTTTCGTAGGTCATCAAGGATTCCGTTTTCGTCTGATAAAACGTATTTTGTGACGGTACTGTAGTATATTCCCAAATCAGTGTCAATCATTATTTCCACTTTTTTGACAAAAAATACACTCTTTATGCAGCATGATGAATCATTTGACATCAGTCTTTAAATGGAAGGGCTTAGAAAGAAGTGTGAGGCTTTAAGGAAGCCGGAGATCAGGATCCACATCTTGATTGTAGTCCACCCCGGAAAGACCAAATCCAAAGAGTTTTAGAAAATCCTCCCGGTACCCTTTCAAATCCGAGATCTGGTGGATGTTCTCGGTGGTGACATTTTGCCAAAGTTGATTCACCTGCGCCTGGACATCCTCGCGCATCTCCCAATCATCAATGCGGATCCGTCCTTCGGCATCCACCGGAATCTCTTTTCCCGTATAAAGCCGTGAAGAAAAAAGCCGATACATTTGTTGGATGCAATCTTCATCGATTCCTTTTTGCTTCATCACCTTTCGCAGCAAAACAAAATAAAGGGGAATAAAAGGAATCGCAGAGCTGGATTGGGTCACCAGGGCTTTATTGACCGAAATCAGCGCACGGCCGCCTTTCGATTTTAAACGCTCAGATAATCTTCGGGCCGTCCCTTCGAGATGATCTTTGGCCTTTCCAATAGTTCCTCCTCGATAGACCGGCGTTGTGATCTCCGGGCCAATATAAGAATAGGCTAAAGTGAATGCTCCCGGGGCCATGAGATCTTCCTTCTCCAAGGCCTCGATCCACATCTCCCAATCTTCCCCACCCATGACCGAAACGGTCTGCTCGATCTCATCGGGCGTTGCGGCAGGAAGGCTCACCTCAATCACTTGATTGGTATCAAAATCGATGGATTTGTTGGTGTATGAAGATCCTATCGGTTTCAAAACGGACTTGGCCACTTGTGCCGTGCGCGGATGGAGACGACGAGGAGACGCTAAACTATAAATGACCAAATCCAGTTTGCCCAAATCGCTTTTGACAGTCTGGACCACTTGATCTTTGGTCTCATCAGCGAAGGCATCAAGGTTAAAACTACGGGCATATAGACCCTCGGCGCCGGCTACTTTTTCAAAGGCAACAGCATTGTACCAGCCGGGGGTGGCGGTGCGCTTGTTTTCACATGGCTTTTCAAAAAATACACCAATCGTTTTGGCACGGCAGCCAAAAGCCGCGACAATTCTCGATGCCAACCCGTAACCAGTCGAAGCGCCAACGACTAAAACATTTTTCGGGCCCTTGGAAATGGTGGGTTGTTTTTTTACATAATCAATCTGCTGTTGGATATGCTGAGAGCAACCCACCGGGTGTGCCGTCGTACAGATGAATCCTCGGATCTTGGGTCGAACGATCATGTTGGAATCACAGCCGCTTTCTTGGGAACAATCACAATTCCCGATGTGGTCACGGCAAATCGTTTCTTATCCAATTCCAGATCATATCCGATCTCAGCATGGGGTGGAATGACCACCTCTTTATCGATAATGGCGTTTTTAATCTTGGCATGCGCGCCCACAAAGACGCCCTCCATCAAGACCGAATCCGAGATAAAAGCATTCTTATCTATGTAAATATTGGACGAGAGGACGGCGCGGATGACTTGAGCCCCTTTGATCACACAGCCTCCCGAAATCAACGAGTCCACAACCAATCCCGAGTTGACTTTTTCGCCCTCAAGGACGCTTAAGGTTCTTATCGGAGGATATTGTTCGTGATAGGTCCTGACCGGCCACTCCTTATCAAAGAGATTGAATTCCGGCTGAGGCCGTACCAGATCCATATTGGCCTGGTAATAGGCGTCTCTGGTTCCAATATCCCGCCAGTATTTAGGTCGGTTGTTTTCATCCACAAAGTTATACAGGTAAACTTTCCCCTCTCCCTGGATCATCTGCGGAATCACATTCTTTCCAAAGTCATGATCTGAGCCAATCTTTTGCGCATCGATTTCCAGGGCCTGAATCAAGGCATTCCGATTAAAAAGATAAATGCCCATGGAAGCAAAAATTTGGGAAGGATCTCCCGGAACCGTTTTAGGGTGTTCCGGCTTTTCCTGAAAACCGCACACTCGATTTTCATCGTCCACTTCAATGACCCCTAAGCTCGATGAGTTTTCTTTAGGCACTGGGAGACAGGCCACGGTCAAATCCGCATTCATTTTTTGATGAAAATCAATCATCTTTTTATAATCCATTTTATAGATATGATCACCAGAGAGAATCAGCACATATTCAGGGTCGTAATCATAAATCGCATTAAGGTTTTGATAAATGGCATCCGCTGTCCCTTTATACCAGTCGGAACCGATCCGCTGCTGCGGTGGGATGACATCAATGAATTCCCCCAGTTGACTGGAAACAACATCCCATCCCGCCAAAATGTGCTTTTGCAAAGAGAAAGACTTGTATTGAATGAGGACAAAGATTCGGCGCAACCCCGAGTTCACACAGTTGCTTAAAGTAAAATCAATGATCCTATAAATGCCACCGAAAGGAACCGCGGGTTTCGCTCGGTCACGCGTTAATGGATCCAACCGCTCACCCTTACCACCGGCTAAAATAAATGTTAAAGCCTCACGCATAGGAAGTCCTTATCCTCCAATAAAAATTTAAAATATTGACTCCATCATAAGTTTCCGATGTTTCCAAGGTTTCCAAAGTTACCGAGGTTACTTTATTCATCCGACATCTTTTAAGGTTACCTAAGGTTATCTGGAGGGGAACCTCACGTAACTTTAGGCAACCTCTAAAAAGGCAACCTTGGCAACATCGGCAACGTTGGAAACATGGGCAACCTTTAAAAATATTATCTTACGCCTGCCCCAATTATTTTTCAACGCCGATCTCTAATTTGCGCAGATTTTCTTTTAATTCTGAGTGATGGGGATCAATCGCTAAGCCTTTCCTATAGTGATCTTTGGCTTCTTGAGGCTGTTTTAAAGATTGGAAACAAAGCCCTAGCTTATTGTGAATATTGGCCTGATCCTTGCCTGTGGCCAGGGCCATTTCATAAACTTGCTGGGCGGATTTAAAGTCCCCCTGCTCATAAATGATATCTCCTATTTTTAAAAGGTCCACAACATCACTGGAATCCAAACGATGAGCCTGCCCCACCGCCTCCAAGGCCTCCTTGTACTCTTTCCTTTTAGCATAGGCCTTGGACAAATGGAAATACCCTTTTGGATTATTGGGTTCGAACTGGATGATCCTTTTATACTGTTTGACGGCGCCCTCCCAGTCCCCCAAATCGGAATACGCTAAAGCCAGATTGTAACGAACCTCCCTATTAAAGGGACTCAACATGGTGGCGATTCTAAAATTCTCAAAGGCTTTTTCGTATTCTTTTCTCTTTCCAAAAATCTTACCCATGATTTTATAAGGCTCAAGATAGGCAGGAGACATCTTCAGCGCCTCCTGGGCCTCGATCAAGGCTGCCTCGTCAAATCCCAAGACCTCAAGTGTATATGCCCGGCTCGTTTGTGGGAAAGGAGTGACGTTCCTGGCACCCAATCGTTTTAAATCCATCTTGGGAGGCTTCCATTGAGATAAATCTATCCGAAAACGCTCAATGATTTTTCTATTTTGCGGAATATCTTTTAGAAAAATCACTGCGTCATAATCGAAGTAAACCATAGCCCACCCTTCCTTCTTAAAGAAATACTTTAAAACATTCCCGGGGATCTCCGACTGAATAGAATTGAGGAGGGCTCCTGTTATATGGTATTGTTCGATGGCCTTATCAAGAAACTCCTTGTCTCCCTCCGCCCACATTTTTTTATACATTCTGAAGAAATCCGCGCCATACACTTCAGTCCTGCCATCTATGAAAACCTTAATCCGGGGAAAACAGCGCCCCAGAAGATAAGCCCCGGAATTAAAGTCGTTAAAAAAATTCCCCTGCGCTTGATGGTCGATCAGAAAATCCGCAGCCTTATTGGGGTACGTCCTTAAGGAGACCCCCCAGAATTCGGATTTACGCTCAAAGGTATCAAAATCGAAATAGCTACGATTTGCTGAGGCCAATCCATACTGAATCATCCAAAAGCAAAGAATGATCTTAAAGAGAATGGAGGTCATGTGCCGGAATTTTTCATGAGTAAATCGTAAAGGCACAATGTCTCTTAACCGGATATTCATCAGATTGGTGATACAAACCAAATAGGCGGCAAAAGCAAAAAAGACCAGGTTTCTTTTCGCCATCAAAGAGAAGGCCAGAAAGAACAACCAAAAGACAAAAACGCCGATATCGATCATACGGAAATTAAAAATAAAGCTCAAGGCCGAAAAGTAAATCAAAAGCTTATAATGAAGCGCATCGTCCAGCGCAAAGATTGTCTTGAGGCTAACCGGCCGCTGCAGCTCCTGGATATGCTCAAAAAATATTTTTGACTCGCTGGGAAGCTGAACCATGACTTTGATGGGATACCATGCGCCTTCAAAGGTCAGCGGATTAAAAAGACAAGCCAGGATGACTACCCCAAAGATCTGTTTAAGCCTTTTGTATTCCCCATCGGTGAGTCTCCCTACGTTATTCCATTCAAAGGGAAGCCTGATGTGGCGTTTTACAAACTCATCGAGAATTCCCCAAAGAATAATCAGCGGCCCTAAAAAAAAGAACCCATGAAAATTCGTCCATAAAACCTGAATCAAAAATAAGGCATACAGCGACCAACGCTTATCGAGATGACCGGACATAATATAGATGGTGAGTGTAAAAAAAAGCAGGCTGAAGATATCCGGACGGATGGTGAACCGCATCTGGTAAACCAAGACCACGATTAGCAAAAGAAATACACTCAAAATCTGACGTTCTCGGGAATATCCGATCAATAAAAGAAAACATAAAGTCACAGCCACAACCATGGCCTGCATCATCAATAACGCATCCGCTCCTCCGGCCTGATAGATCCAATAAACGAGAACCTGGAATACCCACTCATGATTGATCCAAGGCTTGCCTTGAATGCTGTAGGATAAGACATCGATACTCGGGACATACCCATTCTCAACAATGAATCGTCCCGTGGCGATATGAAGCCATAAATCAAGATCCTTGATTTCTAGATTGCTCTGGAAAACAGCCAAGCCCAAAAGAATTCCAATGACAACATATCCCATTCCATAACTTATCTTGCGCCAAAAAGACGTCTTCATAAAAACTCCCGTCATGATTCCTCGGCCTTTAGCATCTTACCCAATGGCCATTTCCACGGTCGACAAGCTGAGGATGTTTCGAGATATCCAAGTCTTGAGGCGCTCCAGCGGCTTTATACTCCATCGCCGCGGCCAGAAGCATTTGGGTATAGGGATGAAGTGGCCGGGCAAAGAGCTCCTGCGTGGGCGCCCATTCCACGATTTTTCCTTTGTACATGACCGCAATGCGGGCGGCTATTCTTTTGACCACCCGTAGATTATGGGAAATAAAAAGATAAGTCAAAGCAAACTTTTTTTGAAGCTCTAAAAGCAAATCCATCATCTGGCCTTGGATCAGGACATCCAAAGAAGAAACCGCCTCATCCAAAATGAGGAGTTTGGGATTTCCTGACAACGCCCTGGCCAGGGCGATCCTCTGGCGCTCCCCACCAGAGAACTCATGAGGAAGACGATGAAGAATATTGCTGGGGAGTTTAACCGCCGCCAAGAGGGCCTGGATGTCTTCTTTTTTCTGTTGATTCGTTTTCTCTCTAACAAAGAGCATCGACTCTCGGATGATCTCAAAAATCGTAAAACGGGGATCTAGGCTGCTGTAAGGGTCTTGAAAAACCATCTGCAGATTTTTCCTCAACGGCCACATTTCACTAGAAGAAAATTTTGTAATATCCCGGCCTGCAAATATAATCTGGCCATCATCGCTGGGAAGCAATCGTAAGACGAGACGCGCGAGGGTTGTTTTACCGCAACCCGACTCCCCCACAAGCCCCAGATTCTCCCCCTCGGCCAGGGATAAACTAACATCATCCACCGCAGAGAGAAACCCGTGGGTCTTTGCAAAAAATCCGTGCCGGATAGGAAAAGATTTCTTGATGTTTTTCAATTCCAGAAGCATAATGGATTAAGTCCCCAGCGCCTCCATCAACTCCCGTGTAAAAGCATGCTGGGGATTGTATAAAACCTCACGAGTCGGACCCGACTCCACGATCCTTCCCCCTAATAAAATTCCCACCTCATCCGCCAAGTGGCCAACCATCCCCAAATCATGGGTGATCAAAAGCAAAGAGATCTTAAGCCGCTCTTTTAATTGTTGAAACAACTCCATAATGTGGGCTTGCAAAGTCACATCCAAATTGCTGGTGGGTTCATCCGCGATAAGGAGGGATGGCCCCGCCGCAATGGCCTGCGCGATCATGGCCCGCTGACGCAAACCCCCACTTAACTGATGAGGATAGCTATGGGCGATTCTTTTAGGCTCTCTAATGCCGACCATCTCTATGAGTTGATGGATTCTGTTTTCAGCAGCCCGAGAGGGCAAAGGGATATGCGCCTTTAAGACCTCGCCGATCTGAAATCCAATCGAAAAAACCGGATTGAAGGCATTCAGGGGTTCCTGAAAGACGATGCCGATCTCTTTACCGCGCAATTGGCGCATGCGCTCGGGCTCCTGCTCCAATAGATTCTCGTTTTTGAAAAGGATTTTTCCCTTTTCAACGGAAAATGCCTCTGATAAAAGCCGCATCACGCTAAGGGCCACGGTGGTTTTCCCGCTTCCGGACAAACCCACCAAAGCCACGATCTGAAGCGGCATAACCGTCAAGTCAAATCCTTCCAGAAGGATTCTTTTCTGAGACTCCTCTTGAATGCTAATGGTCAGATCACGGATCGAAAGCAAAGGTTCGGACATTTGCGGATATTAGAGCTTCCCTTCCTTAAACATGGGATCCAAAGCGTCGCGCAAGGCATCTCCCATCACATTAAAACACATGACCGTTAAGAAAATAAAAAAACCCGGGAGAAGAATCCAAGGCGCAAACTGGATATGGAGAATGCCCATGGCCTCGGAGAGTAAATTCCCCCAGCTGGCATACGGGTCCTGAATCCCCAATCCCAACAAACTTAAAGCCGACTCCCCTAAAATATATCCCGGTATGGAAAGCATAATGGCGATCATCGAATAGGAGAGCGTATGCGGCAGGATATGTTTGATAATAATCGCCCCATCGGAGAGGCCCAAGGCCTTGGCCGCCCAAACATACTCGCGCTCTTTTAAAGAAATGCTCATCCCCCTGATGATCCTCGCCAAAGAGGCCCAGCCAATAAAAGAAAAGATGACAACGATCAGCATATAGATCTGAAGCGAGCTCAAATTTTCCGGAAAGGCCGCCCGCAAGGCCAGCATCAGATAAAATCCGGGAACAATCATAACCATTTCACAAAGCCGCATCAAGAGATTATCGATGGTCCCTCCATAATAACCCGCAACCCCTCCCACCAAAAGCCCAATCGAAAAAGAAATAAAGACCGCAACCAACCCAATGGACAAAGAAACCCTCGACCCATAGAGGATCCTGGAGAAAAGATCCCTTCCCCGGGAATCCGCGCCCCACAGATGAATCCGGCCTTCGGGCCCCACACCGAAAAGATGAAAACGGCTTAAGGATATCCCCAGAAATTTGTATTCGTCGCCCTTAATAAAAAATCTCAAAGGATATTTCTGAGCTTTATCCACCTGATAGACCCTCCGGTGAAACTCATCAAAGGTGAATCGATAGCCGTACACAAAGAGCCCCCATTGACCGTCCTCATCCACCAGATGGATTTGCATCGGAGGGCAATACGAATAACCGCGGTCCTCATTTCTAAAAGAATAGGGGGACAAAAAATCAGCGAAGATCGCGGCCGCATAAAGCCCGATGAGAGTCATCCCACAGAGCGCGGCCATCCGATTTCTTTTGACCTTTCTTAACGCCAGGCTAAACGGACTGAGAGATTTCTCTTGTGTTTTAATCATAACGAATCCGAGGGTCTACCCACGCCAAAAGAATATCCGCCAAAAGGTTTCCTAAGATCAACAGGATCGCGCCCATCATCATGCTCGACATGACGAGATACACATCCTTGGCCCTGACTGCGGTCAACATCAAAGATCCCAGCCCCGGCCAGTTCGTGATGATTTCAATAAGCGCGGCGCCGCTGAGCAATCCCGAAAATTCGTAGCCCAGAATTGTCACCAAAGGATTGATGGCATTCCTCAGCGCGTGGCGGTAAATCACCTGACCTTCGGGAAGTCCTTTGGCGCGGGCGGTCAAGACGTATTGCTTGCCCAGTTCTTCCAACATGTTGCCCCGCATGATCCTTTGCAGACTCGCCATAGAGCCAATCGAAATGGCCAAGGTTGGGATGGCCAAATGTTTCAAGAGATCCCAAAACCTGCCGATCGGCGTTAAATCGTCGAAGTTCGCACTATGCATCCCACCCAGTGGTAAAAACTGTACCTGGGCCGCGGTATACAAAAAAAGGATCGCCAAGAAAAAGCTGGGTGTCGATAACCCCGCATACGAAAGCAGGGCTAATACCCGGTCTCCAAGACGGTTGCGGCGCAAGGCCGCCCAT
>Ga0114945_10000264_pt1 | contig 33066 bp, 33 predicted proteins | sample OV2TP3_FD_87194 | JGI IMG/M metagenome (GOLD analysis project Ga0114945, IMG submission 87194) | Hot spring microbial communities from Beatty, Nevada to study Microbial Dark Matter (Phase II) - OV2 TP3 | ecosystem: Environmental > Aquatic > Thermal springs > Hot (42-90C) | place: USA: Beatty... | reverse complement strand
TGGAGGTCCTTGTAGCGCTGGAGGATGGACTGGACGCCGCGGGCCACGTTGTAATGCTCCTCGCCCACGACCTGCGGGTCGAGGATGCGCGACGTGGAGTCCAGCGGGTCCACCGCCGGATAGATGCCCAGCTCGGCCAGTTGCCGCGACAGCACGGTCGTTGCGTCCAGATGCGCGAACGCAGTGGCCGGCGCGGGATCGGTCAGGTCATCGGCCGGCACGTAGATGGCCTGCACCGACGTGATCGAACCCTTCTTCGTGGACGTGATGCGTTCCTGGAGATCGCCCATCTCCGTGCCGAGGGTCGGCTGATACCCCACGGCCGAGGGCATGCGGCCCAACAGGGCCGACACCTCGGACCCCGCCTGGGTGAACCGGAAGATGTTGTCGATGAAGAGGAGTACGTCCTGACCTTCTTGATCACGGAAGTACTCGGCGACGGTCAGGCCCGAGAGCGCGACGCGCAGGCGCGCGCCGGGCGGCTCGTTCATCTGCCCGTACACGAGGGAGGCCTTGGCGATGACGCCGGTCTCGCTCATCTCGAGGTACAGGTCGTTGCCCTCGCGGGTCCGCTCGCCCACGCCGGCAAAGACCGAGAACCCGCCGTGGTGCGTGGCGATGTTGTGGATCAGTTCCATGATGACGACGGTCTTGCCCACGCCGGCCCCGCCGAAGAGGCCGACCTTGCCGCCCTTGGAGTACGGCTCGAGGAGGTCCACGACCTTGATGCCGGTCTCCAGCACCTCGGTCTTGGTCTCCTGGTCTTCCAGCGCGGGGGCCGGACGATGGATGGGCAAGGTCTTTTTGGCCGCCACCGGGCCCTTGCCGTCCACGGGCTCCCCAAGCACGTTGATCAGCCGGCCGAGCGTCTCGCGGCCGACCGGCATCGAAATGGGCGCGCCGGTGTCCGCGACCTCCATGCCCCGGACCAGTCCGTCGGTGCTCGACATGGCCACGGATCGCACGCGGTTCTCGCCGAGGTGCTGGGCCACCTCCAGCGTCAGGCGGATCTCCGGGCGGCCGCTCTTTTTATCCTCCGGCGCCTCGACCTTCATCGCGTTGTAGATCTTCGGGAGCCCCTCCTTGGGAAACTCCACGTCCACGACCGGCCCGATGACTTGGACGACTCTGCCCTTGCTCACTTTTCGTCTCCTTCGTGAATCGTTATACGTTATTCGTTGATCGTTATTCGTGATCTGCGCGTTTAACGATTAACGTTTAACGTGGCTTACCTCAGCGCCTCGGCCCCGCCGACGATGTCCATCAGCTCCTTCGTGATGGCCGCCTGGCGGGTCTTGTTGTAATAGAGCGTCATCTTCTTGATCATCTCGCCCGCGTTGCGCGTTGCGCCGTCCATCGCGGCCATCCGCGCGCCCAGTTCGGCCGCCGCCGACTCCATCAAGGCGTGGAACGTCTGGACCTCAATGTGCTTGGGCAGCAAGACTTTCAACAGCTCTTCCTCGGCCGGCTCGAAAAGGTAGCCGCCGCCGAGCTTCTCCGCCTCCCGGTCCAGCGACTCGATGGGCAGCAGCTTCTCGACAACGACGCGCTGCTGGATGACGGACTTGAACTCGTTGTACACGATGTGGAGCTCGTCGAACGTCCCGCTCGTGAACTGCTGGACGATGTCCCCGCCGATGTCCAGCGCATGCTCGTACGAGAGCCGGTCGAACACCCCGACCCATTCCTGCCTGCGACTCCACTGGCGGCGGCGGAAAAAGTCCCGGCCTTTGCGGCCGATCACGCTGACCGTGACGGTGCAGCCGGCCTCCTGTTTCTCGCGGAGGAACTCGACCGCCTTGCGCAGAATATTGGTGTTGAACGCCCCGCAGAGCCCCCGGTCCGACGTGACCACGAGCAACTCGATCCGATTGCCGGACGGCTTACGCAGCAGCGGATGGGCCTGGCGATTGACACGGCTCGACAGGCTGCCGAGCACCACCGACATCTTCTTCGCGTACGGCCGCGCGGCCAGAATGCGGTCCTGGGCGCGCTTGAGCTTCGCCGCGGCCACCATCTTCATGGCCTTGGTGATCTTCTGCGTGTTTTTGATGGACCCGATCTTGCGCCGCAGGCCCTGTAAGCTCGGCATGAGTCCCTACGCCTTCACCAGATAGGTCAGCTTGCTCTTGAAGGCCGCGAGCATTTTTTTCAGCTCCGCCGTCAGCTCGTCGTCCAGTTTCCCCTTCGCAACGATGTCGCGCTGGATCTTGGAATGCTCGCGCTTGACATAGTCCAACAGGTCCTCCTCGAACTGGCGGACCTTGGTCACCGGCACGTCGTCCAGATACCCGTTGGTCCCGGCGAAGATGCTGATCACCTGGTTCTCCACCGGCATCGGCTGGTACTGCCCCTGCTTGAGCAGCTCCACCATGCGGACCCCGCGCGCCAACTGGGCCTGGGTCGCCTTGTCGAGCTCGCTGCCGAACTGGGCGAACGCGGCCATCTCTCGGTACTGCGCCAGGTCCAGCCGGAGAGAACCCGCCACCCCCTTCATGGCCTTGATCTGGGCCGAGCCGCCGACGCGCGAGACCGAGAGGCCGACGTTGACCGCGGGCCGGATGCCCGAATAGAACAGGTCGCTGCCGAGGTAGATCTGCCCGTCCGTGATCGAGATCACGTTCGTCGGGATGTACGCGGACACGTCGCCGGCCTGGGTCTCGATGATCGGCAGCGCCGTCAGGCTCCCGCCGCCTTTCTCCTTGCTGAGCTTCGCCGCCCGCTCCAACAACCGGGAGTGCAGGTAGAACACGTCGCCGGGATAGGCTTCGCGGCCCGGCGGGCGCCGGAGCAGCAGCGAGAGCTGCCGGTACGCTGTCGCGTGTTTGGACAGGTCGTCGTAGATGATCAGGGCGTGGCGGCCGCTATCGCGAAAGTACTCGCCCATGGCCGCGCCGGAAAAAGGCGCGAGGTATTGCATCGAGGCCGGGTCGCTGGCCGTCGCGGACACCACGATGCTATATGCCATGGCGCCGTTTTCTTCCATCGTCTTGATGACGCGCGCCACCGTGGACCGCTTTTGGCCGACGGCGACGTAGATGCAGACGACGTTCTGGCCCTTCTGGTTGATGATGGTGTCCACCGCGATGGCGGTCTTCCCGGTCTGCCGGTCGCCGATGATCAGCTCGCGCTGGCCGCGCCCGATGGGGATCATCGAGTCGATGGCCTTGATGCCGGTCTGCAGCGGCTCACGGACGGGCTGGCGCTCGATCACGCCGGGAGCCCGGATCTCGACCCGCTGGAACTCCTTCGCCTGGATCGGCCCCTTGCCGTCGATGGGGTTGCCGATCGGGTCCACGACCCGGCCGATAACGGCGTCGCCGACGGGAACCTCCGCGATGCGGCCGGTCCGCTTGACGAGGTCGCCTTCCTTGATGTTCTGATCCGAGCCCAGAATGACCGCGCCGACGTTGTCCTCTTCCAGGTTCAGGGTGATCCCCTTGAGGCCGCCGGGGAACTCGAGCAGCTCGCCGGCCATCGCGCCGTCCAGGCCGTAAATCTTGGCGATGCTGTCGCCGACCTGGAGCACGGAGCCGACCTCCGCCACGTCCACCTGCTTCTCAAAGGACTTGACCTGATCCCGGATGATTGAGCTGATCTCTTCCGCTTTGATCTGCATTCGTGGGCTCCTTCTACAAACGTAACGGGCGCCGAGAGCGGCGCCCTATGCTTTCGCGAGGGCCGCCCGCAACCGCGCCAGCTGGCCGCGGATCGTCCCGTCATAGACCGTACTGCCGATCCGGATTTCCAGCCCCCCGAGCACGGCGGGATCAACGTGGACCGCGAGGTCGATCCGGCTGCGCGTGACCTGCTCGAGCTTCGTGCGGATGGCGGCCTGCTGCTCGTCGGTCAGCGGCTTGGCGGCCGCTACTTGGACAACCTTGCGATTGGACACCTGGTCGGCGAGCTTGCTGAACGCTTCGCTGATTTCCCGGATCTGCGCGACCCGGTTCTTGCGGACGACGTGGGCGAGGAACAGGCCGGTGATCGGAGGGCACGCCGCTTGGGCCGCCACCTGGGCGACGACGGCGGCCTTCTGCTCCCGGGTGAAGACCGGGCTCAAGAGCAAGGCCCGGAACTCGCGGGAAACCGTGAAGGCCTCGGCCAGCAACCGGAGCGCGTCCGCAGTCGGACCGACATCGGCCGGCTCCTGCAACTCGAACAGGGCCTTCGCGTACCGCCGTGCAATCGCCGTCTGAATCACGTTCCCGGTAACCGCCTTCTGTGACGAGGTTTCGGGCCGGCAGGCTCACTCAAAAAGCGGCGCACCATAGCACGAAAACCTAATGTCGTCAAGCACTTCGCCCCGCGTCAGTCCTTGCCTTTTCCGGCCTCGATGATGCCGCCGCCGAGGACCCGATTGCCCTGGTACATGACCGCAGACTGGCCGGGGCTGAGGGCCCGCTGGGGCGCCTCAAACTCGATACGGAGGCGTCCCTCCTCGAGCGGCCAGATGGTCGCCGGCGCCGCCGGGGTGGCGTACCGGACTTTGACCTGAGCGCGGACCGGTTCATCCACACGATCCATGCCGAGGAGATTTAGCTCGCCGACGGAGCACGAGACCTCCAGCAGGTCCTCCTCCCGCCCCACCACCACGGTATTGCTCGGGGCGTCCACGCGGACGACGTACAGCCGCTCTGCCGCCGCGAGTCCCAGACCCCGCCGCTGGCCCGGCGTGTAGAAGGGCACCCCACGGTGTGTGCCCATCACCGTCCCGTCCGTGCCGACGAAGGCGCCGGGCCGCGCGGCCTGCGGGGCTTCCTCTTCGAGAAAGCCGCGATAGTCGCCCTTCGTCACGAAACAGATCTCCTGGCTCTCCTTCACTTCGTCGGCCGGCAAGCCGATCGCTTCCGCCCAGGACCAGACTTCATCCTTGTGCATGCCCCCTACCGGAAACAGAATGCCGGGAAGCCATCCCCGGTTCAGGCGGTAGAGAAAATAACTCTGGTCCTTCTTGGGGTCCCCGCCCCTGTGGAGATGCAGGCGTCCTTCCGCATCCGGCAACACCTGCGCATAATGGCCGGTCGCGACATAGTCCGCCCCCAGCTCCCGAGCGGCCTCCATCAGGCAGCCGAACTTCACCCGCTCATTGCAGCGGACGCAGGGATTCGGTGTCAGGCCCGAGAGATACCCCTGGATGAAGTCCTGCACCACGGCCGCGCGGAAGCGCTCGCGGATGTCGACCACCCGATGCGGGATGTGCAACCGCTCGGCGACATACCGGGCAATGCCGATCTTGCAGCACCCACGCTCCTCCCACTTCTTCGAGGTCGTCTCGCCATCCTCGGTGTCCCAGGTCTGGAGCGTGACGCCTTGCACCTGATAGCCCTGGTCCACCAACAGCGCGGCGGCGACGGCACTGTCCACGCCGCCCGACATGCCTACGACCACAGACTTCATGGACCTTAGAGAACCTCCCCGCGGTGAGAGATGCGCACCTTGGGCGTCTGGCTCGGCGCCTCGCGGACCTCTTCCGGAGTTTTCTTCTTGACGCGCCCTTCCGACTCGCACGTCCCGTGAAAGCTCACCCCTTCATCCATTTGCACGAGCGGGGCCATCACGTCCCCGCGCAGCACAGCGGTCGGGAGGAAGTGCACCTTTTCCATCGCCATCACGTTCCCGGTGATCTTCCCGCCGCTGACGATCGTGCCGGCGCTGACGTCCCCCTCGACGGCCGCATGCTCACCGAGGATGATCGTTCCGCTCGAACGGATTTCGCCCGCCACCGAGCCGTCGATGCGGACGGTGCCCTCGAAGGTCAACGTCCCCTTGAACTCGAACCCGCGCGCCAGGAAGGTGAAGGTTTCCTTTCCCTCCGACGGGATCTCTTTCTTTTTGCTTTTCGCCGCGAACATGCCGCCTCGGCCTTTCGCCTATGCGCCGCGAGCCCGCGCTACCCCTGGCTGCGGTTGCTGGACGGTTTCCCGCGCCCCTTCCAGGGTCCTGACCTCGCCGCGCCCTTCCGCTTCACAGTTGCCCATGAAGCGGACGCCTTCTTCCACCGACAGCAGCGGGGCCTTGATGGTCCCGAGCACGATCCCGGTGGACAGCAGTTGGACCTTGTCCTTGGCGATGATGTTCCCGGTGACCCGCCCTCCGCTGATCACCACATCGGCGCTGACGTCTCCTTCGATGACGGCGTGCTCGCCCACGACGAGTGTGCCTTTCGTGTGGATCTCCCCTTCGAGCCGGCCATCGATGCGGATTGTGCCTTCGAAGGTAACGATCCCTTTGAACTGGGATCCCTTGCCGAGAAAGGTGAACGATTCCTCGCCGGTCATCGTATAGGGGTTGTTCTTATCCTTTTTGGACCACATGGGTCATCTCCTTTATCCCACCGTCTTCATCGTCGAGCTGACGCGAATCGGCGTGACCGAGCCGCCCGCCTGAGATTTGCCGGCCTCGGCCGGCTCGGCCTTGGCCATCTCCAAGCTCCCGTTGAAGAGCACCCCTTCCTCAATGGAGAGCAGCGGCGCCTTGACGGAGCCGTTCAGCACAGCCGGCGCCTGGAGACGCACCTTCCCGGCGGCCACGATGTCCCCCGTGATCTTGCCCCGGCTGATCACCGTGCCGGCGGTGACCTGCGCCGTAATGACCGCGTCTTCGCCGACGACCAGCACGCCTTCGGTGTGGATCTCCCCATCCAGACGGCCGTCGATGCGGACCGTCCCGTTGTAAGTGATCACACCCTTGAATTCAACACCCCGGCCGACAAAGGCAATCACTTCCTCCTCCAGCGCGCCCCCCGCGGCCTCCCCCTCCAGGTCCTCGTCCTGCTTCCCGACATCGTCACCTTTCTTCCACATGTCGTACCTCCATAATTAATATTAGCTAATACATAATCTTTACGTCTAACCAAGAATCATGTCGATGACCCGCTCCAGGTCCGCGGGAGAATAATAGTCGACGACGATTTTCCCTCCCGTCTTGCCCTGGATCAGCCGCACCTTCGTGCCTAGCCTCCGCGACATCCGCTCCTCGATCTCGCTGGGCCGGTGGCCTTTGCGGGCGTTGTTCGCGCGGCCGGCGCGATGGGCGGGCCGGACCAGACGCTCGAGGTCCCGCACCGACAGCCGTTCCGTCACAGCCCGGCGCCCCAGACGAACCTGCTGCTCCGGGTCGGAGACGCCCAGCAGGACCTTAGCGTGTCCCCACGACAACTGGTCGCCCTCAACCCACGCCTGCACCTCGGGCTGGAGCGCCAGGAGCCGGACGGTGTTCGCGATCGAGGACCGCTCTTTCCCGAGCGCGCGCGCGACCGCTTCCTGCGTGAGCCCGAATTCTTTCATGAGGCGCTGATAGGCCCGCGCGGCCTCCACCGGATTCAGGTCCTTGCGCTGAAGGTTCTCGATCAGCGCCATTTCCATCGCTTCGGCGTCGGTCGCCGGGCGGACGATGGCCGGAATTTTCTTCAGGCCGGCGAGCTTGGCCGCGCGCCAGCGTCGTTCGCCGGCGATCAGCTCGTACCCGCCGTCTCCGAGCTTTCGCACCAGAATCGGCTGCAGCACCCCTTTCGTCTTGACCGAGTTGGCCAGCTCTTCCAGCTCGGCCTCATCGAAGGCGCGGCGCGGCTGGAAGGGATTGGGCGAGACCAGGGGCAGCGGAACATCCTCGATCTCATCCCGCCCCGCCGCGTTGCCGACGGGGATCAGGGTCTGTAGTCCTCTACCGAGCGCCTTTTTTTGCATGTGCCAGAACTTCCTTGGCCAGGCCCAGGTATGCCTGCGCCCCGGTCGAGGCGACGTCGTACATGAGCACCGGGGCCCCGTGGCTCGGAGCTTCCGCCAGCCTGATGTTGCGCGGGATCACGGTCTTGAATACCTTGCCAGCAAAATGCTTGCGTATTTCGTCTGAGACCTGCTTGTGGAGGTTGTTCCGCCCGTCGAACAGCGTCAGGAGGACCCCCTCGATGGACAGCGACGGGTTCAAGGACTTGCGCACCATCTCGACGGTCTGCATCAATCGACCCAGCCCCTCCATGGCGTAAAATTCGCACTGCACGGGAACCAGCAACGCGTCCGCCGCGACCAGGGCGTTCACCGTCAGCAACCCCAGGGCGGGTGGGCAATCCACCAGTACGAAGTCATACTGAGCGGCGGCGTCTTTCAGAATCCTCCGCAGGACCAGTTCCCGTTCCTCCAGGCCGGTGAGCTCAACCTCCGCCGCGGCGAGATCCGGCTCGGATGGCACAACTTCCAGCCGGGGAACGCCCGATCTCACCACCACTTCCGAGACCTTGTGGCCCCGGATCAGGGCATCATAGGTCGAAAGCTTGATCCCGTCCCGATCAACCCCTATCCCGCTCGTAGCATTCGCCTGGGGGTCCAGGTCCACTAGCAGGACCGTCCGCTCCGCCACCGCCAGGGAGGCCGCCAAGTTGATGGCGGTTGTGGTCTTGCCGACCCCCCCTTTCTGATTGGCGATGGCGAGAACTCGCCCCATGGAATCGGTGTTGGCCCCCCTCGAAAGCGGCCCATGCTAGCAACTGGGCTTCAAGGTGTCAACGGAACGGGGGTTCTAATGTTCCACGTGGAACAATGAGCGTCACAATCGCAAGAAAGATTTGGTCCTGTCGCCTGCGGCTTCGGGGTCCTGCCGCCGAATTACCCAGACGTGCTCAGGTCGTTTCGCCCTACCAGGCACGCGGACCGGGCTGTACGCCCTTCCGCTCCGCCCGGGTCCCATTCGGCATCACCCCTTCGCCTTCGGCGACAACCCGGTGCCACCCCTCTTTATCATCTTGCAACGGGCCGGATCTTGCGGCCGCGCGCAGGGATGCGGCTCAACTGCGACGCCTGAGGAGCGCCGATACGATTCCATTCGGCGCGCCGCTTCCATCGCGGCGGAGCACGAGACGCACCCAAGCAGGCCGCTTTAGAGATTAGCTTTGTAGTGGAACTGGAGCGAGGAGGGTGAGCGTGCGGGGGTCGTCGGTGAAGGGGAGGGTGAAGGAAGTTTCGCGGATCAGCCGGTACCCGGACGGGACATCGCTCATCGGGCTGGTACGGAAGAGTAGGACTTGGCCGCCGGGGGCCAGGAGCCGAGGAGCCTCTGCGAGGATGAGTTCGGGCCGAACGGCCCGGCTCGTCACAAGGTCGAAGGGGCCGGCCTGCCCGGGCTTGAGGTCTTCGATCCGCGCAATCAGCACTGAGACTCCGGAGATCCCCAGGAGCCCGATCATGTGGTGGAGGAAGGCCGCCTTTTTCTGTGACGGTTCGAGCAAGGTCACGACCAGGTCCGGGTCCTGAAGCTTCAACACCAGCCCGGGAAACCCGGCGCCCGTACCGACATCCAGAACCTGCCGACCCGGCCCCGGCCGGATAAGCCCCGGGGCCGACGTGATAAGCCTGACGGCGGACAGCGAGTCGAGGAAGTGCTTGCTGATGATGTCGCGCTCGGTGGTGAGGCCCGTCAGGTTGACCTTCGCGTTCCACCGCGTCAGCTCCTGAAGATAGAGCACCAGGCGGGCGACGGTATGGGGGGAGAGGGGAACCCCCAGCCGCAGGCCGCCTTCCATCAAGGCCGAGGCCGGCGTGGCCGGATCAGGGGTGTGGAGGGGGCTAGGGGGCATGTTCCACGTGGAACATTTACGGTAGGGGCGGTTCGCGTACCGCCCCTATGCGCCGGGACCGCTCCAGGGCTACCTGAAGGAGTGAGACGGCGGCGGGGGTGACCCCCTCGATCCGGGACGCCTGTCCCAGCGAGTGCGGGCGCACCCTCCGGAGCTTCTCCAAAACCTCGCGCGAGAAGCCCTTAACGCAGGCGTAATCAAAATCACATGGGATTTTGCGGGATTCCAGCCGCTTAAAGTTATCCACTTCGTGGGATTGACGGTGGATATATCCTTCGTACTTGATCTGTATCTCCACCTGCTCTCCCACGGCTGGGACGCTATGGCCCTCCAGGCCGGCCAGCTCCATGACCCCTTCGTAGTCCAGTTCTGGGCGCCGGAGCAGGCCCGCCAGGGTCGTGTCGGGGGTCAAGCCCTCGATACCCAGCGCGGCCGCCCGGGCCAGCACCTCGGGAGTGAGCCTGGGCCGGGTCTTGAGGAGCCGCTCCCGCTCTCGGTTGATGGCGTCTCGCTTCTCGCAAAAACGCCCGTAAACGCCGCGCGGGACGAGTCCCAGCCGGTAGCCGATGTCCGTCAGCCGCAGATCGGCGTTGTCCTGGCGGAGGAGCAGCCGGTATTCGGCCCGTGAGGTGAACATCCGGTAGGGCTCCCTCGCGTCCTTGGTGATGAGATCGTCGATCAGCACCCCGATATAGGCTTCCGACCGGTCCAGGATGCAGGGCGTGTCGCCCTGGATCTTGAGGACGGCGTTGATGCCGGCCATGAGCCCCTGCGCGGCCGCCTCCTCGTAGCCGGACGTGCCGTTGATCTGGCCCGCGTGGTAGAGCCCCCCGACCAGCTTCGTTTCCATCGTGGGGTGGAGCTGGCGGGGCGGGAAGTAGTCGTACTCCACGGCATAGCCGGGCTTCAGCATCGTCGCGCGTTCGAGCCCGGGGATGGTCTTCAGGAACGCGGCCTGAACGTCCACCGGCAGGCTGGTTGAAATTCCGTTGGGGTAATATTCATCAGTGTCGAGTCCCTCCGGCTCGATGAAGATCTGATGGCGGGGCTTGTCGGCGAACCGCACGACCTTGTCCTCGATCGAGGGGCAGTAGCGCGGCCCCGTGCCCTCGATCACGCCGGTGAACATCGGCGAGCGGTCCAGGTTGTCCCGGATGATGCGATGGGTCTCGTCGTTGGTGTACGTGAGATGGCAGCAGACCTGGGGCATCGGGATCTTCCCGGTCCGGAATGAAAACGGCGGCGGCGGCTCGTCCCCCCGCTGCGGGGTGAGGAGCGAGAAATCGATGGTGTCCCGGTCGAGGCGGGGAGGGGTGCCTGTCTTGAGCCGCCCCAGCTCGAAGCCGAACTCCCGCATGCAGTCGGAGAGGTGCTCCGCCGGGGCCTCGCCGGCCCTCCCGGCAGGGAAGTGGTTTAACCCTACGTGAATTAATCCCTTAAGGAAAGTCCCGGTTGTCAGGACGACGGCCCGGGCCCCCAGCCGCTCACCCGCGCCCGTGACGACGCCGCCGACCCGGCCGCCGACCGTCTCGATCCGGTCCACGGTCCCGCGCATGATCGTGAGGCCCGGCTGCGCGCGCAGCGTTCGCTGCATGACCAGCCGGTACTGCTTCTTGTCGCACTGGGCCCGCAACGAGCGCACGGCCGGCCCGTTCCGCGTGTTGAGCATCCGGAACTGGATGCCGGTCTCGTCGGTGTTGCGTCCCATCTCGCCGCCAAGCGCGTCGATCTCCTTCACCAGATGGCCCTTGGCGATCCCGCCGATCGCGGGATTGCAGGACATCTGCGCGATCTTGTCCTCCTCCATCGTGAGCAGCGCCGTGCGGGCCCCCATGCGCGCCGCCGCGAGCGCGGCCTCGCAGCCGGCGTGGCCGCCCCCCACCACGATCACATCAAAGCTCTCCTGGTACGCCCGGAGGATCATTTGCCGATGCAAAACTCCTTGAAAATGCGGTCGAGGATGTCGTCCGTCGTCGTTTCCCCGATGATCTCGCCGAGCGCGTTGACGGCCGCGCGCAGGTCCACCGCGATGAACTCGGCCGCCATGCGGCGCTCGGCCGAGAGCAGCACCTGCTCAAGCGAGGCACGGGCCCGCTCGAGCGCGCCGCGATGGCGCAGGTGGGTGATCAGCAGGCCTTCGCTGGGCTCGAGCCCCTGCTTGAGCACGGCATCGCGGATCGCGTCGCGCAATTCTTCCAGGCCGGCGGAGGCGGTCGCCGAGGTCCAGACGATGCGGTTTTCTTCCGTGAGCCCCTTGAGCTGCGGCGGTTCCAGGCGGGGAGGGAGGTCCGATTTATTGACGACCAGGACCGCCGCCTTGCCTCGCGCCAGCGCCAGCAGCCGCCGGTCCTCCTCATCCAGCGGCTCGCTCCCATCGAGCACCGCCAGCACGAGCTCGGCGCGCGCCAGCGCGTCGTGTGACCGGCGCACACCCTCGCGCTCCACCACATCCACGGTCTCCCGCAGGCCCGCCGTGTCGAGCAGGCGGACGGGAATGCCGCGCACGTTGACGCATTCTTCCAGCACGTCACGCGTCGTGCCGGGGATCGGGGTCACAATGGCCCGATCCGTCTTCGCCAGCGCATTCATGAGGCTGGACTTGCCCACGTTGGGACGCCCGACCAGCACCGCCGTGACGCCTTCGCGGACGATGCGCCCTTCCTCCGCCGTCCGGATAAGCCGCCCTATCCGGTCCCGGACGGCGACGACGCCCCTGGCCAGGTCCTGCGAGGAGATGAACGTAATGTCTTCGTCCGAAAAGTCGATGCCGGCCTCGATTTCGACCAGCAGACGCACCAGACCTTCGCGCAGGCGCCCGAGCTCCTCCGACAGGGCACCGCGGAGTTGGTCCAGCGCAACCCGCAGACCGGTCTCGGTGCGGGCCGTGATCAGATCCATGACCGCCTCGGCCTGCGGGAGATCGAGCCGCCCGTTCAGGAAGGCGCGCTTGGTGAACTCTCCCGGCTCCGCCAGCCGCGCGCCGCTCAGGAGGAGGGCCTCCAGGCCGAGCCGGAGGACAAGCGGCCCGCCGTGGCAATGGAACTCGACGACGTCTTCGCACGTGTAACTGCGCGGCGCCTTCATGACCGCGACCAGGACTTCGTCTATGCGCGTGCCGGTTCCCGGCGCGCGCAGCTCGCCGTGGTGCAGGGTGTGCGTCCGGTAGTCACGGACGGTCCGGCCGCCGGAGCCGGCAAAGACCCGCGAGGCGACGTCAATAGCCTTCTCGCCGGAAACCCGGATGATGCCGATGCCGCCCTCACCGGGCGGGGTGGCAATGGCGCAGATCGTGTCGCCGGCGATCATGGGGGCTCATTTGGCGGCCGGAGCCATCGCCGGGGCCGGCGCCCGCGGCAGGATGTACCGGTCGGTGATGACCTGCTGCGCGATCGTGAGGACGTTGTTCGTGAGCCAGTACAGCACGAGCCCCGCCGGGAAGGTGATGAAGAGGAATGTGAGGAAGACCGGCAGCAGCAGCATGATCTGCGCCTGCTTCGGGTCCATCGTCGTCGGCTGGATCTTCTGCTGGATGAACATCGTGGCGCCCATCAGAATCGGCAGGACATAGTAGGGGTCCTGCACCGACAGGTCCTTCACCCACAGGAAGAACGGGGCCTGCCGGAGCTCGATGGTCATGTACAGGATGTTGAAGAGCGCGACGAAGATGGGGATCTGGAAGAACATCGGCAGGCAGCCGCCGACCGGATTCACCTTCTTGTCCTTGTACAGCTTGATCAATTCCTTGTTGAGCCGCTCGCGATCGTCGGCGTACTTCTTCTGCAGGGCCAACATCTCCGGTTGCACGGCCGCCATGTCCTTCATGGACTTGTAACTCTTGTAGGCGAGGGGCGCGAGCAGGAGTTTGACCCCGATGGTGACGATGATGATGGCCACCCCGTAGTTATGGGTGAGCTCATGGAGGTGGCGGATGGCGTAGAACAACGGCTTGGCCACCGCCCGCACGAAGGACCAGCTCCCGTAGATGAACCAGCCGAAGTCGATCGTCTCCTCCAGTTCGATCTTGAGCGCCGCCAGCGTGTCGTACTCTTTCGGGCCGACGAACAGCCGGTAGCGGCTCGCGACGGTCCCCGGCGCGGCGGGCGTGCGTAGGCCGACCGAAACGAGCCGCTCGCCTTCGTTGCGCACGACCCCGATGTGGGGCACGGCATCGGCGGGAATGGCGGCCGCCAGAAAATACTTGTCCTGCATGGCGGCCCATTTCAGCGGGCCCGAGCGCAGGTCTTCCTTCTCGGGCATCGCTTTGTCGAGCCTGCCGGCGCTGTGCGTAGCCGGCCCGATGAAGCCGACGAACCCCTCCTCCCATTGATGGACCCCGAAGTTCGTGCCCAGGGAGAGGGTCGTCGAGCTGATCACGCCGGACGTCTCCACGCTGAGGTCCACCAGGTAGCTGCCCTGGTGAAACGTGAGGCGCTTCGTGACCCGCGCGCCGGACTCTGGATCCGTGAAGGAGAAACCGATCTCGCCCGTCGGCTGCGCCGGACTGAGGCTGAGGTCCCGGCCGGCGACCGCGTACAGACCCCGTGCCAGCCGTTCCTGCAGCCTGGCATCGAGGACCTCCACGGTCAGCGGCGGGATGAGCGAGACCCCCTTTTCCTCGGCGGGCACGAGTTGGATGGGCTTGGGCTGCTTGGGGTCTGTGTTCAGGTAGCGTTTGAGCTCCCAGCGCTTGATCACGCCGCCGCGGTTCGAGAGCACGACCTTGACGAGGTCGGTCTCGACCGTCACCTCCTGTTCGCGCTCGCCCGCCAGAGCCGTGGCCGGCAGCGTCGCGCCGCCCCTTATCGGGGACGGGGCCGCCGTGACCGTCTGCGTCGGGGGGGGCAACGCGGGTGTGGCCGTCTCGGCATCCTTTTTCTTCGCGGCGGGCGCGGGCGCGACAGGCACCGGCCGTTTCGCAACCCCCATTTTCTCCAGGAGATAGGGGTAGAGCACGATGACCGCCATCGAGAGGACAAGGAAGAGGATGATGCGTTTTTCCATATCTCTATGCTCGTCAGCGAACCGGCCGCACCGGATCGTAGCCGCCGCGATGGAGCGGGTGGCATTTCAGCAAGCGTCGCACCGCCATCCCCAGCCCTCGCAGGAGGCCATGGCGAACCAGCGCCTCGCGCGCGTAGGTGGAGCAGGTGGGCACGAACCCGCAGCACGGCGGGCCCAACGGCGAGATCCACCGCTGATAGAAGGCGATCAGAGCGACAACAATCCGGGTCATCATACACTCTCTGCAGCTACCAGGTGCGCACGCCTCAGAACGGCCTGCCAGCTCTCGCGCAGGCTCCGCGCGGGCTCGGTCACGGATTCCCGCTTCGGCAAAATCAGCAGATCCAGCCCGGAAGGGACCAGTCGCAGGCTCAGCCGCCCAAGCTCGCGGAACCGCCGCTTGGAACGATTGCGCGCCACCGCCCCGCCGAGCTTCTTTCCCACCACCACGCCCACCCGTGTGCAGGCCACCGCGTTCCGGCGGTAAAGAAGCGTGAACAGCGGGCAGGAAACCCGCTTCCCTTCTTTGAAGACCAGCCGGATGTCGGCGCTGTTGCGAAGGAGGTGCTGTGCGCGAGTGGAACGGGGGGGAGCCACCGATCCAGATCAGACGGTCAGCTTGTGCCGTCCCTTGGCCCTGCGGCGCGCCAACGTCCGGCGTCCGCCTTTCGTTTTCATCCGTTCGAGAAACCCGTGGGTGCGTTTCCGCGCCTTGTTCGAGGGTTGCCGCATCGTGGCGGACATGTGCTGACTCCTTCGTTTTCAGTTAAGTGTGAATTGAGGCGTCATTATAAGGGCGGTGCCGGAGGGTGTCAATCAACGCAACAACTCCTTGATCGCGGCCAGCAGGTCGCCGGGATCGACCGGTTTCTGGAAGGTCCGTTTGGCGCCCAGGATCCGCGAGACATCGAAAAAGAACTGCCGCCGCTCGTCCTCATCCGACCCGGAGATGGCGATGATTTTGACGTCAGGAAAGTCACGCTTCAGCTCATTGATGACGTGCATGCCGTCCTTCACCGGCATCAGAATGTCGGTGATGATCAGGTCCGCGGGGTTTTTCCGGTAGAGCGCGAGCCCCTGGACGCCGTCCTGGGCCACGACCACGTCGTGCCCCGCTTCTTCGAGGATCGCCTTGAAAATCTCCCCGGTGTGGGCATCATCATCGATGAACAGAATCCTGGCCATATCACCACGCCACGCGGTTCACGCGATCACTCGCCCTCGTCTGGCGCGCCGCCGGCTCGGGCGAGGTCATCGATCTTGATCTTCTCCGGGTTCAATTTTTGAGCCGCGGCGGTCATGCGGTCCAGGGCCTCGTCGAAGGACAAGGGCGCGGCCTCCTTCGGCCGGAACCGGATGGGATTGATCCGGGCGACGACGAAGCTTTTGAGGTAGGGGCTGGTCATTCCTCTGGCTTTCAACGCCTCAACCCTCTGCACCACCAAATCGTCCAGCGCGAGCACCGTCTTCGCACGCATCCGGCGGGTCTCCAGCGCCGCGTGCAGGCGGCCCTGGAGGAACCGGTCCACACGCTTGAGCACCGGATGGTACGCGCCGCCGCTGAAGCGCGGCCGTTCCTCATAGCACAGGCCCAGGGTGATGAGCGCGGGCTCCTCGAACTCCAGCGCATAGGTCTCTTCCGTGGCGCTGTCCAGCCGCGCCAGCTCTTTATACATGCGGATCACCTCGAGCGCCTTCTCCCGGAGATTATGTGCCTTCTCGGTGTTCAACGCCAGGATCTGATAGGCCGCCGCGGCCTCCGGCACGACGATCGCCGTGATGCTCTTCGCGCCGAGCGTGCGCATGGCCGACAACCGATGGTGCCCGTTCGGTGTCCAGTACCCGGCGGGCTGCCCGTCGCGCGCGCGCACCGCGATGATCGGATCGAGAAAGCGTCCGAGCTTGCCAATCACGGCCTCGAGCTTGCGCACATGCGTGTCCGAGAGATTGCGCTGGTAAGGCGTGGGCTCGACCTTCTCGATCGGGAGCGCGGCCAGGACGACCCAGCGCCCACCATAGGGCTCCCGGTACACGGCGAGCGTCTTCCCGCCGTCCTCCTCGATCACACGGTGCAGCGCGGCGACCTCGCCCGGCGGCGCCGCGGCCTGCAGCTCCGCCGCCGCCAGCCCCGTCGCGACCCCGGCGGGCTTTCTCCGCCGCCGCGCGGCAGAATCGGTTTTGATCCTACGGAGTTTCTTTTCAGCCATGGCTGGTGCCTTATGATAGGGGAGCTGGCGTCAAAAGAAAAGGTCCGTGGTCAGGCGGTCACGTACGGGGCGAGCACCCGGCGCTGATCATCCGTCAAGGTTTGGAATTCGACGCCCAAGACAAGGCGCGGCCTCTCCTCGATAATCCGGCGGATCACGCAGGGCACCTCCAGCTTCGTCTTCTGCTTGCTATCCAGGAGAATCGTCGCGGACAGCGCAGCCCCGGTCGCGATGTCCTTGATGGGGTCGGTCTCAAGGCGCATCCCGGTCGCGGAGATATCGAGAACCGTGGTGAACCGGTCTACCTTTCTGGGATCATCGGACAGCTTGAAACTACAGATGAGATTGACCGCCTTGCGCAGCGAGCGGGGTTGGCTAAGGACGGCCCGACATGTGTTCCCGCAGGCGCAGGTGTATTGAAAGGGGTCATCCGAGTCCAACGCGAAATCAGACAGGTGCAGCTCCTTGGAGGCACCGCACCGCTCGCACCGGGCCAGAAAGGTTTTGCTTCTAGATTCGTCCGGCGGGAGCAGGTTCTCTTCCATCGCGCACCTATTGAAAGAACGAGCGAATCTTTTCGACCCGCTTGCGGTTGACGCCAAAGTCCGAGTGCCCCACGCGCGAGGCCGAGCGGACATGGATCAGCTTGGTCGGCGGATCGAACAGGAACTCCACATCGTCCACGAATCGAAAGATGCGGCTGCGAAACTCGAGGTGCCAGTACCGGTCCTCTTCGACGACAAAGGCGGCGTTGCCGGCCGCCAGCACGGCATGCCGGAGCCGGGCCTTTGCCGAGGCGAGATCGCCGGTCCAGCTCAGCGGCGGCACGCGATGCGTCGAGCCCTCTTCCGCCAGCGACGAGACGCAGTTGGGGGACGAGGGGCACGGTTTCAACGCGCGCGGCATTCCGCAACGTTACACGAGAATGTCGCCGCGTGCCAGCCCTGGTGGGTGGATCACGTGATTCTCCGCCCATACTTGTTTATAATGGAGGCCGTCGGACGTTGGGATCGGTCGTGAACAGCCACAAGGAGACGCGTAGATGACCTTCCAGGAATTTCTCAAGCAGGTGTCGTTCTTCAAGGGCCTGACCGACGAGGAGATCAACCAGATCGCGCCCCTCTGCCGCCTGGTGGAGGGAAAAGCCGACGACCGTCTCATCAAGGAAGGCCTGCCCGTCAAGTCCGTCTACTTCCTCCTCTCGGGACAGGCCGTCGTCACCAAAGGCGTGGAGCAGTCGAAGCAGTCGGTGATCGGGGATGTCAAGCCGGGGTCCATTATCGGGGAGCTCTCACTGTACGACAACACCGAAGCCTCGGCGACAGTGCGGGCGACCGAGCCGTTCAAGGCCTTGGCGATCGACAGCATGAAATTCTCCCAGGTACTGGAGGCCCATCCGGTCCTCGGCTATAAGATCTTCAAAAGGCTGGCCCAGACGACCAGCCGCCGCCTGAAGTCGATCTCCGGCGAACACGCCGAATGCCTTGTCTTCCCGGACGACTCCGCCCAATAAAAGGCCCCTGAGTCTCTGGACCCAGGGGCTTCTGATGGTGGAGGCGAGGGGAGTTGAACCCCTGTCCGAAGACCGTCAGCGAAGGGCTTCTACATGCATAGCCGGCGATTTGGGGGTTCGCTTCCGTCCACGCCCTCCGGCAGGCTTAGAACGGTCGCTAGCCCAGTGCGTCTCGCCCGCCGCCGCTGAGCACCAGCGTCAGGCCAGCCCGCTATCGTCGCCTCATCCCCCGCGCGGGCGCCGGGAGAGAGACGTCACCGCTTAATTAAGCAGCGAGTGCCAGTTCGTTATTGGCAGTTGTTGTTTCCGGACTTTTACGAGTTCCCGGAGCTCGGCATGCCACCCTGGCCTCATGATCCCCGTCGAAACCGGTCGCCCCCTTTCGTTTGCGTTGTGTATTAAGATAACACCCATCCCCCCGGCATTCAAGGCTGGCTATATTCGTCCTTTCGTCCGCTCCCCCTTGCGATGCCCCCGCCCCAGCAGGAACACCGCGAACTCCCGCGCGCCCCGCATGCGCTGCTCCAGCGGCCCTTTCTTGATCTCCTCGTTCTTCAGGTGCTCCTCGAATTTCTCCAGCGCCTGACCCATGAACTCCTCGAAGAGCGAATTGTCAAAGAGCGTCTTTATTTTCATGGCGGCTCCTTCGTCTTGACGCGATCGCGGTCAGGTACTACGATACGCCCATGGCCAAGCGCCCCAGCCTGAACCCGTTGCCCGACATCCTCTCCCGGTTTCTCAAAACACACGGCATGGCGATCCATATGCTGGAATTCAAGCTCCAGCAGCACTGGCCCGAGATCGTCGGCGAACACGTCGCGCGCCACACGTGGCCGGACTCCGTCCGGCACCGCAAGCTCTACCTGGTGGCGGAGAATTCCGTCTGGCTCCAGCAACTCCTCTTCCTCAAGCCGGAGCTGCTTGCTAAGATCAACGGCGCAGCGGACGGCGAGGCGCTCACCGATATCGTCCTCCGAGTCGGAACGGTGCCGTCCCCGGCCGCCGGCGAGGGCCTTCCGTCCCATCCCGCTCCCTCCGAGCGGAAGGAAGAGCCCGTCAGCGCGGAAACGGGCGCCGGCATCGAGGCGGCAGTCCAAGCGGTCGCCGATCCCGATCTCCAGGCTCGCCTGAAGGTGCTCTTCTCGAAATCCGCGACCTAGCCGCCACCGAGTTTCCCCTGAAAGAGGACTTTGGCGCCGACGGCGCCGTATTCCATCCCGGCCGTGAGCCGATAAATCCCCCGCACGCCGCGCTCAAAGCTGGAGCGGGCGAGGGGATCCGCTCCGCTGACGTAGGCTTTGAGCGAGGGCTCTTCCGCCAGGCCGACATTGTCGAAGACATAGATGGTCAGGCGCTGGTAGCGGCCGGCGGGATCGCCGGGCGTCGTCGGCATGATCTTGAGACGGGCGAATCCGTCCCGATTCCCGTGGGCCGCAGCCTGAAAACGGACCAGCAGGGCCTCAATCTCGGGGGCCGTCGTGCGGGGCGGGACGTTGACGGTGACGCTCTCACCCATCTGTGCCATGACACTGTATGGCGGAATCGAGCGGTCCGGCGCGGTCAGGATCATTCCGACCACGGTGATGACGATCAGGCCTATGCAGATCGTGAGCGCGGTCTTGACGAGTGGGTCGAGGGGCCTAGGCGCCGGACTCGTCTCCATTGTTCTTGTCCTCGCCTGCGGCGCCTTCGCCGGCGGCCTCGCCCGAGGATTCGGCCAGCTTGGCCACGCCCACCACGCGATCGGTCTCCCCCATATCGATCAGCCGCACCCCCTGCGCGTTGCGGCCGATCTCGCGCACGTCGTCCACCCGCGTGCGGAGGATCTTGCCCTCGGCCGTCATCACCATGATCTCGTCGCCGTCGCGGACCTGATGGAACGAGACCGCGGGGCCGTTCTTCTCGGTCACCTTCACAGAAATGATCCCGCGGCCGGCACGGCCCTGCAGGCGGTACTCGCCGACCAGCGTGCGCTTCCCGTAACCGCCCTCCGTGACGGTGAGGATGGACGCGGTGGAATCGGGGGTGATCGTCTCCATCCCGATCACGAAGTTGCCTTCATCCAGGCTGATGCCGCGCACGCCGTGGGCGGTGCGGCCCATCGGCCGGACGTCCTCCTCCTTGAAGCGGATGACGATGCCGTGCCGCGTGCCGAGCAGGATCTCCCGTTGGCCGTCGGTGATCTCCACGCCGATCAGCTTGTCGCCTTCGTCCAGCGTGAGCGCGATGATGCCGCCCTGGCGAGGGTTGCCGTAGGCTGAGAGTTCGGTCTTCTTGATGACGCCCTGCCGCGTGGCCATGACGACGTAGCGGTCCTCGCGGAACTCCGTGACGGGCAGGGTGGCCGTCACCTTCTCGTCGCCCGCGAGCGCCAGCAGGTTGACCATCGCCTTGCCCTTGGCGGCGCGGCCGGCCTCGGGGATCTCGTGCACCTTCAGCCAGTAGACCTTCCCCGCATCGGTGAAGAACAGCAGGTAGTCGTGCGTGGAGGCCGTGAACAGGGTCTCCACGAAATCCTCCTCCTTGATCCCCATCCCGATCTTGCCCTTGCCGCCGCGACGCTGGGCCCGGTAGAGCGACACCGGATTGCGCTTGATGTACCCGGCGTGCGAGATGGTCACCACCACTTCCTCCTGCGCGATCAGGTCCTCGACGTTGATCTCGGCCGTCTCCGGCACGATCTGCGTCCGCCGCTCGTCCTTGTACTCCTCCTTGACGGTCAGGAGCTCGTCCTTGATGATCTGCCGGACCAGCGCCTCGGAGCCCAGGACGGACTTGAAGTAAGCGATGCGCTTGATGATCTCCTCGTACTCCTGCGTTAGTTTCTCCCGCTCCAGTTGCGTGAGCCGCTGCAGCTTCATGTCCAGAATGGCGTTGGCCTGGATCTCCGACAGGGCGAACTGTCGCATCAGGCCGTTGCGCGCCTCCTCCGGCGAACGCGACCGTTTGATGAGCGCGATCACGGCGTCCAAATTGCCCAGCGCGATCTTGAGGCCTTCGAGGATGTGCGCCCGCTCCTCGGCCTTGCGCAGGTCGAACGCCGTCCGGCGCAGCACGACCTCGCGCCGGTGCTCGATGAAGGCCTCCAGGATCTGCTTGAGGGTCAGGACCTCCGGCCGGTTGTGGACCAGCGCCAGCATGATCACGCCGAACGTGCTCTGCATCGGCGTGTGCTTGTACAGATTGTTGAGCAGCACGAGCGGGATCTCGCCCTTCTTCAGCTCGATCACGATCCGCATCCCGTCCCGGTCCGACTCGTCGCGGAGGTCCGAGATGCCTTCGATGCGCTTGTCCTGGATCAGCTCAGCGATCTTCTCGATCAGGCGGGCCTTGTTGACCTGATAGGGGATCTCCGTGACGATGATCCGGTCGCGCTCGGTGCGCTCGTCGGTCTCGATGCTCGCCTTGGCCCGGAGCGTGAGCAGGCCACGGCCGGTGGAGTAGGCGTCCTTGATGCCCTGTGTGCCGTAGATGTAGCCGGCGGTGGGGAAGTCCGGGCCCGGGATGACCTCCATGAGCTGAGCGATCGTGGTCTCCGGGTCGTCGATCAGCTTGATGAGGCCGGCGACGACCTCAGCCAGGTTGTGGGTCGGGATGTTCGTCGCGTAGCCGACCGCGATCCCGCCGGCGCCGTTGACCAGGAGATTGGGCACCTTGGCCGGCAGCACCAACGGCTCCACGCGCGACTCGTCGTAGTTGGGGCGGAAGTCGACGGTCTCCTTGTCGATGTCCGCCAGCATCTCCTCGGCAAGTTTCGTGAGCCGCGCCTCGGTGTACCGCATGGCGGCCGGCGGATCGCCGTCCACCGAGCCGAAGTTCCCCTGGCCCCCCACCAGGCAATAGCGCATGTTGAAGTCCTGCGCCATGCGGACGAGGGTGTCGTAGATGGCCGCGTCGCCGTGGGGGTGGTAGTTCCCCATGATCTCGCCGACGATCTTGGCGGACTTGCGGTAGGCCCGGTTGTGGACCAGCCCCATCTCGTTCATGCCGTAGAGGATCCGGCGATGGACCGGCTTCAGCCCGTCCCGGACGTCCGGGAGCGCGCGCCCCACGATCACGCTCATCGCGTAATCGAGGTAGGACGAGCGCATCTCGTCCTCGATGGCGATCTGGGTCAACCGTTCATCTACGGGCATGCATGCCTCCCGTTAATCGTTATACGTGAATCGTTAATCGTGAATGCATCTTCTGGATCAGGACCGTTTAACGTTTAACGAATAACGTCATACGTCGAGATTCCGCACTTCGAGCGCGTGTTGCTGGATGAAGTCGCGCCGCGGCCCGACCTCGTCGCCCATCAGAATGGAGAAGACGTCCTCGACGCCGGCGAAGTCCTCGAGTTTCACTTGTAAGAGCGTGCGGGTTTCCGGATTCATCGTGGTCTCCCAGAGCTGATCGGGGTTCATCTCGCCGAGACCCTTGTAGCGCTGGAGGCTGATCCCCTTCTTGCCGATGTCCAGGATCGCGCGGACCAGCTCGCTCGTGCTGGAGAACTCGGTCGCCTTCTCCTCGGCCTTGACCTTGTACGGCGGGCGCCCCAACCCGATCGCGATCGGCGCCAGCCGCTGTAGCGCGCGGAAATCCGCCGAGCCGACGAGCTCGTGCGTGACCTCCAGGCTGTGGGCGCGTCCGTTCGTCTGCGCCCGGCACTCGACCCTGTTGGACTCATGTTCCTCGTCCGGGACGATCTCCAGATCCACGGTGGCTTTGGGAAAGAGGGTCGCCAGGGTCTTTTTGACGCTGGCGACCACCTTCTTGAGGGCAGCCTGATTCTTGAGGAGGTCGCGGTCGAGGCCCGGTTCTTCGACGAACGCGCGCAGGAGCCCGGACTCGTGCTGCTTGCGGCCGAACCGCACCAGGAGCCCCTCGTACTCGATGAGCTTCTTCAGGACGGGCAGCAGGCGGCGGCCGGTCACGTAGGCCTGTCCGCTCTCGAGGTGGACTTCGACGGCTTCGACCGCGAGATCGGCCAGGTATTCGTTGAGCGCGTTCTCGTCCTTGAGATACTTCTCCGTCTTACCCTTCTTGACCCTGAAGAGCGGCGGCTGGGCGATGTAAATGTAGCCGCGCTCGATGAGCTCGTGCATCTGCCGATAGAGGAAGGTGAGCAGCAGCGTCCGGATGTGGCTGCCGTCCACGTCCGCGTCGGTCATCAGGATGATCTTGTGGTAGCGGGCGCGGTCGATGTCGAAATCGTCCTTGTTCTTCTCGCCTTCCTCGCGCGGGCGGCCGATGCCGGTCCCGAGCGCCTGGATCAGCGTCCGTATCTCCTCGCTGGAGAGCATCTTGTCGAACCGCGCCTTCTCCACGTTGAGGATCTTGCCCTTGAGCGGCAGGATGGCCTGGAACTTCCGGTCGCGCCCCTGCTTGGCGGAGCCGCCGGCCGAGTCGCCCTCCACGATGAACAGCTCGCTGTGGGCCGGGTCCTTCTCCGAGCAGTCGGCCAGCTTGCCCGGCAGCGAGCCGCCTTCCAGCGCGCTCTTGCGGCGGATCAGCTCCTTGGCTTTGCGGGCCGCATCGCGCGCCCGCGCCGCGTCGACGGCCTTCCCGATGATCTTGCGGGCGATGGGCGGGTTTTCCTCGAAGTACGCGCCGAGGGCCTCGTTGACGGCCGTTTCCACGATGCCCTTGACCTCGCTGTTACCCAGTTTGGCCTTGGTCTGACCCTCGAACTGCGGGTTGCGCAGTTTCACGCTGATGACGGCGGTGAGGCCCTCGCGCACGTCGTCGCCGGTGAGCGACTCCGTCTCCTTCTTCAGCAGATCGTTCGCGTTGGCGTAGTTGTTGATCGTGCGGGTCAGCGCCGCCTTGAAGCCGACGAGATGGGTGCCGCCCTCCCGCGTGTTGATGTTATTGGCGAAGGAGAACATGTTCTCGGCGTAGGCGTCGTTGTACTGGAGGGCCACCTCCAGAATCATGTCGCTCTTCTCGACGCTGATGTAGATGGGCTTGTGCAGCGGCGTCTTGGCCTCGTTCAGGTGCTCGACGAACGAGACGATCCCGCCCTTGTAACGGAAGACCTGCTCCTTCTCCTTGCGTTCATCCTTGAGCGAGATCTCCAGGCCCTTGTTCAGGAACGCCAGCTCGCGGAGGCGCTGGGCCAGGACATCGAAGCTGAAGTCCGTGGTCTCGAAAACTTCATGGTCCGGTTTGAAGGTGATCGTTGTGCCGCGCTTCTTGGTCTTGCCGGTGACCTTGAGGGGAGCCGTCGGTTTGCCTCGCTCGTACCGCTGTTCGAAGACCTGGCCGTCCTGCCAAATCTCCATTTCCAGCCACTCCGAGAGCGCGTTCACGACCGAGATGCCCACGCCGTGGAGGCCGCCCGAGACCGTATAGGCGCCCTGCTCGAACTTGCCGCCGGCGTGGAGCATGGTCAGGGCGACTTCGGCCGCCGATTTCTTCTGCGTCGAGTGCATACCGGTCGGGATGCCGCGGCCGTTGTCCACCACCGTGACGCTGCCGTCGATGTGGATCGTGGTCTCGATCGTCTCGCCGAACCCGGCCATGTGCTCGTCGACGCTGTTGTCCACCACCTCATACACCAGGTGGTGCAGGCCGTCGGGGCCGGTGCTCCCGATATACATGGCGGGCCGCTTGCGGACGGCGTCGAGGCCTTCCAGCACTTTGATCTGGTCGGCGTCGTACGAGTCGCGCGGCGCGTTCTCGGTCTTGGTCTCGTCTGTGGCCATAGGCCTCCTCTTCTTCGAGTCCTAAATCTTCATCGGCATGACGACGCACAGGAACCCGGGATCGCCCTCCGAGCGCAGCACACAGGGGCTCAGGGGGCTGCTGATCTCCAGGTTGACCGAGTCACCGTCCATCACCGCCAGCGCGTCGAGCAGGTACCGGGCGTTGAAGCCGGTCGTCAGGCTCTCCCCGCGGTACTGCGCGGGCAGGTCCTCGGTGGCTTCCCCGACGTCGGGATTGCTGGTGTGCAGCGTGACCGAGCCGTTCTGCAGGATCACCTTGACCGCGTTCGTCTTGTCCTTCGAGAGCACGGCGACGCGCCGGAGCGCGCTTTCCAGCGCGGTCCGCTCGATCACGGCCTTCTTGGCGCTCTCCTTGGGAATGACCTGCTGGTAGTTGGGATACGTCCCCTCCATCACCCGCGAGGTCAGGAACAGCCCGCTCTTCTGGAAGGTGACGAGGTTCTTCGTGAAGCCGAGCAGCGGCTCGTCCTCCTCTTCCTCCAGCAGGCGTCGCATCTCCTGCGCCGCCTTGCGCGGGATGATGGCCTTGATCTCCTTGGGCAGGTCCGTGCCCGCGCTCTGGGTCAGATCGCTTTCGGCGACCGCCAGCCGGTGCCCGTCGGTGCCGACCAGCTTCATGGTGACTTTCTTCTCCGAGGAGTGCAGCGAAATCAGGAGGCCGTTGAGGATGTACCGGGCGTCGTTGTCGCCGACCGCGAAGAGGGTCTTGCGGATCAGGGCCGCGAGCCCGCTGCCTGGAATGGCCACCCGCCCCTCCCGTTCGATCGTGGGAAGCGCGGGGAACTCCGACGCCGCTATCCCGACGATCTTGAACTGGCTGCGGCCGGCCTGGATCTGCACCCAGTTGTTCTCCTGCGCCACGAGGGTAATCTCGCCGTCCGCCACCTCTTTCAACAGCTCATAGAGCTTGCGGGCGGAGAGCGACACACTACCGGCCTGCTGGACGTCCGCCTTGTAATGCCCCCGGACGCCGATCTCGAGATCCGTCGCCACCAGCTCGATCCCGTCCTGCTTCGTCTCCAGCAGGATGTTGGAGAGGACCGGCATGGTATTGCGCTTCTCCGCAATTCCCTGGACGCGTTGAAGCCCGGTCAACAACTCGTCCCTGGCAATCCTGATCTTCATCGGCCTCCCTCCTTCTGGCCTACGCGCCGGTGATCTGGCGTTTCAGTTCCTCGAGCGTTCCGAGCAGGCCGGGGTCGCTCTGCTTGGCCTTCTCGATCTGCTTGCATGCGTGCATGACGGTGGTGTGGTCCTTGCCCCCGAAGTGCCGCGCGATCTCCGGATAGGACTGCTGCGTGATTTCCCGGCACAGGAACATCGCGATCTGCCGCGGGTAGACCAGCACCTTGGTCCGCCGCTTGGATTTCATGTCCGACATCTTGAGGTGGAATTTCGCGGTCACGGCCTCCTGCACGGCATCCAGGGTGATCACGCGTTTCCGCTCGTTGATCAGCTCCTTGAGGACGTTCTGCGCCATCTCGAGCGTGATGGACTGCCCCGTCAGTTGCGAGTAGGCGCCCAGCCTGACCAGCGAGCCTTCCAGTTCCCGGATGTTGGCCTTGATGCTGTTGGCCACGAAATGCGCGACGTCGTTCGGGATCACAATGCCTTCCCGGTCGGCCTTGTCCTGCAGGATGGCGATCCGCGCCTCCAGCGGGTACGGCTGGATGTCGGCGACCAGGCCCCATTCCAGCCGCGAGCGGAGGCGCTCTTCCATTTCGGGCATGTCCTTCGGGTAGCGATCGCTCGATACCACGATCTGCTTGCGGGCTTCATAGAGACTGTTGAAGGTGTGGAAAAACTCTTCCTGGGTCGCCTGCTTCCCGGCGATGAACTGAATGTCGTCCACCAGCAGCATGTCGATGTTGCGATACCGCCGCCTGACGTCGATCATCTTGTCGTACCGGATGCCGTTGATGACCTCGTTGGTGAACTGCTCCGAGGTGACGTAGGCGATCCGGAGGTCTGTGTTCTCCAGGACAAAGTTGCCGATGGCATGCATCAGGTGTGTCTTGCCCAAGCCCACCCCGCCGTAGATCAGCAGGGGGTTGTATGCGGTCGCCGGCGATTCGGCGACTTTCAAAGAGGCCGCACGCGCCAACTGGTTGTTCGAAGCGGCTACAAAGGTCGAGAATACGTACCTCGGGTTTAAATGGGTGGGGCGCTTGCCCCGTACTGCCGCCGTGCCGGGCACGCGTTCGATTGCCTCACGCAAGCCTTCTTTCCCTGGCGCTTCCGGCTCTGAAATGGTGTAGGCCACCCGTAACCCTCTCTTCTCGGCTACCTGCCCAATGACATCTTCCAAAATCGCCTGGTAATGGTCCCGTATCCAGTCTCGGAAGAAGCGGTTCGGCACCCGGAGCATCGCCTCATAATCACTTATGTTTTCAATGGATATGTCGTGAAACCAGGTGTCATAGACATCCTTGGACACCCTCTCCCTTAGTATCCCGGCGCTGGTCTGCCAGAGCGCTGTTATGTCCACCGCAAATCCTTATTTTTCAAGAAGCCCACAACCCTTTCCACACCTGTGGATAAACAGGCCTGCAAAATCGCCTCCCTTTCCCCACGACCTATCCCTTGCCCCTTCGTGTTTCCAAATCATCTACAGGATATTCGCTCCTCACACATCACACCTTCCACCTTAACGCCTATGACACGCGATCAGCCTATGTCGTTACATGCCTTTTTCTTTTCTCTCTTATGCCCGTTGAACACACCCGTTACTCTTTCTCCCCTTCCTCCTCTATTTCTTCAATACACAATTCGAAAGAGAAGAACCGTAACCATTACCACACAAGGACACTATTCGCTTCAAAGATCAGATCAACCAGGCGATCATAGGAAAGAGTGTCATTGCTCTGCGCCAGAGCATTCTCCGTTACGCGGTAGACGGTGCACTTCGGCAGGGCCGGCAGCACACCAATGGAGGACAGTAGAACAACCACAGGAGGGTTTGCCGGGGGCGCTGTCTGTGAGGACAATAACTGGAGAGCCAACGGGCTGACCGGGTCTTTGAGCAGGTGAAGGGTCATCCGGTCAGGCCTGCGAGAAGATGAGGACACGGTCGGCCGTCTCCAGCGCGGTGGCAATTGCAGATGGACTGATAGGCTTGGTCACACAGTCCTGCATGTAATGGGGAGGGTTTTCCGCATCGGTGTCAATTGCAAACGGAGTACCCCATTCAATGAATACGGGTAGATGCTTCTCAAGGATTTCTCCATCGACAATGTCGCTCGTGTCGTCAGATAGAAGAAACGGAGCGCGCCCGCTCAAAATAATACTGACATCCCTTCCTTCATTGTGGGAACCCAACCCCAGCGCTATGCGGAGGGCCTCAACGGCCCGGTGGCTTTTCATAGGGTCTACGGCGATCAAGACCACGATCTTCGGTGAAGGAAATTCCACTAAAAAGCGTTCAATTTAAGGCCACAAAGCGATCGCACGTGGAAACGATATTCGAAAGAACCACTAAACCACAATATGTGGCTTTATCGTCCTTTCTTGCCACACCATGTTGTTGAGCACCATAGGCACAGGCGAATAATTTGAGACCGGAGTCGCGTAAAGGCTGAAAACGGGGATCGTCAACGGTAAGAACGCCTTCGTCGATCAGGTAAAGATAGACATCGACACCAGCTTTAAGCGCAGCACCTGAAAGGTTGACCGCCGTTGAAAGATTCGCGTTCGCAGGCCCTGTGGATAGGAGAATACCTAGGGCTCTTTTTTTCATCGTATATCCACAGGACGGCGAGGTTCGTAACTAAGCAGGATAATAAGAGAATTTAAGAACTGAAACACGACAAAAATCTACCATAAAAAGCAGCCTAGAGTCAATGAAAAAAAGAGGAATGAAACAGAAAGGCCAGACGTGCAGTAAGCCTAAGTGATTGCGCTTATTCCACGCCTCTGAGGCGGGCCAGGAAATCGGCCAGGGCCAGGGTCAAATCCTTCCGCTCCGGCAGGTATCGAACGGTTACCGACGAGGCAGCTTGGTCGAAGCGCCTGATAGCCCATAAAATACCGGTGGTTTCCGCGTACTTGAATTGCCTCCCGAGGTCGTCCTGGGCAAGGGAGGTTTCGACGTAGAGGCCGGCATTCCGAAGCTGTTCGGCTTGCTGTTGGAGGAGATCAGCGGGCTGGCCTTCGTTGACGAGCAGAACGCGCGCTGTCGTAGCCGCAGCTTGGCCCGCTTTGCGCTCTTGGAGAATGGAGAGGATACGTTCAAAGCCGATCGAGCAGCCGACGGCCGGGATGGGCTTGCCGGCAAACTGTCCAATCAGGCCATCATACCGGCCCCCTCCGAGGATGGCAGACGGATATCCTTCAACAACGGCTTCATAGACCGGGCCCGTATAGTAGTCCATGCCGCGGACGAGGATGGGATCGAAAACGATTGAAGAATGTGCGTTTACGGTTAGAACCGAATGCATGATGCACATCGAATTGTTGTGGACGGTCTCCAACTCCGCATAGACCACAGACTGTTCGAGTTCGCGCAGGACTTTGTCGAAAAAGGCATACGGAGCAGGACGAGCGCTAACTTTGCGTATCTCGTCAGTATCGCGAATAAACTGTTGCACTTTTGTTGAGACCGCCGGACGCGCGACAAGAATTTTTTGGACCTCGGCGCAAACCTCATCGAGAGGGACCTTATCGAGTTTGTCGAGCGCAATGGTAATGGGGCCGATCTGTTCCTGGGGCACCCCATATCCTTCCAACAGCAGCGGCAGCAATCGCTTGTCGCTCAGGCGAAAGCGATACTTCCCAAGGTTCAGTTCCTTGAGCACCCGCTCGGTCGCGGTAATGACCTCAACTTCGTAATCCGGCGAGGCCCCGCCCACCACGTCGATGTCGCACTGGTAGAACTCGCGGAACCGTCCTTTCTGTGGACGGTCAGCGCGCCACACCGGGCCGATGTGGTAGCGGCGGAAGACCTTGGGGAGCTTTCCCTGGTGCGTCGCGACGAAACGCGCGAGTGGCACGGTCAGGTCGAACCGCAGGCCATAGTCGGCGAGCTCGCCGCCAGCCCCCTGCGCGTCGGCGAGCTTCTCTCCCCGCTTCAGGATCTTGAACAGGAGCTTCTCGTTTTCCCCCCCGCCCTTGCCGAGCAGGACGGCGAGGTCTTCCATGACGGGGGTGTCGATCGGGAGGTAGCCATAGAGCCGGTATACCCTGCCGATGGTCTCCATCAGGTGCTGGCGGAGCAGCGCGTCCTGAGGCAGCCAGTCGCGCATCCCGGTGGGGGGGCCGATCGACGACATTGCCGCGTATCCTAGCGGCTTCTTGAGCGGCTATCAAGCAGGCAGGTGGAAGGCTTCCTTGACGCCGGTGAGGACGAACTGGACGGCGATGGCCGCCAGGATGAGTCCCATGACGCGGGTGAAGACGCGCATGCCGGTTTCCTTCAACAGGCGGGTGATGGTGGTCGCGCTACGCAGGGCGAGGAAGGCGATCACGACGTTGAGGGCGATGGCCAGCAGGAGGATGCCGAACATCGGAATGACGGAGGAAGATTTCGCCGCCTGGCCGGTAAGGGCGATCACGCTGGAAATCGTGCCGGGGCCGCTCAGCAGGGGGATGGCCAGGGGGATGACGGCGACGTCCTCCCGTTTCGCGCCTTCGGCGTCTTCCTCCGGCGTGTGGCGCACCCGCGCCGGCTTGGCCTCCATCATGTCGAAGGCGATCTTCAGCAGGAGCAGCCCCGCGACGATGCGGAAGGCCTCGATCGTGACGCCGAAAAACCTGAAGATGAGGTTGCCGCAGAGCGCGAAGAGCACCAGCACGCCGAAGACGACCAGGACGGCCCGGGTGACCATCGAAGCGCGCTCGGCTTCGGTATTGTGCGGTGTGATGGAGAGGAAGATGGGAACGTTGCCGATCGGGTCGAGCGTCACGAAGAGCGACACGAAGGCGGTGACGAAAAAAGCGAACAGGGAGTCCATCAGCGTCCCGCTGGCCCGGTCTTGCCGAATGCGCTCCGCGGGTCTTCGGACGACAGCTGCGCGAGTTCCCTGTACAGCTCGCGCTCGCGGGGCCCCACGGTCTTTGGAGCGGCCAGGACGAGGCGAACGTAGAGATCGCCGCGCGCGCCGTCCCGCTTGGGCAACCCCTTGCCGCGCAGGCGCAGGCGCTGGCCGCCCTGGCTTCCGGCCGGGACGCGCAGCGAAACGGGGCTGTCCAGGGCGGGAACCGTCACCTCCGCGCCCAGCACGGCCTCCCAGGGCAGGAGGGGCAGGTCCATCTGAAGATCGTCGGGAGAATCCTCGAGCAGCGTGTAGACCGGGTGGGGCCGTATGCGGATCTTCAGGTACAGATCCCCGGGCCGGGCCGCCCGCCCGTTCGTCGCGCCCTGGCCTTTGAGCCTGATGCGCTCTCCCGGCCGCAGGCCCTGCGGGAGAGTGACGTCGAGCTCCTTGGGACGCAGATGGCCTGACGCGTCCCGCGCCGTGAGCGCCACGCGCCTAGTGCCTCCCTGGGCGAGCTCTTCCAGCGACAGCTCCATCTCCGCCTCGAGGTCGGACCCCCTCTCATGGCCGCTCCGCATGGGCTCTCCCGTGTCCCAAGGAGCCCCGCCTCCGGAGAACGGGCCGCCGCGACCGCCGAACAAAGACTCGAAGAAGTCGCTGAAGCCCCCCGCAGAGCTCGTGCTCGTCGTCCACGTCCATCCGCCGCCCTGTCCTCCACCGGGCGGCGGCGTGAAATCCATCCCGTCCTTCCAGCGTGAGCCGAGGCGGTCGTACTTCTTGCGCTTCTCCGGATCGCCCAGGACCTCGTAGGCTTCGTTGATCTCCTTGAATTTCTCCTCCGAGACTTTCTTCTTCGCCGGGGCCGTCTGCAGATCCGGGTGATACTGGCGCGCCAGCCTCCGGTAGGCGTCCTTGATCGCCTTCCCGGCGGCGTCGCGCGGAACCCCCAGGACCTCGTAGTAGTCTTTAAACTTCACGCCCATGGTTCCAGAGTAATCATCGCGCGCGATTTTGTCCAGCCGCCGCCCTGGTTGTGCGCCTCGGGCCCGTCTGCTATAGTGCCGCGCCATGTTTGCGGTGATCACCGGCGGCTCCCGCGGCATCGGGGAAAGTTACGCGCGGCAGCTGGCCGCGCGGGGCTACGCGCTTCACCTCGTGGCCCGCGACGCCGCGCGGCTGGCGCGGCTGGCGGGCGAACTGCGGTCAGGTTACGGTGTCGCGGTCGAGGAGACCGTGCTCGATCTGGCCCAGGCGGATGCGGCCGAGCGGCTGTATGCGGAGGTGCGCCGGCGGCGCGCGGAGCCCGTGGACCTGCTGGTCAACAACGCGGGGTTCGGCCTGTATGGGGAGTTTGCGGACCAGCCGATGCCGCGCATTCAGGACATGCTCGCGCTGCACCTCCTGACGTTCACGAAACTGGTCCGCCTGTTCCTGCCGGAGATGCGGGAGCGCCGTCGCGGGGCCATCATCAACGTGTCGTCGGTCGCCGGGCTGATGCCGCTGCCGTACCTCGCGCTCTATGCCGCGACGAAGGCCTTCATGGTGAGCCTGGGGGACGGCGTGGGTCTCGAAGCCGCAAAATACGGGGTGGTGGTGCAGACCTGCTGTCCGGGTCGGACCAGCACCGATTTTCACGAAACGGCCGGCGTCAAGGCGTACCGGGCGCCCGGCGGCGAGCAGACGGCCGACGAAGTGGTGGCCGAGTCGCTGGCCGCGCTGGATCGGCGCCGGTCCCTGGTCATCACCGGCCGGCGCAATCGTTTCCTGGCCCGCCTTCAGCAGATCATGCCCCGCCGCGTAGTCTTATGGGCCGCCGAGCGGGTACTGAGACCGTCATGACGGGACGCGTCGCAAAAGCCATAGAACAAACCTTCGAGAAGTTCCTCTGGAACAGCCGGTTCATCGTGCTGCTCGCCGTGATCTCCAGCATGATCTCCTCCGTGATCCTCTTCGTGGTCGCCACCGTCGACGTCTTCGAGCTGGTCAACAAGGTCTTCAAGTACATGGCGCTGCCGGGGAGCGAACGCACGCCGGACGTGTACGAGGAGTTCCACGGCAACGTCGTGGGCCATATTATCGGCGCCATCGACGA
>Ga0114945_10000263_pt1 | contig 33103 bp, 27 predicted proteins | sample OV2TP3_FD_87194 | JGI IMG/M metagenome (GOLD analysis project Ga0114945, IMG submission 87194) | Hot spring microbial communities from Beatty, Nevada to study Microbial Dark Matter (Phase II) - OV2 TP3 | ecosystem: Environmental > Aquatic > Thermal springs > Hot (42-90C) | place: USA: Beatty... | reverse complement strand
GGCAATGACCACCTTGGAGTGCGGGAGCCATGCTCCCGCTTTCTTCCGGCAAAGCCATGCTTTGCCGGACACTCGCCGGAAGCACGGCTTCCGGCTGGGAAGGCGCAAGCATGGCTTGCGCACGCCAAGCAATTACCGATCTTGTTTGTCAAAATTCATTAGAGAAGATAGTAAACCTGACACAAAGAGTCAACATGAGCCGTCGCTCAGACTCTTCAGGCATGACTTGACCTGGGGGGGAAGATTTATTACACTTTAATGACGCCCCGCCGGGGCGTCTCACCTTTTCCCTCCCCGCAACCTGTCGCTCCCATGAGGTCGCGACCCACCACCCTGTGTCGGGGAGGGGCCTTAGGGAGGGGTCTATGAAATTCATCATCGCCCTGTTTCTTCTCTGCCCCTCGCTCCTGTTCGCCGGTGAGTTTCACCGGGTCGCGCTCCTGCCATTCGTGTGGGAGGGCGGAACGGATGACCTGGCGTGGGCCGGAGACGCCCTCGCTGCGCTGGTCGCGGACCGGCTGGCGGAGACGGGGAAGGTCCGGCTCGTGGACCCGTCGGGCGCGCGCTGGGTGAGGGGCGAGGGGGGGGACGCCGGGGATGCGGCGCGGCTGCGGGGCATCGGGCGGCGCCTGAGGGCGGACCTGGTGGCTGCCGGGGTCTGCCGGCGGGACGGGGGGAAGGTCCAGGTCGTTCTCTACACGATGGTTGTGGACCTCGATCTGTACCGCGCGGACGAGGTTTCGGCGGACTTAGATGGGCTCGACAGGGCCTCCGGCAAAGTGGCGCAGAAGGTCCTGGCCGCGCTGAGGGTCCGGCTCCTGCCGGAGCGGGAGCGGAGGCTGTTCCGGGAGGGTCCGAAGGCGCGCGAGGCGCTCCGGCTGTACGCGCGCGCGGCCTCGGCCCGGTTCGGGGAGGAGAGGATTGGGCTCCTTGAACAGCTTGCTCAGGCGGATGACGTCTGGCCGGACGCCCTGGTCCGCCTGGGGGACGCCTACCTGGCCGCGGACAGGCTTCGCGAGGCCGGGGGGGCGTATCAGCGGGCGGTGGTCCTGGACCCGGACCATCTCATGACGGCCAACAACATCGGGGTCCTGAGGCTGCGCGAGGGGCGCTACGACGAGGCCGTGGCGCAGTTCCGGAAGGTCTGTGACTTTGCGCCGGGGTTCGCGGACGCCTGGTACAATCTGGGGCTGGGGTATCAGGGGCTGGGGGCGGACTCCACCGCGGCGGGGGCCTACGCCCGCGCCCTGGCGCTCGACCCGGCGCACCTGGCCGCGCGGCTGAACTTAGGCGTGCTGTATGCCCGGCACGGGCAGTACGCCGAGGCCGTCGGGCATTTCGAGGGGGTCCTGCGGCAGGAGCCGGGGCACCTCCCGGCGCGGCTGAACCTGGCCTCGGCCCTGGAGAAGCGGGGCGCGCCGGACAGCGCGGCGACGGTCTATGAGGACATTCTGAGGCTGCGGCCGGGGGAGGGGAGGGCGCGCGCGGGGCTGATCGACGCCCGGCTGGCCCTGGCGCAGCGACTCCTGGATCAGAAGCGGTTCGGGGAGGCGGAGGCGGAGTGCCGGAGGGCCGCGGCGCTCGACTCCACGCACAGCCGGGCGCGTCTGGGCCTGAGCCTGGCGCTGTCCGCGAGGGGGGACGCGGAGGGGGGGGCGCGGGAGGCCGAACGCGCCGTTGCGCTGGCGCCGGGGGATGCCGCCCTGCATCTGCACCTCGGCAATGCCTGCCAGGCCGCGCGGAGGGTGGACCGGGCGGCGGAGGCCTACCGGGAGGCGACGCGCCTGGACCCCGGCCTGGAGGCGGCGTGGCGGAACCTGGGGGCCGCCCTGATCGACGCGGGCCGTCCGACGGAGGCGGTCGAGCCGCTCCGGAGGGCGCTGGCGCTGAGGCCCGATGCGGAGACGCACGCCAACCTCGCCCTGGCCCACGCGAACCGGGGGGACTATGCCTCTGCCGCGAAGGCATATGCCCAGGCCGTTGCCCTCAAGCCTGACGATGCCCGACTCCATCTCCGTTACGGGTATGCGCACGCCCTCTCCGGGGGACCTAACAGCCGGGATACGTCCGCTGCCGGGTTCGAGCGGGCCGCGCTCCTGTCCCCTCGCCCGGCGGGGGTCTGGGAGGAGGTGGGGGGGTTCTTCGAGCGACACGGCCGGCCTTCGGACGCTGTGGCTGCGTACCGGAAGGCGGTGGGGATCGACCCCGGCCTCACGGATGCGCGATACCGGCTCGGCGTGCTCCTGGACGCCGCCGGGGACCGGGCATCTGCGCTCGTCCATCTAACGGAGGTGGCCCGGCGAGGCCCGGCGCCCCGCGAGGTCTGGCCGGCCATAGGGGCGCTCTACCACGCGCAGGGGGACCTCCTGAAGGCCGCCGAGGCGTATGAGCGGGCCGCGGAGCAGGACCCTGCACGCGCCGCGATGCACCGCTACAACGCCGGTCTGCTCCACCTGAGGCGCAACGACGCAGAGGCCGCGCGCAGGGACCTGAGGGCGGCCCTGGCGTCGGACCCGGAGAATGCAACGGATGGGTCATTCGTTGCCCTGGCCCACCTCATGCTGGCCAGGGCCAGCGCCCTGGCCGGATACCCCGGAGAGGCCATCGACGCCTACCGGAAGGCCCTCGCGCTCGGGCTCCGGCCCCGGGACAACGTCCGTCCGGCTGCGGTCCGGGTGGAGCTGGCCGCCGCCCTGAAGGACGCCCGCCGGGAGGAGGAGGCCGTGGAGGCATGCCGGGCCGCGCTGAGGGAGGACCCGCAGTCCCCCGCGGCGCATGGGCTTCTGGGTGATCTCTATGCCGGGCAGGGGAGGTATGACCTGTCTGTGGCTGAATATGAGAAGGCGCTGAGGTCAGACCCCCGGCGCCTGTCGATCTACTATGCCCTGGGCCGCGTCTGTCAGCAACGGGGGGACCGCGCGCAGGCGATCCGCTACCTCCGGCAGTACCTCGCGCAGGGGCCGGGCGCTGAGGAGGCGGGGCGCGTCGCGGCGGCGAAGGCGATGATAGAGGAGTTGCAAAAGAGGTAGACCTATGAAGATTTTCTGCGTTGCCATTCTGCTCCTTACTTTTCCCTGTCTGGCGTGGGCGGGTCTGGAGGAGGGCCTCGCCGCCTATGAGCGCGGGGATTTCGCAGCCGCCCTTCTTGAGCTGCGTCCCCTGGCTCTGAAGGGGGCGTCCGAGGCTCAACTCAGGCTCGGGATGATGTATTATAATGGTCACGGTGTTCAGAGGGACTACGTGGAGGCGGTGAAGTGGTATCGCAAGGCGGCAGAGCAGGGGAGCAGCCTGGCCCAGTATAACCTTGGGCTTATGTACCAAAAAGGCCAGGGGGTCCCAAAGAGTCTCTCCGAGGCCGTCCGGTGGTTTCGAAAGGCCGCGGAGCAGGGGAATAGCGCGGCCCAGTTTTATCTCGGATTTATGTACGAAGAGGGTCAGGGGATCCCGAAGGACCTGACCGAAGCGGCCAGGTGGTTCCGAAGGGCCGCGGAGCAGGGGTACAGCGACGCTCAGTTTTATCTTGGGCGTAAATATCAGGAGGGTCAGGGTGTCCCGAAGGACTACACGGAGGCCGTGAAGTGGTATGGCAAGGCGGCGGAACAGGAGGACAGCCGGGCCCAGGTGATTCTGGGGGCGCTGTTCTTTTCGGGGGAAGGCGTCCGGAAGGACGTCCGGAAGGCGGTGAAGTGGTTCCGAAAGGCAGCGGAGCGGGAGGAGGTGGGCGCTCAGTACATTCTGGGGCTGATGTATTACAACGGGAAAGGCGTCTCCAGAGATTACGACGAGGCGGCCAGGTGGCTCCGAAAGGCGTCGGAGCAGGGGAATAGCAGCGCTCAGTACATGCTCGGGCTTATGTATTACAAGGCTCAGGGGGTCGCGCTGGACTACGCCGAGGCGGCCAGGTGGTATCGGAAGGCGGCGGAGCAGGGGAACGGCAATGCCCAGTTCGACCTTGGGCTGATGTATTACAATGGGGAGGGTGTCCTGCAAGATTACGCCGAGGCGGCCAGGTGGTATCGGAAGGCGGCGGAGCAGGGGAACAGCGGGGCGATGAACAATCTTGGGGTGATGTATAAAAACGGCTTCGGGGTCTCTCAGGACCTGGTGCTGTCTTACGTGTGGCTCAACCTCGCGGCGACGCACGCAGAGCCGGGGTCCGACCGAGATCAGTCTGTCAGCAATCGCGATGAGGTCGCCCGCCAGCTCTCCGCGCAACAGCTTGCCCGCGCGCAGCAGATGTCGCGGGAGATGGACAGGGGGCTTGGGTCTTCTGCGGACGCCGCTGGATTGCAGCTGACCGAGAAATCCCTGGCGCCTCCGGCCCCGAGCCTGCGCATCCTGAAAATACAGGAGGCCCTTACCGCCCTCGGCTACGACCCCGGGCCTGTGGATGGGCTCCTGGGCTCCCGGACGCGCACGGCCATCCGCGCCTTCCAGGCCGACTACGACCTGCCGGTCACGGGGGAGCCTTCCGATGGCCTGGAGGCCGAGCTTTTCGCAGAACGGAGCAGGTCCGCGGAAGCGGGCCCGGGGCAGCTCCAAAAACACACGACGGGCTCCGGTTTCTTCGTCAGCGGCGAGGGGCACATCCTGACCAACAACCATGTCGTGGAGGGGTGCCGGGAGATTCGCATCGCCCCTGATGGAATAGCCGAGGTCGTGGCGAGGGACCCTCAGAATGACCTCGCCCTGCTCAAGATTTCTCAAAAGTCGGCCCGGTATGCGACGTTCCGGGAGGGGAGGGGCATCCGGCCAGGGGATCACGTCGTCGTGGTGGGGTTCCCGATGCCGGGGGTTCTGGCATCCGACCTGAACATCACCACGGGGACGGTCAGCGCCCTGGCCGGACCCGGCGACGATCGCAGCCTGCTCCAGATCACGGCCCCTGTCCAGCCCGGAAACAGCGGCGGGCCGCTGCTCGACCTCTCGGGCAACATCGTCGGGGCGGTCGTGGGCAAGATGGACGCGCTCAAGGTGGCGCGCCTGACCGGGGACATTCCCCAAAACGTGAACTTTGCCCTCAGCGCAGGGGTCGTCAGGACCTTTTTAGACGCCTACAGCGTCCCCTACGAGACGGCCTCCTCAGCGAGGGCGCTTGCGCCCGCCGACGTGGTCGCCCGCGCGCGGGAATTTACGGTCCTCATCGAATGCTGGAAGTAATGAGGACAGTACAAAAGGGAGGATCTTCGTGGAAAAACGCTTTCGATCGGGCAATCCGTCTGAAGACCGCTACGGCTGCTGTACGGCCCTGCGGGCGGGGGAGCGCGTGTTCATCTCCGGCCTGACGGGGGAGGCGGGGGGGCGGGTTGAGGCCCAGTTCCGGGGCATTATGGAGGCCGTGGAGAGGGCGCTCCGCCGGTTTGACGCGGCCCTGGCCGACGCGGTGCGCACGCGGGTCTTCTACACCCGGCCCCAGGACCGGGGGGCGCTGTGCGCCGCGCACGGGGAGGTCTTCCGCGCGGTCCGCCCGGCGGCCAGCCTGACGGAGGTCCACTTCCTGCCGGGCGGGGCCGGCGTGATGGTGGAGGTCGAGGCGGTCCGGGGCTCTGGGAAAAGCAGAAAAGTTCTGGACCTGGACACGCCGGAGGCGAAGGAGATGGGGTGCGCCGGGGCTGTACGGGTCGGAGAAGAGGTCTGGGTGGCGGGGGTCACGGCGGTGGGGGCGGATGGGGCGGTGGTCGCGCCGGGGGATGCGGCCAGCCAGGGCCGGGAGGTGGTGAGCAGGATTCTCTCTCTGATAGAGGGGTGCGGGGCCAGGGCCGAGGATGTGGTCAGCACGCGCACCTACACGCCGGTCGCCTATGTCTCGACGGACACGGGGCGGCAGCGCCTGCCGCTGATGCACCCCGGCCACCCGACGGCGGCGGGCATCACGGTGCAGGGGGTGGGGGGGCGGGACGCGGGCATTCTGATCGAGGCGGAGGCGGTGGCCGGGGCGCAGGAGGGGCGGCGGAACGTCAACACGGGCCGGTCTTACGAGGAGGAGCACCACTACTCCCGCTCGGTGCGGGTGAGGGATGGGAGGGGGAGACGATCCGGTGAATCGTCCGGGGCAGTGGTCTACGTGTCGGGCACGACGTCGGTGCAGGTGGGGGAGGCGGTGGCGTGTCCGTTCGACGCTTACGGGCAGACGCTGGCGACGCTGAGGTGGGTCCGCTGGGGGGTGGAGCAGCAGGGGCTGTCGTTCCGGGACGTGGTGAGGACGCGGAGCTACGTGGTGGGGGAGGAGAATGTGGAGGGGGTGGCGCGCGGCCTGCGGGAGACGATGGGAGAGTTCGGGCCTGTGGCGACGGTCGTGGGTGTGCCGGCCCTGGGCCGGCCCAGCATCCTGGTGGAGATCGAGGCGACGGCGGTGAGAGGGGCCGAGGGGTGAAGAAAAGGCGGAAGGCGGAAGGCAGAAGGCAACTTGACGTACAGGTCATTTTTGCGTATGTTTATGTCAGGTCCTTTGACAGATGGACCGTAGAACTATCCGTGCAGGGGTGCCGAAAGGCTGAGATCAGACCCTCCGAACCTGACCTGGTTAATACCAGCGTAGGGAAAACGGATCGTCGTCGATGTTTCAGGTATCTGATACGCCGATTCTGCCTCGTTGCGGGAGTCGGCGTTTTTGTTTGGGCACGGAGCGGTTTTTACCCTATAAAAGAGGAGACAGGCCATGCGCCAGGCAACCGATAGATCGACGGGAAACGGCCAGAACGGGGGTTCCCCCCCGGGGAGCAGCGCGGGTTCTCTTAGCTCCGAAAAGGCCTACGTGGAGGGCCAGGGAGACGTGCGCGTGCCCTTCCGAAAGGTCGCGCTCTCGAACGGGGAGCCGCCGGTCTATGTCTACGACACGAGCGGCCCGCAGGGCCACGACGTCCGGAAGGGCCTGCCCCCGCTGCGCCGGCCCTGGATCGAGGCGCGGGGGGATGTGGAGGAGGTCGAGCGCAGGTATAGCCCGGTCCGGTCCGATGCCGCCGAGATCCCCGAAGGGTTGCGGCGCAGGGCGCTGCGGGGCCGGGAGAATGTCACGCAGATGCACTACGCCCGGAAGGGGGTCGTCACGCCGGAGATGGCGTTCATCGCCGTCCGGGAGGGGGTGGACCCGGAGTTCGTCCGGTCCGAGGTGGCCCGGGGGCGGGCCATCATCCCGGCCAACATCAATCACCCGGAGCTGGAGCCGATGATCATCGGGCGCAACTTCCTGGTGAAGGTCAACGCCAACATCGGCAACTCCGCGGTCACCTCCTCCATCGAGGAGGAGGTGGAGAAGATGACCTGGGCCGTCCGGTGGGGCGCCGACACGGTGATGGACCTCTCCACGGGGAAGGACATCCACGAGACGCGGGAGTGGATCCTCCGCAACTCGCCGACGCCCATCGGCACGGTGCCGATCTACCAGGCGCTCGAAAAGGTGGGGGGGAAGGCGGAGGAGCTGACCTGGGAGGTCTACCGGGACACGCTCATCGAGCAGTGCGAGCAGGGGGTGGACTACTTCACCATTCACGCCGGGGTGCTGCTGCGCTACATCCCGCTCACGGCCGGCCGGGTGACGGGGATCGTGTCGCGGGGCGGGTCGATCCTGGCCAAGTGGTGCCTGGCGCACCATCAGGAGAATTTCCTTTACACCCATTTCCGGGAGATCTGCGAGATCGCGAAGCGCTACGACGTCTCCTTCTCGCTGGGGGACGGGCTGCGTCCCGGCTCCATCGCGGACGCCAACGACGAGGCGCAGTTCGCGGAGCTCCGGACGCAGGGGGAGCTGACCCGGATGGCGTGGGAGCACGACGTCCAGGTGATGAACGAGGGACCCGGCCACATCCCCATGCATCTGATCAAGGAGAACGTGGAGAAGCAGATGGAGTGGTGCAACGAGGCCCCGTTCTACACCCTCGGCCCGCTCACGACGGACATCGCGCCGGGGTATGACCACATCACGTCGGCCATCGGCGCGGCGATGATCGGGTGGTTCGGGACGGCCATGCTCTGCTACGTCACGCCGAAGGAGCACCTGGGCCTGCCGAACAAGCAGGACGTGAAGGACGGGGTGATCGCCTACAAGATCGCGGCGCACGCGGCGGACCTGGCCAAGGGGCACCCCGGCGCGCGGGTGCGGGACGACGCCATCTCGAAGGCGCGGTTCGAGTTCCGGTGGGAGGACCAGTTCAACCTGTCGCTCGACCCGGAGACGGCGCGGGAGTTCCACGACGAGACCCTGCCTGCGCCGGGGGCCAAGCTGGCCCACTTCTGCAGCATGTGCGGGCCGCACTTCTGCAGCATGAAGATCACGCAGGACGTGCGGGACTACGCCGCGCAGAAGCAGGTGGAGGCCGAGGAGGCCCTGAAGATCGGGATGGAGGAGAAGGCGAAGGAGTTTCGGGACAGGGGCGCGGAGGTCTATCAGAAGGTGTGAACGGACGCGGATAAAGATCGGCCCTCACCCTCCCCCATCGCTGGGGATAAGGCCCTTGATGCCCCCTCCCTCTCCCGTACGTACGGGAGAGGGAGGAGGTAGGGGGGTGGGTGAGGGCTTTTTTTATTTCTTCACGGCCGGCTTCCCCGCCTCCACCCAGGCCGAGTACCAGAGGTTGCCCAGGTAGACGGCGCCGGCCCTCATGCGGTCGATGGCGAGCTGGCCGACCTGTTCGTCGAGGGCCTTGTAGTAGGCGTCCCGCTGAGCGTCGAAGGGCTTCTTGTCCTCGGTGAGGACGTTCAGCCGTTCCATGATGGTCTTGTCCGCGGCGATGATCTTGTCGAGGTGGAAATAGGACTCCACGATGAAGTCGAAGGCGCCGGAGAGGATGCCGGTGAGCTGTTTCCGGTCGGCGTCGACGATCTGGATGGCCTCCCCGTAGCGGGCGAGGTTCATGTCCACGAGGGCCAGTTCAAACCGCTCGTGCACGGATCGGTCGGGATAGCCAGGCTCGCCCCAGCGGACTTTGTACTTGATGTTTCCGCTGTAGAGGCCGTCGTAGTTGCGGGTGGCGTGCAGGGGCATGGAGGCGTCCCCGGCAAAGTGGGAGAGGTGGCCTGAGTTCTGGATGACGGCCTCGATGTCACCCCGCTTCCAGGCATCGACGATGGCGCGGTAAAAATCCTCGATGGTCCAGGGGAGGTAGCCTGCGTTGCCGCGTCCGGCGTAAAGGGAGTCGGCCCGCGTGTAGAGGGAGTCGGCCCCGGCGCGCGTGCGGGGGAACTCCTTGAAGGGGTAACGGAAGTGGAAGTGGTCGATGTCCAGAAAGTGCCAGTTGGAGCGGTTCTTCCACTCCGGGTGGGCCTCCCACTGCTTTGGGTCCTTCCAGAGGTCGTCCGGCTCCACGGAGAGGCGCCGGAGGTCCTGGAGGCGGCTTTCGAACAGGGGGCGGATCTCCGGGGGGAGGACCTGCGCGGCCCTGACGGTGATCAGCTTGTGGCCTTCAGCGCCCCAGGGGAGGGCGGGGGAGGAGGCGCAAAGCGTCAGGGCGAAGGTCAACAGGACAATCTTTCTGAGTCTGTGAGGCATGGTATTCTCCGCGATAAGACCTATCCCATCACGCTCTTGACCGTCTCCCCGATCTCCGCCGGGCTGGGGCAGACGTGGATGCCGGCCTTCTGGAGCGCGGCCATCTTCTCGGCGGCGGTGCCGTGGCCCCCGGCGATGATCGCGCCCGCGTGCCCCATGCGGCGGCCCGGCGGGGCGGTCTGCCCGGCGATAAAGGCCACGACGGGCTTCTTGTAGTGGCGCTTCACGTAGGCCGCGGCCTCCTCCTCGGCGGTCCCGCCGATCTCGCCGATCATGACGACGGCGTCGGTGTCGGGGTCGTCCCTAAAGAGTTTGAAGGCGTCCGTGAAGGTGGCGCCGATGACGGGGTCTCCGCCGATGCCCACGCAGGTGGACTGGCCGAAGCCGAGGGAGGTGAGCTGGGAGACGGTCTCGTAGGTGAGGGTGCCGCTGCGGGAGATGACGCCGATCTGGCCCTCCCGGTGGATGAAGCCGGGCATGATGCCGATCTTGGACCTGCCGGGGGAGATGACGCCGGGGCAGTTGGGTCCGATCAGACGGGTCCTGCGGCTGCTGAGGTAGTGTTTGACTTTCACCATGTCGAGGGCAGGGATGCCTTCGGTGATGCAGACCACCAGGTCGAGGCCCGCGTCGGCGGCCTCCATGATGGCGTCGGCGGCGAAGGCGGGGGGGACGAAGACGGCGGAGGCGTTCGCGCCGGTGGCCTTCACGGCCTGCGAGACGGTGTCGAAGACCGGGATGCCCTCGAAGGTCTGGCCGCCCTTGCCGGGGGTGACGCCGGCCACGACCTGCGTGCCGTACTCCACCATCTGTTTCGTGTGGAAGCTCCCCTCGCCGCCGGTGATGCCCTGCACGACCACGCGGGTGTCCCGGTCGATCAGGATGCTCATGAACAGGTCTCCTGTAGGCCTTGTAGGGGCGAGTCGCCGACTCGCCCCTACAAGGTTATTCCTCGAAGTGTGTCATCCGTTTGAAGGCCCGGAAGCGCTCCTGGATCTCCGCCTCGGAGAGGTCCTTCAGGCGGTCCACGCTGAACCGCTCCACGTTGAAGGAGGCGATGACGCTCCCGTAGACGATTGCCCGGCGAAGGCCGTCCTCCGACAGGTCCCCGGTCTGGGCGAGGCGCCCGACGAACCCCCCGGCGAAGGAGTCCCCGGCGCCGGTGGGGTCGAACACGGACTCTGTCGGGTAGGCGGGGGCGGCGAAGAAGGTCTCCTGAGAGATGAGGAGCGCGCCGTGCTCGCCCTTCTTGACGACGAGGGTCCTGGGCCCCATCGTCAGGACTTTCCGGGCAGCCCTGAGGAGGTCCGCCTCCCCCGCGAGCTGCCGGGTCTCGGCGTCGTTCAGGATGAGGACGTCCACGGCCTTCAGGGTCCTGAGCAGGGCGTCGCGCTTCCCCTCGATCCAGAAGTTCATCGTGTCGCAGACGATCAGGCGGGGGCGCTCCACCTGCCGGAGGACGTCGAGCTGAAGCTCGGGGTCGATGTTGGCCAGGAAGACGTAGTCGGTCCTGCGGTAGGCGTCCGGGATGGAGGGCTTGAAGGCGGCGAAGACGTTGAGCTGGGTGTCGAGGGTCTCGCGCTCGTTGAGGTTGGCGCCGTAGACGCCGGACCAGCGGAACGTCTTCCCCGGCTGCGCGGAGAGGCCGCGCAGGTCGACCTTCCGGGCCTTCAGAAAGTCGAGGCTGGCGAGGGGGAAGTCCTCTCCCACGACCCCCACGACGTTCACGGGCGCGAAGAAGCTCGCCCCGGCGGCGAAGTAGACGGCGGACCCGCCCAGGGCGTCCTGGACCTCGCCGAAAGGGGTCTTGACCGTGTCCAGCGCGATGGAACCCACCACCAGTACGCTCATGGAACCTCCGATACCATCTGCGACGCTTGCCCGGACTCGACTGTCTCCGCCTCGTCCGGGATCATCTCCATCCTGGCGTCTCCCCAGAGCCGCTCCAGCCGGTAGAACTCCCGCACGGGCCCTTGAAAGACGTGGACGGCGACGTCCACGGCGTCCACCAGGACCCATTTGCGGCCCTCGTAGCCCTCGACGTGCCAGGGCCCTGTCCCGTCCCTCTCCAGGGCCTCCACGACGGCGTCGGCCAGGGCCTTGACCTGCGTGTCGGAGTTGCCCGTGCAGAGCACGAAGTAGTCGACGAGGTCGGTTACCCCCCGGAGGTCCATCACGAGGATGTCCTCCCCCTTCCTGGACCTCAGCGCTTCCACGGTGAGGTCCACGACGCGGCGCGCGTCCTGTTTCGGTCGTATCAAGAAGAACCCTCCGTAGGGGCGACCGGCCGGTCGCCCCTACCACAAACCTAGTTTTCGATGGTCTCGCCCGATGATCAATGTGACGTCCTCGAGCCGGTAGGGGTCGTCCTTGATCTGCTGGATGACGGCCCTGATCCTCAGGACCCTGGCGACCTCGTCGGCGTAGTCCCGCCTGCCCGCCCGGTCCAGGACCATGCTTTCTGCGTAGGAAAAACTGCGGGCGTTGCCCGTCTTGATCACGTCGAACCCCTCCGAGCGGAGCAGGCGGGTGAATCTGTCCACCACGCCGGCCTCGCCGCATCCGTTCAGGACCTCCACGCGGATGTCCTTGCCGCGCGGGATGACTGGCTGGTCAGCGGACAGGTCCGCCTGCCCCTGATCGAGAGAGGGGGATGGGGCGATGGGTTCGGGACCTTGCCCCGGGCGAAGGCCCTCGCCCCTGGTGTAGAGCGCCAGGAGCGTCCCCCCGGCCAGCGCGGCCAGGACCGCCCCCCCGTAAAGCAGCTGCGACAGACGGCTCCTCCGTCTCACAGGTCGACCCTGCACCCCGACCCCCTCTCATCCCAGACAAAAAAAGGGATGCTCACAGGCCACACGCCCGTGAGCATCCTGAATGGACAGGTCTTTCTGTGATAGGTCCACGTTCAAGAGGCCCTCTTGTCCGCAAAACGGGTCACTCTAGTGATACCACCCCTTGGGATACCGGTCGATGTCTTTGAGGAGATGGTGGGCCGGATCACGGCTGGGGACATAGAAACGGTCGTAGAACTGGTAATAACCGTAGTTCGGCATCTGGGACATCTGAATCTCGATCTGCATGTTCGGCCTGGGCGTATAGAGGAGGCCCAGGTTGGGGACGATCACCCGCGTCCTGGAGCCGGAAGGCCCGAAGGCGGGCGTGCCGCCCAGGGTGTTCTGAACGCCGACCTGCGCCACGGCCGTGAGCTTGGGGGAGAACTGATAGGTCATCGTGTTCAGGTAGTACTGGCTCGTCCCCCCCCCCACGCCGGAGCCGAAGCTCATGCCCAAGGTGTGGGACATCGAGAATCGCTTGGGGTCCAACAGGCCGCGGAAGGACTTCTGCGCGTTCTTGAAGTCGATGCCCCCGGGGGTGAGGTCCGACGACTTGAGGCCTTCCACCGCCGGCGCCCCCTGCGCCCAGGAGATCGAGGCCCCCATTAGCACCGTCAAAGCTATGGCGACGATCCGTTTCATGTGACAGCCTCCTTTCAGAGAGAAGCGATCAGCGATCAGCCGTCAGCTTCCAGCAAGACCGGGTATCGTTTGGGTTTTGCTGATTGCTGACTGCTGATTGCTGACTGCTGTTATATATACACATTTTTGGGCCAAAGTCAATCTTTTTTTGGGCCGAGGTCCTCCATCGTCATCCTTTTGACACTCAGGGGCGGGAAAAGTTGCATTTTGAGGAAAGAAAGCAGGTAGACATCCGACAAATGAGTTGACTGTTCAAGGGATAGAGGTTATCTTAAAGTATGCAACTTTTTTCTGTCATCAACGTCCAAAGGGCGTCAGCCGGGTTGAGGAGAGATGAGCCATTCGGGACCCATCACAGGGAGGTATTTTATGCGAAAAGTCGTCTGTGTGGCAATTCTGTCTCTCCTGGTGGCCTCCGCAGCCGGGGCTCAGGTCCAGGGGGACCGGCCTGACCAGGAGGTGGTGGGCAGACTGAACCCCCTGCGGGCGGGCCGGTTCGAACTGACCCCCATCCTCTCCGCGCAGTTCTATGGCGGTGGGCTGGCCGTCAACGTCGGGGCCTCGTTCGGCTATCTGATCACCGCGTCGCACCAGCTCGGCGGGACGTTCATCTACGGGAACACCGTCCGGGAGAGCCAGACCGCCCGGCTCCGCAACAACGCCGTGCGCCGGGAGGTCGAGAACGCCATCAGCCCCACCACCGGGCAGGTCCTGGCGGGCATCAGCGACCCCACCATGATCGGCGTCCCCTCGCAACGGGGCTGGGGGGCTTCCCTGACCGGGTTCTACCGCTACAACGTCCCGGTGGAGCGCCGAAAGGTCCGCCCCTTCCTCTCGATCTTTGGGGGGCGGGATTTCCACAATGGGTTCAATTACAGCGAGGTGGGAGGCGCTATCGGGGCGCGCAAGGCGCTCTCCCCGCGTCTGGCCCTCACGGCGCAGTACGGGTACTCGCTCCTCTTCTCGAACGGGCAGACCTATCGCCGAAACGGGGTCTATGTCGGCGTCTCGGCGTTCGTCGGAAGGTGAAAAGCAGTGCTGAGTGCCAGAAGAAAGTGCTGAGTGCTGAGTGCTGAGTGCTGAGTAAAATTCAAAAGCCTCTCAACTCAGGACTCAGGACTCAGGACTCAGGACTGTTTTTTGACTCAGGACTCAGCACTCAACACTTTTAACTTGCAGCCGTCGGCAGCGTGAAGACGAAGCGGTTCCCCTTTCCCTCCCGGTCCTCCACCCAGATCCTGCTGTTGTGGGCCTCCACGACCATTTTGCAGAAGGTGAGGCCCAGGCCCACTCCGATGCGTCTCCCGGTTTCGATCTGAACGAATTTCTCGAAGATCTTCTCCCGGAACTCCGGCGGGATGCCCCGCCCCGTGTCCTCGACGTAGACTTTCAGGGCCCCTTCCTCTCCCCTCTCCACGCCGACGACGATGTTCCCCCCACGCCCCGTGTGCTTGATCGCGTTGTTCAGGAGGTTGGCCACGACGCGGTGAAGCAGGCCCCGGTCGCCCACGACCGCAGGCGTCCCCTCCGGGATCGACACGGCGATGGATTTGTTTTCCATCAGGGCGAGGGTCTCCGCCACCTGGACGTTCGGGAGGATGATCTCGCTGACGTCCAGCGTCTCCGGGTTGAGCGTGAGCTTGCCCTCCTCCGAACGGGAGACGTCCAGGAGGTCCTGGATCATGTTGAACAGGAGGGCGCAGCTCCGCTGCGCGGCCTCCAGGCACTCCCTCGCCTCCACGTGCTCCTCCATCGCCACGATCTCCAGGTTGGCCATGACCCCTGTCAGGGGGTTCTTGAGGTCGTGGACGATCATCTGCGTCAGGCTCTCCTTCGTCCGCTGAAGCTCCTGAAGGTCCAGGTAGCTCTTCGCCAGCTCGTCGTGCAGCCGCTTGATCTTCAGGAGCGACCGGACGCGGGGCAGGAGTTCCTGTTTGTTGAACGGCTTGGTCAGGAAGTCGTCGGCGCCGACCTCGATGCCTTTGATCTTGTCGTCGAGGTCCTTCAACGCCGTGATCATGACGACCGGGATGAAGCGGGTCCTCTCGTCCTCCTTCAGGCGTTTGCAGACCTCGTAGCCGTTCATGACGGGCATCATGATGTCCAGGAGGACCAGGTCGGGGGGGGCCTTTTTCACCCGCTCCAGGGCCTCGTGCCCGTTGCTCGCTGACACGACCCGGTAGTCGTTGGCCTTCAGATAGGCCTCCAGCAACTCGATGTTGTCTTTGTTGTCATCGACCACCAGCACGGTCGCAGGTTGCATATGGCTAAGCTCCGTCAGATCAGCAATGAGCAATGAGGGTTTGGGTTTTACTCATTGCTCAGCACTCATCGCTCATTGCTAAGTTTTTTCACAGGGTTCGACAGCAGGCCGATCCCCTCGATTTCGATGTCCACCCGGTCGCCGTCCGCGAGGGCGAAGTCGTTGGGCGGCATGATGCCGGTCCCGGTCGTGATCGCCGCGCCGATTGGGACGGGGTTGTCGAGGGTCAAACAGGCGATGAGCTGCTCGAACGGCCGGTTGATCTGGGACGAATGGACCTCTCCCTCGTAGGCCACCTTCCCCCGCTTGACGATCCGGCAGGAGATGCGGAGGTCGTAGGGATCGGGGAGGTCCGCCGGCGTGACCAGGACCGGGCCGAAGGCGCAGCAGCCGAGGAAGACCTTGGACTGGGGCAGGTAGAGGGGGTTGTCCCGCTCGATGTCCCATGCGGACACGTCGTTGCAGACCGTGTATCCCGCGACCTGTCCGTCCGCGCCCAGGACGAACGCCAGCTCCGGCTCCACCGCCGTCAGGCTCGAATCGCTCCGGATGCAGATCGCCCCGTTCGGCCCGACGCAGCGGGATGGAGTGGCCTTGAAGAACACCTCGGGGCGCTGCCCGAAATAGACGCGGGTGTAGATGTCCGAGGCCGAGTCGGTGTCGCGCTCCACGGCGCTCCGTTTGTAGGTGACGCCGAATCCCCACACCTCCGGGGCGCAGATCGGCGTGAGGAGATGGGGCCTCGCAAGGTCGGGCGGGGCGTCGAGGTCGGCGTAGGCGAAGGTCCGAGACGCCCGTGGACGCACCTCCCTCACCACCTCGTCCATCGTCCGGCCCTGAGAGACGGTCCGGTTCAGGATGTCGAGAGTGGTCCGGAGGTCAGGGTCCGCCTCCGTCAGGTCCACGACGCGATCCCCCTCCAGCACACCGGCCCGCGTCCCGCGATCTGGCAGGTGGAACTGCAGGAGTTTCATGACCTCCCTTTCGCAATCTAAGTAATTGATCAGAAAGATGTTTCATCTGGACACAATAGTAAGAAAAAGGCCCCTTGTCAAGCTTTTTTCGCTCGGATGGGGTGGGGGAAATAACGCTTGACAAAAAAGGGACAGGGGTTTATCATAAGAAAATCCAAGCATTTTTCATAACAGAGCCGCCCTGTCTATGGATATTCTCTATCTTTCGTCTTTTGACGTGTCCCGCGTGGGCCTCGCCATGGCGGAGATCATCGCCACCGTGGAGGATGCCTTTCTGCAGAAGGGTCAGGGCAGGGTGGAGATGCCCCCCAAGCCGGGTATTCACACCCGGCCCGACGCCTTCATCCACGCCATGCCCGCCTACATCCCCGGCCTGCGGGCTGCGGGGATGAAGTGGGTCTCGGGGTATCCGGACAATCACAGGCGGGGCCTCCCCTACATCACCGGCCTGATGATCCTGAACGACCCGGAGACCGGGGTCCCGCTGTGCGTGATGGACTGCACGTGGGTCACGGCCCAGCGCACGGGGGCCGCCACGGCCGTGGCGGCGAAGCGCCTCGCCCGGCGCGACGCGAAGACCGTGGGCATTCTGGGGTGCGGGGTGCAGGGCCGGAGCAATCTCGAGGCCCTGAAGGTGGTCCTGCCCGGCCTCCGGCGCGTGATGGCCTACGATGTCGTGAGGGCAAACCGGGATCGCTTCATCGCCGAGATGGCCGCAGGCGCCGAGGTGGTGGGCGTGGAGACGCCGAGGGAGGCGGTCTTAGACAGCGACGTCGTGGTCACCGCCGGGCCGATCCTGAGGCGTCCGACGCCGGTCATCGAGGCGGACTGGCTGAGGCCCGGCGTCTTCGTCTGTCCGCTCGACTTCGACTCCTACGTGACGCCCGGGGCCTTCCGGGCGGCGGACCGGCTCTACACGGACGACACGGCCCAGCAGGAATATTACAGAGAGGCGGGTTACTTCCGCGAGACCCCGGAGCCCCAGGGGGACCTGGGCGAGGTGGTCGCGGGGCTCAAGCCGGGGCGTCTGCGCGACGACGAGCGGACGATCTCCATCAACCTCGGCCTGGCCCTCGAAGACGTGGCCGTGGGCATCCGCGTGTACGAGAGGGCCGTGGCGCAGGGCATCGGCCAGAGACTGCCGTTGTGATATAAAAGGCGAAAGGCGAAAGGCGAAGGGATAAGTTTTCATGCCAGTCAAAACCATAGAGTGGACCGGCTCGGCGCTGAGGATCATCGATCAGACGAGGCTCCCGACGGAGTTGATGTATATGGAGTGCCGGGACGTGGAGACGGTGGCGGAGGCCATCGAGAGTCTGCGGGTGCGGGGGGCGCCGGCCATCGGGGTGGCGGCGGCCTACGGGGTCGTGGTGGGGGCGGACGAGGCGCTGCGGCAGGGGGGGGATTTCCGGGCGCGCGTGGAGCGGGGCATCGAGCGGCTGGCGAGGACGAGGCCGACGGCGGTGAACCTGTTCTGGGCGCTCAACCGGATGCGGAGGGCCCTGGGGGGGAGCGCGGGGCGGCCCGCGGAGGCCGTGCGGGGGGCGCTGCTGAACGAGGCCAACACCATCTTTGAGGAGGATCGGGCGATCTGCCGCCAGATCGGGCGGAACGGGATGGGGCTCCTGCGCGACGGGGCGACGGTGATCACCCACTGCAACGCGGGGGGGCTGGCCACGGCGGATTACGGGACCGCGCTGGCGGTGATCTACGCGGCGGCGGAGGCGGGCAGGCGGGTCGGGGTCTACGCGGATGAGACGCGCCCCCTGCTCCAGGGGTCCAGGCTGACGGCGTGGGAGCTGAAGCAGAGCGGGATCGACGTGACGGTGATCTGCGACAATATGGCGGGGACCGTGATGCGGCAGAAGGGGGTGGACTGCGTGATCGTCGGGGCGGATCGGATCGCCGCGAACGGAGACGTGGCGAACAAGATCGGGACCTATGGCCTGGCCATTCTGGCCAGGGCGCACGACATCCCGTTTTACGTGGCCGCGCCGGTCTCCACCGTCGACGTCAGTCTGTCCAGCGGGGAGCAGATCCCGATCGAAGAACGGAAGGCGATGGAGGTCACGGAGGGGTTCGGCAGGCGAACCGCGCCCGAAGGGGTGAAGGTGTTCAACCCGGCCTTCGACGTGACGCCGCACACCCTCATCACGGGGATCGTGTCGGAGCGGGGGATCGCACGGCCTCCGTTTGAGCCGACGCTCAGGGCCTGGTGCGAATGACGAAGTACGAATGACGAATGACGAAGTACGAATCTTCATTCGACATTCGACATTCGACATTCGACCTTTCCCGGATCACGAATGTAGAAAACAGTTGACAAATTCCATTAAGAGTCTTAAAATATTGCGACATGCAAGGTATAAAGGCGCTTTTCGTGAGGGTCTGCCACAACGGATCGGCTCCTGGGAGGCGATTTTGTGTCCGGTCTGCTGCGCTCTTCTGGGGGGGTCTCCTCGTCCTTGCAGGGTGCGCTGGCACCCACGGAGAGGCGTGGTCGAGGACCCCTGTCGTGCGGGAGGACTTCGATCCCCAGTCCCTCAACGACGATGACTTTCTGCTTCAACCCATAGAAGAGCCTGCCGGGGCTTTGAGGTCGAGGCCGGCCAGGACCCAGCCTCCTGAGGCGCAGAGAAGGGGCGTCCAGACAGGCCGCGCCCCGGTCCTCACGCCAGCCCAGGGGATGTCCGGGCCGGTCTACCGGGTTCAGGTGGCGGCGGTGGTGACGGCGGGGCGGGCGGAGGAGGTCCGGGGAGAGGTGGAGCGGGCCGTCGGCGTCCCGGTCTACGTTCAGCACGATCCCCCTCTCTACAAGATTCAGGCCGGGGACTTTCGGACCAAGACAGAGGCCGAGCATTTTCTGGGGAAGGCGCAGGGCAGGGGCTATGCCGGGGCCTTTCTGGTCTCCGTGTCGGGCGCGCGTTCTCCCCAGCCGGAGACAGGGGCTTCAGGGCCGCCCTTAGAGGCCGCTGCGCAGGTTCAGAAGGAGAGGGGCCTTCAGATGGTCCCCGCTCAGGGGTATCGCGTGCAGGTCTTCTCCGTGACGGATCGGGGCGAGGCGCAGCGTTTCTACGAAGAGGCCCGAAGGCGGCTGAATCGCGAGGATATCTATCTGCAATTTGAACCCCCCTTTTTCAGGGTTCGCGTGGGGAATTGCCAGACCCGGGACGCGGCGGAGGACCTGGTGCGGGAACTGGAGCAGGCGGGCTACGAGGCCCCCTTTCCCGTCCGAACGCAGATCCTCACGCCGGAGGCGGCCCAGCCTAAAAACGAGTGACCGATGCTGCGTATTCTGAGAAACCTCCTGTTGATCGCCCTGGCCCTGCTCATTCAGGCGTCCCTGGCCGCCAGGGCCTCGATCTTCGGCGTCACGCCCGATCTGGTCCTGCTCGTTCTGGTCTACATCGGCATCTCCGGGGGCCGGGTGGATGGGGTGATCTTCGGGTTCCTGGCCGGTTTTCTGCAGGACACCTACGCCCCCGGCCACATGGGGACCAACGCCCTGGCCAAATCCATCGTCGGCTTCGTGGTCGGGTACGGGAGGGGGGGCGTCGAGGCGGAGAGCTATCTGGTCCAGGGCAGCATCGTCTTCGGGGCGGTCCTTCTGCACGATCTCGTCTACTTCATCTGTTATTCCGGCCGGGACCTGCCCGGCATCTTCTTCATGCTCCTTCGCTATGGCGTGGGGGCGGCCTTTTACACGACCATTCTGAGCATCTTCCTCTCCATTCTCCTCTCCTCCATCCGAACCCGGCGCGGGGTACATTTTGATGTGGGACGGCTATTCTCCGACTAATGGTTCAGGCAAGGACCGAAGGGAGCAGCAGGTCCTGGGGGGGGTCTGCATCCTGTTCGCCATCCTGATCGTCCGGCTCTATCTGCTTCAGGTGGCCGACTGGGAGCGCTACGATCATCTGTCGGAGCGCATCACGGACCAGCCCGTGCCGCTGGAGGCGGCCCGCGGGCTGATCCGGGACCGCAACGGGGAGGTGCTGGTGGACAACCGCGTCTCCTACACCGTCTCCGTGGTGCCTCCGCGCCTCATCCGGGAGAAGAAGATTGACGAGGAGGCGATCGGCCGCCTGTGCGGGGTCGTGGGGCTGGGGCGCGAGGAGGTCTTGAAGAGCCTCCGGTCCAAGAGCCGTTTCTACTACGAGCCCGTGAAGCTGAAGCGGGACGTGGGGTTCGAGACCGTGGCCAGGGTGGAGGAGGCCCGCTATGACCTGCCCGGCGTGGTGATCCAGGTGGAATCGAGGCGGAGATACCCGCTGATGGAGGGGCAGGTCCCGCTGGCGTCTCACGTGCTGGGCAACACGAGCATGCTGGATCAGGACGAGTACAGCAGGCTGTCCAAGCAGGGATACTCCCTGGGGGACTACATCGGCAAACAGGGGGTGGAGAGGCTGTGCGAGGAGCGCCTGCGGGGGAAGAACGGGTTCAGGTACGTCCGGGTGAACGCCGTGGGGCGCGAGATTGGCGTGCTGTCGGAGAAGACCCGTCTCCCCATCCCCGGCCAGGATGTCTACCTGACCCTCGACCGGCGCGTCCAGCAGGCAGCGGAGCAGGCTTTTCCGGACAGTCTGACCGGAAGCCTGGTGGCCCTGGACCCCCGCAACGGGGAGGTCCTGGCCATCGTCAACCGGCCCCGGTACGACACGAACAGGCTGTCGGCCACGTGGAGCAAGCTGGAGGCCCACCCGAAGGACCCGTTGATCAACCGGGCGCTGGTGGGGCTGTATCCGCCGGGGTCCACGATGAAGATGGTGTCTGCGATCGCCGGGCTGGAGCTGGGGGTCATCGACGATCACACGGTGAAGTACGCCGGGTGCAGCGGGGGCCTCAAGATCGGCAATCATCTCTTCAAGTGCATGCACCGGCACGGGGCGCTGAACCTCTACCAGGCCCTTGCGCTATCGTGCAATGTCTATTTCATGCAGCTTGGCAGGGAGGTCGGGATTGACGCCTGGAGCCGCTATGGGCGGATGCTGGGCCTGGGGGAGCGGAGTGGGATCGACCTGGCCAGGGGGGGAGGTGGGGAGAAGGCGGGGCTGCTGCCGAGCAGGGCCACTTACGGGAAGCGGGTGTCCGGGGGGGTGATGGCCAACCTGGCCATCGGGCAGGGGGAGGTGACGGTGACGCCCCTCCAGATGGCGCGCTATATCTCGGCCATCGCCACCGGAACCCTGGTGACGCCGCACGTGATCAGGGACGCCGGGGTGCTCCCCCCGAAGCCGCTGTCCGGCATCTCGCCGCACACGTTTCAGGTCGTCCGGGCGGCCCTGATGGATGCGGTGCAGGTTGGGACCGGAAAGAGGGCACAGGTGAAGAACTATCAGATCGCCGGGAAGACCGGGACGGCGCAGAACCCACATGGCAGGGACCACGCCTGGTTCCTGGCCTTTGCGCCGTTTGAGCGGCCCAGCATCGCCCTGGCCGTGGTGGTGGAGAATGCGCCGGGGACGGGGGGGGCGATCGCCGCCCCGATTGCTCAGAAGGTTCTCCAGACCTACCTGGAGATCCTGGACGCTCCTGACGAGCAGGCCTCGCGCCTGGCTGCCCGGCGGGTGGAGGCGGTCAGGCCGGAGGTGCAATGACTGTGAGCGTCGCGCGCTACATCCGGAGGAACGTCGATCTCTCTCTGGTCATCGCCGTGATGTGCCTGGCGATCTTCGGCATCCTGATGATCTACAGCGCCACCCGCGACCCGGAGACCGGCTCTTCGAGTGATCTCTACGTCCAGCAGGCGGTCTGGATGCTGTGCGCCACGATCGCTCTGGGGGTGACGATGTTCGTCCCCCTCAAGGTCTTTCACACCGGCGCGTACACGATTTACGGCGCGGCCATTCTGCTGCTGGTGATTGTGCTGGGGCTCGGCGCGGGGCGGTGGATTCGGTGGGGCGCCGTCGGCATGCAGCCGTCGGAGGTCGCCAAGATCGCCACGGTGCTGGCGCTGGCCCGTTACCTCTCGACGAGGGGGGTGGACCTGGAGCGCCCGATGCACGTCGCCGCGTCGTTTGCGCTGATCCTGGCGCCCATGGGTCTGGTCCGCAAGCAGCCCGACCTGGGGACCGCGCTGGTGTTCGGGGCCATTCTGCTGCCGATGCTCTACTGGGCCGGGCTCAGGCCGCTGCACCTCTTCTTCCTCGCCTCGCCGCTGCTGACCGGTCTGTGCGCCTTTCGCACGGTCTCTCTGGGGGGGGTCATCCTGCTCCTGGCGGTCGTGGTGTACCTGACTCGCCCTGGTCTTCTGATCACGGTGGCGCTGGGGTTGTCGAACCTGATCGGGGCGCTGGCCGTCCCTTTTCTGTGGGATCACAAGCTGCACGAGTATCAGCGCAAGCGGATCCTCAGCTTTCTGAATCCCGAAGGGGACGTGCTGGGGTCGGCTTACCAGTCCATGCAGTCGAAGGTGGCGATCGGGTCCGGGGGGCTCACCGGCAAGGGCTTTATGCAGGGGACGCAGACCAAACTCGCCTTCCTTCCAGAACACCACACCGATTTCATCTTTTCCGTGGTCGGGGAGGAGCTGGGTTTCGTCGGGGCGATGGTCGTGCTGGCGCTCTTTCTCTACGTCATCTGGCGGGCCGTCCGGATCGCCGCCGCGGCGCGGAACAAGTTTGCCAGCCTCACGGCCGTGGGCCTGGCGACGATCCTGATCTACCACGTCTTCGTCAACATCGGCATGACCGTCGGGGTGATGCCTGTCACCGGCGTACCGCTTCCGTTTCTGAGCTACGGGGGGTCGTCCTTAGTCACGAACATGATGCTCATCGGGCTGCTGGTCAACATCAACGCTCATCGGCACGAATATTAAATGCGCTCCGTGCTCTTTCACGTCGGTCCCTTCACCGTCCGCAGCTACGGACTCCTGCTGGCCCTGTCGTTCCTGCTCGGGATATGGCTGGCAGGCCGTCGCGCCAGGCGCACGGCCATCACGTCCGAGCAGATCATGGACCTGTCCCTTTATCTGATCATCTCCTCGGTGATCGGGGCGCGTCTCTTCTATGTCTTTCTCCACTGGGGGGAGTTCTCGAACGACCTCCTGGGCATCGTCAACCCCTTCCAGAATCCGGGGGAGTTCGGGGTCGCGGGGCTGGTCTTCTATGGCGGGTTCATCTTCGCCCTGTTGGCGAGCATCTGGTACGCCCTCAGGAAGCGGCTCTCCTTCTGGGTTCTGGCCGACGTGATGTCCCCTTCGATCGCCCTGGGGCTGGCGCTGTCGCGGGTCGGGTGCTTCCTGAACGGCTGCTGTTTCGGGAAGGCGTGCGATCTGCCGTGGGCCGTTCAGTTTCCGCCCGACAGCCCGGCCGGCAGCCTGTTTCGCGTCCCGGTCCATCCCGCGCAGCTCTATGAGGCGCTGGGGGCCCTGCTCATCCTGGGAATTCTGCTGGTCGTTGACCATCGCAAACCGTTCGAGGGGTTCACGTTCTGGGTCTTCGGGGGGCTGTACGCCGTCCTGCGATTCACCGTGGACGTGTTCCGGTATTACGACCCTGAGTCCTCGGTGCGGGTCTTCTCCCACGCCTTCTCGGTGAATCAGTTCATCAGCGCGGGCATCTTTATAGCGGCGTGCATCGCCTTCGCCTGGCCTCGCAAGAGACAGGATCGCATTCCTCCCCCCATGGCCACGCCCAGGCCAACGGTCCCCGCGCGGTAATGTGGCGCGCCGTCACTCACGCCCTGGGAGAGCGCCGGAACCGGGTTCCGGCGCTTCTCATTTTGGGGAATTGACATATAAGATGAACAGGGATATACAGGATGTGCAGGATGAGGAGGACGATGTCCGCTATCCCACGCTGCGACAGATCGCGGTTCTGATCGTCTCTCTGCTGCTCTCCTTTCTGGTCCAGGTGGCGATCTATCCCGCCCTTCCCAGGGTTTCGGTGGCGGCCAGCGGGGCGACCATGATCGCGCTGGCCTGGGCGCTCATCCGAAGATGGGGGATGTCGCCGAGGCGGGTGCTCCTGCTCAACGGGATTGGGGCGGGGGCCGTCATCCACGCCGTTTTTCTGACGGCGGTCTTCGCCGTGCTCCTGGCCGAGGTCCAGGCCCTGACCGCGCCGTTCCTGCCGATGCCGGATCAATTCACGGAATTCCTGGTGAAGATGGAGGACCTTCTGACGGTGCGCGACGCGCCGGACCTTCTGGGGGCCGTGATCACCATCTCCCTGTTTCCCGCCGTGTCCGAAGAGATGATCTTCCGGGGCCTGACCCTGACCGGGCTCCGGCACCGGTTCGGGGCCCGCGCGGCGGTCGTGGGGTCGGGGGCGCTGTTTGCGCTGGTCCACCTCAACCCGTGGCAGTTCATCCCGCTGCTGCTGATCGGCGTCTTCATCAGTTTCATCGTCCACCGGACCGACAGCCTCTACGCCGGGATCGTGGCCCACGGCACGAACAACCTGCTCTCCCTGGCGGCGCTGAACGTCGGACGGCGCTACTCTGTGGACGCGCTCGACCCTCAGGCGCATTTGCCTCCGGCGGTCGTGCTGTCGGCGCTGGTCCTGTTCACCGCTGGTATGGCGAGTTTTGTCTGGCGGACGCGGAAGGACCACAGGACCACAGGACCACAGGACTAATGCAAAAGCCTTATGGTCTTGTGGTCAGTGGTCAGTGGTCTTGTGGTCAACTTTTGTGGAGGGAGGGGAACGGATGGAGCTTGAGATCGGCCAGATGATCTCCGTGGTGATCGGGATACTGATTCTGGACCTGTTGCTGGATGGGGACAACGCCCTGATCATCGCGGCGATGGTCAGCCATCTGCCGCAGGATAAGCCGATTCCGTGGCCCAAGTGGATACAACCGCTGCAACCGCTGACGAGGTTCCTTCCCGGCCCGATCCGGAGGTTGAACCACAACCAGCAGAACGCGGCGCTTCAGGTGGGGATCGCGGGGGCCATCCTGGGCCGGCTGGGCCTCCTCCTGATCACCGGGGTCGTGATCCAGTACCCGGTCTTCGCCTTCCTCGGCGCGATCTATCTGATTCAGCTCGGCGCGCGACACCTGAGCGGCAGAGATGAGGAGGCGGAGGCCGAGCACCGGGCGGTCCAGTGGGGGTTCTGGCGGACGGTCGTGGCCGTGGAGACGGTGGATGTGGTCTTTTCGCTGGACAACGTCGTGGCGCTGGTGGCGCTGACGAGGGACATGCTGGCGCTGACCATCGGCATCTTGATCGCCGTGGTCCTGATGCGGGTGGCGGCCATGTTCTGCGTCCGGGTCATCAAGACGCACCCCATCCTGGAGTCGGCGGCCTACGTCCTGGTGCTCTACCTGGGGGTACAGATCATCCTGGAGCACGAAGGGGTGCTGAAGGTCGGTGAGACCCTGAAGGCGGGGGTGCTGGTGGGCATCGTGGGGGCGGCGCTGCTGTATGAGAAGGCGACGTTTCTCCACCCGATCTGCCGGCCCATCTTCCGGGGGTTCGGGTTTCTGATGTGGGTCGGCATCGCCGTTCTGGACGGGGCGCTTAAGATCCTCTTCTGGCCGTTCCGGGCGGCATGGAGAATGGCGAGAAGAAAAAAAGATTAACCGCGTGACATCAGCCGGATGAACTCCTGGAACAGGTAGGCCGCGTCGTGCGGGCCGGCGGACGCCTCCGGGTGGTACTGGACGGAGAAGACGGGGAGTCTCCGGTGGCGCATTCCTTCCACGGTGTTGTCGTTCAGGTTGACGTGGGTCAGCTCGATTTCGTCCCTGTTGAGGGAGTCCATGTCGACGGCGAAGCCGTGGTTCTGGGCCGTGATCTCCACCCTGCCGGTCTCCAGGCGGCGGACAGGCTGGTTGGCCCCCCGGTGCCCGAACTTGAGCTTGTAGGTCCGGCCGCCGAAGGCCAGGCCGAGGAGCTGGTGGCCCAGGCAGATGCCGAAGATGGGTCTGACGCCGATCAGCCTGCGGATGTTGTCCACGGCGTAGGGGAGGCCCTCCGGGTCGCCGGGGCCGTTGGACAGGAAGATGCCGTCGGGGTTGAGTTCGAGGAGCTGCTCCGGCTCTGCGGACGCCGGGAAGACGGCCACGTCGCAGCCGCTCTGGACCAGGTTGCGGAGGATGTTCTGCTTGATGCCGAAGTCGTAGGCGGCCACCCTGAAGGGGCGGCGCTCGACCCGGTGGGGCCGGCCCTGGAGGACGTCAAAGAGGCCCTCGTCCCAGCGATAAGGCTCCGCGCAGGTGACCTCCCGGACCAGGTCGCGGCCGATCAGGCCGGGGGAGGCCTTGGCCTTCCGGACCAGGCTGTGCGGGTCGAGGTCCACCGTGGAGAGGACGCCTTTCATGGCCCCCACGGTGCGCGTCCGCCTGGTGAGGGCGCGGGTGTCTATGCCCTCGATGCCGATGATGTGGTGGCGTTTCAGGAAGTCGCCGAGGCGCTCCCGGTTGCGCCAGTTGCTCGGATAGTCGCAGTACTCCTTGACTGCGAACCCCTCCACCCAGGGCCCCTTCGACTCGAAGTCGTTCGGGTTGACGCCGTAGTTGCCGATCAGGGGGTAGGTCATGGTCACGATCTGCCCCTTGTAGGAGGGGTCGGTCAGGATCTCCTGGTAGCCGGTCATGCTCGTGTTGAACACGACCTCTCCCTCCTTCTCCCCCTCCGCCCCGAACGCCCGTCCCTCGTAGACCGTGCCGTCCTCCAGCGCCAGCATCGCCTTTTTGATCATGGACATCATCCCCCATCACAAGTAGGATTAAAAAGGGATTACATAATTATTTCAATTTTAGAATAATTATGTGATAAATATACCAAAACCGCGGAGGATGTCAAGCGCATTGTTCTTCGCGATCACACAAACGGGTCCGCGACCTGACCTCCCCGGCGGATCTGCCGCTCCAGGCTCTCCAGGTTGCGCATGAGCATCCGGGGGTAGTGGTAGAGGTCCTTGCGGGTCGGGGCCGCCGGGGGCCGGCCCTGCCGGTCGGCCACGGTGTGCCACTGGCCGTGCTGGCGGTCGGTGAGCTTCTCGAAGGCCCATTGATGCGCCCGGCCGTACCACTCTGACGCCCAGGGGAGATGGGTATACTCGTAGACCTCCGTGAGCGCCACCAGGAACTCCTCCTGTTGCCAGGCGTTCTTGCCGGGGTCCACGACGTGGAGGTCGCGGTCGTCGATCAGGTAGAAGACGCCGCCGTATTCCGGGTCCCATCCGGCCTCGATGTGCCGCCTCAGGGTCTCAACGGCCTGATGGAAGACGGCAAGGTCTTTTTTGCGCCGGGCCTCCTCGATGAGCATCCAGCAGGCCTGGGCCGAATGGCCGGGCATGACCTCGTGGCCCTGGTCGTCGTCAAATCGCGAAAAGTCGGGCGTCAGGAGTTCGATGAAGAGGCCGGTCCGGGGGGCGAGGTGTCGCTCCAGCATGTTGCGGACGCACGCCGCCGCCTGCCCCTCCAGGCCCTCGTCCGGGAAGACCTGCAACAGGTCGGTGAGCGCGGACAGGTAGAAGAACCAGACGGCGTTCACCCGGTGGGGCCGGGTGTAGACGGACAGGGAGTGCTGGAAGTCGGGCGCTGCGATGCGCTCGGCAATGCGCCGGGCGGTCTGCGCGGCCACGCGGAGGCCCTCCGGGTCCCCGTCGGCCCGGAACAGCTCGACCAGGCCGTGGACCATATAGATGTCTGTGTAGACGTTGATGGCCCCCACGGTGACCCGGCCTTCACGGGTCAGGCCGCTGACCCAGTCGCCCTTCTCATCCCGTCCATTCCGGAGCATGAAGGCCCGCGCCCTCTGCGCGGCCTCGAGGTGGCGGGGGTCCGGGTCGTGATGGTTGTAGAGATGCGCGAAGGTCCAGATCCCGCGGCCCTGGTCCCAGCCGTTCCTGGTAGCGGGGGCAGGCTGGCCGGGGACGGCGGACACAAAACCGCCGAATTCCCGGTCGATCCCGTGGGCGTGCCAGAAGGGGATGAACTCGTCGAAGAGGAGATGGCGGTAGAGGTCGCGGAGTTCGGTGAGGGAGAGGCCACCGATCATGGTCGGCCCTCTGGATAGGCGCAGTAACTCACGGCGGTCAGGGCGTAGACCTGGGCGAGGCGCACGAGTTCGTCCACGGGGACCCGCTCTTCGAGGGTGTGCGCGCCCTTCGCGTCGGGGCCGTGGGTGAGGGCCGGGATGCCGGCCATGGATGCAAAGGTGTTGCCGTCGTCCACGAAGGGCTTGCCGCCGAGGGGCAGGGGATGGCCGGCGACGGCTGCGTGCGCGGCCTGGAAGGCGGCCACGAGGGGGTCGGAGGCCTCGATGCGGAAGGCGTCCCCCTGCACGGCGAAGTCGGCGGTGATGGCCGTGCGGCTGGCGCGGGCGAGGTCGTCGAGCAGCTTATAGAAGTCCGACCGGACGGCGTCCGCCGTGCCCGGGGTGATCCAGCGGCGCGTGCCGTGCACGCGGCACTCGACGGGGTGCTGGTTGTAGATTTCGCCGGAGACGATCTTGCCGACGAAGGCGGCGTCGCAGCCGGCGTGCGGGTGGGCATTGGCCTTCAGCCGCTCGCGCAGGTCGCGGAGGCGGACGACGAGTTCCGCGCCTGCATCCAGGACATTTGGCTCCGTGTGGGGGCGCAGGACCTCGTGCGCGGCCTGGCCCTCCCGGCGGATGAGGACCTCGAAGATGGCCATGCCGCGCCCGGCGACGGGGAGGCGGTCCGCCAGGTACTCCGGGAGCAGGACGGCGTCGCCGACGTAGCCCGCGGCGATCAGGGCGCGGAGCTGGCGGCGGTCCCCCCAGGGGCCCTCGTGGTGGTCGTGAGCGGTGAGGAGGAGGCCGCCGGCCGTCAGGGCGGAGGTCTCGCGCAGGGCGCGCAGGGCCTCGACGCAGGCGGCGATGCCGCCCTTCATGTCGGACGCGCCGGAGCCGCAGAGGACGCCGTCCTCCACACGGGGCGGGACGAAGGGGAGGTGGACGGTGTCCAGGTGTCCGTCGAACTGGAGCGTCCGGCCCGGCGCATCCGCGTTGAGCCGCACAACGACGGCGGGGGCCTCGGGCCAGTCTGCCACGGGCCGCTCCACGGCGAAGCCGTCCTGCCGGAGGATGTCCGAGAGGCGGTCGGCGACCGCGCCGGCGCTCCGGGTGGGGCTGGGGACCGAGACGAGGGCCACGGCCGTGTCCAGGAGGCGCTGCCGGTCCACGGCGGATCTTATTTTTTTGACAAGGTCTGCGGGAAGGGCCATAGAGATCAAATCACGGCAACAGGTCGGATACGGCAACAGTTGCCTGGGGCATGGAGAGGGGCGTGATAGAGTCCACCGACGGCAGAACCTTTACGTCCGCATAGCCGAACCCGAAGGATGGCGTCGCATCCGGCCCGGGGCCGCGGCGGACTTCGAGTTGCCGGTCGATGAGGTTGAGAATCCAATAGTCCGGGATTCCGGCCTTCGCATACAGGCTCGCTTTTTCGGACCTGTCATAGGCCAGCGAGGTGTCCGCCACCTCCACAATGAGGACAGCAGTGGTGGGATGTGCCTCCCTGTAGTCCCGCACATCCCCCGCGATAACGGCCACGTCAGGCTCAGGCTCAGAGGTCTCACCGGCCGTGAGGGGCATCTGCCACCTCACGAAATGGCCTTTTCCAAAAATCCTATCCAGCGTTCTGGCGACGAGCGCCACAGCCGTGGCGTGCTGGCTCCTCATCGGGCTCATCTCGATGACCTGCCCTTCGATCAACTCGACGTGTCTTCCCTCGAACAGCCCTGCCTCAGCCATCCTGTAATATTCGCTGCGCGTCCAGAGATGGGCGCGAGGCTCAATAAGGAGTTCCATCGCAGCTTCCTCCTGTCTGCCCAAAAACCGTACGGAAGAATATGCGCCGAAGCGGGTCGAATGTCAAGGAGGAAGGGTTTGGAGCTTTGAAAGGTCCGGCCTTCGGAGATGCCACTCCGTGGCCTGCTCGTAGGCGTGGCCGGCCATCAGCAGCGTGGCCTCGTCGTAGAGGGCGCCGATGAGGGTCAGGCCGCGCGGGAGGCCGTTCGGGAAGCCGCACGGGACGAGGAGGGCCGGGTGGCCGGTGAGGTTCGTGACGGTCAGATTGGGACCGAAGGCCGGGGCGATGAGGAGGTCCCACTTTTCCAGGAGGGCCTCCATGTCCCGCATCAGGAGCGTCCGGACGCGCTGCGCCCGGAGGTAGTCCACGGCCGGCACGGTCCGCGCGGTCCGGAATTCGTCCGGCCAGGTGCTCTTGTCCCGGTCTGTCATCACATCCACAGCGCCGCTCCGGGTCAGGTCGTCGAAGGCGGCGGCGGCCTCCACGAACAGGACCATCCGGACGGCGTCGAGGGGAGAGTCGGGCAGTTGGACGGGTTGCAGGTCCGCGCCCAGGGACCGGAGGAGGTCGAGGGCGGCCCGGTCGGCGGACCGCTCCGCAGGGTCTTTGACCTCCTCGAACTCGGCGGCGAGGTAGCCGACCCGGAGGTCGGAGAGGCGACGGTCCGGGGGGTAGTTGAAGGGGACATCGGCCACGCTGCGGTCCTTTCCGTCGGGGCCATACATGGCGTGGAGCGCGGCGGCGCAGTCCTCCACGCCCCGGCACATCGGGCCGAGTTTGTCCATCGTCCAGCTCAGGGCCATCGCGCCGTGGCGGCTGATGCGGCCGTAGGTGGGCCTCAGGCCGACGACGCCGCACCGGTGGCCGGGGGAGACGATGGAGCCGAGCGTCTCGGACCCGATGCTAAAGCCCACCAGTCCGGCGGCCGTGGCCGCGCCCGGCCCGGCGGAGGACCCGCTGGAGTCCTGCTCTGGATTATAGGGGTTGCGGGTGGTCCCGCCGAACCAGTGGGGGCCCATGGCCAGCGCGCCCATCGAGAGCTTGGCGACGAGGACGGCCCCGGCGCGGTGGAGGCGCTCGACCACGGTGGCGTCCCGGTCGGCGACCTGATGCTCGAACGGGGTCGCGCCCCAGGTGGTGCGAATGCCCTTCGTGGCCAGGAGGTCCTTCGCGCCATAGGGGATGCCGTGCAGGGGGCCGCGATAGCGCCCCTTCACGATCTCGGCCTCGGCCCTTTTCGCCTGCTTGAGGGCGAGGTCTTCGGTGAGGGTGACGATGCAGTGGAGGCGCGGGCCATAGGCGCTGCACCGGTCCAGGTAGAGGCGGGTCAGTTCGACGGGGGAGACCTGGCGGGTCCGGATGAGGCGCGCGAGGGCGGTCACGGGCAAAAAGGCCAGGTCGTCGGATGAGGCGGGGCGCTGGACGGAATCGGCCTCACTCAGTCTGAGCGGTTTCCGGCTTCGTCCCTGTCGCCTCAGGGATTCGGAAGTCCCAGGGAGAAAGACAGTGGGAGGCTCCGTGTCGTAGCCGACGGGCGCTTCGCGCAGGCGGCGGTATCGGACCCGGCAGCCCTCCACGCGCTTCCGGATCTTCTCACGTTGAGTGTCGGTGAAAGCGATGTCGCTGAGGCGCTCGACCCCGGCGATGTCTCCCCTGATCGCCTCCTCCTCACGGCGCACGACCTCCTTTAGAGAGACGAAGCGGATCTCGGTGTGGAGGTCCGGGCTGAGTCCCTCGCCCATGTGGCCGTGGGTGTAGATGAGATAAGGGGTTTTGACCCGGTTGTGGCCGGTGTGCCGCTCCAGGCCGGGGAGCCAGTCGGGGGTCGTCGGGTCTTCGGGGGAGACCCTGTATCCCGAAAAGGTCTCGCCGAGGTCGCGGGAGGTGAGGAGGATCACGGCGTTCGTGGGGCCTCCCCAGCCGTCTCCCTTCTGGCAGACGACAGCGGCGGCGTAGAGGATGTTGTCTTCGGAGATGCTGAGGGCGCAGACATCGGCCATCGCGCAGTCCTCGCAGAGTTTCTGCGCCTCCGGCAGGAGGGGGACCCCCTCCCAGCAGCGGTTTCGCCACCGGTAGAGAAAGGTCTGTGGGACGTCCATCTCCCAGCGATGGAGGGTGAAATAGGGGTTGCCCTGCGCGTCGCAGGCGGCGTTGCCGACGCGCACGTCCAGGCGCTCGTCGAATTCGATGATGCAGGGGGAGGCGGGGGTGGTCGGGAGCGTGAGGGGTTCCCCGGACATCGCCGTCCAGGATTTTCCCCCGTCCGCAGAACGCATCAGGCCGAAGCCCATCCCGCGCACCCTGCTGTGGTCATCGCGCTCCGCCCGGACGATGTGGTAGGCCAGGTAAAGGGTCCCATCCGACGCCAGATGCAGGGCGTTCTCATATTGCGTGTAGGCGGGGGGTCCCTCCGGGTTCACCAGGGCCACCTGGCCGGACCAGCCCTCCCCTTTAGGTTTCCGCTGGTACATCAGGACGCGGGGGCGCTCGTCCCCGAACGCCCCGCGATAGCAGACGTGCAGGGTGTCCTGTTTATCGCAGACCAGGCTGGGATAGGTGGCGCTGGTCCCGCCGAAGGGAGGCTGGTGTGCCCAGGCCTCGACGCTGTTGGGCGCGGCGCTGATCGAATGGCTGATCGGGCCGTTGTGCGGGCCATAGACCAGGTGGAAGCGGCCCTCCGAGTCCACCGCGAAGGCGGCGCCGGCGTGGTTGTCCTTGCCGTCTCCGACAAGTATGGGTTCACCCCAGGCCCCGGTGGCGTGATCCAGGGTTCTCACATAGGTCTTGTGGATCTGGTCCAGCCAGGCGACGTGGGTCTTTCCGTCGTGGGTGAGGACCTTGTTGCTCATGGTGTAGGCCGTGCCCCGCGTGGAGCCGGTGGGGGAGAGGATGAAGTGATCCATGGAAATCCTTTTGTGTGTTCCAACTTTTCTTTGCTTGCCCAAAGAAAAGTTGGACAAAAGAAAGGGCACTCCTCAAACGCCGGAGGGGCTTGGGCGCGCCGCAAGGGCATTGCTCCAGAAGACGGATCATTTAGAGATTTCCATTGCAGCCTAATCCTACAGCGTAAAGAAATCGCTCCTACTACGAAAAGTTTTTGACGATGCCTGAAACAGGTCGTTAGCGACGTTGCTGAAACACTTTTGGTCGTGCGCCGCGTCCCAAGGCCCGTT
>Ga0114945_10000261_pt1 | contig 33179 bp, 24 predicted proteins | sample OV2TP3_FD_87194 | JGI IMG/M metagenome (GOLD analysis project Ga0114945, IMG submission 87194) | Hot spring microbial communities from Beatty, Nevada to study Microbial Dark Matter (Phase II) - OV2 TP3 | ecosystem: Environmental > Aquatic > Thermal springs > Hot (42-90C) | place: USA: Beatty... | reverse complement strand
TGCACGGCAGGGCCTGCGGGCGGTTCTGAAGGGTTCTTCATTTTGAGGGGGCGCGCCAACTCTTTCCGGCCTCACGGTGCCTTCCGCCCCGCCCGGTGCGTTCCTCTTCAAGGCTGTGGGTCACCCCGCGGTGGAGACGAGAGCTGCAATCTGCGGGCGGAGTTCGCCGATCACGGTCTTGAAAGAAGGGAGCGCCGGCACCAGCGGGCCGAGCCACTGGTCCCAGGTCTTCTCGATGTAGGCGAGCATGGCTTGCTGGAAAAAGTCCTCCGGGCCCATGAAGGTGACATTCCGAACGGCGCACTTCTCGGTTAGGAAGGCGGTGAAGTCGGCGAGGTCCATCTGGTCCTTGTAGGCTCCCAGCACGCGCCAGAGGTCGTAGTAGTCACGGGCTCGTGAGCGGCTCCAGCCGCGTTCTTCGAGCTTCTCCACGTGCTGGAGGATCGCACGCAGCTTCTCCGCCACGATCTCTTCCAGAGCGTACACGCGGACCTCCGCCTCGATCGGCTCGCCGTATTCGTGGATGAGCTTCCGCTTCGGCGCAGGCTTGAGGATCTTCTCGTCCACCGCGGTCTCGACCATGACACGTGTCTGTGGCTGTCTCTGCCATGGGAGGCGAGCACGGATCGTGAAGGCCTCCTGGCCGCCCGGATGCGGCTCCTTCTCGGTGTATCGTTCGCAGGAGATCTCCACCGGCGCGTACTCGTCGAGCAGCTTCGCCGCCACGCCGCAAGCTTCCCGGACAGCGCGCTCCATCGCGTCACCGGTGGGAACGCCTTCCAGCCCGGAGAAGTCCAGATCCTCCGAGAAGCGGTAGTCGCCGAAGTAGCACTTCTTGAGCGCCGTCCCGCCCTTAAAGACGAGCGTGTCGCGAAGCAAGTCCACCCGGGCGATGCCGGCGAGAATCCAGGACAAGAGATAGTCTCGTTCGAGAACCTCCCACGGAAGGCCGAGACGCTGGCGTGCTTCCTGAAGGCGTGTGCGAAGGGGCTTCATGCCTTGACCTTTCCAGGAAGGTTCTCCTGGATCATCCAGCGCTGGTTGCAGGGGCCCTTACGGGGGCCGGTTGGATCGAGCTTGCGGTAGCCCTTGATCGGCAGTGCGGCGAGGCGTTCAAGCTTTACTGGCTCAACGCCTTGGTGCTCAAGCACCCAGCCCAGGCGCTTGGCCGTTGCCGCATCCAGCTTGAAGGCGTATTCGATGATCCGTTCGATGTTCAGATCCGTGCCTCGTACCTGGAACGCGTGAAGCACTTCGGCAAAGTCGCCGCAGTATTGCGGCATGGACAGTCCATCGAGCAACGTCCGCTCGGGGTCGGTGATCGTCACGCGTGCTTCCCCGACCCACACCTTCTCCGTTCCGAAGAACCGCTCCGGCTTCACTTGGATGAACCGGTAGGCGGTCGTACCTATCGGGTAGCCGTTCCGGACCTTCTTCGCCTTGGCGCCCCGCGCACGGGGAACCGAGGTCTCGGTTGTCGTGAGGACGAAGACCTTCCTCGGCGCCTGTTCCGTCAGTCCGTGGTGGTGCAGCGCAGACCAGTGCGAAACCGCAGCCGGATCGACCAAGGCCATGGCGATCTCGAACTCGTGAGCCGGTGAGACACCGGGAACCGAGGAGGAGACGGCGTAGAGCCCCTTGCGCAGGCGGACCAGCCATCCCGACCTGGTGAGGTGGTGCAGCGCCTGGCGCAGGTAGCCGTCTGACAGGCGGACGCCCGGAGCCAACTCCCGGGCCCTGGCGGTCGTGAAGATCCGGTCGCCCTCGGTGGCCAGCTTTCTGACGAGCTCGACTCCGGGGCCGGAATGGATTGGATTTGCTCTGGACATTGTTCGTCCCGCGCGAACATTCGCTTGGCTTGTTCTACCGAATCAGCGATAGACATATTATGGCAATTGTTCGTCAATGTCAAACAATCTCCTGACTTAATCTATCAGTCCAGGCTAGCAGTATCCGTACATGGGGAGGGGCACAATTCTTCGGCCCGCAGTTCCTCTCTCCGAGGTCGGCGCGCGCAGGCAGGCGGAAACCGCAGGTTGAGCCCCGAGTACGCCGACCGCGGCGGGTGAGGAGACTGAAAAAGACTCCCGGTATATTTTCTCCTTCCGGCATCTCATCCACTCAGGTCGCGCTGCTGCTCCTCATCGTAGACCGGCACGTGGCCGCAGAAGATGCACGATGCGCCCGTTCTCGGGTGGGGCCGGACCAGTGCGTTCCTGCCGCAGCGCGCACACAACGAGATGGTGGCTTCGGGATCCTGGCGGATCTCCTCGAGTCGAACCCCGGCAACTTCCTTCGCGGTGGTCGCGATCTTCGTGATAGCGAGAAGCTGATACCAATCGTCCGGCGGGATCGCGTCGCCCATCCAGAGCCCGAGTTCGGCGTGTACGAATCGATCTAGGAAGACGATGGTCTTGCGCAAGACAGCTAGCCCCGTACGATAGTTGAACTTGGCGGTACCGTGCTGCAAGACGTTTCGCAGTTGTCGTAGCCGGCTAACGGTGTCGACCTCCTCCTTGGTGAGCGAGACACCTCTGGCCGTGACTCGCTGGAGCACAGTTGGGTTGTTCGGGTGATCATCGAGCCCGTGAGCTTCGAGATCTCGCAGTTTCGCCTTCAGCAGAAGCTCCACCGCCCTGAAGAGTTGGGGAATGGCGTTTACAAGTCGCTCGGAATTCTTTCTCGCCGCCAGGAAGGACGTGACACCCTCGCGTAGCGAGTAGGCAGCATTCTCGATGAGATCGACGTCGACAGAGTTGTTAGCCACTTGGTGCGCAGGTGGCGGCGATGTGTCTACCGGAGTCCAGCCGGCTTGGAGGAATACCGAGGGATCTGCCTCAGTGCCGCGAATCGCTTCAGCGATCTCTACAGGAGATGAGCGCGCAAAGAACACGAACCTGTGCTTCGCCTCGTCCCACTGGTTGGTGGTCCATATCGTTTCAGCGTTCTCGACATCCTGGAAGTCGACAACACTCATTTCAATCTCTTCGTCTCGGCGGCTGCCCTCGTCATCGAAAAACTCGACCCACTCCTCCGGTGTCAGTAGCCACTTCGGATGCACTGGGAGTGGCTGGCGGAGCACTACGTGCATCGCTCCGCAACCCATGCACACCAATCGGTGCCGAGTCGTGTACACGACGTCTGCCTGATGGCACGGACAGTAGAAGTAGTAACTGTCCTTCTCGCCGTTCACTATTGCGGCGATCCGTTCCGTCGGTGACAGGTACGGATCGAGGACGCGAGTCATCACATGATGCTGAGTGTACTCGCCAGCGTCCTCGGCCATCTGGTAGGGGTCCTTCAAGCCGAAAAACTCCCTCTGAGGCGCCTGCCAATCCCGTCGGGGTGGGACATCGAGTGTTGGATCAGCCACAACCTGCTCACAGAACAACTCCGTGTGCTTACCGACTATGATTGAGTCTGTACTTGCGACGACTTTCAAAATAGGGTTCAAAATAGGGCTCTCATGTACTATACGGGGCTTTGGCTTGAGTATGCCTTTCTTGATTGTGTCCGTAATGGGAGCGGTGAGCACTTGACCATCCCACAGGATGAGGCCCCGACGGACCACCTTTTCATTCACATCTGCGAGGAAGCATTCCACATCGACTCCTGACGATGTGAGGAACCGACGTGGAACCCACAGCGTGATCACCTTCGCAAGCGGCAATGAACGTTGTGGCCCGGGCGGTTCCGTCGTTTCGTCGCGGAGGCTTACTTCCCACATCTGTTGCTTCCTAGGCTTTCTTGTTCGACCCATTAGCGCGATTGCTTCCTTGAAGCCATATTGCGATCCACCTATTCGGAGAGCAAAAACGCCTCAGTGCTCACCCCCATGGTCGCTACAACCGGAGGAAGCGTGTCCTCCATAGACTCATCATCAGGCATGCTGATGTGAACGTTTAGCAGGCGCAACCGTTGACCCGGATGTAAATCAAATCGGAGATTTGCGGTTCGCAACAGAACGGGTCTGCTAGCCTTCAAGTCCGAAGGGGATTCCAGCGAACCGTCCCAACTGGTGGGACCGTGTCGACCGGAAAGCTTGATCTGAAGGTCTGCAAACTGACCCTTGGGCGATTCGCTGCCTCCGCCCTGGCGGTCATTCCACTGCCAATACTCTTCGCATAGGTGCCGTACCGTGCAGCACACACAGTTCCCCGCACTTGGGCGGGCCTCGGGCGGATCGGTCTGGAGATCCGCAGTTGCTGCCGCCGTTCGCTCCCTGAGTTCATCCTCCAGGGAACAAAGTTCACGTGGGCTCGGCGCAGGTACCTCGATATCACCGTCCTCGTATGAGAGCACAAGTTTGTCGGCAAGTCGGCCAGAGGGATTCAAATCGCTGTCCCGTGCCCACAGCAGTGCGTACGTACGAAGTTGAAATTCGTGCTCCTGCTTGAAAGCACCAGTCTTGAAGTCTCGGATCGCGCAGTGCGTTCTCGAAAGCGTGATTAGATCGGCAACACCAAGCCATCCCAGTTCGGATGCCCGAAGCTCGACCTCTGAATGGGAGCCAAACTGTAGCTGATGCCGGTATTCCACCTCCAGATGAGTGCTCGGGCCTCCAGGCTTAGCAGCACGAGGTTCAGGATGAATACGAGACAAGAACTTTTGAACTAGTGAACGGAGTTCTGGGACTTGGCCAGAAAGCCGATGGCGAATCGCGTCAAGGACCGGAGCCGCTCGCGGGTTTTCCTCGTATGGCTGAAGTGCGCGTTCCAGGCTACGCCGAATGATCGCCGAATAGCCGCCCAGTTCTCTTAGCGTCGAGATCGCGCTCTCATCTAGCAACGACGGGCACCCGCGTTCTACAAGTGCGCTAGTAACTGCCTGAAGGGTCAAATGAACGACCGTTCCTTCAATCGTCGCTGGTTGAGGTCCACGAGGGTACCCGCGGTGTTTCCATAGGTGTGGATACTCGGCAGCGCTCAGGGCCCATCGTCTCGGACAAGCCTCCAAATCCGATAGCGTGGAGAAGGACATCAACGGAGGTGCTTCGGGCCACGCCGATGGGCGGGACACGTGCCAAACACTCGTGTTGCTGTCTCCAGGCATCGCAATCTACCCGATCTGCGAGATAAGAGCGCTCGTTGCCGTCGGCAGGTTTCTCCGTATCACTATCTCATCACAGAGCAGCACTGGGATTGAAGGGCAGAACTCCTTGAGGTTTCTGAGCGTATCGTCAGGAGGATCGTCACGTGTGAGAGGTCCGTGGAGGCCGATGATGAATTCGGAGCCGTCGGCACGCTTCGCATAGATGGGAGCGGTTACTGTGCCAAACCCTGACAACGTTATGACTCGATTCCGTTCGATAGTCACCCCTTCAAGGTTCTGCCGGCGGAGGTCCTCAAAGAGCAAATCAGTGGACGCGGCGAGCCGACCGGAATCTAGGGTGGGGTAGGCTCCATGAATGAGGAAGCGCAGAAGACTCGCGCCAAGGTGACGATCCAGAAGATCGTGCTCGAACTTGTTCTTGTAACTCCGCAAGCAGCGGTAGCACGAACGATCACAGTTCTCCTGGCACTTCTCCAGTATCCGGAGCGCTTCCTCGAAGACGACCAGCCCGAGCCCCCCGACCCGCTGGGCAAAGCCAGCACCGCCGGGCAGGGTGTCGTATAGGTAGATCTCCGCCTCGATGCCGTCGCGTCCCGCAGGCGTGAGCGCGGGCCGGTACTCGGCCTGAAGCTCGTTTGCCTCCAGCTCTAGACGCACGCACGCGGCCTTCGTGAGCGCTTCACTGATGGTGCGGAGCGCGACATCGGTCGCAAGGAGGCTGGGGATGAGCGTGAGTGGTGGGTTCACGCTGATGGAGACCAAGAGCACGTCGCTGATGAAGTCTGTTCCGAGCACCAGCCCTTTTGTTGCACCGCCGCCCGGGCAGTTTCCGTCCCTTGGATCGGGAAATGGCTTCCGGTGCGCCGCCCCAACAACCCCCTTCGGCAGCGCCGTCGGTTCGATCAGGCCGCACTTCGTGCAGTATGTGTAACCCTCCTCGCGCGGTCCACGGTTCGTGACAAGGAGATGCTGTCTCGTATAGTACACGCGGAGGTGATCGTTGAGTCTCGTCCACTTGGCCTCATCCGGAGGGGTATGCATCGTAAGCTTGGCCCGCGTCGCATAGCTCCGCGCCGGCTGGTCGTCTGGCGAAGTTCCTTCCTCCTTGCTCACCGGGTGCGCGAACCCGGGTGGGCGCAACCAGTACGTCGCAGGCCCGAATGTCCCCACGCCGCCACACGCCTCGCAGTCCCTCCGCTCTTCCCGTGCCCCCTCCTCAAGCGTGGTCGTCCGGGCGTAGTGGCAGTACTTGCACTCGTAGTAGAATCGCCGAGACTGCCAAGCGCGGTAGCGATCATTCCGTATCGGCGAGTAGACGGCCCCGGACGTCCAGAGCTTGCTCCCGATCCACACCTCCTTCCCCGGCGCGTACTGCGAGAGCGCGATCGGAAGTCCCTGCGATGGCGTGAATCGAAAGGCTGGCCGAAAGAGCGTCGAGCGGTCGGGATCGAACACGTGGAACGCGGCGACGTCGGTCGGGAAGGCGTACCTTGGTAGTACGCCTTTGTAGAGCAGGCGGTCCAGGAGGTTCTCGGAGGCTGGATCCCTGCCTGGTCGTTCCTCGCCTTCCTCGTCCGGCGCCTCGAGGCTCGTCGCCGCGCTTGCATCCTCTCCCCCCTCTGCCTCGTCGCCTCCCGCGCCGGCAGAAATGCCGGGGTCGTACTCGATCGCCTCGTCAATCGGCTGTAGTGTGCCCTCGATGAGCGTATTAAGCAGCCGCTGACGCTCCACGGTGGGGATCTCGGCCGGGAGCCACGCGGCAACGTCAGCCCTAAGCGTCGTCTCGTTCGAACGCAGCCATTGCTCCAGATCGGCACGGTTCAGCACCTTCTCCGGGTTCTTGAAGTCGGAGACCGTGCCGAGGACAGCGAAGAGGTGCGGCTGCGCCTCCGGCTTGATCTCCGGGAGCTTAGCTTGGTGGTACCGCTGAAGCAGGTACGCCGTGACGTGACGTCGCGCTATCTCGGAGTTGTCGAGCGTAAGCGTCGGATCATCGACCGCGCCCCGGATCATCTGGTCAGGATACGTGAAGTAGTGCTCATCGTGGCTGTCCGCGCTGCCGAAGGCGGTCACGGTCGCCACGGCGTTCCCGCGTCGGCCCGCTCGGCCGGCGCGCTGCTGGTAGTTCGCGCGGGCCGGAGGCATGTTGCGGAGCGAGACGCCCGAGAGGGTGCCGATGTCGATGCCGACCTCCATCGTGGTCGTGCAGGACAGGACGTCTATCGCTGGCCGATCGCGTCCCGTCTCATCAGGCCCGAGATCTACATCTTGAAAGAGGAGTTCGTGTTCCTCCGCCTTCGAGAACACTTCGTCCGCTTGCGCCGCGTTGAGCTGCGCCGTGTGCTCTGCTGCGATGAGCGCCATCGGGGCCGTCGGTGGTGTCCGTAGCGCGTCGACCGTGCTCGCTCGGTAGTAGCCCTTCCGCGCCTTGAAGACTGGATCTGAATCGGGATCGATTGGAGTCGCCGTATCCTGGCCGCAATTGACACAGGTGGTTTGCCCAGGGAACGGGCGCTGAGCCGTTCGGCAGGATTGGCAATAGGCCCACGCACCACCGATCGCGAGCGAGAGCTCACCTCCCTTCAGCCGGAACTTGCCCGGCGCGGTCTGCTCCGCGAAGAGGGTCAAGAGCTTCGGCAGCCACTCTTTCTCGAAGAGCGACCGTGCGGGCCTGTCGCTGAGGAACTGATGGATCTCTGTGAACTTCCCGGAGCGCGGCTGGACGTCTCTCAGCCACCACGCTGGGGGCATGCGGCTGAGCCAGAACCCCGCGCGGGTCCAGCAGCGAAGCCAAACGCGAGTGAGCGCAAGCTTCTGGTCCGGTGACTGCGCGAACCACGAGATTTCGGGCAGGGCCTGGATCTTGGGTGAATGCTCGGATCGCTCGATGAGCGAGGCGAGAGCGAGCGACTCCAAGCCGTAGTACCGGTCGGTGAGTGACTTCGTGATTGACCGGAGCAAGGACTCCGGGGGCGCTGATCCTCGTAGCCGCACTAGGAGTTGAAGCAGGTCCGTTTCTCGGGTGAGCGCACCGCTCCTGACCGCCTCCTCTACGAGGGTCTCGTCCTGGAAGCTCTCTCCGACCTTTAGCTCAGGGCGAAGCCGTACACCCATGTCTTTCGCGGCGACCAGCACTCCAAGGTAGAGGTCTTCGAGGGACAACAAGTTCGCCACGATCGGCGAGCGCGCGAGCCGAGCATAACCCGATATGATGAGCGGGCGCAGCGCGTCCTGCGTCGAATACGTCTGGAGGTTAGGCGCAAGCCGTGCGGCCGTCTGGCGGGAGTCCGAGAAGATGAGGACCTTCCGTCCCCGGAGCGGAGCCAGTCGTGTCGCGGTGACGGGGCTGGGAGGCTGCACCTGGATCTGCTTCGCGATCAGCGCCTGGAACGGCTGGTCACCCTTTGTCTGGTGATCCTGAACAGAGGACCGGCCAAATGCGGCGCTCTCACCGCAGGCCGCGCACGGGCGGAACTCACCGGGCCTCGCATTCTGGGGTTCGTCGTCGACAGCGGGCGGCCCCGATCGGCCGTTTCGCAAGTAGACTTGCCGGTTCCGCGGTCCCAACTTCGGAGGGTTTAACCGTCCGGTCACGAGGTCGTACTCGGCTGGCTCCACTGCCTCATTGAAGACGGGTTTCTCCAGAAGGAGGTCGATGGGCTCGAGTTCGTCGAACTGACCCGAGAGCGTGCGAAACGCACCACCGGGCTCAGACCACAGGAAGTTGGGATCGGCCACATCGTTGGTATACGCGCGCCCGTACGCGGTGCCGCAGTTGCGGCATGTAAAGAGTTCCAGCACCCGGGCGCCACAGTCACACGTGTCTCGCGGCTGGCTGAACAGCCTGCCAGCCGGTCCGCCGCGCTGTGCGGGAGGGAGGCTCGCGCACTGGGGGTCCATGCAGACCCAGAGCCCTGCGAGGCCCCTGTAGAACGAGTGCACACGGCACGGCAGCAGACCAGGCTCGGTCGGGTTTCGCCGCGCCACGCTCCCGAGGGCGATGAGGTTTGTGACGGCGCGCGCTGCGACGTCCGGCGGTACACCATCGAACAACGCCGCACCAACCGCATCAACCGGTTGAGCCTCATTCATCGTGAGATTGATGAGGCTCGCCATCGGACCGAACTTGACGAGGGCGTCGTAGAGCGCCCGCTGCAATTGCCACGGGGGTGTGATGCCCCGGTACCTCAGGAATGGTTCCACTTGCGCAACCCGCGCGTCGTCGGTATCCGACTCGTAGAACGAGTGCAGATCAATAGAATCGAGGGCCTCGGCGTCCTGACTCGTCCCCTTCGCCGCGCCAGAGCGGAGGAGGAAGTCGCCCTGGACCTTCCGGAAGTCGGTTGGATCCTTCCCTGTGAGCTGCGCGCCGAACTTCACGGCGTAGTCGGGGTCCTTGAAGCTCGCGCTTGTGCAGACAACTTGGAGCCGGTCCGCCGGAATCCCAAGCCGCATGCGCAGCCGGCGGATGAGAAGCGCCACCTCTGCACCTGCAGCACCCCGGTAGAGGTGCGCCTCGTCAATCACGAGCAAGAAGCGCTCATCAGGGTTCGCATGCAGCCAGTCGCGCGTGTGGTCGAAGATCGGGCGCTCCAGTGGTCGCATCAGCATGTACTCGAGCATCGAGTAGTTGGTAACGAGGATATCTGGAGGAACATCCTGGACCTCGTGCCTCGTCACGAGTTCCGGATCGCCGTCGAGCGTGACGCATCGCTTGAACGCGCCGGTCTTGGCGTCCCTCCATCGCGTTCCCTTTTTGCCGTACCAGCCGATCAGGTCGGGCTTCGCCGGCCACTTTCCGCGCTTCTTCAGCTCTCGCACGAGCCCTTCAGCGGCGATCTGCTGTGGGGAGGCAGGTCCCGCAGCAAGTTCCGAGTTCTTGACGTAGTACGTACCGATCGGGGCGAGGCGCTCTTTGTCCTTGCCCTCGTCGCGCACACCCGGATAGAGCGTCCGGCTCGTATAACGCGCGAACCGCGCGGGTCTCCCTGACCAGTCCATGAACTTCTTGACTATCCGAGGGTCGCCAAAGAGTAGTCGTAGTCGCCCGAGTTGATCGTTCACGAGGGCGTTCATCGGGTAGAGTACGATGGCGCGTACAGCTGGCGTCCCGCCGAAGGCCCGACCCTTCGTTTTGGCCTCTCGAGCGAGCTTGCCCAGGATTGGGAGCAGGAAACACTCGGTCTTGCCGGAGCCTGCACCGGTCATGACCACCAGGCTGCGTCCGTCGACGAGCGACAGCTCTGTAGAGGTCGCCTGGTGTTGATACGGAGGATCATGGATGAGGAGGCCGAGATTGCCCTGGGGTTCTGAGACAGCCGAGAAGACCTCCAGCGCGGCTGCGTCGAGACCGAGATCTCGGAAAGCCGCACCGGTCTTGTAGCGGGGCGTGCTCTCCAAGTACGGCCGCTGATGAATCACGCCGGGCTCCTCGAGGAGTTGCCGACGTTGCGCGACGAGCGTCGGGTGGCTGATGTGGTACGTCGCCTCGATGTAGTCTCGAAGCGCGCGGTGCAGCTGCTGAATCGTCTCTCCAATAGTCAGGGCCATTTCAACTTCCCTTCATCCTGGCCGTGTGCTTCCGCGTAGTTCCTCGAGCCACAGCGCTTCATGTGCGAACCGCAATTCCTCTTCGCACTCGGCTTCGGCGAACCGGTAAGCGCATAGGCACCCTGCGCTCGGAACCGGTTCGCCGACCGCGTCCCACCGCCTTCTTGCCCACATCGGGACTGGCGAAAAGAGTTCGAGGATATGCGTCCCTTCGGGTCGCGGACGAACCCTGAACCGCTGTGGTTCCCCTCGGAGTGCGTCAATCGCCATTTGTAAGCGCCACGCTTCATCACAACCGCGCCATCGACCGACTGAGGTTGGAAGGTCGATCAGGCGTTCGGGGTGCCCGTTGCGCAACTGCACGTAGCACCACACGTCGGCACCGTAAGCCTGGCTTCTGCGCGCCACGAAGCGTCCCGACTGCGATCTCGCTTCAACCCACCGCCCACGGTAGTAACGGATGGAACGCTCAGGGTCCAGCAACAATAGCCCCGGGATGTCGCGTGACGGTTGCGCTGCGTCCAGAAGACGGTCGAGGCGCGACACGTGCTGGGCCGGAGTCTCGGCTGATGGCGCTTTCAGCCAACCGTCGTAGGATAGCTCGATGAGCCCGAGTTGGACGAGGTCGCCACGCAGATTATCCCCAGGAAGCGGGCTCAAACGCCGGACGTGATTTATGTACTCGATGCGGGTGACCAGATCATCGGGTAGGGCCGAAACCTGGTCGGACGCGACGCCGAGCAGGATCGCCGCGCCGCTCTTGCGCAACACAAAGCTGGCGGGGGCCGCGTATAGGAGCGTCCTCGTTTCCTGACCTTGGTCCTCACCAAATTCGCGGTACTCGAGGATGTCACCGTGGGCGGTCATAGCCTCGAGTGTCTCTTCGACGAGGCCCTTGGCTGCATCGAGGTCCTCGACCAGGCCTCGAAGCGGACGCGCCACGCCTCGAACCAACGTTGCGGCGGCACAAGGGCAGAGAAAGCTGGCGGTCCTACGCAGCGCACCCGCAATGGCCTCGATCGACATGAGATCCAGTGCGGTCGGGTCCAGCCCCAACTCGGCAACTTTCTGAGCGTGAACTTCCATGGCGGTTAGACGCCTCATGTCCATCCCCAACTCGCATAGAGTTCGCCGGGCACTACGCGTGACTGAAGGTGACGGTCCGTCGCGATGACGAGAAACCTGGCGGCCCTTGCAAGCGTTGGCATTTCAAGGAGGCGCGTCAGGCCCGCGCGGAGGTGTTGCCCCGCCCATGCCATGACATCCGAAGGATCACTAGCAAGCCTGAGCGCGAATTCGGCAAGCCACTCGGGGTCCTCCGTCTTGGTGAGCTTGTTCTGCGCTGTGACCGTCACCCCGGCTGTGGCTTTGGGGACCGGCGCTGACGGCAACAAGCGGAAACTTATCGCGAGCGAGGCGATGCGCTTGACCCGCACTTCGCACGTGGCGGCTGCGAGCGTGGCACGCTCGAGTGCAAGCGCCGCGCCGATGGCTGCCTCTTCGCGCCGCTTCGATACTGCTCGCTGCAAGTTCACAAGGTCCGCGAGCCCATCAACTCCATTGCGCACGGCAGCCGCTGCTGCCGCCCAGTTTTCACCGCCGAGGAGCTGGAAGATATGCCGCGTGAGCGCGAGCAGGACATCGCGCTGGCGTGCTGCTGAGAATACGTCGCCGGGCAGCCTCGCTTGGCCCCAGAGGCGGGCTAGCCCGAGGACTCGGACCACTGACTCCACCGAACGCTCTCGCACATCGACGCGCGGGATGCACCGCAGATCGGCGAAACCGTGGACGGCTGGGGGAACGATGACCGCCGCCGTGGACTCTCCCATCCGCGCGACGTACAGCCCGCCGCCGGCGGGAACCTCGTACTCCGACGCCGGCTCGAGCGGCTCCTCCACGGAGGGGGTCTCGAAGGCGAGGCGCGCCACCGCCGGCCTCGCAGCGCTTCCGCTGTCGTCGAGCAGGCGCACAACGTAGCCTTGGCCGCGCCGTCGCACAGCCCAGCGGAGCGGTGTGAACTCCCGCTCGCACCGGACGGTGAAGGCCCCCAGTTCGTCGGCCCTGAACTCAAGCTCGCAGACGCGAGCGGTGTCGTAGGCGTCTTGCGCGACCTTCGTTCCGCGGAAGTGCTTCTCGAAGTGGCTTCTCCAGACGTCGGGGGTTATGGGCAGCGCGACCGGCGGGAGTTGCTTGACGACAGTCGCAGCGTCCATGTCCTTCTCAAACAACGACACCGTGCACTTGATGGTGCGGCCCACAGGCCCCCGAAGTGTGACCACGACACGTCCTTCCCAAAGCTGCTCGAGCGTCGGCGTGGCAGGGTCCGTCTGCACGAGCAAGGGGCCCTGGGGACTTACGCCAGGTGACCAAGGTCGGGTTTCGCGGATGCGCATCACCACGTCGAGGTCGCCGAGCGGTTCCACTTCTCCTACCACGCTGCTACGAGTGCAGACCCGGACGGTGTGAAGGCCAACCGGCAGTTGCGGAAGCTCGACGAAGATCGGCTCTCCTGGCGCGACCGACGTGAGCTCCAGTGAGTGATCCGCACCGGTACCCATTGACACGAGGAGGGCAGCTATCGGGTGGTCGGTACGAATGGCGAGACACGGTCGCTCAGAGGCAAGCCACTCCCCATGTCCCTCTCCGTCCCAGACAACAGCGGCAAGCCCAGCAGGCCAAACCTCGATCGTCTTTGCTTGCCCGAGGCCGAGGCGCCGGAGTGTCTCTTCCCAGTCCGCCGTCAGCGCTGGTGGTAGATCAAGGATTGCGGTGTGGACTCCCTCGCAGGCGAGGCTGATCGTTCGGGCGTAGTCGGTCGACTTAACCGATCCGCTGGTGCTCACGATAATGTATCGCTCGCCGGGACGAATCCGCAGACTCCGCGACTCGTAGGCGAGGCCGTCGGAAGCGATCCTGAAGAGCCAGGTGGGACCGGGACGGAGGAGGCACTCTGCACGCAGCAGGTAGTCGAGCTGAGGGTCCGTTTGCTCGAACTGGAGCAAAACCTCATCCGCGCGCGGCCACCGGGCGAGCGTGACGCGCTGCGCGCCGTGCAAACACCGTCCCCGTGCGAGAGGTCGGCCCGATGCCCCTGCGACTATGCAACGAGATCCCGTGAGGATCTCGCGCGTTCGAGGGAACCTGAGAAGCAGGTGCGACAGGTCGGGAATCTCGAGCGAAACCTCCCACGAGGCGCCTGACACGTCGGTCGGTCGAAGCACGAGTCGCGGCTCGATCCCGAGCGCCGCGACCTCAGCCCGCGCCTCTTCGGGGCGACGGACTATACAGGGTGTTGTGCCGCGAGCCAACGCGAGGCCGCGGATTTGCGCGCGTTCCTGAGCGAAACGGCGCGCCCCGCCGAGCCACTCGCGTGCCCTACGCTCGCGGTCCAAGTCCTCACTGATCCTCTTAAGCGTCGCTGGGTGTATGAGGCTGCCCGTGCCGAACTCCCCCTGGAGGAGAAGGGCGGCGGCGATCTGACCCACAAGTTGTCTCTCCTGCGCGAGGTTCTGGAAGCGCGACGTGGCATTCCAGCTTCGCGCGGCGATGAAATCGCCAAACGCCGAGGGCGACTCGAAGAGTTCCGCAGAGAACGAGTGCCGCAGTTCGTAAAGGATACGCGCGAGCTGCCGTTGCAGATCCCGGGGGAGGATGGCGTGCGTGATCGGCCAGCAGATGATAGAGAAATGCTCAGCCCACGCCCCGGACGGTACCGCGCCGCCGAACTCCTTCTGGAACGAGCGGTAGCAGTCACGGATCCAGTAGCGATCTCCGTGGATGGTCCAACCTGGAGTCTCCTGCTCGAAGGTCAGCCAGTACTCGTCGCCCGAGTAGCGATACCCTAATTCGGAGGCGTAGACGACCCAAGGAAGTGAGCAACTATCCGACGGCGAAGCAGAAGCGATGTGGGCCCTGATCTCACCCTCGAGCAGTTGCAGTTCATGTGTCGACAGACCATGTTCTAGGCCGAAAATCGGTGCCCCCATGCTCACAGCAGATCGTTCTCGACTGAGTCTTCTGAAATGTTCCTCTAGCCGCGTTTGCCATCCTGAGAGTCTCATGGTGACAACAGAACTTGCACGTGCCTCCTGGCGATAGTGCCAGTGCAGGTTAATAGATCATACGGAGGAATCTTTCTACGCTGTTATGCGATCGGGTGCAATCACCAACGTCCCATGAGCAGGAGAAGCCTTTGATCACACCTGAACAGCCAGTTAGCCCAACGTGCCGGTTCTATATACTGTGCCAAATTGCTTGACTGGCCGATGGGGCATTAACAGATCACGTAAATCCTCACGTTTCCATGTAGAAAACTCAGGCCGAGATTGCGACCTTCGGATTATCCAGCGGTCCAAGGCGAGCTTTCCAACTTCTTTCGCAGATAAAAGGTTTCTGAAAGATCCACTCTTTACTTCCCCCCTAAGCAGACGCTCAGCATTAGATGCAGGCTTGCACATGAACACTTCGCGCGATACGCCATGCCGAAGCAATTCTGAATCCATCTCTAGCAGATCGAGTGCCATTCTTACTGTTCGCAATCTCCAGTTAGGCCCATCACCAAAATCATGATTGTCCGCATAGTGGTGGCGCCGCCTCTTGAGATACATGCGCATATCCTTGAATAGACTATTGGGGATATGAAAATGTCCGTAGCCTTTTGTGTACCCGATTGACTCGAAATACTTAATTCCCCCCAGGTTGAGGCGGTTATAGACAGACGAACGACCCAGGGCAGATGAAGTAGTGACCATTACTAGCGTAGCGTGTTTTTTCTTTCGAGAGATAATCCCGCGTGTGTTGGCATACCTTTCAGCAAAGAGGTCTCTGACTTCCTTGGTCCGAACCAAGCACGCGATGAGTTTGCCTCCAAGCAACATGTTGTAAGGGGGTAGAGCACCGAGAACATATGCATCCATGACATTTACGAGACGCTCTCGGCGTTGGGATTCCTTCCATCCAATCAATGTGTCACGAACCCGAAGATTAAATACAGGGTCCCCAAGAGCCATAAGCCCAATCAGCTTTCCGTTACTGTCGTCCCATACAAGAAAGCGCATTCGTCTCCCATAGCCCTGAGACACTGGGACCGCCCAGGTAAGACTCGCCAGTCTGAACAAATCCGATTCAGGAGTTTGGGCCTCTATCAATTGAAGCCGAGGAGAGATCTTTTCAGGCACAACCTCAGAGCCGGAGGCGAAATAATGAATGAGAGCTGGCAGGGTTTCCTTGATGAACGGTCTTTCTGCGCGTAGGAGGTCAGCCCGCTGTGCTTGATGCAGCAGTCGGACTGTATCCTTGCCGTCACCGGGAGGTTGGGGGAGCCCTTTTGAATCTTTCAAGAATCCGATCCTGCGGAAATGCGCACGCAGTCGCCTCTTAATCCGAGCTTCTAGCGTTAGCAAGGGCAATATCATGGCGAGTAACTGCGCTGGCCTTTGGTTAGGAATTCTTGCTGCTTCAGTATGCGTTCACACAGCACAAGAGCTGCTGGACTGGCTCGGATCCCGACTGCTCCACACGAGAATCGAAAGCCATGCTCGGACCTTAGCACCACTCGCCTCCAAAGCTGCTTTATAGGCCCAATCAACAGGGAGGGATACGCTAAATCACGGAAGAAATCAATCGGCTACGGCCTGGAAGTGCGAGCATTCCGCTCATAAGGGGGCTGGCTCACCAAGGGCGCGAGCGAAAGACCCAGAGGGGCTGAAGCCGCCCGACTGAGACAGCCGGGTGGGTGGGGGGCTGAGGAGGGAATTTCGTTGCCTGCAGTGAGGAGCGCGGGGCAACGATGCAAGGAGACTTGGCTTGGTGGCGTAGCCACGAAGCCACACCGCTGTATTTCAGAATGAGCGGGAGGCTGCCGAAGCAGAGCGAAGGCAGTCTCCCGAACTTGATCTAGCGGGAATACCCCGCTATCATGAGTCCACTTTCCACCGCTGAGGGGGAGGCTGGCTCACCAAGGGCGCACGCGGAAGACCCGGAGGGGCTGAAGCCGTCCGACTGAGACAGCCAGGGCGGGTGGGGAATAGAATCGGCTGCCGGCTGCTGGCCAGCAGCCGGTGCGGGCGGGGCGGAAGGCACCGTGAGGCCGGAAAGAGTTGGCGCGCCCCCTCAAAATGAAGAACCCTTCAGAACCGCCCGCAGGCCCTGCCGTGCAGGCAGGGCCCAGCCGATGGAAGAACAGGCCGAGCGGCCCAGCGAGGCGTGGCCCGGCCAAGGGCCACACCACGCCGCGACCGACGTACAGGAGGGAGCGGTCGGAGGCAAGCAGCATGACAGCCGCCGGGGTGGCTGGCGGGCTGCTTGCTCAAGGAGCAGGGCGAGGCCGCAAGGTGGCCGAGCCTGCGACTACAGGCGTTCAAAATAGGTTCGAACTTGGGCCAGGAGGGTCCACCAATTGTCAGTTCGCCGCCTGGCGGCCACGAGCCGCGCCGTTCGATCAAAGCGGGGCGGATATGCAATTCCGCTAACTACCATGATCAGCACCGAATCTTTGACTGCTTACGCCCGCAAGGCCATCCCGCAGCCTCAAAAGACTCCCGGTACGTTTTTTCCATCCGGCAATTGTTCGTCAGTGTCATACAATCTCCAGACTTAATCTATCAGTTCTGGTTAACAGGGATCCGTGCATGGGGAGCGGTACAATTCTCTTCGGCCCGCCGTTCCTCGTGTCCGAGGTCGGCGCGCGCAGGCAGGCGGAAACCGTGAGTGTCGTGGGTGAGAATGCGATCCGGAACGAGACGACGGATGGCTAGGCCGCGGCGTAAGTCCGGACGTCCACTTGGACCCCTGACCGTGAGGCCTCTTCGGCTGTCTTGAGGAGGCGAGCCGTGACACCTTCCTCGACATATTCTTCGCCGCAGGTCCTGCATACTCGCGCCGGCACTCCCTTGATGACAACGGTGGCACCGTCACGTTCCAGCGTCACGGTGGCTGTTCCCGGCTGCGTGTCACCCCCCTTACAGATCACGCACTTCATCGGCCTTTTCTCCTCCTGAACCCCTCCTCCCATTCCTCGACATCAGGCTGATAGACGGTAATGACGATCGTTTCCTGCTCCTTCGCATTGTCGGCCGCAACCACATGAATCGGGCGGTCACTGCTCCAGCCTAGGATCAGCCGGCTCGGAAAGGGCTTGTCCTCCGGATAAGCCTCGATGACCTCCCCGGTCGCGACGACGGCCTTGACTTCTTCCTCACTGATCCTCCGCTGGAACATTCGTTGTATCGCGTGGACCCGGAAAACCAGCCGGAACCGGTTCATTCCTTATCTGCCACGGCTTTCGCTTCTTCCGGACTCACATGCGTCTCCTTCTTTGGTGAACACGTAACGCCTTGAGGATTGAAGGGCTTCAATTCTGCTTTACCTCTACGCATAGGTCACATAAAGTAGCATTTTTTGCGACTTTTTGAAACTGCGAGAGTCATAGTGTGGATTCAGGAAGCGGGGCTGAGGCGCAGTGCAGAGGGAGTGCCTGAGCGGAGCGAAGGTCACGACTGCAACACGCCCCTGCCGCCGAAGCTGGCTCGGAGGGCCAGGCAGGGGGGAATCGTTGCCCGTTGTGAGCAACGGAGGGCAACAACCTGAAGGCCACAAAGCCGAGGGGAGGTCGCATGGTGGCGAGGGAACGTAGCCACGATGCAACCTTAATTGGATTCAAGGTGAGGGAGTCTGCCGAAGCAGAGCGAAGGCAGTCTCCCGAACTTGATAAAGTGGGAATACCCGCGCTATCATGAGGCCGCTTTCCACCGCTGAGGGGAAGGCCGGCTCACCAAGGGCGCAAGCGAAAGACCCGAAGGGGCTGAAGCCGTCCGACTGAGACAGCCAGGGCGGGTGGGGCATAGAATCGGCTGCCGGCTGCTGGTAAGCAGCCGGTGCGGGCGGGGCAGAAGGCACCGTGAGGCCGGAACGAGTGGGCGCGCCCCCCTCAAAAGGAAGAACCCTTCAGAACCGCCCGCAGGCCTTGCCGTGCAGGCAGGGCCCAGCCGATGGAAGAACAGGCCGAGCGGCCCAGCGAGGCCGCACGGTGGCCGAGTCTGCGACTACAGGCGTTCAAAATAGGTTCGAACTTGGGCCAAGAGGGTCCACCACTCCGAACTTGTTGGACCGGCACTTCGATCAAATGTGCCGGATATTCAATACCACTTAATTCCCATGATCACCACGGAATCACTGACCGACTATGTGCGCAAGGCGATCCCTGACGCCTCAGTCTCCGTCACGGATCGAACCGGAACGATGGATCATCTCATGGTCCGGGTTGTCTCGGACGTCTTTAAAGGCAAGAATCTCTTGGATCGGCATCGGTTGATCTACCAGGCGTTGGACGCGCCGATGAAGGACGGCCGCATCCATGCACTGGAAATCCAAGCCGAAGCTCTAGATGGATCATAGGAAGGAGAATGCGATGGGCGATCCGATAGAAGATGAAATTCAGCAGGAGATCAAAACTCATAAGATCCTCATCTACGGCAAGGGGACCAAGGCAACTCCCCAGTGCGGATTTACCCGCGAGACGATGCAGTTCTTCGACAAGTACGGATACCCGTACGAGCTCATTGACGTCCTCCCCAACCCGGCCAAACGCGAGGCCCTCACGAAGATGACGAACTGGCCGACGCTGCCCAAGGTTTTCATCAACGGGACGTTCTATGGGGACACCGACATCCTCGACCCCATGGAGAAGAAGGGGGAGATCGAGCCTCTCCTGAAAGAAGCCTTCAAGAACGGCTAATCTTCCGTATCAGAATGTAACAATTCTGCGGGCACAGATTTGAAATCTGTCCCCGGTCCCGGTCTGTCCCCGATCGCTAAAGTCTTTGTTTTCCTTGAATGATTCGATTGCATCGGGAGTGGCTTTTGTGATAGGGTCATCTATTTGAAAATCCCGAGACAAGTATGCTGACCGAAGAGTTGATGCAGGGCGCACGACAGTACCTGATGGACACCTATGCCCGTTACCCGCTGGCGATTGCCAGGGGGCAGGGGACTCGAGTCTTCGACGTCGAGGGTCGCGAATACCTGGACTTCCTGGCCGGCATCGCCGTGAATGTCCTGGGCCACTGCCACCCCAAAGTCACGCTGGCGCTCCAGCAGCAGGCCCAGCGTCTCCTGCACACGTCGAACCTGTTCTATACCGAACCCCAGGTACGACTGGCGAAGGTCCTCGTTGACCACTCCTTCGCCGACAAGGTCTTTTTCTGCAACAGCGGGGCCGAGGCGAACGAGGCGGCGATCAAGCTGGCGCGCCGCTGGGCCCACGGGAAAGACGGCGCGGATCGGTACGAGATCGTCTCAATGCTCAATTCTTTTCACGGACGCACGCTCGCGACGCTGACGGCGACCGGCCAGGAGAAGGTGCAGAAGGGCTTCGAGCCTTTGCCGGAAGGGTTTCGGTACGTGCCCTTCAACGACGTGGCGGCCCTCTCGCAGGCGGTGAGGGCAAAGACAGCGGCAGTTCTGGTGGAGCCGGTCCAGGGAGAGGGCGGGGTTCGTGTGGCAACCCCGGCATTTTTGAAGGCCTGCCGCGAGATCTGTCGGGAACGCGGAGCCGTGCTGATTTTCGATGAGATCCAGACCGGCGTCGGCCGGACGGGGCGGCTGTTCGCCTACGAGCACTTCGGGATCGCGCCGGACATCATGACGCTGGCCAAGGGATTGGGCGGCGGCGTGGCCATAGGGGCCTGCCTTGCCACGAACGACGTCGCCAAAAGCTTCACCCCCGGCAGCCATGCGTCCACGTTCGGCGGCAATCCTCTGGCCTGCGCCGCCGCGCTGGCGGTGCTGGAGGTGATCCTCGAGGATCGGGACATCCTGGGCCAGTGCGCCCGATCGGGGGAGTACTTCATGAAGGGCTTGCAGGAGCTCCAGGGGCGGTGCCCGGCGATTACCGACATCCAAGGGCTGGGCTTGATGATCGGCGTCGAAGTGGCTGTTGATGCCCGCGAGCTCGTCCATGACCTTCGCAAGCGCGGGATTCTGGCGAATGCGACGAGCGAGCGCGTGCTGCGGTTCGTCCCTCCGCTGATCGTGACTCAGGCCGAGATCGAGCGGGTGGTAACCACGCTGAGTGAAGTGATCGAGGCGCGGCGATGACGACTCATTTGTTGGCGGTTCACGATCTGTCTTCGAAAGAGATCCAAGCTCTGTTCCGCGAGGCGGCGGCCTTGAAAGCCATGCGCCGGCGCGCCCTCTCCACGCAGCGGCTGGGCGGCAAGACCTTGGGTCTGTTCTTTGAGAAACCCTCCACGCGAACAAGGGTCTCCTTCGAGGCCGGGATGAACCAGCTCGGCGGGCAGTCGCTCTTTCTCTCGGTCGCGGATATCCAGATGCGGCGCGGCGAGAGCGTGGCCGATACGGCGCGGGTTCTCTCCCGTTACCTGGACGGGCTGGTAATCCGTTCCTACGAGCACCACACCGTGGAAGAGTGGGCCCGCAATGCCACCATTCCCGTCATCAACGGGCTGACGGATATGCACCATCCCTGCCAGGTCCTGGCGGACCTCTTCACGATCCGCGAGAAGAAGCGGCGCTTGAAGGGAACCAAGATTGCGTATGTCGGCGACGGCAACAACGTGGCGAATTCCCTGATCGAGGGGGCCGCCCTGATGGGCATGACGATCAGCGTGGCCAGCCCCTCCGGGTACGAGCCGGATGGGTCAATCGTGGATTGGGCCCGCGAACGGGCGCAACGGACCGGGGCGACGGTCGAGATCGTCCGGGACCCGTTCGTCGCCGTGAAGGGCGCCGATGTTCTCTATACCGATGTCTGGACCAGCATGGGCCGCGAGAAAGAAGAGACGCGCCGGGTGAAGGTCCTGGGGCCCTTTCAGCTCAACGATCGCCTCTTGGCGGCCGCGAAACCGGATGCCCTCGTCATGCATTGCCTCCCGGCCCATCGCGGGCAGGAGATCACCGGGGAGGTGTTGGACGGCCCGCACTCGGTCGTGCTGGACCAGGCGGAGAACCGGCTCCACGTGCAGAAGGCGGTCCTCATCCGGCTCCTTCGGGATCGGTGATGACGATTAAAAGCAGACGCGCCCCGATGAAAAAAGTCGTCTTAGCCTACTCCGGCGGTCTGGACACGTCGGTGATTCTCAAGTGGCTCACGGAAACCCTCGGCTGCGAGGTCGTGGCCTTCTGCGCCGACCTCGGCCAGGGCGAGGATCTGAAGGCGGTCAGGGCGAAGGCCCTGAAGGTGGGCGCCTCCAAGGTGTACATCGAGGATCTGCGGGAGACGTTCGTCCGGGACCATCTCTTTCCCATGCTGCGCGCCAACGCGGTGTATGAAGGGACTTACCTCCTGGGGACCTCCATCGCGCGCCCCCTCATCGCGCGCCGGCAGATCGAAATCGCCGGGCGCGAAGGGGCCGATGCGGTCGCCCACGGCGCGACCGGGAAAGGCAACGACCAGGTGCGGTTTGAGTTGACCTACCTCGCGCTGAGTCCGTCCACCAAGATCATTGCGCCCTGGCGGGAGTGGGAGTTTCGGTCTCGCCGGGAACTGATCGAGTACGCCCGGCGCCACGGGATTCCGGTGACCGCGACCAAGGCCAAGCCTTACAGCACCGATCAGAACCTCTTCCACGTCAGCTACGAGGGCGGGATCCTGGAGGACCCCTGGGAAGAGGCCCCGGAGGAAATCTTCCGGATGACGGTCTCGCCGGCGAAGGCGCCGGCCAAGCCGGCCTACGTCGAGATCGAGTACGAACAGGGAAATCCCGTCGCCGTGGACGGCAAGCGCCTCTCGCCGGCGGCGCTGTTGGCGCATCTCAATGCACTCGGAGGCGCGCACGGCATCGGCCGCGTGGACCTGGTGGAGAACCGCTACGTCGGCATGAAATCACGCGGCGTGTACGAGACGCCGGGGGGGACGATCTTGCAGGCGGCGCACCGCGGTGTGGAGTCGGTCACGCTCGACCGCGAGGTGCTGCACCTGCGAGACTCGCTGATTCCCCGCTACGCCGAGATGGTGTACTACGGGTACTGGTACGCCCCCGAGCGGGAGATGCTCCAAGCGGCCATGGACGAGGCGCAGCGGGACGTGACGGGCACGGCCCGCGTCAAGCTGTACAAGGGGGCCTGCACCGTCGTCGGACGCCGGGCGCCGCGCTCGCTCTATCGGCTCGACATGGCCACGTTCGAGGAGGACGAAGTCTACCGGCAAAAGGATGCCGAGGGCTTCATCCGTCTCAATGCATTGCGCTTGGCCATCCGGGCTTTGCGCAAACAGGCCGGAGGGAGCGGACTCGGATGAAGGCGCCGGGAAAGCCACCGTCACGCAAACCATGGTCCGGCCGGTTCCGTGGAAGAACGGACCCGCAGGTTGAGACCTTCACGTCTTCGCTGGCCGTGGACCGGCGCCTCTACAGGCACGACATCGTCGGGAGCATTGCGCATTGCCGGGCCCTTGAACGGGCCGGCCTCCTGACCCCCCGTGAGACCACGCGACTCGTCGCTGGGCTCAACCAAGTGGAACGCGAAATCAATCAGGGCCGATTCCGGTTTGCCGCCGAGCACGAGGACATCCACATGGCCGTTGAGGCGCGCCTGACGGAGATCGTGGGACCCCTCGGGGGCAAACTCCACACTGGGAGAAGCAGGAACGACCAGGTGGCGCTCGATCTCCGGCTGTACCTGCGCGAGGCGGTCGCGGAACTCGTCGCCGGGCTGCGGCGCCTTCAGGAGAGTCTCGTCGCCCTCGCCTTCCGGGAAATCGGGACGGTGCTGCCGGGCTATACGCATCTCCAGCGGGCCCAGCCCGTGCTGCTGGCCCACCATCTACTGGCGTACGTGGAGATGGCGGAACGGGACAAAGCGCGCCTGCGGGACGCGCTCCGGCGGATCAATGTCCTGCCGCTCGGCTCCGGCGCGTTGGCAGGAACGAACTACCCGCTCGATCGCGAATACACGGCCCGGCTCCTCGATTTCCCGGCCGTGAGCCTGAACAGTTTGGACGCGGTTTCCGACCGGGATTTCGTCGTGGAGACTCTTGCGGCGCTGTCGCTGGTGATGATGCACGCCTCCCGGTTTGCGGAGGAGTTGATCCTCTGGTCCTCCCAGGAATTCGGGTTCGTGGAGCTCCCGGACGCGGTGTGCACGGGCAGCAGCATGATGCCGCAAAAGAAGAACCCTGATGTGCCGGAGCTGATCCGCGGAAGGACGGGACGCGTGTACGGTCACCTGTTGACTCTCCTCACGGTCCTCAAGGGTCTCCCCTTGAGTTACAACCGCGACTTGCAAGAAGATAAGGCGCCGTTGTTTGACGCGATGGATACGGTGCAGGCGTGCGTCGGGCTCCTGACGACCTTGCTCGGGGGCCTGACGGTCCGGCGGGAGACCATGGCCCGCGCCGCGCGGTCCGGGTTCCTGCTGGCCACCGAGCTGGCGGATTATCTGGCGCGGAAGGGCGTCCCGTTCCGGGAGGCGCACGCGGTTGTGGGCCGCATCGTCCGAGACCGAATGGATCGCGGAAGGGACCTGACGGGGATCACGCTTGACGAGTTACGGGGCTTTTCCAAAGCCTTTGAAAAGGACGCGCTGGACGCGCTGACGGTCGAGGGCGCGCTGGAACGGAAAGATCAGATCGGGGGAACCGCCCGCACGCGCGTGGTTGCTCGCCTGAAAGCGGTGCAGAAATCCTTGCGGGCCGAGGCGTGATCCACGCGTCACGTTTCACGATTTGCGCCGTTCTGGCTGTATGGCTGTTCTTCGTCGGCGTGGCCGCATGCGGCAAAAAAGGCAATCCTGTTCCACCGGAAGATGCGCCGCCGGCGAAGCAGGAGAACAAATGATCCAATTGCAGTGCACTCCTCAAGGGCGAATGAGGTGACATAATGCAGCTCGTGCGACTGACCAAGCACACAGGGCCGAAGCGGAGGAAACTTTTGCTGGTGGACCCGTACCCGCGTGAGAACCCTTATCACCTCGGTCCCAGCGAGCGCAAGGCGATCTGGTTTCCCAAGTTGAGCCTGCCGGCGATCGCCGCGTATACGCCGAACCACTGGGATATCGAGATCCAGGACGAGGCCGTCCGGGAAATCGACCTGGACTCTCCGGCAGACTTGGTCGGGATCTCGATCATGACCTGCTACGCCCCGCGGGCCTATCAGCTCGCCGCGGATTTCCGTCGGCGGGGCGTTCCCGTGGTCCTCGGCGGGGTCCATCCGACATATTGCCCCGAGGAGGCGTTGCAGCATTGTGACGCCATCGTCACGGGCGAGGCTGAAGACACCTGGCCCCGGCTGCTAGCCGACTTCGAGGCCGGCCGGATGGAACGGCATTATAAAATGGAGAAGTTCCCCGCGCTGGAGAACTACAAGAGCCCGCGGGTGGACCTGCTCAGCGCCGACGCCTACATGACGCGCGAATGCACGTTCACGACTCGGGGCTGCCACTTCGATTGCGAGTTCTGCAGCGTCTCGCCGTTCAACGGTAAGAGCACGCGGCGGCGGCCGGTGCCCGAAGTCATCGCCGAGATCACGCGCGTGAAGCAATGGGTCTGTACCGAATTGGTGGAGCGCATGGGAAGCGCGTCCATGCTGGAGGCCTCCAAGATCGCCGCGAAGATCCGGTTCGGGCTGGAAGACGGCGGCATCTTCGCGTTTGTGGACGACCTGCACAACAGCAACCGGGCCTACTGCCGGGAGCTGTGGCAGGCGTTGAAACCGCTCAAGATTAAATGGGGGTGCCAGTCCACACTTTTCCTGGGGGACGATGAGGAGATGGTCAAGCTTGCGGCCGAGAGCGGCTGCGTGTCGGTCTTTGTGGGCATGGAATCCATCTTCGAGGAAAGTCTGGGCGAAACCCACAAGCCCTTCAACAAGGTCAAGAAGTTTGCGGAAGAGATCAAGATGTTTCACGATCACGGGATCATGGTGAACCCCGGGATCGTGTTCGGCTTCGACAACGACGACGAGTCGGTCTTCGAGCGGACCCTGGAGTTCCTCATCAAGAACAACTGCGAACTGGCGTACTTCAACGTGCTCACGCCGCTGCCCGGCACGCCCTTGCATGCCCGGTATGAAGCCGAAGGTCGGATCTTCGACCGCAACTGGGCGCACTATGACGGGAAGCACGTCACGTTCACGCCGACCCGGATGACCCCGGAACAGCTCCAGGACGGCTTTCACTGGGCGCAGCACCATTTCTACTCTCTTCCCAGCATCTGGCGTCGCTTGTCCAATACCAGCCAGCGCTGGGTGCCCCGCTTCGTCATGAACTGGGAGTTCCGTCGGGTCATCCGCCGGGCCTGTCCGAAGGGCGGCCTGACGCCGGTCGCCGCGGTCATCAAGACCCTGCAGGCCAAGCTGCCGTCGGTCGAGATGGAGAACCCGATCCCGAACGCGCTCTTGGCTCTTAAGAAGGTCTCCGGGCAGGTGGACCAGTTCCTCAGCATCAAAGCGCGGAGGCACGACACGCTCACGGCGCTCATGGTGGAGGTGGAAGGCGCGTTGGACCACCTCAATGCGGCCGAACTGAAGACCCGCATCGCCGAGGCGGCGCGCAAGGCCAAACTCGACATCATCGTGAACTTCGAACACCTGCGCCACGCGACCCCGCAGGCGCTGCACACGCTGCTGGACGGCGAGTTCTTCAAGCAGGCCGAGCCATCCGTGCGCGTGCGCTATCGCAAACTGAAGGATGCCTTCGGCGAAACCATGAACGGCATTAATTTCCACGGATTGGAGCTGCTGGAGGAAGACCCGCAGAATGCCTGATTTCCACTACCAGGACGGCGAGTTTTACTGCGAGGCAGTCCCGCTTCGGCGGATCGCCGACGCCGTCGGCACGCCGTGCTACGTATACAGCCACGCCAGGCTGTTGCGTCAATTCAGGTCCTTTGATTCGGCCTTCAACGACGTCCCGCATATCGTGGCCTACGCGATCAAGGCCAACTCCAACCTGGCCATTCTCCGGGTCTTGGCCAAAGAGGGCGGAGGCGGGGACATCGTGTCGGGGGGCGAGCTCTACCGGGCCTTGCAGGCGGGGATCGAGCCCCGGCGGATCGTCTTCGCGGGGGTCGGGAAGACCGATGAGGAAATCCGCTATGCATTGAAGTCCGACATCCTGATGTTCAATGTCGAGTCATCGGCCGAGTTGCGCGCCATTGATCGGGTGGCGGCGGAGCTCGACACGAAGGCCCGCGTGGCCCTGCGCATCAATCCGGACATTGACCCGAAGACCCACCCGTACATCTCCACGGGGCTCAAGAAGAGCAAGTTCGGCATCAGCGCCGAGCGGGCCCTGGACGAGTTCAAGCTGGCGACGACCCTGCCGCATGTCGAGATCGTCGGCGTCCACAAACACATCGGGTCGCAGTTGACCGAGGTCAGCCCCTTCGTGGACGCGCTCAAAAAAATTCTCGGGCTGGTCGAGCAGCTCAAAGGGATCGGCGTCCAGGTCCGGTATCTCAACGTCGGAGGGGGGCTCGGCATTGTCTATCAGGACGAAACCCCGCCGCAGCCCCAGGACTTGGCGCAGGCCATCGCGCCCCTCGTCAAGGACTTGAAGTGCGTGCTGATTTTCGAGCCGGGGCGCTCCATCGTGGGAAACGCGGGCGTGTTGGTGACCAAGGTGCTCTACCACAAGGCCAATCCGGACAAGGCCTTCATCATCGTGGACGCGGCGATGAACGATCTCATCAGGCCGTCCCTTTACGGGGCGTACCACGAGATCAAGCCGGCGCGCGAGCCCCGCAGCAAGGTCAAGAAACAGGTCTTGGCGGACGTCGTGGGACCCGTCTGCGAGTCGGGCGACTTTCTCGCCAAGGACCGGATGATGCCGCTGGTGGATCCGGGCGAGTTGCTGGTCGTCATGAGCGCCGGCGCTTACGGGTTCAGCATGGCCTCCAACTACAATTCACGCCCGCGGGCGCCGGAGGTGCTGGTCCGTGAGGGGGAATTCCACGTCATCCGGGCCCGCGAAGACTTTGCGGATCTAGTCAGAGGGGAAAGCATTCCCGCGTTCTTGAACGAATAAGCCCCCCACTCTCGCCTTCCCCCTCGAAGGGGGAGGGTTGGGAGGGGGTGAAGGTTGAGTATGAAAAAGATCCCGTTCATGAAATTCTCCGGCGCCGGCAACGATTTTATCGTTGTGGACAACCGGGATCGGGCGGTGGCGCCGAAGGACATGTCGGCCTTCGTGGCCAGCGTGTGCAAGCGTCATCTCTCGGTCGGGGGGGACGGGCTCATCTTCATTGAAAAATCCCGCAAGGCCGATTTTCGTTGGCGGTTCTACAACAACGACGGCGGCGAAGCCGATTTCTGCGGCAACGGGGCGCGTTGCGCCGCGCGCTTCGCCTACCTCAAAAGGATCGCGCCCAAGGTCATGCGGTTCGAAGGGGCTGCCGGGATGGTCGAAGCGGAGGTGTCCGGCGAACGGGTGACGGTTCGGGTGCCGGACCCGTCCGGCGTTCGGTTGAACCTTCGTGTGCCCATTTCTTACATGCGACGGAAAGCCGACTTCCTGACGCAGTCGGACCTCGGTGCGGGGAGGATGGTGCTGGAGGGCCATGCGATCGCCGTCGGGGTCCCCCATCTCGTGTATTTCGTCCCGGACACGGCGACGGCGGAAGTCGTGGGGATCGGGCGGCCGACCCGCTTCCATGACTTGTTCAAGCCGGCGGGGACCAACGTCAACTTTGTTCAGGTGGTGGACCGGCACGCGATTCACATCCGAACGTACGAGCGCGGCGTCGAGGAGGAGACCTTGGCCTGCGGGAGCGGGGCCATCGCCTCGGCTCTGATCGCCGCCCTGATCCACAAGGTGGAGTCGCCGGCCAAGGTGGTTCCCCTGAGCAGAATGCCGCTCACTGTCACCTTTCGGTTCGACGGTAAGCGGTTCTCGGAAGTGGCACTGAACGGAGAAGCGCGGGCCGTGTACGAGGGCCTCATGCGCCCCGACGCTTGGGAGTACGAGCTGTGAAGACATTCACCGGGTCGCTGGTCGCCATCATCACGCCCTTTCGCAACGGCAAGGTTGACGAGAAAAGCCTCGGCGACCTGATCGAATGGCAGATCGCCGGCGGGACCGACGGGATCGTACCGTGCGGGACGACCGGCGAGTCCGCCACGCTGACCCACGAGGAACACAATCGGGTCATCACCTTCACGGTCGAGGCCGTGAGGGGCCGCGTGCCGGTGGTCGCCGGCACCGGGTCCAACTCGACGGAGGAGGCGATTGATCTGACGAGGCATGCGAAGAAGGTGGGCGCCGACGCGGCGCTGCTCATCTCGCCCTACTACAACAAGCCGACCCAGGAGGGTCTCTACCAGCACCACAAGGCGCTGGCCGAGGCCGTGGACCTCCCGCAGATCCTCTACAACATCCCCGGCCGGACCGCCGTGAACATGACCCCGCAGACCGTCACGCGGCTGGCCAAGCTGAAGAACATCGTCGGGATCAAGGAGGGGGCCGGCTCCCTCCAGCAGGTCAGCGAGATTGTCTCGTTGTGCGGCGAGAGGTTCACGGTCCTCTCCGGCGACGATCCGCTGACTCTGCCGATGCTCGCGGTGGGGGCGCGGGGCGTGATCACCGTGACCGCGAATATCGCCCCGGCGGAGATGGCGGCGATGGTGGACGCGTGGGAGGCGGGCGACGCGGCCAAGGCCCGTGCCATCCATTACAAGCTCTATCCGCTCTTTCAGGCCCTCTTTTTGGAGACCAACCCCATTCCGGTCAAGCACGCCGTGTCCTTGATGGGGAGGGCCACGGCCGAGCTGCGCCTGCCGCTCTGCCCGATGTCCAACGACAACCTCGACAAGCTGACGCGGGCGATGAAGGACTTCGGGCTGATTTAGCGACAACAACATGATCAAGGTGGTGGTGACAGGCGCCGGCGGACGCATGGGGGGACGGCTCGTCAGCCTGATCAAGGAATCGTCCGATCTGCAGCTTGTCGGAGCTGTGGAGCGGAAAGGGCATTCGGCTGTCGGAGAGGATGCCGGAGAAGTCGCAGGATGCGGCCGGCTCGGTATAACGGTGAGCGACGACCTCACCGCGCTCGCCGATCGGGCCGAGGTCCTCATTGACTTCACTGCGCCGGAAGCCACGCTTGCCAATCTGGAGGTCATGGCCGCGCGCCGCAAGGCGATGGTCATCGGCACCACCGGCCTGTCGCCCGAGCAGCTCGCTGCATTACGGGCACGGTCGAAACAGATCCCCTGCGTCTTCGCCCCGAACATGAGCGTCGGCATCAACGTCATCCTGAAGGTGCTCGCCCAGATGGCCCGCGCGCTGGGCGAGGACTACGACATCGAGGTCCTCGAGGCCCATCACCGCCTCAAGAAAGACGCTCCCAGCGGGACCGCCATCAAGCTGGCCCAGGTGCTTGCCGAGGCCGCCGGCAAGGATCTGGACGCGGTCGCGGCTTACGGGCGCAAGGGGGTGATCGGCGAGCGGAAGTGGGGCGAGATCGGCATGCAGGTCATCCGCGCGGGGGACATCGTCGGCGACCACACGGTCCTGTTCGGCGGGATGGGCGAGCGGATCGAAATCACCCACCGCGCTCAAAGCCGCGACACGTTCGCACGCGGCGCGCTCCGCGCCGCCCGCTGGGTCGTCAAGCAACCCCCCGGCCTCTATGACATGCAAGATGTCCTGGGCCTGAAGTAGGTTACAGCAGTTTCTCCAGCGCCTCCCAGTCGGTGACGGGGAGGGAGCAGGTGAAGTTGTGGCAGACGTAGGCCGTGGGCTTCCCGGCGATGGCGGTCTTACCCTTGGCTGCCGTCGGCACATAGGTTGAGCCTGAACCATCCACCAGCACCAGCGTCTTGTTCGGCACGTACCGCCCGTTAATCTTCGACAGCAGGTCCTGCATGGCTGGGTCTGACCGCGCGCCGACCAGCACGATCTCCTTCGGCTTGGCGAGGTAGAAGTCCAGGGCGCACAGCAGCGACGCCATCCCGAAGGCGTTCTGGTCCATCGGATGCCGGAAGAGCCGGAAGGTCTGCTCGGCCTTGTCGAGGTAGGTCTGCTCGCCGGTATAGGAATAGAGGCGAAGGTAATTCATCGCGGCCACGGCGTTCCCGGAGGGTATGGCGGAGTCCTCGCCGGTCTTCATCCGCTGAATGAGCGACTCGTGGTCGTTCCCCGTGAAGAAACAGCCGCCGGCCTGGGGGTCCCAGAACTGCTCGATCATCACGGCGGTCAGCTCGCGAGCCTTGTCGAGGTAGGTCGCGTTGGACGTGGCCTCGAAGGCGTCAATGAGGGCTGCGGACAGGAAAGCGTACTCATCCAAGTAGCCGTTCAGCTTGCCGCGTCCGCCGGTGACCGTCCGGAACAGGCGCCCGTTCTTGTAAGCGTGCGCCCATAAAAAGGCCAGGGCCTTCTCGGCCATGGCGAGGTACGCCGGGTTGCCCAGGGTCTGATAGGCGTCCAGCACCCCTGAGATCATCAGGCCGTTCCAGCTCGTCAGGATCTTGTCGTCGCGCAGGGGCTTCACGCGACATTCGCGGACGGCCAGCAGCCTGCGGCGGGCGTCGGCCAGGACGCGTTCCCCCCCACCCTCACCCTCCCCCTCGAGGGGGGAGGGATGGGAGGGGGTGAGTGTGATCCTCCCGTTGGCGCGGATCAGATTGGGGATGTTCTTGCCCTCGAAATTGCCTTGGTCCGTGATGTCATAGACCCGGCAGAAGACTTCACCAAGCTCCAAGCCCAGGATGTTCGTGATCTCGGCCGGCTCCCAGACGAAGTATTTGCCCTCGTGTCCCTCGCTGTCGGCGTCCTGGGCCGCGAAGAACCCGCCGTCGGGGTGGACCATTTCGCGGCGGAGATAGTCCAGCGTCTCCTCTACCACCTGCTTGAACCGAGGCTCGCGGCTGAGCCGCCAGCCGTTCAAGTAGAGGCGAACGAGCTGCGCGTTGTCGTAGAGCATCTTCTCGAAGTGCGGCACCAGCCACTGGCTGTCGGTCGAGTAGCGGTGAAAGCCGCCGCCGAGATGGTCGTACATACCTCCGGCCGCCATCTTCCACAGCGAATGGAGGGCCATGTCGAGAGCCTTCTGGTCCTGGGCGCGGGCGTACCGGCGCAGGAGGAGGTGGAAGGGCGGGGCGGTCGGAAACTTGGGCGCGTCGCCGAACCCGCCGTGGACCGGCTCATAGAACGAGTTGAGGTCTCCCACTGCGTCGTCCAGGAGCGCTTCGGTGAGGGGAGCCTCGGACGGTTGCGGCGAAGCGATGTGCCGGAGCCCGGCTTTCACTTTCTGCGTGTTCTGCTTGACCTGGTCCGGCTCCTTACGGTAGGCCTCGGCGACGCCCAGCAGGACTTCGGGGAAGCCCGGCATCCCGTATCGGGGAGTCGGCGGAAAGTAGGTGCCGCCCCAGAACGGTTCCATTTCGGGCGTCAGAAAGACCGTCAGCGGCCACCCGCCGCCCCGTCGCATGAAGGCCTGAGCGGACTTCTGGTAGATGTCGTCCAGGTCCGGGCGCTCCTCCCGATCCACCTTGATGTTGACGAAATGCTCGTTCATCAGCCCGGCGATGTCCGGGTTCTCGAACGACTCCCGTTCCATCACGTGGCACCAGTGGCAGGCCGAGTAGCCGATCGAGAGCAGGATCGGTTTGTTCTCCGCCTTGGCGCGCACGAGGGCCTCTTCGCCCCACGGATACCAGTCCACCGGGTTATGGGCATGCTGCTTCAGATAGGGGCTTGTCTCGTGGATGAGGCGGTTCGTGTGCTTCGGTGCGTCTTGCGCGTCGCTCATGTGGTCTCCTTTTCGCACATAGTAACCGGCTCGACTGCGCTTTCGCAACGCACCCCCACCCATCCCTCCCCCCTCGAGGGGGAGGGCGAGGGTGGGGGGCATCGTCGAAGGGAGTCAGCGGAGCCTTTGTGGTATAGTCGCCCTCGTTATGAAGGACTACTATAAGGTGCTGGGCGTCGAGAAGGACGCCACGGCGACCGAGATCAAGAATGCCTTCCGGCGCTTGGCGAAAGAGCATCATCCCGACCACCATCCCGGCGACAAGAAGGCGGAAGCGCGCTTCAAAGAGGTCAGCGAGGCCTACGGCGTCGTCGGCGATGCCGCGGCCAAGGAGGAATACGACCGGATCGTTCTCGGGAGCTACGGGACCTACCGGGTCCAGGAGCGGCCGGTCAATCCAGAGATCTACGTCAGCCAAAATCTAGAGAAACTCTATGAAGCCGGGCACGACGACACGCGGGGCTACCTGCTGAAGAACATTCCCAAGCTCCGGGCAGAGATCGAGACGGTCCGCAAGCTCACGAAGGAGAAGATCGGCTACGATGCCTTCAAGCCCAAGATCGTCATGGACCACGCGCCGGAAGCCTTTGCCGGCTGGATCAGCGAGGAGATGGAAGTCCGCCGGAGCAAGATCGTCCACGTAGCGCTCTTCAACCTGCTCAACCAGGGCGCGGCAGACCGCAAGCGGGAAGAGTCGGTCGAGAAGCTCAAGCGTCGTCTGGAGAATGCCTATGAGGAGGGGCGGGTGGCGGGCTATCGCGACGCGCTGGAGCTGTTCTACCAGCGGAACAAATAGGGATGACCCTTAGTAAGTCTGATTGGCGGGCAGGGCCAGGGTGAAGTAACGCCCCTTCTCCTCGTAAAGAATCCGTCT